>Ga0075154_10002814_pt1 | contig 11235 bp, 9 predicted proteins | sample JI71714BDNA_FD_70965 | JGI IMG/M metagenome (GOLD analysis project Ga0075154, IMG submission 70965) | Wastewater effluent complex algal communities from Wisconsin, to seasonally profile nutrient transformation and Carbon sequestration -... | ecosystem: Engineered > WWTP > Effluent > Algae... | reverse complement strand
CGTGGATGATGGTTGGCGCGGTGCTGGCGCTGACCATGGCGATCACGCCCTTTGTCAACAATGCCGCCGCCGTGCTGATCATGGCGCCCATTGCCGTGAGCGCCGGCACCGCCAATGGCGTCAGCGCCGATGCCATGCTGATGGCGGTTGGCATTGCCGCCTCCTCCGATTTCCTCACGCCGATCGGGCACCAGTCCAACACCCTGGTCTGGGGGCCGGGCGGCTATCAATTTGGCGATTATGCACGTATCGGGGCGCCGATCAGCCTGATGGTGCTGTTGCTCGGCACGCCGCTGATCCTGTGGAATTGGGGGTAAAACCGTCATGACGGGTTGGGACGCATCGGCACAGGCCTGGATCGACATTCAGGGTGATGAGGGTGATTTTGGCCGCGCGCATGTGCTGGATGCGCCGATGCTGGCGCTGGTCGATGGGCTGGCGCCGCGCACTGTGCTGGATGTCGGCTGCGGGGAAGGGCGGTTCTGCCGGATGCTCAGCCAGCGCGGCATCACCGTCACCGGCATCGATCCCACCGCCGCCCTGATCGATCATGCCTGCGCCCTGCACCCCGGCGGCGATTACCGCGTGGAGGCAGCCGAAGCGATGACGGTGGGCCAGTTTGATCTGGTCGTCTGCTATCTCTCGCTGATCGACATGCCCGATCTCGATGCCGCGCTGGCTCGCATCATCGCCGCCATCCGTCCCGGCGGCCATCTGCTGATCGCCAATCTCACCGCCTTCAACACCGCGGCCGTCCATCTCGGCTGGTTGAAGCCGCTGATCGGCGAACCCAGTTTCCCCATCGATCATTATCTGGAGGAACGCCCCCGCCGCACGGCTTGGGCTGGCGTGGACATCATCAACCACCACCGCCCGCTGAAACGCTACATGCAGGCGCTGCTCGGGGCTGGCCTCACGCTCACCCATTTCGACGAACCGCCCGCCACCGGCGGCCCCGCCGCCAAGCGCGACCGGTACAACCGCGTGCCCAATTTCCACATCATGTGTTGGCACAAGCCCTGATCACTCCGGCCGATTGCTGCGCAGGCTGCGCAGGGGCGAACGCTTGAACGCCGCGCCACTGCCCTTGATCTGGCCGCGCAGCTCGTCACGCTTTTCATGCACCGATGCGATCACCGGCCCCATCGGCACGCCCAGATCCACCAGCACGGCTTCGGCGAGTTGCAGGCTGCTCTCCACGGTTTCCGGCACGGCATCGGTGGCACCGGCCGCATAAAGCGTGCCGGCGTGATCGGCATCGCGGGCGCGCACCACGATGCACAGATCCGGGTGGCTGATGCGGATGCGCCGCACCAGCAGATCCAGCATGCGCATGTCATCGATTGTCAGCACCACAGCGCGGGCCTGATCCAGCTTCAGCTTGTCCAGCAACTCCGGACGGCGGGCATCGCCATACACAACAGCCTTGCCGGCACGTTGGTAGCGCTGCACTTCGTCGGGGTCACTGTCCACCGCCAGCCAGCGTTGGCCGTGCATGTCCAGCATCTGTGCCACCAGCCGGCCAACGCGGCCATATCCGATGATCACGGTTTGCGGTTCAACGGCGTCTGGAACGGTTTCCAGATGCTCTTCATTGCTCTGGGCCTCCAGCTGGGCACCAGCCAGGCCCAGCAGCGGCGCCAGCGCCAGCGTGAGCGAGGCCACGGCCAGCACAATTTGCGCCGTGCTGCCCGCGATCAATCCGGCCGCCGTGGCCGCCGCCAGCACGATCAGGCTGGTTTCCGACGGGCTGGCCAGCAACAGGGCAACATGGCCAGCCACACCGTGGCGGCTGCCGCGCAGGCGCAACAGCGCGTAAACCGCCCCGCTCTTCACCGCCAGCACGGCGGCCGTGCCCAGCAGCACCGGCCACGGATCAGCTGCAATCGCCCCCAGATCAAGGCCGCTGCCCACCCAGATCAGGAACACGCCCAGCAACAGGCCTTCAAATGGCTGGATCGCCGCTTCGATCTGGCGGCGATAATCGCTGCTCGACAGCATCAGTCCGGCCGTCAGGGCACCAACAGCGGGCGACAGGCCGGCCAGCGCGGCGGCGGATGCTGAACCGATCAACACCACCATGGCGGCGGCCAGAAACAGTTCCGATTTCCGGGTGCGGGCCGCCTGCAGGAACAATGGCGGCACGATCAGGCGGGCAAACAGCGCAATGCCGATCAGCGTGCCAATGCCAATTACCAGACTGCGGCCAAAACTGCCGCCGCCGCTGCTCGCCCCGATCAGCAGCAATATCGGCGCCAGCGCCAGATCCTGGAACAGCAGCACCCCAATCGCCTTGCGCCCGGCCTGGCTGTTCACGCGCCCGCTGGCCGACAGCAATTGCAGGCCCACCGCCGTAGACGACAGCGCCAGCGCACCGGCAATCGCCACCACGGTCACCAGCGGCAGGCCCGCAACAGACAGCGCCGCCGCGATCAACAGGCTGCAGAGCAGCAATTGCTGGCTGCCCAACCCCAGGATCAGGCTGCGCATGGTGCGGATGCGATCAAGGCTGAGTTCCAGCCCCAGCGCGAACAGCAGCAGCGCCACGCCCAATTCGGCGGGCGCCGCCAGTGCCTCCGGGTTCGAAAGTTGCAGCCAGCCCAGGCCCGGCAACTGCCCCATCCCAAACGGCCCGGCCGCCACGCCAATCAGGATGAAGCCGATCACCGGCGAAATGCGCAGCGCGGCAAAGGCCGGAATCACCAGCCCGGCAGCACCCAGCACAAGCACCATGTCCTTGAAGGCAGAGGAGTCCAGATTCAGGGCCATGGACCCACCTTGGCGGCAGCGGCCGCCAAAGTCACGCCCGCCGAAGCGCCTCCCGCTCCAGCAGCACCAACGGCATCGCGCCCAGCCGCAGGATTTCATGGAACTGGCGGATGTCAAACGCCTTGCCCTGTTTGGCCTTCACCGCATCGCGCACCGCCAGCCATTTGGTGTGGCCGATCTTGTAACTCAGCGCCTGGCCCGGCGCCGCGCAATAACGCACGATCTCGCGGGTGGTGCGGCCCCTGGCAAAACCGGTGGCGCCCACCATCCAGTCGATCGCCTGATCCTTGGTCCAGCGCTTGTGGTGGATCCCGCTGTCCACCACCAGCCGGGTGGCGCGGAACAACAGGCTTTGCAGATAACCGATGCGGCCCAAGGGGTTGCCGTCATAAGTGCCGATCTCGTCGGCCAGGGTTTCCGCATAAAGCGCCCAGCCTTCGGTATAGGCGCTGTAACCGGCGCGGCGGCGGATCGGCGGCACATCCGGGCTTTCCAGCGCCAGCATCACCTGGAAATGATGGCCCGGCACGCCTTCGTGAAAGGTCAGGGTGGGCAGGCCGAATTTGGGCCGGTCGAAACTGTCGGTCAGGTTGATGAAGAAGGTGCCGTTGCGCGATCCGTCTGCGGTGCCGGCGTTGTAATAGGCCCCGGCGCCGCCTTCCTGGATGGCCGGCGGCACGCGCTTCACGTCCAGCTTGGCGCGCGGCTGGCTGATGAACAGCCGGTCCAGCCGGGGATACATGGCCGCCGCATGGCCGCGCAGCTCGGTCAGCAGCTCCTCCTTGCCGGGGTCCGTGTTGGCAAACAATTGTTCGGCCCGCTCGTTCAACGCCACCAGTCGCTGGCCCACAGTGCCCTGGCTCAGCCCCTGGCCCTTCAACAGCCCATCAAGCTGGGCCGAAATCTCCGCCACCTGCGCCAGGCCCAGCTGGTGCACCTCTTCGGCGCCATAATCGGTGGTGGTCGATGATTTCACCGCCGCATCATAATATTCTGCGCCGCCCGGCAACTTCCACACGCCGGCATCCATGCTGGCGGCCGCGCGCAGGGCGGTCACTGCGGCAATCTGCCGGTCCAGCGCCGGTTGCACCTGTTCGGTCACGATGGCGGCGGCGCGCGCCGCCCAATCGCCCGAAACCCCGGCTGCCGCCGCCTTGGCCGCCAGTGCCGTCACCAGCACGCTGCCCGCGGCCGGCACATCGCGCAGCCGGCGCATCTGGGGCAGGGCCAGATCCAGCAGGAAGGCCGGCGGCACCACGCCCATCGCCGCCTCTTCGCGCAGCCGCTCGCTGTTCTGATCCAGTGCGCCGGCAAAGGCCGAAACCCGCGCCAGCCAGGCTTCGGCATCGTCTGCGGTCTTGATGCGGTGCTGATTCTCCAGAAATCCCGGCACGTCGCGGAAGGCGCCATCGCTGTGGGTCAGCACATAGGGCGAAAAATTGCCGCCGGCGCTGCCAAAGCCAAAGCGCCGCTCATTGGCCACCCGGCGCGACAGATCATATTCCACCACATCCTTGTCCAGCTGGCGCGGCGCGCTGAGTCCGGCACCAATGCCGCGCAGGCGGTCCAACTGGTTGCTGGCGCGCGCCAACGCCTTGTCCCGCCCGGCGCGGCTGTAATCGGAAAGCTGGGATTTCAGATCGTCGTTGGCTCCCACATCCAGCCCCAGCGCCGTGGCTCGCTCGGGCGAAGCGGCGATGTCTTCGGCAAACATCGTGTCAAACAGGCGCAGCAGTGACGCTTCGGCCGCGCTGGCCGGTGCGTCCTGCGCCAATGCCGGCCCGGCAAGCGCCACGGCAGCCGTGCCGGCCAGCAATTGGCGGCGGTCAATGGCGGAACTGGTCATCAAATTCTCCCCTGCGGCCCTTGTGGAACCGCGCGGGGAGGGACGCAAGCGCCGGCTTCGCAGCCCTCGGTTACAGCCCCTTGGCGATGGCGGCATCCAGGTTGGCACGGACGGTTTCGAAGAATTTCTCCGTCGTCATCCACGCCTGATCCGGACCAACCAGCAGCGCCAGATCCTTGGTCATCGCGCCCGATTCCACGGTTTCCACGCAAATACGCTCCAGCGCGGCGGCGAATTTGGTCACATCCGGCGTGCCATCCAGCTTGCCGCGATGCTTCAGGCCGCCCGTCCACGCAAAGATGCTGGCAATCGGATTGGTGCTGGTCGGCTTGCCTTCCTGGTGCATGCGATAATGGCGCGTCACCGTGCCATGCGCGGCTTCGGCTTCCACCGTCTTGCCATCGGGCGTCATCAGAATGCTGGTCATCAGCCCCAGGCTGCCATAGCCTTGGGCAACCATGTCCGATTGCACATCGCCATCATAATTCTTGCAGGCCCAGACAAACTTGCCCGACCATTTCAGGGCGCTGGCCACCAGATCGTCGATCAGGCGATGTTCATACACAATGCCAGCCTTGCGGAACTGGGCCTTGAAATCATTGGTGTAAACTTCCTCAAACAAATCCTTGAAGCGGCCGTCATAGGCCTTCAGGATGGTGTTCTTGGTGGAAAGATACACCGGCCAGCCGCGATCCAGGCCATAGTTCAGGCAGGCGCGGGCGAAATCGCGGATGCTGTCGTCCAGATTATACATGCCCATGGCGACACCGGCGGATGGGAATTCGAACACCTCCTCCTCGATCACGCTGCTGCCATCCTGCGCTTCCCAGCGCATGGTCAGCTTGCCGGGGCCGGGCACCTTGAAATCGGTGGCGCGATATTGATCGCCAAAGGCATGGCGGCCGATCACGATCGGATCGGTCCAGCCCGGCACCAGGCGCGGCACCGATTTGATCACGATGGGTTCGCGGAACACCACGCCGCCCAGGATGTTGCGGATGGTGCCGTTGGGCGATTTCCACATCCGCTTCAGCCCGAATTCCTTCACCCGGGCTTCGTCGGGCGTGATGGTGGCGCACTTCACACCCACGCCAAATTCGCGGATGGCATTGGCGCTTTCCACCGTCACCTTGTCGTTGGTGTCGTCGCGATTCTCGATGCCCAGATCATAATAACGCAGATCAACGTCGAGATAGGGCAGGATCAGCTGTTCGCGGATCCACTGCCAGATGATCCGGGTCATTTCATCCCCGTCCAGCTCGACAACGGGGTTTTCGACCTTGATCTTCGGCATCGTCTGCTTCCTGGCTTGTCTGCGACCTAATGTAGCAGGCTTCTAGGGCGTTGGGGCGGCACCGGTCAATGGTGACGAGGCCCGCCTTAACCAAGCTTTTCCGACAGGCTATCGAGATTGTCCAGTGGTTCGGCCAACCCGGCGAGATGCGGCGGACCAAAGCCGGCGGCGCCGATATGGGCCAGAAGGGCCTCCAGCGGCGCCCAATAACCCTTGCCGCCCAGCAGCCAGATCGGCTTGTCGTGAATGCCCAGTTCGCGCCAGGTCAGGCTTTCAAACAATTCATCCAGCGTGCCGATGCTGCCGGGCAGGGCGATAATGGCATCGGACAGCTTGTGCATCAGCGCCTTGCGCTCGTGCAGGGTTTCCACGACGTGCAGTTCATCCAACCCGTCCTGTGCCACTTCGGTGGTCATCAGCAGGCGCGGGATGATGCCGATCACCCGGCCGCCATCCGCCTTGCACGCCCGCGCCGCCACACCCATCAGGCCCACGCGCCCGCCGCCATACACCAGCGTGACGCCGCGCGCCGCGCACAGACGGCCCAGACCGGCCGCCAATTCGGCATGGGCGGGATCATGGCCGGGGCGGGAACCACAGAACAGCAGCAGGGATCGGATCATGGCTGCGCTGTGACGCAAAGGCTCCCCAGTTGCAATTGCCGCAGTGGGACAATCGCCGATTTGCCAAGCCGCGTCCGGGCCGGCTAAAGCGGCAGGCATGAGCGATCCCGAAACTCCCCCGCAGCCAACCGAGCTGCCGGCCGTGGCCGAACCCGATCTGGCCCCGATTGCGGCCCCGGCTGCATCCGATCCGCCCGCCAGCCTGCCCGAACCGCCGCCAGTGCCAACCGGCCCGCTGCCGCTGGTGCCCGGCGAAACCGCCAAATATAATATCCCCGACATGCACCCCGAAGGCCGCAAGTTCCTCGGCATCGCGCTGGCTGCGGTGCTGGTGTCCGGCCTGTGGCTGCAATGGACGGCGCTCAGCTTTATCCTGCTGGGCATCTCAATCTGGGTGGCGGCGTTTTTCCGCGATCCGGTGCGCGTCACGCCGCTGGGCGATGATCTGATCGTCTCGCCGGCGGATGGCCTGATCAGCCTCATCACCAACGTCGAAGTGCCGCGCCAACTGGTGGGCGAAGGCGGGCTGGAGCCAGGTCTGGTCACCCGCATCACCGTGTTCATGAATGTGTTTGATGTGCATGTGAACCGCGCGCCAATCGCCGGCCGGCTCACCCGCATCGTCTATGTGCCGGGCAAATTCCTCAATGCCGAGCTGGACAAGGCCAGCGAGGAGAATGAGCGGCAATATTTCGTCATGGAAAATGCCGCGGGCGAAAAAATCGCCTTCACCCAGATCGCCGGCCTGGTGGCGCGCCGCATCATGAAGTGGGTGGCCGTGGGCCAGATGCTCAAGGTGGGCGAACGCTTTGGCCTGATCCGCTTTGGCAGCCGGGTCGATGTGTTCCTGCCCGCCGGTTATGTGCCGGCTGTGGCGGTGGGGCAGCGCAGCATTGCCGGGGAAACCATCCTGGCCGTGAAGGGCACGCCGCTGCTCAAGGGTGCCACCAGCCAATAAGGCCCGATCCCTTGCAACTTTGCGCCGCTGGGCCGATGTTGACATCATGAACCTGCCCGAACCGCCCCGCCGCCGCGGCATTCCGCTGCGCGCCGTGGTCCCCAATGCCGTCACGGTGCTGGCCCTTGGCTGCGGCCTCACCGGTGTGCGTTTTGCCATCGGCGGCGAATGGGAAAAGGCGGTCACCTTCATCCTGATGGCCGCCGTGCTGGATGGCATTGACGGCCGCATTGCCCGGCTGCTCAAGGCCACGAGTCGGTTCGGGGCCGAGCTGGACAGCCTGTCCGACGTGACAGCCTTTGGCGTGGCGCCCACACTGCTGCTCTATCTCTGGGCCCTGCAGCACATGCCCGGCCGGCTGGGCTGGGTGATTGCACTGGCGCATGCCATCGCCTGTGCGCTGCGCCTGGCGCGGTTCAACGCCCAGATCGATGCCGCCGATCAACCGCACAAGCGGCTGGGCTATCTCACCGGCATCCCGGCCCCGGCCGCCGCCGGTCTGGCCCTCACGCCCTTCTTCCTGCAATTCTGGCTGGAACCCGTCTGGCTGCAGGACGAGGTGACACGCGCCGTGATCGTGGCGGTGATCAGCCTGGCCGTGGCCTTCATGATGGTGTCCAACCTGCCAACCTACAGCTGGGGGTCGGTGCGGCTGCGCCCGGCCTGGCGGTTCCCGGCCCTGGCGGCCGTCGGCCTGCTGGCCGGCGCGCTGTTCACCAATCCCTGGGCCACGCTCACCATCTTCAGCGCCGTCTATGCCCTCACCATCCCGTTCGCCATCCGCTCCTATGCCCGGATGAAGGCGCGGGACGAGCTGCGCGACGGCACGGCACGGCGCTCCACCGGCACCGGCATCCAGCCCTGACGCACATCGCCGCGCAGCGCCGAGCGCAGCTGCACCCCGGCATCCCCCAGCATCAGCGCCACCAGCGCCCAGGCCGAAAGACACGCCACCAGCATCAACATCATCGTCATCGCTCGTCTCCTGCGAATCGCGGCGCTTTGTTCCGCTTCCGTTCTCATGCTTATGTTCCTCATTCGTTCTTGCTGTCAATGGCTCTTTTCGGCGGCGGTGCCGGACGCTATGACATTGTGGAAAGCCGAAGGCGGCCGGGCGCCGCGCGCCCTTGGGGAGGATCATGATGTACGGAACCATGCAGGATTGGCCGCTGTTGGTGCACAAGCTGATCGACCATGCCGCCACCTATCACCCGGGGCGCGAAGTGGTCAGCCTGACCTGCGAAGGCGGCGTGCACCGCTCCACCTGGGCCGAGGTGCGCAGCCGGGCCCGCCGGGTGGTGGGCGCGCTGCAGGCACTGGGCGTGCAGCCGGGTGACCGGGTGGCAACGCTGGCGTGGAACACCTGGCGTCATGTCGAAAGCTGGTATGGCATTTCCGGCGCCGGCGCCGTTGCCCACACCATCAATCCGCGCCTGTTTGAAGAACAGATCACCTATATCGCCAACCACGCCGAAGACCGGGTGCTGTTCTTCGATCTCACCTTCATCAAGCTGGTGGAGAAACTCGCGCCGCAGCTCACCACGATCCAGCATTATGTGCTGCTGACCGATCGGGCCCATATGCCGGCCGAATCCAGCCTCAACCTGCTGTGCTACGAAGACCTGCTCGCCGCCACCGAAGAGGCCGAATGGGTCGCCGTGGACGAAAATGCCCCGGCCGGCCTGTGCTACACCAGCGGCACCACGGGCAATCCCAAGGGCGTGCAATACAGCCACCGCTCCAACGTGCTGCACGCCATGCTGGCCGCTTCCACCGACACGTTCGGCATGGGCGCGCGCACCGTGGTGCTGCCGATCGCGCCCATGTATCACGCCAACGCCTGGTCCATCCCCTATGTCGCCGCGCTGGCCGGCAGCAAGCTGGTGATGGGCGGCCCCAATTTCGATCCGCCCACGCTGCACAAGCTGATCGTGGATGAGGATGTGGATCTGGCGCTGGCCGTGCCCACCATCTGGCTGGGCATGATGCAATATCTGGAAAAGACCGGGCTGGGTCTGGGCAAGCTCAACCGCACCGCCATCGGCGGATCGGCGGTGCCGCGCGCCATGATCGAGGCCTATGACAAATTGGGCGTGCAGGTGCTGCAATTGTGGGGGATGACCGAAATGTCCCCGCTCGGAACGGTGGGCGCCGCCATCCCTGAAACCGAATCAATGCCTTATGAACAACAGCTCGATATCCGTATCAAGCAGGGCCGCGGCGTGTTCGGCGTCGAGATGAAGATTGTCGATGATGATGGCCGGGAATTGCCACGCGATGGCAAGGCCTTTGGCCGGCTGCTGGTGCGCGGGCCGTGGACGGTCGCCAGCTATTTCAAGGGCGATGGTGCCAGCGCCTTTGAAAATGGCTGGTTTGATACCGGCGACGTCGCGACGCTCGACCCGCTGGGCTATATGCAGATCGTGGACCGTGCCAAGGATGTGATCAAATCCGGCGGCGAATGGGTGTCCTCCATCGATCTGGAAAATGTCGCGGTGGGTGCCCCCGGCGTGGCCGAAGCCTGCGTGATCGGCGTGCACCACCCCAAGTGGGACGAGCGCCCGCTGCTGCTGGTCGTGCCCAAGGAAGGGGCAGAGGTGACCAAGGCCAGCGTGCTGGCCTATCTGGATGGCAGGATCGCCAAATGGTGGACGCCCGATGATGTGCTGGTGGTGCCCAGCCTGCCGCACACGGCCACCGGCAAATTGCTGAAGGTGGCGCTGCGCGAGCAGTACAAGGATTATAGATTGCCAACAGCATGATGCCGGCACCCGGCCGCTGGCTGGCTCTGGCCGCCGGGGTGCTGCTGCTGGCCGGCTGCGCCACCCGGCCCACCCAGCTGCCGTTCGCCGCGCCGGCCCTGGCCCGCCTGGCGATCGTATCGGCCGCTGATGCCGATGGCACGCCGCTGGGCGATCCGGCGCCGGTGCGCCAGGTGGGCCGGCGCCATGATGTGCTGCTGCTGTCGGGCGGCGGTTCGGTGGGCGCCTTCGGGGCCGGCGTGCTGGTCGGCTGGACGCAAGCGGGCACCCGGCCGCAATTTGATGTGGTCACCGGCATTTCCACCGGCGCCCTGATGGCCACATTGGCCTTTCTGGGCCCGTCGCGTGATGCCGATCTGGCCCGTGCCTATACCCAGATCACCACCAGGGATGTGATGAAACGGCGTGGCATCATCGGCTTTGCCAAACGCGCCTCGCTCTATGATCGCAGCCCGCTGGAGCGGATGATCGAACAAATGGTCACCGAACAGATGCTGGACGAAGTGGCCGCCGAACATCGCAAGGGCCGGCGGCTGTTCATCGGCACCACCAATCTGGACAGCGGCGTGGCCACGGTGTGGGATATGGGCCGCATCGCCGCATCGGGTGATCCGGGCCGGGTGCAGCTCTATCGCCAGCTGCTGCTGGCCTCGGCAGCCATTCCGGGCCTGTTTTCACCTGTGTATATCAGCCAGTCGGATGGGCCGCCGGCGATGCATGTCGATGGCGGCATCAAACAGGCGCTGCTGTTCCGTAGCTATATGATCGATCCGCGCGGCACGGATGAACATGTGTGGACTCTGGTCAACGGCCGGGTCAGCTTTGTTGGCAACACCAGCCTGTCTGGCACCAACAGCGGCAGCATCATCGGCCGCAGCGTCACCGAAATGCTGCGCACCATCACCTATCGTTCGGTGCAGCGCATCTATGGCATGGCCCGCAACGCCGGGGCGCAATATCATCTGGCCTATCTTCCCGATGAA
>Ga0075154_10002813_pt1 | contig 11236 bp, 7 predicted proteins | sample JI71714BDNA_FD_70965 | JGI IMG/M metagenome (GOLD analysis project Ga0075154, IMG submission 70965) | Wastewater effluent complex algal communities from Wisconsin, to seasonally profile nutrient transformation and Carbon sequestration -... | ecosystem: Engineered > WWTP > Effluent > Algae... | reverse complement strand
CATAGGCACTACTTTTTCCTGCAGTTATGTAGAACCAAAAAAGCCAGCCCACACCAAGGCCGCCAACCGATTGAACGTTTTATTAAATCGGCTCTATATCGAACCCGCACTGGGTTTGGGTTATCCCACAGAGAACTTCAACTACTTGGAGCGCATTTACAAGCACGTGAAAGGGGATGATATGGATAGGTTGAAATTTGATTTCGATTTTATCGGCTTGCAAAATTATACCCGCATAGTAGCCAAACGCGCCTTAGTGCCTTATGTTTGGGTCAATCAAGTTCAGCCCAAAAAACGGGATGTTCCCCAAGAACAAATCACAGAAATGAACTGGGAGGTTAGCCCTGAGGGTATTTATAAAATCATAAAACAGTTTGCAGCGTACAAAAATATCCCCAAAATTATCATCACCGAAAACGGCGCAGCTTTTAGCGACGAAGTATTGCCCACTGGCGAGATTAACGACAATCAGCGCATCGCCTATTTTGAAAATTATCTGCAACAAATCCTAAAAGCCAAACAAGAGGGCGTTAACATCGGCGGTTATTTCGTTTGGACTTTATTGGATAATTTTGAATGGGCAGAGGGCTACCGCACCCGTTTTGGGCTGGTACACGTAGATTTTGAAACCCAAAAAAGAACCATAAAAGGTTCAGGCCGCTGGTGGCAAAATTTTTTAAAATAAACGCCTAACCTCAGTTAGCAATTAATCTTTTATCATCAACCACTCACTTTTGTTATGGACAAAGACAATGAGATTAAACCGTTTGAAAAACCCATTGATGTAGCACGCGCGATACAAAGCAAAAGCCCCAAATTGTATAAATGGCTTCCCAATTTTGTTATCAATTACCTGCGCAAAATCGTACACGAAGACCAATGCAACGAATACTGCGAAGCGCACCAAAACGATACAGCAGGTGAATTTTGCGCAGGTTCTATGACTTTATTCCATCCTATTCTCAAAACGGTCAATTTGGATAGATGGCCAACCACAGGGCGGCATTTGATAGCTGCCAATCACCCTTTAGGGGGGCTTGATGGGCTTATTCTGATGCACTTGGCTAGCCAAATCCGCACCGATATTCAATTCCCCGCCAATGATTTATTGATGGTGTTTCAACCCCTCCACCCTTATTTTATCCCTATCAATAAACACGGCAGCAATAAAGAGAATATGGTTAAATTCAACCAATCGTTTAAAGACGATAATTTAATGCTCTATTTTCCCGCTGGGATGGTGTCGCGCAAAAACGATAAGGGGCAAATTCGCGATTTGGATTGGAAAAAAACCTTCGTGATGAAATGTATAGAAACCAAACGGGATATTTACCCCACTTTTATAGATGCCCAAAATAGCAACTTTTTCTACAATTTAGCCCGCTGGAGAACCAAATTGGGGATAAAAGCGAACATAGAAATGCTTTATCTTTCCGATGAAATGTATCGGCAAGCGGGAAAAACGGTTACTGTTATCGCAGGCAAACCTATCAAATGGGAATTGTTGGATAAAAGCCGCTCTCATCAAGAATGGACAGATTTGATAAAAGAACACGTTTACAAACTCAAAGATAACCCCGACGCGGAATTTACTTATGGCGCATAGAGGCAAACATTCCAACGACGACGATAATTTCGCCCCGCGAAAATTACCCGATTTGCGCGCTGCTTGTGCTGATTTGGCTTATTTACTCTCTCGCGAATATGGGGAAAAATCAACTTTACAACTTGTCGGCAATCGATATTCTCTGAACGTGCGCCAACAAACCGCTTTAGGGCGGGTAGCAGTAGCTGATAATTTGGTACAAAGTCGCCTATCCAAACAACTCCCCAGCCCCCAATTGGGGGAAAAAACGGTTCATATAGACGGTTATAATCTGTTGATTGGGGTTGAAGTGGCTTTGTCCAAAGGTTTTTTATTCTTAGCTCAAGATGGCTGCTATCGTGATATAGCCAGCATACACGGCACTTACCGCAGGGTGGAAGAAACCCTCCCCGCTTTGGAGTTGGTGGCTGATGCTTTGCGCGAATTGGGGGTAAAAGAAGCAATTTGGTATTTTGATGCGCCCGTTTCCAACAGCGGTAGGCTCAAAACGCTCTTATACGAGTTGGCGACCACCCAAAAACTGAATTGGCAGATTGAACTGGTGAATAATCCTGATAAGACTATAGCCGAAAATGCAACTATAGCCATTAGCTCTGATGGTTGGGTTTTGGATAATGCCAAAAATTGGTTTAATATGCTCGCTTATCTCATCGAACACAAAATCAAAAATGCGGAAATTGTGAATTTTTTGCCGTTAAAAAATTGCTAATCAAAATAAAAAAGTCTTTTTTTGCACTTTTTTTGGTAAAAAATCAACTTTTTCGCATTTTTAAGCCTGTTTTTTGTAAAAAAAATTTGCACAGTCGCCAAACTCGCCCTACCTTTGCAGCGCAATAAATGAAAACAATTTGTTTTTTACAGCGCAAATCAACTGGAGGCTTGGCAGAGCGGTTGATTGCAACAGTCTTGAAAACTGTCTTAGGTAACACTAACGGGGGTTCGAATCCCTCAGCCTCCGCCCTCAAAACCTTATTTCTAACGGAATAAGGTTTTTTTATTTTTACGAAATTTTTCCCCATAAAAAAAGGCAATTGGTACAAACCAACTGCCTTTTATGCTAATTACCCATATCGGATAAAAATTTAAGTCTTAAAATCTGTATTTCGGTGAGGGTAACATCATCCCCAGCAAATTCTTTGTAAGCTGCGTTCACGTCATCCGATTCGGCAGACATAAAATAATCCTCTACATCCTCCACCAGCGATTCGTCTATATTCTCCTCCACATAATAATCGATATTGATGCGAGTGCCTGAGCTGACGATAGTATCCATTTCCTCCAGCAAAGCCTCCAAATCTATGTTCAGCGAGCGCGCTATATCCTCCAACGGAATTTTGCGGTCTATACTTTTGATAATGGTGATTTTAGACTGGGATTTTTTAGCCACAGATTTCACCACAAAATCCACGGGGCGGTCAATCTCGTGCTCTTCCACATACTTGCAAATCGCATCCAAAAACGCCTGTCCGTATTTTTTCGCCTTGCCCTCACTAACCCCAGAAATGTGTTTCATCTCTTCTATGGTCATCGGGTAGCGGGTTGCCATTTCCTCCAACGAGGGTTCTTGAAACACCACAAAGGGGGGAACTTTGCGCTTTTTGCTCTCTTTTTTGCGAATATCTTTGAGTATGGAGAATAAAACGGGGTCTAACACCGAAGTTCCCGCCGCTTCTTCTGCTGCTGCCGCTTGCATCTCTTGGATAAAGTTATGGTTGAGGCTCATTTTGAACGAGTATGGCTCTTTGATAAAATTAAGCCCCTCTTGCGAAAGGGTTAATATGCCATAATTTTCAATATCTTTGCGGATGAGGTTGGTTAGCATAGCTTGGCGGATAGCCGAATGCCAAAAATGTTCATCTTGTCCCTTTCCTTTTCCAAAAGAGGGTAAAGCGTTATATTTGAAATCTATTATCGTTTTGGTTTCTTCGCCCATTAGGAAAGATACGATTTCACCAATGCGGCAATTTTCGTTCAGTTCTTGTATCGCTATCAAACACAGTTTAATATCGTTTTTAACCTCCATTTGGGGGCGTGGGCTGCGGCAATTATCGCACATTTTGTGCTCGCTGCAATGCTCATCGTTGTACTCTTCCCCAAAATAATGTAACAAAAACCGTCTTCTACAAGCTGGGGTTTCCGAATAGGCTATCATCTCAGAAAGCAATTGCGAACCCATTTCCCGCTCGGCTACAGGTTTGTCCCTCAAAAATTTTTCTAATCGTTGTATATCTTTGTGTGAGTAAAAAGCTATACATTTGCCCTCCATTCCGTCCCTGCCCGCTCTACCCGTTTCTTGGTAGTAGTTTTCTATACTTTTGGGTATGTCGTAATGTAGTACAAAACGCACATCTGGTTTATCTATACCCATACCGAAAGCGATAGTAGCGACGATAACATCAATATCTTCCATTAGGAAAGCGTCTTGGGTTTCTGTGCGCACTTTGGCATCCAATCCCGCGTGGTAAGAGGCGGCGCGAATATCGTTCACTTTCAACAATTCAGCCAAATCATCGGCAGTTTTGCGACTTTGTACGTAGATAATCCCCGACTTGTCCGCCATTGATTTGATAAATTGTAGTATGGATTTCTCCACATCCTCTTTTTTCCCTTTGGGGCGGATTTCGTAGTACAAATTATCCCTATTGAACGAAGATACAAACTCATTCGGGTTGTGCATCTTGAGGGTTTTGATAATATCCGTTCTTACCTTTGGGGTAGCCGTGGCGGTTAGAGCCATTATGGGAATTTGCTTGTTGATTTGTTCCACCATAGCCCGCACGCGGCGATATTCTGGGCGGAAATCGTGTCCCCATTCTGATATACAATGCGCTTCATCCACAGCCACAAAGGATACATTCACAGAAGCGAAAAAGTCTATATTTTCCTGCTTGGTTAGCGTTTCTGGTGCTACGTATAATAATTTGGTTGCGCCGCTCATAATGTCCTCTTTCACCTCTCTAATCTGTACCCGCGATAAAGAGGAGTTCAGAAAGTGCGCTACATTTTCCTCAGACGAGTACGAGCGGATAGAATCCACTTGGTTTTTCATCAACGCTATCAACGGGGAGACAATCACAGCCGTCCCCTCCATCATTAACGCTGGCAATTGATAACAAAGCGATTTTCCTCCCCCTGTAGGCATAATCACGAACGTGTCGTGGCCGTCCAATATGCTTTGTATAATCTTTTCTTGATTGCCCTTAAACGCCGAAAACCCGAAAAAATGTTGTAGGGCTTCTGCTGGGCTGCTATGTTCTGTCATCATAGAATTTAATGTTTCCATCTTTGTGTGCTTGCAAATAAATAAACCTTTTTACAAACAACTAACTGTTTGATTTTGTTTAAGAAAATATAGGATTAGTTTTATCGATTTTAAACAGTTTGCGGTTTAGGGGCACAAAATTAAAAAAAGGTTTTCATATTTTCACCCATTCTGTGCAAAAAAATTTTCTTTTTTCTATAAAAAAATAACTCCATACCCATATTTACAACCTTTATGCTCTTTCGTATAGTTAAAATGTCCTTCCAACAGGATAAAATTGCCGATTTTCTCGCTCATTTCGATACGCACAAAACCCAAATTCGCAATTTTGGGGGCTGTGTTTATCTCCGCGTGCTACAGGATAGCCAAAATCCGCAGATTATTTTCTCTTATTCTTGCTGGCTTTCGCCCCAACATTTGGATAATTATCGCCATTCCGAGTTCTTTCGCGGGGTTTGGGATTATACCAAAACGCTCTTTGATGCTGCTCCCCAAGCTTGGACTACCCATTCTTTGGTGGAATTACCCTAATTCTATCTCCAGCCTCCACAACGCCCAGCGTATATCGGCTATTTCTACCGTTTGACCGATTACAGTTTGACCAAAATCCACCCATAACGGCAACCGCAAGCGTTGATTTTCGTTCTTTTTGTCCGCGTACAGATAAGGGAGTATTTGCTCTACAGGTATTTTCACCCCTGCCCATTGCGACCAAAACGGTTGTTGTTGATAAATAGCTTTTAGCGCGTTCAGTATGGTATAAATTTTCTCTTTGTCCGCATTGAGCAATTTGATAGATAGGTTTAATTCGGCTATCAACCCCAATATCACCGCTTCGCCGTGTTTCAATTCACACTCTTGCCCCAAAGCCCAAGCCTCCAAAGCGTGTCCAATCGTATGCCCCAAGTTGAGCGACTGCCGAATGTGCTTATCTTCCCAATCTTGTGCTACAATCTCCTTTTTTACGCCAATTCCAGCCGATAGTAACGCATTTAACCCCTCCAGCTGCTTATTTTCGTACAAAAAATACAGTTGTTGCATTTCTTCCCATAGGCTTTCGCTCTGCAATAGCCCGTGTTTCAACCCCTCTGCCCAGCCACTGAATAATTCCCTTTCGGGTAGCGTGTATAGAAACCCACTGAATATAAACACAGCCTTAGGGTTGGCAAAATTACCTATCATATTTTTTATCCCGTTCCAGTCTATACCCGTTTTTCCCCCCACAGAAGCGTCCATTTGGGATAATAACGTAGTGGGCAAATGCACAAAATCCATCCCGCGCTTATACACGCTGGCTGCAAATCCCCCTATATCGGTAATTACCCCCCCGCCCAAATTGAGCAACAAATCGTTTCTATTCGCTCCCTTTTTCAACAATTGTGTCCAAATATACTCGCAACTTTGCAGGCTTTTATACATTTCGCCATTGTGCAATAATATCACCGAATAATTATACCGCTTGAGCAAGGGTTCTATTCTGGGCATACAGTACCTTATCGTGTTGTCATCTGCCAATACGAATATATTTTTATACTGTCCCAATAATAAGAAACGGGCTAATTGCTCAAAATTTTTATTCTCTAGATAAATGTTATACGTTCCCGCGTTGATAATCTCCATATTTTTATTTTTTATTTAGCTAAAAAAAACCTTTGAGCCTTATCGCCCAAAGGTTTTTTACTGTACAAGATATTTTCTAACTATCTTACTTTTTTACTAGTTTGTAGGTTCTCAACTCGTTCCCTGCTTGCAATTTTATCAAATACAAGCCTGCTGGTCTATCCCCTAAGTTGATTTCGTGCATTAAATTCAACACATTTTCGTACTGATTAGCCGTTACCAACTGACCTGTAGCGGTGAAAATTTGCACATTTACCGCGTTGGGTTGTAGCATACGGATAGCTAAAATACTGTTGGCATCGGTAGGATTAGGGTATAAATTCACCTCTTCAATACTTACCGCTTCATTTACGCCTATAGTAATAGTTGCTGAAGCTGTGCGTGCGCAGCCGTTGGCATCGGTAACGGTTACTGTATAAGTGCCTTGAGCTAAAAACGTAACTGAAGAAGCAGTTGCACCATTTGCCCAACGGTAAGTATAGGGCGCAGTGCCACCTGTAGCGGTTACATCTATAACATTACCTGTAGCTATGGCTGTAGCGTTAATCGTATTTGCGCTAACGGTGACATAACCAACCTGTGCGGCGGTGTTAGAACCTACCCCATTGGTAGCGGTCAAAGTTACCCCATATACGCCCGCAGTAGCATAACTAACTGTAGGATTGGCTAATGTGCTGGTAGCGGGACTGCCACCCTCAAACGCCCAAGCGTAGCTAGTTCCCCCTGTAGATGCGTTGGTAAAGGTTACACTTCCCCCCTCGCAGAAAGATAAACGGTTGGCACTAAACGCTGCCGTAGGTGCTTGCGGGGCAGTAACGCAGAAAGGCAAAGCTACATCTGTACCAAAATCGCCATTTACCACGTTCAAATTTGCTAAAGTATCTCCAGTAACGCCCAATATAAACGCATCGCCATTTACTGTACATTGAAAACCGTAATTACCGCGCAAACCGTCTCCGTAGCTATCCAATAAATTGAGTGTGTAGCAACCCAAAGGCAAACACAACGTTTCAATAAGTGCAGCGGGGGTATTATCGTCAATATAACCGCTACCCTCTCCAAACACATTCCCTTGAGCATCGGTGATATTCCAAGAGGTTTCTGAAGCGTAGCAATTGTTGGTAATATACAATTGTGGGCTTTGTCCATTCTGTACGATAATAAAACTATAACGGGTAGTATCGTTTACATTATTGCTATCGCTCACCATATTGGGCATAGTCGTATAAGCATAGAATGTATTAGCGCCATTATTACCCGTCAAAGAGGGCAAAGCTACTGTAGTGCTGTTATTAGCGGCTAAGTTGCCAGAATAATTAAAGGTCATATTTGTACCCCCTACAAGTCCGTAGTTGATAACAGCAGAAGTAAGCGGATTTGCGCCAAAGTTGCGAATGGTTACTATAGGATTGATAGTATTTACATTACAATAGTTGGGGGCAATACCGCTAACAGTTCTCGCGCCCGCATCGTTGCCGTTGGAAGGCGTGTTGGGATTAAAACCATCTAAGGTTTGCACTCCGCTATTATTGGGGTCAAGCCAATTAGATAGCCTGTTGTTGTTAGCACCGCCACCTGTCCAACTTGTAGAGAATTTGCCATAATAATCTTCTTGCCCGTTATTGGTTAGACCATTACAAGCTGCACCGCCACCATATAACTGACCGATAACACGCTGATTGTTATCAAACAAAGGTGAGCCAGAACTGCCCCCTTCGGTAGTGCCTAAATCCCAATTAGAGACTTCCCATACTTGCGCATTTTGCCAAGTATTAGAACTAACGGGGTCATTCTCGCGGCTTATCTTTTTCACATCTCCAGAGGGGTGGTGAATGGCTGTAACGTTAGGGCTAATAACCCCTGACCTATCCCAACCCGCATAATATACATCTCCTGTAGGGATAGCATTTAACTGAAGCAAAGCGAAATCCGAACCTGCACTGTTGGCACGCTGTACAGAACCATTTACCTCATTGTAAGGTGTGGGTGGTAGGGTCGAATTGGCATTTGCACCACATACGGGCGTGGGGCTGTCCCAATTAAATCTAAACACCCAATTGGCTACACTCCCACCCAAGCAGTGATTAGCTGTGAGGAAATAGGGCGTACCGTCATTGAGGGTATTATTAACCAAAGAACCCGTGCAACCACCAGAACCGTTGATTATAATAATCGCTACGCTATTGATTTGGTCTTGCCAGCCGTTGCCAAGGGGACAATTGACATCGTGATTACATTTACCCGCATCGTTAAGGTCTTTATACACATCGGCAGCATAAGCGTAAATATCTCTATAGCCGTGGATAACGTTGCTAATCACTGCTGCACTCTGCCCCACTACATTAGCGGGTTCGTACAATTCTACTATAACGTGGTCGCCTTTTAGTATGCTTGTACCCAATTCGCGCGCTGCATTATTATTTTTGGCTGTGTATGCGCCTATAACTTGACTGCGGTCGTCGTTGTATAAATGTATAGTTGCGCCTTCTGCAAGGTAGAAATCGCTAAATAGCATATTCATACTCAAAGCGTTGGCACTGCTAAAACGCTTGCGCCATACTTTAGCCCCGTTGGGCAATTCGTCCGCAATAACTCCAGTGCGTATATCGGCATTGTAAGCGTGTTCGTAACCAAAACGCCATATTTGCCCTTTTTGAGAATGGTTTATCGCATCGTCTTGCAAACGGGCGTCCAAATCAAAAGATGGCAACCGAACCATAGCGGGCTGCGCTACGTTTGTTTTAATAGACCAACTAACGGGCGCAAGCTGGTGGTTGGTTTGCGCTTTGGCTTGCTGCGCGTTCCAACACAAACAAAACAATAATACAAAAGCTAAAAACTTTTTCATACTTAATTTTATTATAAAGTGAAAAGATGCGTTTATTATATTGGGACTAAAAATTGTTGAGAACGCTAAATGCGAATAAATTAGGGTTTATTTTCTGAATTTGGAATTGCTGTTTTTCTTTCTTTCCCCACGCGGCGGCGTGGGGCTACCGTTATTGAACCGCGTTGCGGTTCTTTTTCGGATTTGGAATTACTATTATTTTTTTCTTTCCCCGCATTTCATACGGGGTTATTGCTGTTGAACCGCGTTGCGGTTCTAATTATGGCAACCCCAACGGGGTTGAATAGAGGTAGCCCCACGCGGCGGCGTGGGGACAATGGCGTTTTTTTCTTTTGTCTCCGCATTTCATACGGGGCTATTGCTGTTATTTCTTTCTTTCTCCACGTTGCCGTGCAAAGACAACAGCGTTAAAAAAAATATATTCTATTTTTCCGACAATTTCAATAGGGATTAGATAACAATATCCCCACACCGTAGCGTGGGGACAACAACGATGTTTCTATTGCCCCGCATTCAAACGGAGCTATTGACGTCGAACCAGATTGTGGTTCTGTTCTGACACCGTAAACGGGGTCGCTGCATAACACCTTTACGTTATAATTTAGAAACAGTAAAGCAATTATTTGTCGCAAAGGTATCGCTATTTTTTTTATTTACCAAATTTTTTATACTTTTTTCAGCTACAAAGATGCAATTATTTTCCCAGCGTTTATTTTACGCCCTGTTTTTTATCCTTTTATCTGTAGAAACGGTTGCGACGGCACAATCGGCAAAAGAACCCCAAGCCCAATCTTTATACAGCCGCTTGCACGTGGGAATAGAAGCTAATCCGCTCCCTTTTATACTAAAGGGGTTAAATGCCAACGCGTGGATAGGGCTAAAACGCACACGGTTGAGAGTGGGACACTCGCGAATAACCGTTCCTACCCGCTTTATGGAAACAGAACTAAGCTACAAAAGATTAGTAGCCAACGCCCTATTTGTAGATTTTTACCGATTAGATGATTTTAAATCTTTCTTTATCGGGATAGGGGTAGCTTCTTGGGCTGAACAGTTTAAACTAAAAATGCTGCCCAACGAAACTTACTCGTTAAACAGCATCTTTTTTGGGTTTAATGGCGGTTATGGTTTTAATCTAAGCAAACATTTTTCGCTAACCCTTTTCACGGGGTTTTATTTGCGCTTATCCAATACGCAAAGCCGCAATTATAGCGGACAAAATTATAAACCAGATAGCATTTACCCCCAAATGGGCTTGCGGCTGGGTGTCCGTTTTTAGCAATAGGGCAAATATCGCTTGGGGTCGTATTTCCAACTTCAGAAATAGGGCAAATATCGCTTAGGGTCGTATTTCCAACTTCGGAAATAGGGCAAATATCGCTTAGGGTCGTATTTCTAACTTCGGAAATAGGGCAAATATCGCTTAGGGTCGTATTTCCAACTTCGGAAATAGGGCAAATATCGCTTAGGGTCGTATTTCCAAGTTCGGAAAGATAGAAAATAATAATTAGCTGTTAGTTGTTGGTTTTGGATATTCTAATAAAAAAATTATTAACTATTTTTCTTAAAAAAGTGGATATATTTGGCGTTTTGGAATAATCTTTGTACCTTTGCGTTGTATTATTAAACGTTATAATTTTAATCTTTCCAAAAACTACACTGCTATGATAGACTTACGCAATCTGTTTAAAAACTATTTTGACACCTCCAAAATTTCCGATGATACTGTTCGCAAGGGTGCAAAAGACCATTTAGCCCGTTTGGCAGCTAATAATCAACGCGGCAACCTTAGCCAGATGATTAACGACACCCAAGCCGCTTATAGAGAGTTTTATACGGCTATTGATACCGAAGACCAAAATTTTGCCACCCAACAAGCCAGCACTTTGGAAGTAGATGC
>Ga0075154_10002812_pt1 | contig 11236 bp, 6 predicted proteins | sample JI71714BDNA_FD_70965 | JGI IMG/M metagenome (GOLD analysis project Ga0075154, IMG submission 70965) | Wastewater effluent complex algal communities from Wisconsin, to seasonally profile nutrient transformation and Carbon sequestration -... | ecosystem: Engineered > WWTP > Effluent > Algae... | reverse complement strand
GACGGGCAGTGCGACGAAGAACATGTTTGCTGCTCTAAATGCGCGCAGTTGATGCGAGCTTCCGTTTCCTCCAATCGCTCGCGCGATGAATGAAGGGCGTGCGTTTGGCAGCGATTCAAGCGCCGCTTGCAACGAGTCGGTGCTGCCGGAAAGTTCGGCGACATTGACCTTTCGCGGAATCTTGTCCGTGTAAAGGATGTATACGACGAAGAAAATTAATGCCGCGCAGCTCGTTGACGCCGCGCACATCAATAAAATATCGTGGTTGCCAAAGAGCATCGTGGTCAGTAATAAGTACACGCACTCGTTTGTTATTTTGTTCGTCCTCTGACAACCGAGTGTCTCTGCGCGATAGGTAATTTTTGCAAATGTCGGCATCTGAAGGCGCTCCGACGAAGCCACTTCTTTCGCGTCCAACGGTCGGCGATTCCAGCGACGAAGAGACGACCGCGCGGAATCGGCGGGATGCGAAGAACGTTCAAGAGCTATACGCTCCCGAGAATCGAGAAGAGTCGACGCGGCCTCTGTTTTGGATTATTCTCGCGCTGCTCGGGGCGATCGTGTTGTCGTTTGTTGTGTTGTCGATTGTTACTACGTGTTTTCAATTCGCGGAATTGGAGCGACAAAACACCGCCGGCCTGGACAACATCGTCACGCGACGCACGCTGGCGTTTGCGCACAGCGGGCCGCTGACTCCGCTGTGCATGTTTTCCGTCGGCGCCGTGGCGATATTCGTCGCGATTTCTGCGTTGAACCGACGCAAGGTTCAGCTCAAGGTGACGGAGATTGTCATCTTCTCCGTCATGTTTGCCATTTCCATCGCGGCGCAAATTTGGCTTACGGCGAAGATTGATAGCTTCAAACGCGAATCGTACCGCGTGCAAAGCACGCCGGACGATTATCTCGGCGCGGAGAACGAGCAAGATTTGAAGTACTTGAACGCATGGTTCACGTCGCCGCTCGCAACGTACGTGTTCGGCACAAACGTGTACTACTGCGCGGCGCTGTTCGCTCTGGTCGCGCTGCTGGTCGCGCTGTACTTTGTCGTCCGCCAGTCGCATCGCAAGGAAAAACGCGCGTTCTTGTCGTCGAAGAATCGCACGCAAACCGTGGGCAACGTGCTCGTTGTCATTGCGATCGTGCTGCTGGTGTTGACGTGCCTCTCGCATCTGGCGCTGGCGTTCCTCGCCGTGTTCAACCACATCATCGTCTCGTCTCATCACTATTGGGCGATTTTCGTCGACGCGGCGATCTCGTACAACTTTTACTTCTTCTTCGCCGGCTGGCTATTTTTCTCGTGGTGGTTTGGAGTCTTCGCCGCCCCGTCGCGCCTGCTCAAGACCGTGACGGTGATCGTGGGCCTCGCCACGCTCTTCCTGCTCGTCACACAGCTGTGGCAGTGGGGCACGGATTTCGGCATTCTAGACTCGTGCCGCGACAAGATATTTGCCGGCGAGGGCTATCCGGACGCCGAAGTCGAATTTTGCGAGTTGCAATACGAAGAGCAGCGCGACAACAAGGGTGTTTGGCTGTGGTATGTCATCAACACGTTTGCATTCTTCGGCGTCTCCGCGTTCGCCATCATTGCGACCGTTATCTCCATGATCGATTGCTGCGACGGCGACGGCGGATCGGGCTACATGAAGGGCAAGGAACGCCTCAGCGGCGACGAACAGCCCGTGTTCAAATCGACTCGCGCCGCCCGGGCCCGGGCGTCCAAGGCTGAAATCAAGGGCGCGTACTTTGCCGATTTCGACGACGATTAAAGCCACAGTTTCACGTGCTCTTGTACGCTGTATTTGGCCCACTCGTTTGCTGTGGCCGAGTTGCTCAGGATATCGCGCGAAAACCGCCCGTCGATTTCTCGAGTATAAAATAGATCCGTGCAGCGAAACCAAACTACCGTGCAGGCGATGGTGCCAAATAGACATATGGAAAACGGGAGTTCATCGATGCCTCCAAAAACCACCAAGCACACGTCAACCGCGACGACATTCGCCGCACAGACCGCCAACGAGCCAAAGTACCCAAGAAACGTCCACGCTCCAATAGCGCCGTGATAGGACGTGTACGGAATGCGACGCAGACGCATCGTCGCGCCGGCCATGCGATCCACGCGCAGCACCGTCCGTGTCACGGCCGCTGCGCACGCGATCCTCGCCAGACTCAGTGCAACCGGCAACGCGGCGCAGATGTAAACGGAACTATCAGCGAGAAGGATACATGAAATTCCCCATGCAACACAAATTGCCACGTCGCAAAGTGTATATAGGAAGAGCGCTCTTTTTGCCCTACGAGATGCATCTTCAACGCGCTTCATGTAAACAAGCGAATGTTTATTTTCGGCCGAGTGCCGCCTTGGCAATGTAGTAGCAAGAAAAGCCCGCGATCAAAATCAAGCCAACGTGCACAAGCAGGAACCACACGATCCACGGAACGCCTGTGCTATTGTCAATCGAGCAATTTACGCTCGTGTCGTCGAACGTGGCCACAATGCACAACCAGCCGCCGCGGATAATGTCCACCGTGAGCTTCGAGTGAATCCAGAAAATAAGCATGTACACCAAGTAAAACGCGCCGACAAAACGCCCGCGACGGCTGTACGACAACTTTTCGGCGCCGCCAATGGTCGCAGCGTACAACACGACGATCATCGAAACGAGCAAAAACGCGCCGACCACCTCCGAGATGAATGCGCGAGCGATTTGCACACCCGACACGCTGTCGGACGGCGACGCCTGATTGTGGTACACATTTTGAATTTGATTGATCTGCAAGTCGGCAAACAGCCACAGGATGATCGCCCCGGAGCCAACTCCGACGATCTGTCCAATCGATGCGAGGAAGTATTGCAAGAAATTGCGCCCGAACTCCGAGTTCTTCGCGTTCTCAATGCCCAACTCGGCGACGCTGATCAGCGGATTAGCCTGCACTTGCGATGCGAAGCACATGCCCACGGCCGCGTACACCAAGTACACGCCAATGCCAATCACGCTAGCTTGCACCCACAGCGGCAACGATCGCGCGCACGCGCGAGAGTCGTCGAACTTGGTGAACAGAGCCACGTCAACGTCGTCTAGACAGTCGCTAACGCACAGACCCTCGACGGACGAGCATGCACCAACACACACGGCGTCCGTCGCGCCGCACGCACTGGCGCACGTGTCGTACGCGGTTTTGCACGCGTCGACGCACGCGTCGTGTGTGGCGCTAGTGAGGGCGGTGGTCTTGGGCAAGCACACGCCGTCGACGTCGGCGCCGTAACCGGCGCCCACATTGTACAGGTACGCAGTGGAAAAAACAAAGACCAACAAAAACGCGGCGATGAACTCGCGGAAGAACACCTTGTGTAATGCGACGCGCGCCATTGTTGTTTGAGAAACGGAGCGCTCGCTGGTTAGTTTATTTTCACGCCGCGGCGCGCGTTTCCTTCGCGACGACTATTTTTTAGACTCATGCAAGAGGCAGTGCGATTTCCCGGAGCGTGTAAAATAACACGTATTTTATTTTGCAGATGACAGACGCGGCTGAACGACACACGAACGAGTTGGACATCGACGATCCGATTCTCGCGCAGGCGGGTCTCAAGAATCCCAGCAAGTTGTATGTGTGGGGCGTTTCCACGGCACCCGCGCAAAAGCGCATGAGCCAAGAGACGCCGCATTGGACGGTCGAAGACCTCGCCGACATTGACGCCGACGCGGTTGGACGACCGATCTTCCGCGATCACACGGTGAGCGAACCGCTCGGGCGCGTGTTGAAGACGTGGGCGACGAAGGAAAATCAAGTGGCATTCGTGTTGGAGTTGGAGGACACTCCGCAAGGACACGGAATGTACAATGAGATTCGCAGCGGCAAAATGCACAGCGTCTCGTGGGGCGCGCGGCATCAAGTCGTGAACGACTCAAAGTTGGTGCGCGCCGTGGCCGACAAACGCGTCGTCGAATTGAGTGTCACCGACAACCCTGAGTTTTCCGACGCGAAGATCATGGGCTACACGGAACGCGACGACAACCATGCGTACATTCGTCAAAAACTGCTCGAGTTTGTCAAGACCCCAGCGGGTGCAGAGACGTTTGGAGCACGCGCGGCGCAGTACCTTGGTACGTGCATCACAGGCCAGCCGATTTTTTTTATTAATCGAAACTCACAAAACACGCCAGCGACGGCTAGTTCTCACCGCAAAAGTAATCCGTCGGAGAAGGAAGAGATGTCCACAGAGACTACTACTGCTAACACCACCGCCGCCCCGGCCACCCCGGCCGTCGCGACGCCCGTGGCTGCCGCCGTGGCTGCGCCAGTGGCCACGTCGCCGACGACGCCGACCGTTTCGGCCACTGTTCTCGCTCCGGCGACGCAGGCGAAAGAGCTGCCGCGATTTGAGAAGGTTACGAACGCCGCCACCGGCGAAACGGAGTTCATTATGCACCCGACTGGCACGTTGCGCATTATGAACGGAACCGGCCAGACGATCATTGATGCCGGAGAGGATGTACGTCGTGCGAACGAATTTGCGGAGCGTGCGCGCATTCGCCAAGAGGAACGCGAGTTGGCGTTGCTGGACGCGAAGCAACGCGCGTCGCCCGAAGCGGAGGTGCAGCGGCTGCGCGCGGAACTCGAGCAACTGAAGGCGGCGGCGGCAGTGGGTTCGTCCGTTCCCGAGCAGAAAACTTTGGGTGTGACCGCGGAGAAGCCCGCGGCGGACAAGAAAGAAAGTACTACCCCTAGTGAAGTTTCAAGTGACGTTAAAATGTCCACCGCCGACGACCAAGAGTTCAAGCAATGGCAGGAGGAGAAGAAGCGCAAGGCCGACGAGGAGGCGAAGCGCGCCGAGGACGCGCGAATCGAGAAGATCGTGAACGAAAAGCTCGCTGCTCGTCTTGCTGCTGCGGCTCCGGCTGCGGCGCAAGCCCCGGCGAAGGCGGTGACGGCGGCTGACGACTCTGACTCGGACGACGACGACGACGCGGTTGGTCAACAGCAGGCTGCGAAGCGTGTCAAGACCGATGCGGCGCAGGATGCCGTGGTAAACGAAATTCGCAAGGAATTCGAGAAGTGTGAGGAGACGAGTAAGAAACTACGCGAGGATCGCATTGCGTTCGAGGCCAATCGGCAGCGAATGGACGGTGCGACGGCCCAAAAGCGTGTCGCGAAGCTGGCGGCGCGCGAAGAGAATCTGAATGCGCTGACCAAGGCGACCGTCGACTGGGCCGCGAAGCGTGTGTTGGAGATTCAGAAGCAGACGAACGGAGCCGTCGGCGTCGGTGCCGACAAGCTATTCGAGCAGCTGAAGGCGCGCGCGGCGTTGTCGACGGACGACATGGCGGCGGCGCGCGACACGCTCGTGTCGGTGGCGTCGTCTGCGCACCAGCACGCGTCTGCTGCTGCGACGGTGAGCTCTCTGGATCGTCAACTGACGGAGGAACGTGCGCAACGCGCCAAGCTTGAGATGGAGTTGGAGCGTCAGCGTCTGGGATCGGCGGCCGCCGAGCGCAGCGTGGCGCAGTTTGACTCGCATGCACGCCGAAACGTGGTTCCGGTGGCGAGCAGCAACGGAAACGCGGCGGCGCAGGATAAGGAAATGGAGGATCGCGAGGCGTATGCGATGCGCACGCCGGCGGCGGCGTTTTATCTTCCTCGCTCGTTCTCGCGACCGGGCAACATCGTCGAGAAGCTGGCGGCGACTGCCGAGTACAAGGCGACCGCCTCGTCGTTGCGATCGACGGAGACGTCGGATGCGGACGTCAAGACCGAGGAAGTGAAACTCGTGAACATGGCGCCGCTGAACTTGAACAGCGTGGCGCAGTGCGTCGTGGCGCCGGAGCGTTTGGCGTACGCCTCTAACAAGGGCCTGCGGTTGTCGTTTGGCCCCGTTGGCAGCGGCGCCGTTTTGACGCCACCGCCTCCGTTGGTTGGCTACGGCGGCTCGCTCGACCCGCTTCACCAGAAGGCACACGCCAAGTTGATGGCGGTTCGAGAGGAAATGACGCGCAACAAGTCGACGAAGTTGTACCCTGGCGATCATTGCGAGACCGGCTTGGTTTTCCCGCAGGCGAATTAAATCGGGCGAGATTTGATGATTTTTTATGATCTTTGCGACGAAGCCACGCGCAATCGGTGAGAAATAGTAAGCTCCCGTTTGTCACTGTGCCGTCATGAAAAAGGTCTCCGTCGCTGTTGAGACCGTGCCATCGACGCAGCAGCAATACAGAGAAATCTCCGCTCGCTCAGGGGAAGCGTTGCGGACGTTGCTGTTTGATCGGAAAACGGAGCGCGGGGATTTGGCTCGCTCTGTGCCGTTTGATCAGTTTATTGTGACTGAAATCGATGGAGAAGGGGAGGCCGCGTTTGCAGAGCCAATTGGCGACATCGAGGCGGTTGGTTTGAACGAAAACATCGGGAGGTTCATTCGCTTCTCACTGTCCGGTGTTCCGTTGGAAATCGTCGTCTCGTCGAAGGATGCCGAAACCGGTGCAACGACGTACACGGTGAAAAAAGTGCGCGACATTGTAGCCGACGGAAACGTCGGTTATGTGGCGCGAGAGGGCATCACATTCAGCGTGACGTCCAAGTCGGGCGACGACTCTGTGCATCAGCTCACGTTTGCCCCCGATGCGCTTACGGGCGAGGTTGTCACAATGAACGTGCGCGGCTATTCTGCCGCAAACGTCGCTCGAGCGCGCAGCGCATTGTACCCGTCGGCGACGCCAAAGAACATGTTCAACTCGTACGCGATTGAAATACCGACGCCGTTCGTGGGCTTCGTCGCAAACGGCCCGCAAGGTTCGATCAACATGACAATCGCGGCGCAGGCAGCCGGAGACGAGATATTCAGCGCCGAGGAACGCACGCTGACGGCGTACATCGTGGCCGCGCACACGGTGGCGGCTTTTCGATGCATCCGCGTGCTATTGAGCATCGCAGTGGCGTACGAGATCAAACAAAACGGCGTCGAAGATGCGTACATGGAGATATTCGACCAGTACGCCATGTACAAGAATCCAAAGCGAGCCGTATACGTAAACTTTGGCATTCTTCAAGGCCTGTTCGATCTCAGGCGATTTCGACACCCAACGCTCGTCGACGCCGCGGAAACGTACATTGCGCGAGTTGAATTGCACGACGTGGTACCGAGCTACGAGTGCTTTCGATGGAAACAGATTTTGTTGGATGCAATCGGACTCGGCACACCGACCGCTACGTACAACGAGCGCTTTGCATACGACGAATACACGCGCAACGGATTCGTTCGACAAGCCCTCACTGACTGGCGTCTATGTGCCAAGTACGCAATTCAATTAAGACAACACCCGCTTGTTTCGGACGACGAGGCGATACGCGAGACCCTGATCGATACGTACAATGCGGCGAGGGTTAAAATGCTGAGTTTGTACCAACAAGAGACGATGCAAGTGATCAACGTTTTCTTGACGGGCGCGCTTCAGAACAGAGACGATATGAAGCCGTACGTGCGATTGATGAAGCTGTACACCAGCCCGCTTGAGCGCGCGGTCATTGCATTCAACACGCCGGAAGTGTTGAATCCAGCCAGAGGCGACGACCCGATGGTCGGACCCAACGACCCCGTCAATCGCCTCGTCTCGCAGTGGAAAATAGGCACAGCGGCGCCTCCGATTTCCAGTTACGTGTCGTTTGACGGTCAGAAGATCGACCCGCTCGCAGAGCCCCCGCTGGAGTTTGGGCTGTACCCCGAGCTGATTGTGTCAAAATCAACGCCCGCTGATGCGAAGGTGGCCGCGCAGCCCTTTTACGAGGCGCTGTCTCGAGCCGCCGCCGAATCTGCAAACGCAATGCGAACGACGGAGGCGGTGGGCAAGTGGGCTGATGCGGCGCGGTCGGCGCCTGATTTGGCGTATGCGAATCGTCTGATTGCTAACATCAGGAGCGTCTTGACGTCGCAGACCGCCGATCAGCTCGAGCGCTTTATTCGCTACACCGTGCGCACAATGCTGCGGGATGCAGTGCTGGACACATTCTCGCGAACTGAGATGCAAGCGATGTACAACAACCCGGGTGCATTCTTCGGCGTCGATTACCCGGTTAACATACCTCCTCTTCCGGATGCATTGCAAGTGGCGGAATTCCGAGAGAGGCTCTTTGGACTGTTGCTGCCAATCGCGAAGCAAAAATTTGCAGAAAACGAAATTCGACTGCTTACGGACGCCACTGACGAGAGGCTCAATGTGATATTTCGAGGATCGCATGCCAAGGTCGCGCTTGATGCAATCGCAATTCGTCAGCGGTTCGCATTGCTGCTACAGGCACACGGAGAATTGAGGACTCTCGTCGACGAATTACTCGTCGCGGGTCAACGTCCCGGTGTCACGATGGAGGATTTTGTCACGGGCGTGGCAAAAGAAAAACTGGCGCGCGCGTTTCAGATACTCGGCGACGCGTCGCAGTATTTGAGGAACTTCAGCAGCCCTGTCGACTTGTCCCTGAACGCGAGCGATTTTGCGCAGATTGACCTTCTGTTCACAAGTCTCTCGCGCGCGCTCGGGTTTGAGGTGGGAGTTCAGCCTTGGTTCAAGCCGGCGTTCACGACGTACACGCCGCCTGATGTTGCCGCACCTGCAAGGCGGGCTGGCGGCGGTGGGTCGGGTTCCGGTGGTGGTGGTGGCGGCGGCGGCGATGCCCGCCGGTTTGACGACGACGGCGGCGGGGACGACGGCGATTTTTCTTCCCCCTCAGACGACGCGCGGTTGCGACTGTCGATGCAGCGTCTGCGTGTGCAAGAGCTGCGAGAGAAACGCGCGGCGTTGATCGAAGAGGCACGAGTGTCCGCTCAACGGCGCCAAGACGAAACCGATGCTCGTGCGCAAGAGGCAGCCTCGAAACTGCGGCTCGCAGAGGTCGAGGAACGCATTCGACAGGCACAGCTTCAAATCCGCCAGGCAGAGGAAGCGGCCGCGCTCGCCGAGCATCAGCGCAAAATCGAAGCGGCAAATTTGGACACCGCTCGTCGCGAAGAAATTGCCAACGCTGACCATCGCAGACGAATGGCGGAACTCGGCCAACAGCAACGCGCCGCCGAGCAAGCTCGCGCGACGCAAGAGGAAAAGGCGGCGTACGAACGGCAGATCGAGGCGTTGAAATTTGAGCGAGACGCACGTGCCTCTGAATTGGCCAGGCTTCGTGCAGAGTCGAGCGACGCCAAGGCGGTGCGAGACGCCGAGTTGGAGCGGACGCGCCACCAGTACGAGCTCGACGTGTTGGCGGAAAAACGTGCGCAGACGGAGCTGCAGCACCGCATCGCGCTGGCCAAGGAACGGACGGATCGATCGCGCGCCGAGGCCGACGAGAACGCGGCGGCGGTCAAGGCTGCGGGAGAGTTGGAGTTGCGCGAATTGGACGCGGCCATTGCACGTTCAAAGGTCGAACTCGCGCAACAAGAGCTCGAGGCTCGGGCAGCGACGGCGGCTGCCAAGGCTCGCGAAGAGCGCGCGCGGGCGGCTGCTGCTGACGCCGCGTTGCGATTGCGCGAGCAAGAAGAGCGCAGCTCCGAGGCGGCGGCGGAACGCAAGCGCGTGGCGGACGAGCTGGCGGCGAGTCGAGAGGCGGATGCAATGACGAATCGCATTTTGCTGCAGCAAGAGCAATCTCGCTCCGATCGGCTGAAGCTAGACCTGGCCCGCATCGAGGCCGAAGAGGGCGCCGCGCGCGCGCAACTGCAGCTGAACTTGACTCGCGAGCGAAAACTGGTCGCCGACGCAGAGGAAAAGCTGCGCGCTACCAAGGCAGCGGCTGACGTTGAATTGGCGCAATTGAAACGCGACGCCGATTTGCAGAAGGAAGGCGCGCGGTTGCGATTTGAGCGCGCGGAGATTGAGCGACAGCAGCAAGTGAACGATCTCAACGCCACCGTGCAAACACTGCGACGCGAAGAGAGGCTCACGCAGCTCCGTGGTGCGGTGCAGCAAATTTACCTGCACTTTGCTTTTAGCAACACAATTGCCTCCGAACGTGGGATATACTCGGGCGGTCCTGATGCGCAGCGAAATCGCGTCTCCGAACAGCAAACGTTTGTTCGACGCATCGTTGGTTACAATCAAATTGCGAATCGTTATGGTCTCATTTCAAACGTACCGCCTTTAGACCCAGACGGTTTTGCGGAATTTACCGCAGAACAATGTCGCGTCTCGATCGTGCAGTCAATTGAGGCTGCGAGTCGCGTGCTGACAAACATTAGAAACTACATTGCCGTTGTCGTGGAAAATGGATTTGTCGTCGAGCCGCGATACGACGGCCCTCTTGAATTCGCCGAGATTGACACGGCTCTGCGTGCGATATTGGAAACCGCTGCTGCCGTGGGGGTGGGCGGGGGAGTTGAGAAGGCGTTGATGAACGCCGATCCGGCCATGACCAAGGCGGTCAGGCTGCACGCACGGGATCGCGCAATCGCAGAGTCTGGTAAGTCGCGGCCCGTTTTTTAAATGAATCGGACTCGTCCGTTCGGGAAATTGTTAACTAATTAGTTTTTCTCAGTTCCCGCGTAAAATGGCGGCGGAGGAATTGCAACTACTAGTAAACCGCCTCGAAGAAGAAAACGATAAATTGAAGGAGAAAGTCAGGGAATTGAATGCAAATAGAAAAAAGGGCGTCACTATTCAGCGCTCTGTGGAAGAATCCGATTTCGCACTGGCAATCACCGCGTTGAGTGAAGAGGGGCTGCGTGTCGGGCAAAATTACACAAATCGAATGGACACCCTAAATTCCTTGATAGAAAATGCAGAAAGGTATATGGTGACGATCCCGAGGTGGAAAGACATGTACCAAATCCTCAAGGCGTACAAAAAAAAGTTACTCTCCGACAATGTATCGGACAGGGGAAATCCAATTGCCGGCGACGCAGCCAATGCAAGGGCGGCTGTGAACGAAGAAGACGATGCTGTCGCGGGAGAAGGCGTTCCGGCCGGGTCTGGCTCAGGAGGGAGTTTGAAGAGACCTAGAATCAATCCATAATGATGTAGGAGATAATTAGACTAGATGTCTACATAACCCGCCAAACGTCGATATAATAAATAACACCGAGATTCTATTTTTGCACACACACACGATGAGCGCAAACAAAGACGCCGCGCTGGCTTTGCTGCGAAAAGCCGCTGCACGCATCGACTCGTCGATGCTCGCTGCAACCGAGGCTGGCGCTGATCTCAGTTTGGCGGGTCGCCAGCAAATGCTTCGCGCGATCGACAGCCACGGCGAAGACGGCGTC
>Ga0075154_10002811_pt1 | contig 11236 bp, 7 predicted proteins | sample JI71714BDNA_FD_70965 | JGI IMG/M metagenome (GOLD analysis project Ga0075154, IMG submission 70965) | Wastewater effluent complex algal communities from Wisconsin, to seasonally profile nutrient transformation and Carbon sequestration -... | ecosystem: Engineered > WWTP > Effluent > Algae... | reverse complement strand
GCCAAGGACTTGCCCGGTGGGCGTTGGGCCAGCAACACCCGGCCATCGGCGTCAATCAACGCGACGGCAGAGACCAGAAGAATCCTCACGACCGATAGTCGGCGTTGATTTCGATGTAGCGGCTGGTCAGATCGCAGGTCCAGACCGTGCGCGCGCCCTTGCCCAGACCCATATCGACATGGATCAGCAGTTCCGGGTTCAGCATATAGGCGGCGCCATCGTCTTCTTTGTAATCGGGATTGCGCCAGCCCTTTTCGGCCACCAGAATGTCACCGAATTTGATGGTCAGACGATCCCGATCTGCCTCGGCCCCTGATTTGCCGATGGCGGCAACGATGCGGCCCCAGTTCGGGTCTTGGCCCGCCACGGCGGTTTTGACCAAGGGAGAATTGGCAATCGCCAGCGCGGCCTTGTGGGCCTCAGCATCGGTCGCCGCCCCTGTCACCCGCACTTCGACAAACTTGGTCGCCCCTTCGCCGTCACGCACCACCTGATGCGCAAGGTTCATCATCACGCCGTGCAAGGCCGCCTCGAACGCCTTGGCAACCGGGCCTTTGACCTCGGCCGCCGCAGATTTGCCTGTGGCACAAAGCAAAAGCGTGTCCGAGGTCGAGGTGTCGCTGTCCACCGTGATCGAGTTGAAGGTGGCGTCGACGTTGCGCGACAGCATTTTCTGCAGGTTCGCGGGGGCGACTTTGGCGTCGGTAAAGATATAGACCAGCATCGTCGCCATATCCGGCGCGATCATGCCCGAGCCTTTGGCGATGCCGGAAATCTGGATCAGCCCGCCATCGCCCTGCACCGTGGCGGTGGCGCCTTTGGGGAAGGTGTCTGTGGTCATGATCGCCTCGGCAGCGCCTTGGATGGCGGCCTCAGAGAGTTGCGCGGCCAGATCGCCCACAACGGCGGTGATCTTTTCAAACGGCAGCGGCTCGCCGATCACCCCGGTTGAGGAGGAGAAGACGCGGGAGGCCGGGATGCCCAAGGCATCGGCAACGCTGCCCGTTACGGCGGCGACGGCGGTTTCGCCGACTGATCCTGTAAAGGCGTTCGAATTGCCCGAGTTGACGATGATCGCCGCGCCCGCGCCGGGCGGAACCTCGGTGGCCAGTTTGGTCTGGCAATCGCGCACACAGCCTGACCGGGTGGTTGATTTGGTGAACGCGCCCGCAATGGCGGTGCCGGGGGCTAGGCGAACCAGCATCACATCCTTGCGGTTTTGATACTTGATGCCCGCACCGATGGCGGCAAACTCTGCGCCGGCGATGACGGGCAGGGTGGGAAAGCTGACGGGGGCCAGCGGTGACACAGGCTTGGCCGCTTTGGCGGGTTTGGCCGCAATAGGCTCGACCACCACAGCCTTGGCCTTTTTGACCTTTTTCGGCTTGTCTGCCTTGTGCTTTTTCTTGTCGTCTTTCTTGCCCATCGCCTTACCCCCTGATCCCGCCTATTTGTCCAACAGAGTAAGATCGCCCAACACAGCCGGGTCAATGCCCTCGCCGGGTTTTTCGACCTTGGCGGCGGCGGTCAGAGTGGTGACATGGGCCTCAATCGCCTTTTGCTCGATCTCGGCGGCCAATTCGTCGCGGATGTCGTCCAGCGTCGGCAGGCTGGCCAGACGGCTTTCCTTGACCAAGATCAGGTGAAAGCCGAAATCGGTTTTCACCGGACCAACAACCTTGCCCACTTCGGCGGCCATCACGGCCTCTTCGAAGGGCTTGACCATCATGCCCGTACCAAACCAGCCCAGATCGCCACCATTGGCGCCCGACCCGGTGTCGGTCGAATTGACCTTGGCCAGTTCGGCAAAATCAGCGCCGCCTTGCAATTGGGTCAGCAGTTCGGTCGCCTTGGCCTCATCGGCCACCAGAATATGCGCGGCGTTGTATTCGGTCTGGGGTGCTGCGTCCTTGAACCGGGCGTCATAGGCGGTCTGCAGCGCCTCATCCGTAACGGCGGTCAGCACGACATCTTGCAGCGCCAAGGACGAGACATAACCGCGCCGATCATTGTCCAGCCGGTAGGTGTCGCCCTTTTTCAGCTTGCCTTCCATCGACTGTTCCAACGCGGTCTGTTGCACCAGCTGGTCCATGATGCCCTTGAACAACACGTCAGGCGGCAGCGCCTGATACTGTTCAGGCAGGGCGGCTTTAGCGGCAATCATATGGCCAAGCGTAATGGTGGTGCCGTTCACCGTTGCAACCACCGTTTCAGCCGTGGGTGCGTCTTCGGCCCAAACTGGGGCTGCAAGGCTTGCCATCACGGCGACCCCTGCCAAAATCCGCATTGCTTTTGCCATCTCACACACTCCTGATCGTGCCGTGCCCTTGCGCGGCGTTGACTATCCCGGCCCCACCCCTTACATCGCGACAGTCGCGTGCGACGGGGCCGCCCGGCTTTCCCTGCCCTTCTAGGCAAGGCGGAAGGGGCGGGCAAGGCCAGAGCCTCACACGATTATGTAAACTGCGGGCAGGCGGAGAAAACATGCTGGGTTTTGGGGCTCTTACGCGGAAATTGTTCGGCACGCCGAATGACCGCAAAGTGAAATCGGTTCGCCCGCTGGTCGCAAAGATCAACGCGCTGGAGCCGGAATTTGCCGCGTTGTCTGATGAAGGCATCATCGATAAAACCCGCGAGTTTCAAAAGCGCGTGCAAGAGGGCGGCGAGGAGTTGGATGCCATCCTGCCCGAAGCCTTTGCCAACTGCCGTGAGGCGGCCAAGCGCGCCCTTGGTCTGCGCGGCTTTGATGTGCAGTTGAAGGGCGGGATTTTCCTGCACCAAGGCAACATCGCCGAAATGCGCACGGGCGAGGGCAAGACCCTTGTGGCCACCTTCCCGGCCTATCTGAACGCGCTGGCGGGCAAGGGCGTGCATGTCGTCACCGTCAACGACTATCTGGCCAAGCGTGACGCTGAATGGATGGGCAAGGTTTATGCCCAGTTGGGGATGACCACGGGCGTGGTTTACCCCTATCAGGGCGATGCCGAAAAGCGCACCGCCTACCGCGCCGACATCACCTATGCCACCAACAACGAGTTGGGTTTTGACTATCTGCGCGACAACATGAAGGGCAGTATCGAAGAAATGGCCCAACGCGGGCATTTCTTTGCCATCGTCGATGAGGTCGACAGTATTCTGGTCGACGAGGCGCGCACGCCGCTTATCATCTCTGGCCCGTCACAGGACCGCAGCGATCTGTACCTAAAGGTCAACGCGCTGATCCCGTCCTTGGACGAGACGCATTTCAAGATCGATGAGAAAACCCGCAACGTCACCTATACCGAAGACGGCAACGAGTTTTTGGAAGGTCTGCTGCAGCAATCCGGCCTGCTGCCCGACGGCCAAAGCCTGTATGACCCCGAAAGCACCACCCTTGTGCATCACGTCAATCAGGCCCTGCGCGCGCACAAGCTGTTCCACCGCGACCAGCAATACATCGTCCGTGACGGCGAGGTGATGCTGATCGACGAATTCACCGGCCGCATGATGCGCGGACGCCGTCTGTCCGAAGGTCTGCATCAGGCGATCGAGGCCAAAGAAGGCGTGGCGATTCAGCCTGAAAACATCACGCTGGCATCTGTGACCTTCCAGAACTACTTCCGGCTTTATGACAAACTGGGCGGCATGACCGGCACGGCCGCGACCGAAGCCGATGAATTCATGGAGATTTACGGGCTTGGCGTGGTCGAAGTGCCGACCAACCGCCCGGTGCTGCGCAAAGACGATCACGACGCGGTTTATCGCACAGCGCGCGAAAAATTCGAAGGCGTGGTGAAAACCATCCACGAGGCGCATGAAAAAGGTCAGCCGATCCTTGTCGGCACCACTTCGATTGAAAAATCGGAATCGTTGTCCGAGATGCTGAAAGAGGCGGGCATCCCGCATAACGTGTTGAACGCCCGTCAGCACGAGCAAGAGGCGCAGATTGTCGCCGATGCGGGCAAGCTGAACGCGGTGACCATCGCCACCAACATGGCCGGGCGCGGCACCGACATCAAACTGGGCGGCAACGTCGAATTCAAGGTGATGCAGGCCATCGCCGCCAACCCCGATGGCGATCACGCCGCCCTGCGCACCCAGATCGAAGAAGACCACAAGGCCGACGAAGAGGCCGTTAAGGCCGCAGGTGGCCTGTTTGTTTTGGGCACCGAACGCCACGAATCCCGCCGCATTGACAATCAGCTGCGTGGTCGTTCTGGCCGTCAGGGCGACCCCGGTCGGTCTGCCTTCTTCCTGTCGCTGGAAGATGACCTGATGCGGATTTTTGGCAGCGAACGGCTGGACGCGGTGCTGTCGAAACTGGGGATGAAGGAAGGCGAGGCCATTGTTCACCCGTGGGTCAACAAATCGCTGGAACGCGCGCAGGCCAAGGTCGAAGGCCGCAACTTTGACATCCGCAAACAGCTGCTGAAATTCGACGACGTGATGAACGATCAGCGCAAGGCAATCTTCAGCCAGCGTCTGGAAATCATGGAGGCCGAAGATCTGGGCGACATCGTCCGCGACATGCGCCATCAGGTTGTCGAAGACCTGATCGACGAACACATGCCGCCGAAATCCTATCCCGATCAGTGGAACGTTGCTGGCCTGACCGAAGCCGTGCGCGAGTGTCTGACCATGGACCTGCCTATTGCCGACTGGGCCGCTGCCGAAGGCGTGGATCAGGCCGCAATGGTCGAAAAGCTGACCGAACAAACCGACGCCATGATGGACGAAAAGCTGGCCGCCTTTGGTGCTGACGCCATGCGTAACATCGAAAAGCAGTTGTTGCTGCAAACCATCGACGGCAAATGGCGCGAGCATCTGCTGAAACTGGAACACCTGCGGTCGGTCGTGGGTTTCCGCGGCTATGCGCAGCGTGACCCGCTGAACGAATACAAGACCGAAAGCTTTGCCCTGTTCGAAGGCATGCTCGACAGCTTGCGTCAGGACGTGACGCAAAAACTGTCGCAAATCCGCCCGATCTCGGCCGAAGAGCAGGCCCAGTTGATGGCGCAATATCAGGCGCAACTGGCTGCGCATCAGGCCGCCCAAGATCAAGCTCGGTTGGCCGCCACGGCAGCCAGCACCGGCCTTGTCGCCGCGCCGGTTGTGGCCGAGGCGCTGGCCGGGTTTGATGAGGCCGATCCGTCCAGTTGGGGCAACCCCAACCGCAATGACCCCTGCCCCTGCGGGTCGGGCGAAAAGTTCAAACACTGCCACGGCAAGCTGGCCTAAGGCCAAAGGGGGCGGGCACATCCGCCCCTTTTCCGCCGCGATTGGCGGAAACATTCCTTAATCGCGCCACGCCAATGCCCGTCTTGACCTGCATGTTTGCGCCAAGAGTTATTCCTAAGCGGGGGCGCACATGGAAATGAAACGCAAAGCAGCACGCGGTATTGCCGTCTTGGCCGTGGCCTTGGCCGCAGGTCATCTGGTGCAAAACATGGGTGAGAAAAAGGCAGCGCCTGCAAAGGCTTCTGCCGAATTGGCCGTGAAACCGTCCAAGGTAGAAACTGTCGCCGCTGGCCCCGAGACAGTCGCAAAACCGACCACCGTGCAGCCCGAATCGCCGACATTGCCTGCGGCTCCTATGGCTGCCAGTGCTTTGCCCGCGCTGCCCAAGCCGCTTGATCCGCCAAAGCTGCCCGCCGTGACCCAAACCGCTGCGCCGATTGTTTTGGACCCAGTTGAGCCAACCGCAACCGAAGCTGTGGCAGACGCTTGCAACATCACGCTCGACCTGATGGCCGAACCCAATGCTATGATTGGCATCACGTTGATCGCGCCCTGCCAGCCCAACCAGCGCGTTGTACTGCGTCAGGGCGGGCTGGCTGTGACGGGCCTGACCACCTCGACCGGCGCGCTGTTTACCGCGCTTCCGGCCTTTGAAACCCAATCGCTTGTCGAAGTGGCTTTCCCTGACGGTCAAAAACACAGCGCCGAAATTGCCGTGCCTGACTTGGCCACGCTGCGCCGCTTTGCCGTACAATGGCAGGCCGATGACGCCTTTCAGGTGCACGCCTTTGAAAACGGCGCGGGCTATGATGAACCGGGCCACATCTCGGCCGCCGATCCCAACCGTCCGCTGGCCGGGATGCCCGCCAAGGGCGGTTTCCTGACGCTGGTCGGCGACAGCACCACCGAAAACCCCCTGCTGGCCGAGGTTTACACCTTCCCCGCAGATCCCGCCGCCAAGCCCGACGTGATCGTCGAGGCCGCGGTTACTGAAAAGACCTGCGGACGCGAGTTGCTGGCCGAAACCCTGACCAGCACGGGCGGTTCGGTGTTTATCACCGATCTGTCGCTGGCAATGCCGGATTGTGACGCCGTTGGCGATTATCTGGTGTTGAAGAATCTTGTGTTAGACCTGAATATGGCCGCCGCAAACTAACGGATCAGGCCCCAGTTCATGTCATCCCTGATGCGCGCGGCGATCTTCGCCGCGCTTGTCTTTTCGGGCCTAGCCCAGCCGGCCCAAGCGCAGGACATCACCCTGACCTCGCGCGATGGGGCCTTGGCTATTTCGGGCAGCCTTCAGGGCTATGACGGCGAGTTTTACCGCATCGACAGCACCTACGGCCTGCTGACCATCGACGCCCAAAGCGTTTTGTGTGACGGCCCGGCTTGCCCCGACCTGACAGCCCCCAAAGCCGTGATCCGCATCGTTGGCGCGCCTGATCTGGGGGCGGTGTTGATGCCCGGTCTGACTGCAGCCTTCGCCACCGCGCAGGGGCTGGAATTCACGCCCCCTGCGGATGCCGCAAAACCCGCACTGTTGACCGATCCTGCCACCGATAAGGTATTGGCTGAAATTAGTTTTCTGCCTATGCCCCCAGATCAGGCCCGCGAAGCTCTGACCGCAGGTCGCGCCGAATTGATCCTTGCCGCAGCGGGCGACCCCAGTTTCGGGGCGCGCACCATCGGGCTGGACCCGCTGGTTGCCATTTCGGCCACCGATAACCCTTTGGGCGTGATTTCCACTGCCAATCTGGCCAAGGCCCTGACCGGTGATGTCACGAACTGGTCCGCCCTTGGTGGCCCTGACATGCCTTTGGTGCTGCACGGGTTGGCCGAAGATACCGACCTGAACCGCGCCCTAGCCAAGCGCTTGGGGCGCGGGATCGCTGCGACGGTCGTGCATGACACCCCCGCTGCCCTTGCTGCGGCTGTTGCGGCAGACCCTTGGGCACTGGCCATTACCGGGCGCAGCGTTGTCGGGCTTGCCCACGTGCTGGACCTGACAGACAGCTGCGGCTTTGCGCTGCAACCCAGCGCGTTGGCGGTAAAGGCCGAGGATTACCCGCTTACCCTGCCGGTTTATTTCCTGACCCCGCGCCGCCGCCTGCCGCTGATGGCGCGCGAATTTCTGGAATTCCTGTCCCAGCCCGGGGCCCAACCCGCGATCGAGGCGGCAGGCTTGGTTGGCCGTGGGCTTGCGATAGAATCTATGAAAAACAACGGTTTGCGCCTTTCCAATGCGATCCGAGTAGTGGCAGATGAAGGTGGCTTGGCTGATCTGAAACGCCTGGTTGGGCTGATGGACGGGGCCGACCGTTTGTCTTTTACCTTCCGCTTTCAAGACGGCACCAACGAACTGGACGCCCATAGCAAAGACACGCTGACCAGCCTTGCCGAGATGATCGAGGCCGGGATGTTTGACGGCGATCAGCTGGTATTGGCGGGGTTTTCCGATGGCACTGGCCCTGCCGCCGATAACCTGACGCTATCGCGCGCCCGCGGCGAACAGGTGCTGACCGCCCTGCAAACCGCCGCGCCTCAAATGCCACTCGAACGCCTGCCAACGGTTGAAGCACTGGGTGAAGGCCTGCCTATGGCCTGTGATGAAACTTCTGCCGGGCGGCGTCTGAACCGCCGGGTCGAGGTCTGGGCCCGGCCGAATTTCGCTAAAGATAACCTGCCGAGCGGAAACTAAGTTCGCGCGATTTGCCGATGATCAGGTGGTCGTGCAAGATCAGCCCCAGCACTTGGGCCGCTTCCTGCACCTGATGGGTCATGGAAATATCGGCATCCGACGGGGTCGGGTCGCCCGACGGGTGATTGTGCACCAGAATGATCGCAGATGCGTTCAGTTCTAGCGCCCGTTTGACCACCTCTCGCGGATAGACCGGCACATGGTCAACCGTGCCCTTGGCCTGTTCTTCATCGGCAATCAGCACATTCTTGCGGTCCAGAAACAGGATGCGGAATTGTTCGGTTTCGCGGTGTGCCATAGTGGTGTGGCAGTAGTCCAATAGCGCATCCCATGATGACAAAATCGGCTGATGCATCACCCGTGACCGCATCATGCGTTGCGCGGCGGCCTCGATGACTTTCAATTCGGTGATAACGGCGTCACCCACGCCTTTGACCATTGCCAGCCGGGCTGGGGCGGCGGTGACCACACGGTTGAAATCGCCGAATGTGTCCAACAACAGCCGGGCCAGCGGTTTGACATCTTGGCGCGGGATGGCGCGGAACAGAACCAGTTCCAGCATTTCATAATCGGGCATGGCCGCTGCCCCGCCATCGCGAAATCGCGCCCTGAGCCGGGCGCGGTGGTCTGAGATATAGGACGGCAGCCGCGCACCCAAGGGCTGGGCCGTGGCCTCATCCGCGTCGCCGCGGGCAAAAAGCGGCAAGATGCCGTCTGAGAATCCGTGCTGTGCCATGAGGCAAAGCTGGCATGTCAGGGTGAAGATTTGGTTAACGTCACCAGAACCTCGTCGGGCGCCTTTAGCTTCTCCTCGGGATTGTACCCCCCGAGGAGCGTCGAAGACGACGGCGAGGTTAGCCCTTCATCCCGTCCCAAAAGCCTTTGACCTTGGCGAAAAAGCTGTTGCCTTCAGGGTTATTTTCCGACGACAGCTCTTCAAACTCGCGCAGCAATTCCTTTTGCCGCGAGGTCAGGTTGACCGGGGTTTCCACCGCCAGTTCCAGCAGCATATCGCCTGTGCCGCCGCCCCGCAGGGCAGGCATGCCCTTGGCGCGCAGCCGCATCTGTTTGCCGGTCTGGCTGCCTGCGGGCACCTTGACGCGGGACTTGCCGCCGTCAATCGTCGGCACCTCAACCTCGCCCCCCAAGGCGGCGGTGGCAAAGGAAATCGGCACGCGGCAGAACAGATGCACGCTGTCACGCTGGAACAGCGGATGCTCTTTCACCTCGATAAAGATGTAAAGATCGCCCGTTGGCCCACCGCGCAAGCCCGCCTCGCCTTCACCGGCCAGCCGAATACGCGTGCCGGTTTCAACGCCCGCCGGGATGTTCACCGACAGCGCGCGTTCCTTTTCAATTCGGCCATGACCGTGGCAGGATTTGCAGGGGTTCTTGACGATCTGACCCGCGCCCGAACAAGTGGGGCAGGTGCGTTCAACGGTAAAGAAACCCTGCTGGGCGCGCACTTTACCCATGCCGGAACAGGTCGGGCAGGTGGTGGGTTCGGACCCGCCTTCCGCCCCGGTGCCGCGACAGGCGTCGCAGGCAACCGAAGTTGGCACGTTGATGGTTTTCTGCACGCCTGCGAAGGCTTCTTCCAAGGAAACCCGCAGGTTATAGCGCAAATCCGACCCGCGTTGGGCGCGGGAACGGCCACCGCCACCGCTGCCACCGCGGCCCATGAAGTCGCCGAACAGGTCTTCGAATACATCCGAAAAGGCCGAGCCAAAGTCACCCTGCCCGCCGCCGCCAAATCCGCCACCGCGCTGGCCGCCACCGCCCATCCCGCCCTCAAACGCGGCATGGCCATACCGATCGTAAGCCGCCTTTTTGTCGGCGTCTTTCAGCACGTCATAGGCCTCGTTCACCTCTTTGAACTGGGCTTCTGCGTTGGGGTTGTCTGAATTGCGGTCGGGGTGCAGCTCTTTCGCTTTGGTGCGATAAGCCTTCTTCAATTCATCCGCCGAGGCGCCCTTTTTGGCCCCCAGCACTTCGTAGTAATCGCGTTTTGCCATAGCCAAGGCCCTTTGAGGGGAACGTGCGAAGGGCGGCCCTTCTGTAAAGGCCGCCCTTCGGGAGTTCCGTACGGCTTACTTCCGCTTGTTGCCCATATCCTCGAAATCGGCGTCGATGATGTCATCATCAACGTCGCGCGGGGCGTCGCCGTCATCGTCCGAGCCACCTTCGGCGGCGCTGGCCTTGTAGATCGCCTCGCCCAGCTTCATCGCGGCTTCGGTGAGGTTCTGGATGGCACCTTTGATCTTGCCAACATCTTCGCCTTTCAGCGCCTCTTCCAGCGGGACCATGGCGAATTCAATCGCCTCAACCGTCGAAGGATCAACCTTGTCGGAATGTTCCTTCAGCGACTTCTGGGTCGAGTGCAGCAGGCTTTCGCCCTGGTTCTTGGTTTCCACCAACTCGCGGCGATCCTTGTCGGCTTCGGCGTTAGCTTCGGCGTCCTTGATCATCTTTTCGATGTCTTCATCGCTCAGGCCGCCCGAGGCCTGAATGGTGATGGCCTGTTCGCGGTTGGTGCCTTTGTCCTTGGCCTTGACCGTCACGATGCCGTTGGCGTCGATGTCAAAAGTGACCTCGATCTGCGGCATGCCACGCGGGGCGGGCGGGATCTGTTCCAGATTGAACTGGCCCAGCATCTTGTTGTCGGCCGCCATTTCCCGTTCGCCCTGGAAGCAGCGCAGGGTCACTGCGTTCTGGTTATCCTCGGCGGTCGAGAAGATCTGCGACTTTTTCGTCGGGATCGTGGTGTTGCGGTCGATCAGACGGGTGAACACGCCGCCAAGGGTTTCGATGCCCAACGAAAGCGGAGTGACGTCCAACAGAACCACGTCTTTGACGTCGCCCTGCAGCACGCCGGCCTGAATGGCGGCACCGGCAGCAACCACTTCGTCCGGGTTCACGCCCTTGTGGGGCTCTTTGCCGAAGAACTTGGTCACTTCTTCGATGACGCGCGGCATGCGGGTCATACCGCCAACCAAAACCACTTCGTCGATGTCGGAAATCGACACGCCTGCGTCTTTGATCGCAGCCGCACAAGGCTTCATCGACTTTTTGATCAGGTCATCAACAAGCGATTCCAGCTTGGCGCGGGTCAGCTTGACGACCAAGTGCAGCGGTTGCCCGGTGGTTTTGTCCATCGAGATAAACGGCTGGTTGATTTCGGTCTGCTGGCTGGACGACAATTCGATCTTGGCCTTTTCAGCGGCTTCTTTCAGGCGCTGCAGGGCCATCTTGTCCAAGGACAAATCGACGCCGTGTTCCTTTTTGAACTCATCCGCCAGATAGTTGACGATGCGCATGTCA
>Ga0075154_10002809_pt1 | contig 11244 bp, 8 predicted proteins | sample JI71714BDNA_FD_70965 | JGI IMG/M metagenome (GOLD analysis project Ga0075154, IMG submission 70965) | Wastewater effluent complex algal communities from Wisconsin, to seasonally profile nutrient transformation and Carbon sequestration -... | ecosystem: Engineered > WWTP > Effluent > Algae... | reverse complement strand
GGGCCACGCCCGAGGTGTTCACCACACTGCCAGACGCTGCCGCACTGGGCCGCATCCGGGAGGTGACGCATTGGCAGGATACGCCGCTGTCCGCGCTGCCCGTCACGGTGAAGGACCTGTTCGACGTGGAGGGCGAGGTGACCACCGCGGGCTCCCGGGTACTGGGCCCCGGTGGCGTGGGCCGGGCACCTGCGCGCCGGGACGCCACCGCCGTGGCAAGGCTGCGCGCTGCGGGCGCTACGCTGTTCGGGCGAACCAACATGAGCGAATTCGCGTTTTCGGGTGTGGGTGTCAACCCCCACTTCGGCACGCCGCCCAATCCCGCCGACACCCGCGCAGCGCGAATTCCCGGCGGCTCCACATCGGGGGGCGCCGTGTCGGTGGCCAATGGGTGTGCGTGGGTGGCCCTGGGCAGCGATACCGGGGGCTCTCTGCGCATTCCAGCCGCACTGTGCGGTGTGGTCGGCTTCAAGTCCACGGCTCGGCTGGTCTCGGGCAACGGCGTCTTCCCCCTAGCACCGAGCCTGGATACCGTGGGCGCGATCACCCGCAGCGTGCGCGATGCTGCGCTGGCACACCAGATCCTCAGTGGCCGCCCTGCCGCCCGCGACACCAGGCCGCTGGCCCGCCTGAGGCTGGCCGTGGTTCGGGGCCTGTTGCTGCAGGACCTGGACGACACCGTATCCCGGGCGTACGCACGGGCGCTGTCGGTGCTGTCGGCCGGCGGGGCGCAACTGGTGGAGATAGAACTCCCCGAACTGGACGAAGTGGCTACACAGGCGGCCGCACTCGGCACATTCCCCGCTGCCGAAAGCCATGCCCTGCATCGCGGTTGGCTGGATGCCCACAGCGCGCTCTACGACCCCAGGGTACTGGGCCGCATACGCCGCGGTGCCTCCATGCTGGCCGCCGACTACCTCGACCTTCTGGCCTGGAGGGCAGCCTGGCAGCGCCGTGTTGGTGCACAGTTGCAAGGATTCGATGCGGTGCTGTCTCCCACCGTCCCGATGGTTGCTCCGCCGTTGGCGCAAGTGTCGCCCGGTGCGGAGCGCGACGAAACGTTCTTCCGCACCAATGGCCTGCTGCTGCGCAACCCCACCCTGGTGAACCTGCTGGATGGCTGCGCGCTGTCGCTGCCCTGCCACCGGCCTGAGTCCGGAGAGCTTCCCGTGGGCCTGATGCTTTGGCACACCGCCCTGCAAGACGACGGCGTGCTGCATGCCGCTGCTCTGGTGGAGAACACGTTGCGGGAGTCGGCGCTGGGCGGCCTGCACCAGGGCGCGATGGGAATGCAACCATGAGCCTGCACCACCTACCGCTGGGCCAGGCCGCTTTGCGGGCGCCAGGTGCCGCGCCCATGCGCAGCTGGCCGCTCCACACGGCCGCCGCCACCCGCATGCTGGAGCAGGCGGCACAGGCTGCCCTACCGCCCCACACCCTCATGCAACGCGCTGCTCTGGCGCTGGCGCGCTGGTTGCGCGCGCTCTATCCACACGGCCGGCACATCTGGGTGGCTGCAGGTCCCGGCAACAACGGCGGCGACGGCCTCCTGGCCGCGGCACTCTGGCAGCAGTGGGCACACAGCGAGCGGCTGCTCGACAGGACCGTCACTGTGACCTGGACCGGCTCCGAAGCCCATCTCCCCCCCGATGCCGCCTACGCGCTCGCCATGGCGCGGCAGGCTGGTGTTCGCATCCAGCCCGATGTGCCCGCGCACTTCGACGTGGCGGTGGATGCACTCCTCGGGCTTGGCAGTCGCCCCGAGCCACCCCGAGAGCTGGCTGCCTGCCTCGACCGGCTGCGCCGCAGCCCCCAGCCTGTGCTGCACGTAGACCTGCCCAGCGGCCTGGCGCCCGATACCGGCACCTGGTTTGACCAGATCCACACGCCGGACAGTTCGCCATCCCCTACGGTGGGCCCCCGCCACACCCTGGCCCTGCTCACGCTCAAGCCCGGGCTGTTCACCGGGCTTGGGCGGGATCTGGCGGGAGACCTCTGGTGGGACGATCTGGACGTTGCCTCATCGCCGGACCACCCGCCAACGGCCTGGCTGCAGACTGGCGGCACAGAGACGGAGGCCACGGCGCGACGCCCCCATACCAGCCACAAAGGCAGCCATGGCGATGTCCTGGTGCTGGGCGGACAGGGCCTGGCGCAAGACGGGTCGGCCATGGTGGGCGCCGCCCTGCTGGCTGCCCGTGCTGCGCTGCACGCCGGGGCTGGCCGGGTGTTTGTGGGGCTGCTGGACGGTGGGCAACAGATGCTCGACCCCCAGCAGCCCGAGCTGATGTTCCGCACGCCTGAGCACTGGATCGACGACGCCGCAAGCACCTTCGGGGCGGCTGGCGTCGCGGTGGTCTGCGGCTGCGGGGGTGGCACTGCGGTCGAGCAGGTATTGCCCGACGTACTGAGGCACAGCACCGCGCTCGTGCTGGACGCCGATGCCCTGAATGCGGTGGCACGCCGTGGCGATTTGCAGGAACTCCTGAGGCGGCGCAGCGAGACCGCGGGTGTTTCGACCATCCTGACACCCCACCCGCTGGAAGCGGCCCGTCTGCTGGGCTGCACCACGGAGCAGGTGCAGCAGGACCGGCTGGCCACCGCGCAAAGGCTGGCAGAGCGCTATCAGGCCGTGGTGGTGCTCAAAGGCTCTGGCACAGTGATTTGTGCCCCTGGCACGTTGCCCTGCGTGAATGCCACCGGGAACGCCAGGCTGGCCACCGGCGGAACCGGGGATGTGCTGGCAGGGCTGCTGGGCGCACGCCTGGCGGCGCCCCCAGCGACCGGGCCGGCGGCATTGGTGGCCGCCCAGGCCGTGGCAGAACACGGTTTGCTGGCCGACCGCTGGCCAGAGGGTGAAACGCTCACAGCAAGCCGGCTCAGCCGAGCAGCATCAAGCCCACCTGCAGCAAGATGATGAGTACCAGCACCGACAGGTCTACGCCGCCAATGCTGGGCACGATGCGGCGGATGGGAGCCAGTACCGGCTCCACCAGCCGACCCAGGGTATCGAGCAGGGGCGAGTGGGGTTGTACCCAGGACAGCAAGGCGTACACCAGCGCCAGCACCATGAGGCCTTGCAACACGGTGCGCACCAGGAAAATGAGCGCCATGAGAGGCACGGTGACGGTGTAGCCCAGGTTCTGAACCCCGGGCAACATACCGCCCACCATGGCATGGGCTATGGCTGCGTACAGGAGCGCCAAGATACCGGCGGCCACAAAGCTGGCCCAGTCGGTGGTGGCCTGCATCCAGCCGCGTGGAAGAGTGCGCCGTATGGGACCCACAATCCAGTCGGTGATGGCCACCACGAACACACCGGGCTGCTGCGTCATGCGCAAGCGGCGCGAATTCATCCAGCCACGCAGCAGCGCCGCGCCAACCAGAAAGAAAAAAAGCGTATCGAGCAGGAACAACAGAATACGCATGTCAGCGCTTGCCTTTCCGGGACTTCCCACCGCCCTGCCCGCCTTTGCGCGCCGGGCCGCTTCCGCCCCCGCCGCCACTGCCGCCGCCTCTGGATGACCGCGCGCTCTTGCCGACCGAAGACGCCAGTCCCCCACCCACACCCGAACTGCCAACCGCACCTGCACGCCGGTCTGCCGTGCCGCGCTGCCCCCGTGCGGCCTTGGCGGCGCGTTTGGGCGCGGCGCCCTCGCCAACGCCCTCCTTGTCGCGCAAGGCGCGGGCCAGCACATCGTCTTCGTCGCGCACCAGGCGGAAGTCGATGCGGCGGCCATCGAGGTCCACGCGGCTCACCTGCACCCGTACCCGCGAACCGAGGGCATAGCGTATGCCGGTGCGCTCCCCGCGCAGTTCCTGGCGCACCTCGTCGAAGCGGAAGTACTCCCCGCCCAGTTCGGTGATGTGGACCAGCCCCTCCACATAGAGGCTGTCGAGCGTGACAAACAACCCGAAACTGGTGACCGAAGTGACCACGCCGCCAAAGTCCTCGCCCAGGCGCTCGCGCATGTACTTGCACTTGAGCCAGGCCTCCACATCGCGGCTGGCCTCGTCGGCGCGGCGCTCGTTGGCGCTGCAGTGCAGCCCGGCCGCTTCCCAGCCCAGCATCTCGCTGCTCACACGCCCGCCGGGCTTGTTGGCTTTCTCGGCCGCAGAGGGGCCGCGGGTGGCCATGCGCTTGGCCAGCTTGGCGTGTGCTTCGCCGGGGGTAGGGAGCGCAGGCAGGTGGTACTTGCGCTCGGCCAGGATGGCCTTGATGACGCGGTGCACCAGCAAGTCCGGGTAGCGCCGGATGGGGCTGGTGAAGTGGGTGTAAGCCTCGAACGCCAGGCCAAAATGCCCGCTGTTGTGCGGCGAATACACCGCCTGCTGCATGGAACGCAACAGCATGGTGTGCACCTGCAGCGCGTCCGGGCGGTCCTGGGTGGCGTGTGCAATCTGCTGGAATTCCTTGGGGCTCGGGCTGTCGCTCACGCTCTGCGGCACGCCCAGGGCCTTGAGGTACTGGCGCAGGATCTCGATCTTCTCGGGCGTGGGGCCTTCGTGCGAACGGTACAGCCCCAGGTGCTTGCTGCCGAGGATGAAGTCGGCCGAACACACGTTGGCCGCCAGCATGGCCTCCTCGATCAGGCGGTGCGCATCGTTGCGGGTGCGCGGCACGATTTTCTCGATGCGGCCCGACTCGTCGCTGATGATCTGGGTTTCCACCGTCTCGAAATCGATGGCGCCACGCTGCCCACGGGCCGCCAGCAAGGCGCGGAACACATCGTGCAGGTTGAGCAGGTGCGGCACCAGCGCGCTGCGCTGCTGGGCCTGCGGGCTGCGGGTGTTTTGCAGGATGGCCGCCACTTCGGTGTAGGTGAAGCGGGCGTGGCTGTGCATGACGGCCGGATAGAACTGGTAGGCGTGGATCTCGCCTTTGGCATTGATGAGCATGTCGCAGACCATGCACAGGCGGTCCACGTCGGGGTTGAGCGAACACAGGCCGTTGGAGAGCTTCTCCGGCAGCATGGGAATGACGCGGCGCGGGAAATACACGCTGGTGGCGCGGTCGTAGGCATCCACATCGATGGGGGCGCCGGTTTGCACATAGTGGCTCACGTCGGCAATGGCCACCAGCAGGCGCCAGCCCTTGCCACGGCCCACCCGCGCAGGCTCGCAGTACACGGCATCGTCAAAGTCGCGGGCGTCTTCGCCGTCGATGGTGACCAGGGGCACATCGGTCAGGTCGATGCGGCCTTTGCGGTCGGAAGCGCGCACCTTGTCGGGCAGCGCACGGGCTTCAGCCAGCGCGGCATCGGAGAACACATGCGGCACACCGTATTTGCGCACCGCAATTTCTATTTCCATGCCGGGGTCGTCTATCTCGCCCAGCACCTCTTTCACGCGGCCCACAGGCTGGCCAAAGAGTGCGGGCGGCTCCATGAGCTCCACCACCACCACCTGCCCGGGCTTGGCCGAACCGGTGGCGCCCTTCGGAATGAGCACATCCTGCCCGTAGCGTTTGTCTTCCGGCGCCACCAGCCACACACCGCTTTCCTGCAGCAGCCGCCCGATGATGGGCTGGTTGGAGCGTTCGATGATCTCGGTGACGCGGCCTTCGGGGCGGCCCTTGCGGTCGTGCCGCACGATGCGCGCCTTCACGCGGTCCTTGTGCAGCACCGCCCTCATTTCGTTGGAGGGCAGATAGATGTCGGGCTGGCCGTCGTCGCGCAGGATGAAGCCGTGGCCATCCCGGTGGCCCGAGACCACCCCTTCGAATTCGTCCAGCAAGTTATTTTTTTCTTTCACGTGTTTTTTCTTCTCAAAAATTCTGAGCTATACTTCTAGCTTCTCTGAAATGCCCAGGTGGCGGAATTGGTAGACGCACTAGTTTCAGGTACTAGCGCCGAGAGGCGTGGAGGTTCGAGTCCTCTCTTGGGCACCAACTATCATACGAACAAAGGTCTGTACAACTTAGGTTGACAGGCCTTTTTTCTTGGCCGGACGGAACAGGCAACAGCAGTTTGCCGTGGCCCATCAAACCGGCTGCCCCACCAGGTCGTGGCCCTGCGTCCCCACAATGCGGGCGCGAATCAGTTCGCCAGCGCGGTAGGTCTTGCTGGCCTTCTCTGCCGGCAGCAGTTGCACCAGGCCATCGATCTCAGGGGCATCGGCGTAGGTCCTGCCCACACCGCCCTTCTTGCCCAGGCTCTGGGCGCTGTCCACCAACACCTGCATGGTGGCGCCCACGCGGCGTTGCAGCCGCCCGGCCGATACCGCTTCGGCCACCGCCATGAAGCGGGCGCGGCGTTCTTCGCGCACCTCGGCAGGCAAGGCCCCGGGGAGTTCGTTGGCCACAGCCCCATTCACGGGGGAATAGGCAAAACAGCCAGCGCGGTCTATCTGGGCTTCCTGTACAAAGTCCAGCAGGTGCTGGAATTCGGCCTCGGTTTCGCCGGGGAAGCCCGCAATGAAGGTGCTGCGCACCACCAGTTCGGGGCACGCCTCGCGCCAGCGCTGCAGGCGCTCCAGGTTGCGTTCTCCGCTGGCCGGGCGCTTCATGCGCTTGAGCACATCGGGGTGGCTGTGCTGGAACGGCACATCCAGGTAAGGCAGACACAAGCCCTCGGCCATGAGCGGCAGCACATCGTCCACATGTGGGTACGGGTAGACGTAATGCAAGCGCACCCAGGCGCCAAAGGGCTGGGCAATCTCGCCCAGGGCACGCACCAGATCGAGCATGCGCGTTTTTACCGGGCGGCCTTCGTAGAAGCCGGTGCGGTACTGCACATCGACCCCGTAGGCCGAGGTGTCCTGGCTCACCACCAGCAGTTCCTTCACGCCGCCTTCGAAGAGCTTGCGCGCCTCGGTGAGCACATCGCCCACAGGGCGGCTCACCAGGTCGCCGCGCATGCTGGGGATGATGCAGAAGGTGCAGCGGTGGTTGCACCCTTCGCTGATCTTGAGGTAAGCGTAGTGGCGCGGCGTGAGCTTGATGCCCACACCTTCAATGTTGTTGGCCGTGCTGGCGTTGCGCGCAGCAGGGATCAGGTCCACGAACGGGTCGTGCGGCTTGGGCAGGTGCGTGTGCACCGCCTCCATGACTTCGTGGGTGGCATGGGGCCCGGTAACCGCCAGCACCGAGGGGTGCATCTGGCGCACCATATTGCCCCCGCCCTCGCCTTCGCGCGCACCCAGGCAGCCGGTCACGATGACGCGGCCGTTCTCGGCCAGTGCCTCGCCGATGGTGTCCAGGCTTTCCTTCACCGCTTCATCGATGAAGCCGCAGGTGTTCACGATGACCAGGTCGGCACCCTCGAAGCTCTTGCTGGTCTGGTAGCCCTCGGCGCTGAGCTGGGTCAGGATGAGTTCGGAGTCGGTCAGGGCTTTGGGGCAGCCCAGGCTGACAAAACCCACTTTGGGTGCGTTGGTGGAAGCCGGGCGCGGTGCGGAGATGGTGTCGCTCATCCCGCCATTGTCTCAGGTCTGGCGGGGCCGGCTTTCAGCGCTTGATGCCAAAAGCCGCCAGCATTTGCTCCTGCATCTGGGCCAGCGCGGTGTGGGACTGGTCGAAATAGTTGCCCATCATGCCGTTGAGCATGGGGCTTTGTACCGACATGTACTGCTTCCACATCTCGGGCGACATGCCGGGCACCTGCTCGGCCATCTTTTTCTGCATTTCCATGAAGTTCTGCAGGTTGCGCTCCAGGTAGGAGCCCATGAAGTCCTGCATGGCATGGCCGTAGAAGCGGATGATATTGGCCAGCATCTGCTCGGAAAAGATGGGCACGCCCGCCGTTTCCTCTTCCAGAATGATCTGGAGCAAGATGCTGCGGGTCAGGTCGTCGTTGGTCTTGGCGTCGCGAACGGAAAACGGCTCGTTGTTCAACACCAGCGTTTTCACCTCGGCCAGCGTGATGTAGGAAGAAGTATTGGTGTCGTACAGACGCCGGTTGGGGTACTTCTTGATGATGCGGACCTTGTCTTCGGGCGCAGCCTGGGTCTCGGCGGCCTGCTTTTTTTGCACTAGGGCACTCCTGTGGAAACGGGGCGGAACTGCTGCATTCTAGGAAACAGTGCAAGCATTACCCCACGCCCCCTGGGCCTACCTACCTAGGGATAACCCTTGGTTCATCGGGATCGATTAGACCAGCACCGGGCAGAAGAACGCTGGCGCGCAAACCGGGGTGGGCGTTGTCCAGTTCCAGCGTTCCACCGTGGGCCTGCGCCACCAGGCGGCACAGGTAAAGGCCCAGCCCCACGCCGCCGGCGGCGCGGGTACGGGCGCTGTCGGGGCGGTAGAAAGGCTCACTCAAGCGGGCCAATTGCTCCGCAGGCACGCCGGGGCCCCAGTCGCGCACCTCCAGGCTGACATCGCCCGATGGAAGCAGGCAGATGCGGCATTGCGGCGCGCGCAGCGCGGGTTGCCCTGCGCCGTCGCTGGTGCTGTGGCGCAAGGCGTTGTCCAGCAGATTGCGCAGCAACAGCCGGATGCGCTGGGCATCAAGCACCGCCGTCACTTCGGCTGGTTCCAGCACCACCTGCACAGACGCCGCCTGCGGGTACCGCAGCACCAGTTCCCCCACCACCGACTGCGCCAGGGCGCCGAGTACCACAGGCTCGCGGTGCAGGGCGGTGTGCACCCCGCTCTGCCCAGCACTGAGCCGTTCGCTTTCGAGCAGGTCGCTGATGAGGCTGGCCATTTCCTGCAGGTCGCGCAGCAAGGCGTCACGCTGGGCGTTCTCCGGGCCGTCGTCGGGCAGCAACTCGGCGTGCAGCCGGGCACGGGTGAGCGGGCTGCGCAGCTCGTGGCTGATGGCGAGCAGCAGGGCGCGCTTGGCCTCGAGCATCTGGTGGATGTCGCGGCCCATCGTGTTGATGGTCGCGGCCAGCTGCCCCAGCTCGTCGGGTTGGCCGGGGCGCCGCACCGGGATGTCCTGGTCGAAGTGGCCAGCGCCAAATCTTTCGGCACCAGCCCGTATGTCCTCCAGCGGCCGGAGTAGCCGGCGCACGTAGAGGAAAGCCAGCAAGGTGAGAAGCAGCAGGCCGCCTACTGTCCAGCCCACCCACTGCGCGCGCCGCTCGAAGGTGCGCACATGGATACCGAACTCCAGCAGGTGCCCATCGGCCGTCTGGCGTTGCAGCAGGCGCTGCCAGTCGCGGTCCTCTACCCAGCCGCCGCGCTCCAGGCGTTCCGCGCGGTCCATCCGCTCACCACCGGGCTGACCCGCCGGGCGCTGCGGCCAGCCTTCCTGCCGCCAGCCCGGGCGGCGGTGGTCCACCGCGTCCAGGTTTTCATGGGACTGCCACTGGATGCGCGGCCCCTCGATGCGGACAGTGATGGGTAGACGTTCGACCAGGGCCTCGGCGCGGGCCACCTGCGGCGGATCCCCCACCTCGGCGGCCAGCCGGTCTATGTAGTCGGTCAGCAGGGGTAGAGCCGCGTCGCGCCACCCGACCGAGAACGCCTGGCGCGCGCCCCCGATGAAGGTCACTGCCATGGCGGCAGCGAGCAGCAGAAACACCAGCATGAGGCGCAGCTTGAGTGAGCGGCGCACGGTTGCCAGCCAGCGTTGCAGCGTCTTCATGGCGGCGGGCTGCGGCGCAAGGCCAGGAGGTAGCCGGCGTTGCGCAGCGTCTTGATGGCCTCAAGCGGCTCCAGCTTCTTGCGCAGGCGGCTCACCACAATGTCCACCGCGCGGGTAAACAGATCGGCTTCGTGGCCGCGCAGGTGGTTCAGGATGTCGTCACGGCTGAACACCTTGCCCGGCGAGCGGGCGAGCAGCAACAGCAACTCGAACTCTGTACCGGTGAGTTGCACCGGCTGCCCCAGGCAGTCCACGCTGCGGCGGGCCGGGTCGATGGACAGACCGTCGGCGAAATGGATGACTGCATCGGCGGGTCCGGGCGCTGGTTCCGAGGGGGTGACAGGACCGCGGCGACGCAGTACGGTCTGCAGGCGGGCCACCAGCTCGCGCGGCTCGAACGGTTTGGGCAGGTAATCGTCCGCGCCCAGTTCCAGGCCTACCACCCGGTCCATGACTTCACCACGGGCCGTGAGCATGACGATAGGAATATCACTCTCGCGCCGGATGGTGCGGCACACCTCAAAGCCGTCCATCTCGGGGAGCATGACATCGAGGATGACAGCATCAAAGCCGCCCGAACGCAACAGAGCCAGGCCCTCGCTGGGACGCAGGGCCTGGATGAGGGCAAGCTCGAAGCGCCGCACGTACTGGGCCAGCGGCGCACCCAACTGCTCGTCGTCGTCAATCAGCAGAATGCGGTGCATGCGCTATTGTGGCCTCCCGGTGACCCCGAGCCAGAGCCAGACTCAGCTGCCGTGGTGGCGGTGTCCTTCTCCGCCTCCCATGCGCTCGCTGCGCTTCTGGGCGAACTCCCGCACCTGGGCCTGCTGCTCGGGCCGCAGGCTGTCGTAGAAGTCGGCCATGGCGGCAATGAGTTGCGGCGCCTGTGCCTGCACCTGCTGGGTCTTCTCCAGCACCAGCGCCTGGGCGCGGGCCTGGTCAAAGGTACTGCCGGAGAGCAGGGAGAGCATCTCGTCGCGCGCGGGCTTCATGCCGCCTCGCATTGCTTCGCCCTGCGCCCGTACCTGGTTGGCCAGAGCAGCCAGTTTCTGTTGCTGCGTGGCGTCCAGGTCGAGCTTGCTGGCCACGCGCTCCAGCATTCGGGCCTGGCGCTTGGCCATGTGGCTTTCGCCGTGCATGCCACCGTGCTGGGCCAGCATGCCGTGCCTGTCATGGCCGGGCGGCCCACCGGCAGATTCGCTGCCAAAACCGCTGGAGCAGGCGGCCAGGGTACCTACCAGCAGCGCGGCGGATGATGCTACGAGGGTGCGTCGGATCCAGGTTTTCATGTCGGTGTCCCTTTCAAGAGAGCGGTTGAACATGAAGCCATGGTGCCTGCCGCCGGGCCAGAAGTCTTGTCGCGGCGGTATCGGCGTATGTCGGTTTGTTTCAGCCCCGCGCGGGCTCAGGCTGCCACCTCGGTGTCTACCTCGCGGTTGGCCTGGTCGTTGTAGCGGCTGCCCACCACCAGCCGGTCGTGCACCAGCGCGTCCAGCCGCTGCATGACCTCGGGCGAAAGGCGAACATCGCTGGCGGCCATGTTCTCCTTCAGGTGCGCCACACTGCGCGTGCCGGGAATGGGCAGGATGTCCGGGCCACGGTGCAGCAACCAGGCCAGCGCGAGTTGCGCAGGCGTGCAGCCCAGCTCCTGCGCCAGCGCCTGGTAGGCTGGCAGCAGCGCGCGGTTGCGGGCGTAGTTGTCAGGCTGGAA
>Ga0075154_10002808_pt1 | contig 11244 bp, 6 predicted proteins | sample JI71714BDNA_FD_70965 | JGI IMG/M metagenome (GOLD analysis project Ga0075154, IMG submission 70965) | Wastewater effluent complex algal communities from Wisconsin, to seasonally profile nutrient transformation and Carbon sequestration -... | ecosystem: Engineered > WWTP > Effluent > Algae... | reverse complement strand
CATCGCCGAACGCTATGGGGCGGGGGCCACCGCCAGCACCCCGCTCGAAGGCTGGTCGATGGGCAAGAGCATCGCTGCAAGTCTGATGGGCGTGCTCATGCAGCAGGGCGTTTATTCGCTCGATCAGCCTGCGCCCATTCCCGAATGGCAGAGCGCGGGCGACGCACGGGCTGAGATCCGCATTCGCGACATTCTCAATATGGCAAGTGGGCTGCGCGTCCGCGCTGAACAGGATCCCGACTACGCCTATGACGGCGGCTATCCCGATCACTGGTATTACTACACCGGCGACAATGCCTTCGCCTATGCAGCAACCCGCCCGCAACAATGGAAGCCCGGAGTAGTCGGGCGCTACCGCAACACGGATCCGGTGCTGACGAACTATCTGGTGCGATTGGCGGTTGAGGGTCGCGGCGAAGATTATCTGACCTTCCCGCAGCGCGCACTGTTCGATCGCATCGGCGTCCGGTCAGCCGTGCTTGAGGTCGACGCCCATGGCAACTTCTTGACGCAGGGTTATGACCTCATGGCCGGGCGCGACTGGGCGAGGCTCGGAAACCTCTATCTGAACAACGGGGTCTGGAACGGGGAGCGTATCCTGCCGGAGGGCTATGCCAAGTTCGTCAGCACGCTGGCCCCGGCGTGGGCAGCTGACGGCCGGCCGATCTATGGCGGGCTGTTCTGGCTGAATGGCGACGGCGGGATGCCGATCCCGCGCGATGCCTATTTTATGGCGGGGGCGGGCGGGCAGTTCACTATCATGATCCCCTCGCACGACTTGGTGGTGGTGCGGCTGGGCCGCTATGCAGGGCAGCGCCAGGGTGTGGTGAGTCTCAACCGGGCGCTAGCTTTGCTAATGAAGGCGGTCCCACCCAGCCCCTAGGCCCGGTTGGTCGGGCGCAGTAGAAAGTCCGGCCAGCCACCTGCAGCCCCGCCACCCCGCTGAGCGCGATGATGAGTTCATCGACCATGGCGTCAGTGAAGTAATCCTGATTCCCCGACAGCGACACGGAGCGAAACGCGAGGACCGCGATCGGCGAAGGCATCGCCAAATTCGATATGCTCGATCAAGGGAGTCGTGCCATTAACCGCAAGGTGCCGAGCGGCAGCTTCATAGTCACCCCCTTCAGCGCCCTTTACAGTTCGCCAAGTCGGTGCGGACGGCTGCAGCGCAAAAGGATGACCCGGCTCCGCGTGACTTGGACAATGTCCCGACCTTCCGATCCGAACGATTTTCTCAGGTCGAGCAGGCATTGGCGCAGGCTGGCCTTGGCATGTGATTTGAAACGCCCCGGCCATAGCAACTCGGCGAGATAGTCGCGTTCGAGCGGTTCGTCTGGCCCCATACACAGCATCCCCAGCAAGACGCGGACCCGGCGGTTGGAAATGACAATTTCGGCTCCGTCCGGCGCTCGGAACACAAAGCGGCCGAACAGCGAGGCGTATGCAAGGCCCTTTCCATGCACTGGCGCACCCTGCTGACCGGGCTCGCTCATTCCGCTCCCCCTCGCGGACAACCGCAAACCGACAAGCGCACCAGATATTCAATCAGGGTTGCTCAATCGCGGCGAAAAATCTGAGCCGCAGCTCCGTTCAAATGCACTTAGTCCGATCCCGGCCCGCACTCGATCGCCATCGGATAAAGACGCATTGTCGGCTCTCGCCAAAACTGGCCGTTCGACACGTCGCCGCTGGGCGGCAGGAAAGTCCCAGGCCCGGTCATTGAAGTCGACTGGCTGGCGTGTCTGCTTTCATACGATGCGTGCGGTGTCTGATACAAATGACATATCGACGTCAAAAACGCCGCAGATCAAATTTCAGTGATTTTTTCAGAACTTCAGAACTTGTGTTTGCTGAGGCAAGGAGCGCAAGATGCGGGTCCAAAATTAGCGGCGGAACTAGTCGGATTGGAACGCACGGGGGCCAATAAGGCCGCAAATTTCCGGCCACGGCGAGGACTCAAACGTTTTATTTCGCGGCGTCCCTAATCGGGATCGACACGAACAGGATTTGAAATCTAAATTCTCTCTATCGAAGTCATAGATCCACCAAGATGCGGATGTCGCACTTTAATTAATATTTTTCCGATTATTATTGCAATAAATAGGAGAAAAAATTCTTGGCGGGAGGGTATGATTCCAATAATTACTCTATTTAGTTGTTTTATAATACTGAATCTTCCAGTTTTTTCCAGTTGCGCCCACTGCCCTGCCCCTAAAAATTGTTAGCTTTATCAGGACGAAAATGGACAAGAATTGAAGTCAAATCGACGATACGACTTCGGCAACTCACGACCCAGAGCCAGTCGCTTACGATGGCAGCCACCAAGGCCTGCTCCCGACAATATCTGCCGAACCAAAATGTTTAACCGACATTCAAGAAAATATTCTCATTTACAAATTACATTTTAATTGTATATAATCCACAATCGAAAATCAATTAAATTGCGTAATTTTATTTGAATGGAAAACTTCAATTTACCTTCGTATATTTTCGAAAAAATCATCTATTCTATTTTTTCCATGATCAATTTTCGCTTAACCGAGGCGATAAATGTTTTTTGAAATGAGTTAGGGTCAAATCGCGCGAAGCATCTGGCTCGACACCAAGAAATGGACTTATCCGCTCGATGACACGCCCCGCGACGGGCGCAGCAGTGAAGGCGCTGGTCCGCTGAAAAGAGGATTCGGGCGTCCCTTGCGGTTCGTCGAGCACGGTCACCACCACGTAGCGCGGACGATCCATCGGGAAGGCGCCGACGAAGCTGGAGACGATCTTTGTGGGTGAATAACCGCCCGATGCGGCCTTTTCGGCACTCCCGGTTTTGCCGCCTACCCTCAAGCCAGCAACGTCCGCACGCATTCCAGTCCCTTCGCTGACCATCAACCGTAACAACTCCCGCATACGAGCACTCGTTGACGGTTTGAACACTCGCCGCTCCGTAGTCGTTTGCTGGGTTTGAACCTTCAAGAGCGTCGCTGGACGCCAAATCCCGCCGTTGACCATCGCGGCATAAGCGCTGGCGAGATGTAACGGGGTGACTGCAAGGCCGTGGCCATAGCCCACCGTCATGTTTGTCACACGGCTCCACGTACCCTGCGGCCAGATCGGGAAGCCCTTGGCGGGCAATTCGATGACGGGGCGACGGTTCATGCCCATATCAATCATGGTCTGGCGCAAGCGTTCCGGCCCTAGTGCATCTGCCACTCGCGCGGTCACCGTGTTGGAGGAATAGACCAGTGCCTGTGGCACCGTCAGGTTGGGGGATATCTGATTCGCATCCCTGATCGTGCGCCCCTCAATCACCAACGGGCTCGCGTCCCATGGCTGCCCAAAGTCGCGCACAACGCCCGCGTCTATCGCCGCAGCCACGGTCAGCGGCTTGAAAGTCGAACCCAGTTCATAGATCCCGTTGGTTGCTCGGTTGAAGACGTTGACCGCGCCAGCCGGACCCGTGGTGTTTGGGTCGAATTCGGGCAAGCTAGCCATCGCCATCACCTCGCCGGTCTCAACATCGAGTACGATCCCCGCTGCCCCCAGCGCTTTGGTCGCCAACATCCCACTGCTAAGCTCGTCCTCGAGTGCCGCCTGAACCCGGATGTCGATCGAGAGTTCCAAAGGCTCGTAGCGGAGCGCCGGCGCGGCAAGTCGGGTTTCCATCGCCGCTTCCATGCCTAGCTGCCCGCCCTTATCCTCGACCACATACCCGAGCACATGCGCGGCCAGCTGGCCATTGGGATAGGTGCGCACCCGCTCCAGCGGGAACGTCAACGCCGGCTCGCCCAGTGCACTGACCTGCGCGGCCTGCTGCGGCGTCAAGTGACGCACGATGTAGGTAGACAGGTTGCCCGATAGCCGGCTGGCCAAGGCATCAACATCGCGCTCCGGAAAAATCGCGACAAGCTTCTCGGCGAGCGCTCCCGGTGGCTGGATGAGCGGCAGGGTGCTGTCGTACCATAGTGCATAATTCTTGCCATAAGTCGCCAGCGTCTCTCCGTTGCGGTCGACGATCTGTGCGCGTGCGCCGAGACTGAAGGTCTCCTTGCTCTCCACCATCAAGCCCAGCGCACCGATCCGCAGGACGGCTGCGGTGCTGAGGAGCAGGACCAGACCGGCGAAGGCCAGCACGCGGCCGGTGATATGATAGTCGGAATGCCACTGCGGCACGACCGCCGCCTGCGGCCCAAGCAGCGCGCGGATCATGCCAAAACAGGTCCACAGCGCATAGCCTACCGCCCCGCCGGTGATTACAAGCATCGCGCCCGTGAAGGCGCGGCTCGTCCAATATGCTGCCGATCCCGGCAACAGCGGCGAGACGACATTGAAGCTGATGGCGGTCACGCCCAGCACCAGCGCCAGCAGCGCCAGCGACTTGCGGTGCGCCATGCGCTCCCACAGGCTCGGCAGCAGCATGCCCCGCAGGCGCGCGGAGAGCCGGGCAATCGGATAGCCGCGGGTCCGGGGCGGCGCGACGATGAAGCGGGTCAGGATCGGATCGTCGAAGCCCACCCCGCTGCCATCCCTGCTGGCAATGTGGAGCGCAGCATCATCGGAGCCCTCGCCATCAAGCTGCCCGAGCTGATCGACAAGATAGGCGTGCAGCGTGGCATGGTCTTGCGGGCCCAAACAGCTGATCAGCCGATGGCGCAAGTGGCGGGGGAAGTACCCTGCCCGCATCCACGGCGTCGCAAACAGCCGTGCCGCCGCCGCGCGGGCGCTGTCGGTCTCGATCCGGAGCGAATGCGCCGCTTCCCACGCGATCGTCTCGCTCACGGTCGGGAAAACTGCACAAGCACACAGCCAGCGGAACCCGTCCGCGCCGAGGTAGAGATAGAGCGAGCCTTGCAGATCGCGCCATACCTCGGCGCCGAGCGGGGTTTCATCTACCCAGTCGCGATCACTGCCGAACAGGAAGGCGGACGCCTCTCGCGCGGTCCCGTCATAGCCGGTCAACTTTTCTAGCATCGCCGCAAGGCCGGCCAGCAGGCGCTGGGCAGGAGCCACCGCAGAACCGGTGCGACGCACGGCCTGCCCCGGCGCGATCACGAAGGCATCGACTTGCCGACCGATCCTGCGCCGCGCGTCCGCTTCATCGAAGGCGGCAAACACAAGTGTGCGGCGCGCGCCATGCTCGCGCTCGCCGCGCAGCATTCCGCCGCTACCGATCATCCGCGCCTTGGCGAGCGAATCCCGGAACACTGCAAGCCGCAGATCGATGCCGTCGGCGGAAAGGGCTTGGAAGACGCGGGTCCACCATGCGGCGAAACTATCGCGGCGGTGACGCTGTTCGATCGCAACATCATAGCGCGCGGGGCCCGTCCGTGCGCGCTGACGCAGCGTCAGAAGACCGCCCGCCGCAGCGGTGGCGCGGACGGTGCGGTCAATATCGGTGGTAAGTTCGAGCGACGCCGACTGGCTCAGTGTGTCGCGCCATTGTGCGAGCCAGTGGGGGCCGAGGAGCTTCGGTATCGCGCGCGTCTCCAACGGTATCTCTCGCACGCCCCGCGCGGCGGCGCTGCGTTCCAGCCACAAGGGCAGCCGCCACAGGAACAGCAGCCAGATCGCGAGGCCGACGAGGAGCGACAGCCCGGCGACGATCCAGTTCCAGTAGGTATCGAACATGCTGATCTCGTCGCTTGAGACCACCCAGGGCGGGTCCTTGATGAACATCGGACGGCCCAGTTCGTAGGCACCGATGGCAAATGCGCGCAGCATCGTGTCTCTGCTCGTACCGTCGAATAGGATTGGATCTACTTGATAGTCCCCCTCTTCGAGCCCTGTGAAACTCTTGAAGAAATCGGAGTCTTCACCCTCATTGTCGTACCGGTCGGTCGCCAATCTGAAGATCTCCTCACTCGTCGCGGGTTGATCGGGTTGCCTTTTGAATGCGCCCCTGTCGAACAGGGTGTGCAGCAAAGGATCGACGAAACGTCCGTCAGGGCGCTTGGCAAAGACGTCTCGCTGGCCTTCAATCTCCTTCCACAGCCGCGCAGAAGGCGCGGCGGCCGCTTCTGCGCTGATCATTTCGGCCAGTCGCGCTAGCCTCTGCCGGTCCGCCGCGCTCTGCCCGTCGGCCCCGACGCCAAGCACGCGCGACACGAAAGCCCGGTCATGAAGCGGCATGGGCATCGTCGTGCTCCAGCCGTTTTCGGTCACTGCGGATTGCAACCATGCAAGCGAAGGGAAGGACAGCGCCACCTCTAGCGCGCTCGGCGAAGGGAGCGCAGCGATCCGCACGAGGTTCTCCGCTTCGTTCTCGCTGACCGTCCGAGCGCGCGGCGGATCGACCTGCTTCACCGTAACGGGGGCGGGCAGAGCTGCGGCGACGGTTTCGGATTGCGCTTGCGCCGCCTTGTCCGGTTCGGACCGCGGCCAAGCCAGCCAAACTGCTGCCACGATGACCATGAGCCCCGCTATCCCGAAGCCCAGAGCCAGCGACCAGAACCGCCGGCGTGAGGGCGGCAGCCCGGAAGGCTCGGCCACCGCCTCCTTCAGCAACAACCCCTGAAGCGCCGACTCAAGCGTGTTGTGCAGGTTCCTGCGGTCATCAGCAAAGGGGGCGAGCAGCGGCAGCATGTAGCGCTTCAGCAGCTCGGTCGTGACGGGGCCCGAAGCCGCCAACTGCGTGACAAGGATCATGAGTCGGTCGCGCGCGGCGATGGTCAGCACCGCGCCTGCAAAGCGCTCCTGCGCAAGCGCGCGATGTAGCGCTGCCAGATCGACAGGACGCCCAGCCGCACCGGTCATTGCCGCCCGCCGCCTTGTGCAAGGGCGCGGTAGGCGGTCCGTGCCCGGGCAGCCCAGGCCTCCATCGCAAGACCTGCGGGCTGATAGCCGCGCAACAGGTCGGCGCGCAGCTGCTCGTGTACGGGTTGCGCGACTTTGGGACGAAGCTCGGTATCGATCCAGCTCTCGACGCAGCCCGGCCGAACCTTGCCAAGAGGGGCGAGCGGCAGCAGCGAGACGTTATCGTAGCGGCGCTCAAGCTGGCTTGCCGCGCGCTTGACTGACCATGACAACACGGAAGGCGCGCGCCCCAGCAGCGCCGCGCGGACTGCCAGCGGGTAGTAATCCGAACGCACGTCGATGAGCGGGACGATCCGGCACGTGTCGGCAAGAGCCACGACACGCGACCACACTTGGCACCACATGTCGAGGCAGGCGATCATCCCACCGGGACGAGCGAGCTCCTCGGCCGGGGGCTGGCAATGGATGATCGAGCCGGGGATCGGTCCATCTTCGCCGCCCATGATGTCGTCGAGAAGCGCCTTAAACGCCCGCTCGGGCCTCTCGCGCAGCTGGTAGGGCCACTCGATCCGGATCGCCCCCCAATCCTTGAAGTCGGTGGCCGAGGGAAGCAGCTTGTTGACCAGATAGTCGCGCACATAGGTGTCGGGCCGGTCTGGCGCATTGCCGATCAGCACCGGCAGCGGCAGCCGTGCGAGCGGATCGTTGCGGCGGCCGCGGATTTCGTATGTCAGCTCTTGGCTCTGCGCCTGGCGGTCGGCGCAATAGGGCGATGCCGGCAGTTCCAGGACGTGTCGGGGTACCTTTTGCGGAGACGACTGCACTTGCAGGAGCCTTTGCGTCAGCACCTCGATCTCGATCTGCCCACGCCGGGTAAGGACGAAGCCATCGCTGCCCGGTTCGACAAAGGTCTTGAACCCTTGCCGGCTGCCGCTGAGCACGCTCCCGCGTTCCAAATCGCCCTCGCCGAGGCCAACCGGGAAGATAGGAATGCCCGAGGCGCGCGAACGCAGACTGGCACCGAAAACCTCGAACCGCACCTGTTCGCGCTCAGGGGCGACGCTGTTCGACGTCAGGGCCAGCAGAAAGGCGCCTGCCTCGTTTAGGGCCGTGTCGCGGTCAACCGACCATTCCTTGCCGTACTCGCACCACCCCGAAAGGTACGCGATCTCAGCCGGGGTGAGGCCGAGTTCGGGCTCGAAGGGCTTGTCGATCCACAGCGTCACCCCGCGCGCGATCAAATGGCGCACGATCGGCGTCAGCCGCGCCTTGTCCTTTTCGGCGTGAATGAGAAAGGTGAACATCCCGGGCCCCGTCGCCGCCTGCGTCTCAGCGCGCCGCCAGCGACCTGATCTGGTCAAAAATGCGGCCCTGGTCCGCAGCCGATTTCGCAATCAGAGAAACGTATGGTTCGATCGAGGTAACCTGCCCGTAAAGCCCGCGCGCCGGATCGCCGCCGGCCATCGTGATCGCGGCGGTGAACTGGAGCAGCTCGGCGCTGCTCGGAACAAACTCGATCTGTCCAGACCGGCGAAGGTGATCTGAGAGGTCCACGATATCGCGCACAAGCCGGTGTTCGGTGGTGAGTACTCCGCGGAAGCGTTGTTCGATCAGCGCGGCGAGCTCCGCGCCTCGGGGAGCCTCGAGATTGACGAATGCGCAGCGGCGCAAGAACGCCTGCGGCAGCATCTGTTCGGCATTGCTGGTGATGATCAGGATCGGGCGATAGGCGTCATCGATTGGCTTGGTCTCGACATTGCCGTATTCGGGAATGCGAAACCGCAGATGCTCGAATTCGTAAAGAAGATCATTGGGAAAGTCGCGGGGCGCCTTGTCGATTTCATCCACGATTACCACGCACCGGCGCGGAGGAGCGGACGTATCTTCGCCTCTTATGGGAAGAAACCGGTCCTCCGGTGGCAAGGCTTTGAGGATCGCCTCGCCCAGTGCCCGAAGTTCAAGGAAGGGCCTGGCGGAGGGGGCGCCGCCAGTCTGGCTGGCATGAAAATGCCGGATCGCATCGTAGGAATAGAACAGGTCGCGCGCCTGACTGTCGGACTTGGTCACGAATTGTGAAGGCCGATCAAGACCGAGCTCGTGCGCCACCGCATAGCCGAGCTGTGTTTTGCCGCTGCCAGGCTCGCCGCTAACCAAGAGCGGCAAATTCATCATGAGCGCGACATTGACGGCATCGCGTGCTTCGGGCGAAGGACGGTAGCCTGCGGGGTCCTCGAGCGTATTGCGGTAATCGGCCGAGGCCGGGTGTCCCCCAATTGCCGACCGGCGTACCCCGTCGCCGCGGTAGGTCGCAAACGCATCGCGATAATCTTCAACCTCGGCCATTTGCCCCCCATTCGTACTCGCGATCAGTGACGCTGTTATCGCGCAAGAAAGACTAGGATGACCCAATTCTCGTCCAATCTCAAATGTTGACTAGGTCCTCGACGATTCATTCCGCTACATTGTGAAGAATGATCGATTGACGTCCGTTCCAGAACTAGCTCGGCATCATCGCCGCAAGAGGATCGTCGATGCCGGCCCATTTTGCGATCTGCTCGCCAACATCCGCAACTTGGGCGGCGGGCGTTAAGGCAAGTGCGAGCAAATGCTGACTGATGCGTGCAACCGGTAGATCCAGCATGACTTGCGGAAGTCGTTCCGCACGGAGCTAATTGGATGGTCGAGATGGACCTGGGTTATGAAGTGATCGGCGAACGCGGCTCTATGCTGCCGGTATGCGCCCATCGGCACGGCGGTCAGAGCCTGAAGCGCGGGAGTGCCGACCGCTGCCTTATTCGTGCGGCGAACTTTCGGGTGCCTCCGCCCGCCTATGCGGTTGCACTGCGATGAGTTTGCGATACCTTGTCCCTGCGGCAATCGGGGACCGTAATCTTGGGTGGCATCTTCCTCTCCTACTCGCGCGCTGATCGCGACCATGCGCATGCGGTTGTGCAAGGCCTACGCGCACTCGGCGTCGAAGTCTGGTGGGACGAGGACATGCCGGGCGTCGAATGGCAATACGAGCTGGTTGACCGGATCACTGAAATGGCGGCGGTCATGGTGCTGTGGTCGCCGAAATCGCTCGACAGCAAGAATGTCCGCGACGAGGCGCGCCTTGCCTACAAGCAGGACAAGCTCATCAATGCCTTGATCGGCATCGCGGAACCGCGCGAACCGTTTGCTTCGATCAACGGCATGCCTCTCGATGGCTGGGACGGTCGCGAACCGCATAATGGCTGGCGGCGGCTGGTGCAGACCGCTGAGAGCTTTCTGGTCAAAGTGGGCGACGTGCAGCCCGGAGCGGTTGTGGCGGCGCTCGATCGGATCGAAGCGGAATGGGCCGCGCTCAAGCTTGAGCACCGCAAGGCTACCGAGTCATTCTCCGAGGCGCAGGTGGCACTCACCGAGGCTTTGGAGAACGAGCAGAACGCCCGGGCCGCCGCGTCTGCTGCCAATTCCGAGCTAAGGCGGATCGCGCAGCTGGACATTAATCCGAAAACCCTCGGTGCGGCGATTGCAGCAGCCCAGCAGTTCTCTGATGAGCGCGCGACTGCGCTCGCCGAGGCTAACTCCGCAGTCCATTCGGCGCGCGGCAAGCTGAGTCACGCCTCGCGCAAGATGAAGCGGCTGGAAGATGCGCTGAAACGGCCGGAAGTGGTGATCCCCGTAAGTACAATCGAGCCTCCTCCGCTGCCCCCCGAGACGGTCGAGCCGGGTCCGAAGCCTGAGCCTACTTCACCCGCACCCTCCCAGTCGGAGCCGTCGGCACCGGTCAACGCTGCACCAGCATCAATGACGACCGACGAGACCGTGGCATCTATTCCCGGTGGGGCAAGCAAGGGCGCAGCTACGCCTGTCCCTCAGGGGCAGGGGGTGACTGAACAGATCGGCGCTGCACGGACCATACTGGCCGAACACCGCGTCAAGGTGCTGGGCGCCTTGGGCGTTGTGGGAGCCGTTGCCCTTGCTGGCGCACTTGTGCCTTCTGGAGAGCAGGTTCCCGTGCCCGAGCCCAATGGCCAGAGCGCTACCCCGAGAAGTGCTGTGGCGATCAATGATCTTGCTACAGTCTCTCCATCACCGACCCCCAAGCCAGGGGAATGGCTGATTGGAGAGTGGGTGATCGATCAGGATTGCAACAGCAAGCTGGGTGTTGCAGCCAGCGACAAGGATGGTTTTTTACGCTTCTACGATCCGGCAAAAAATGCAGATTCTGGAGAAGAAGACAAAATCACGATCTTGTCCGAAGGAAAGTTGCATAACACTTTGTATATTTATAGTCGGCAACCAAACGGCAACATCACAATGCAACTACTAAGAGACCCGAAGGTAAGACTGGAGTTGAGCAAATGCGCTGGGTGATCGCATTGATCCTGATCTTCGCGGCTGTAGCGGTTCATGACCGAGCCGAAGCGCAATCGTGTAAGGTCAAGCCAGACTTGCCGCATTGCCCAAAGCCAACTCAGCCACCGCCACCCCCACCCCCACCCCCCCCCC
>Ga0075154_10002806_pt1 | contig 11251 bp, 9 predicted proteins | sample JI71714BDNA_FD_70965 | JGI IMG/M metagenome (GOLD analysis project Ga0075154, IMG submission 70965) | Wastewater effluent complex algal communities from Wisconsin, to seasonally profile nutrient transformation and Carbon sequestration -... | ecosystem: Engineered > WWTP > Effluent > Algae... | reverse complement strand
GGTCGCGTAACAAATACATGCATGCGGTCGAGTTTATTATCAAAATCAGAATCAAAATTTGTTTCCACCCAAAGCTCCTCCTTAATCCACGTCCCTCTATCACTAAATTCAGGCACTGGTTGCGACTCCCCATCTCGAAAAACCAACAAACCGGAATTCGTTGTTGTTGTTTGTCCTTTTGCCACATCAGTTTGCTGTAAAACAAAAAATACCGTAATAAATCTGATTAATATTTTCATCCATTGAAATTTTGAAACTAAATAATTAAATCGCGGAGTAAAATTAATGAATATTCCCATTGTAAAATTCAGTATTTGGGGGCTACCCGGCTGGCAACATTTTTCCCTTCCCAATACAATCTCGTGCCGGGTCGGGCTTTTCACTGCAACAAGCTATAACACTATAATTTTACTCAAAACCGGCTGTTCCATTAGCACATAAGCACATTACCACATTAGCACATTAGCTTGTTTCCGTTTCAATCCCTAGCCTGGGGTATTGTAGTAAACATGAAATTTATCGGTATTATTTTTTATTGAATTTATCAATATGCCATTTTGTGGGGTTGTTGATAATATATCTGGATATATTTTCATATGCCCTATTATCCCGAATGATATGCTCATGATAATTTCTTTGCCATACTTCTTCAATTTTTGTATGCTGTCTCATCCATTTTGTAACTCCAATTTTAAATCCTCTTACTATTGAACCTATTGTTTTTGATGGTGACCTGAAATTCACATGTGGGGGCGAATAACCATTCGCCCCACCACTTTTATGCAATTCCAAATTTACTGGTGGATTAATTATTAAATGTTTATCATTTTCAAACAAATTTTCATTTAAAATATCCTTTACATTATTGGGCGGAAGATTTTCCGCCCCTCCTGGGCGGGAAATCAATTCAATTATGCCATGTACATGATTTGGCATAATAACATGTTCATGTAAAACGGCATGCGGAAAATGGTCGGGAATGGCCAACCAACAATCATTGGCAATTTGGCCGGCATCATTTAATTCCATTTTTTGAATGCCCTCTGATCCTGGCGGTTCAATTTCCTCCCTGATAATTTTACCAAATAAATGGGTGCGATTATGACAACAAATCGTTATAAAATACAACCCCTCTTTCGAATAATCATATCCTTTTAACCGAATGGATCTGCGGTCGTGGATGAATGGATTAAATTTGCTCATTGTTTTTGGGATATACATAAAATAATAAATGAATTTATGTTAAATCCCAAAACTGTTGTTGTAAATGTTATGTGCATTGTTTGCCGATTATTTGATTACAAGCGGCTTTGACTTTGCAGGGCTTTCCGTTTATAATGTGGTGTCAATGTGGGTAAATTCAGGAATTCCCAAAACTTAAAATTTTGTGATGAACTCAAATTGTTGTACTCATCGTTTTATCATTCCTACTCCACTCACTCCACGAACCGACATACAATTTAGGAATGTCCATTTCGGCGTAAGCCAAAGCAAGTAATGTATGACAAGCCGTTACGCCTGACCCGCAGTGCACGATAATATTTTCCGATTTAATATGGTTGAATAACTGTTCATATTTATTTCTTAAAACTTGCGGGTCGAGAAATAATCCTTGATCGTTTATGTTTTCTGTAAATGGCATATTTACTGCACCGGGAATATGACCTGCAATTAAATCGATTGGTTCAATTTTACCGTCATAACGTTCTTTGGACCTAACATCTATAACCAAATAATCTGGGTTTTGTGAAATATTTTCTACCGCTTGCATTTCGATGGTTGGGAGCATCCACTGGTCAATTACATATGATTCACTCGCCGGTTTAATAATTTCCATTGTAGCACTCATCGGAAAATTATTTTTTTTCGCCTCATTTATTCCGCCATTCAAAACCTGCACCTTTTCATGCCCAGCCGATTTTAACATCCACCAAAATCTTGCTGCTGCGTTTGAACCATTATTATCATCATAAATAACAATATGTTTGTTTTTGGAAATACCTAGGTCGGTTAACGTTTTAGCGAAAGCCGCTACAGTTGGCAATGGATGTCGCCCGCCATCGGCAAAGTCGCTTTTGATATCCGCCAATTGTGTATTAAGATCAACAAAATAGGCTCCGGGTATATGTTCCTGTTCGTAGTTGGCACGGGCATTTTTTCCGGTGCTGACATCGAAAATCAAAATATCAGTATGCTGATATATGTTTAGTAATTCTTCAGTTTCAATTATTGGTGACAGGCGCATGTCTTTTATTAACTTTTTCAAAAAGGAAACTTATTGAAGTAACTTTCAATATCAAAATATAAAAAGGCTTTTATTTTACCATTGTAAAACATCAGGCAATATTAATTTATCACTAATTGTTTCACTATCATATTTCCATCCCAAACCAATTGCACTAAATAAACTCCGGCTTGTAATCCGTCAATTGAAATGACTTCATTTATTTTTCCGCCAATACTTTGTATTTCTTTAATATACATGCTTGTACCATGCAGGGAATAAATTTCAATTGTTGTTACCGTGGCAGCTATATCAGCAGATAAAACAAAATTATTATTGGTTGGATTGGGATAAATAGAAAAATCCGGAATATCGGTCACGCCTTCTTTTAACGGTAAAGTGGTAAAATTATATAAGACTGAAAACGGGCTTGAAATATCGCCACAAATGGTTTTAATTTTATATTCATAAGTGGTGTTTGGCGACAATCCTGTTAAATTTTTAAAAAACATGACTGAATTTTTCTTTTGCCATACGCCACCTGCAATCGGGCGATAATTTATTTGGTATTTTGAAGAATCTAATCCTGCATCCCAAAATATTTTTGCTGAAGTAGCGGAAATATTATCACTATAAATTCCGCCGGGTGCATCGCAGGTAAAATCATCTGCTAATTTTACAATCCAATAATCATGATCACCATCGTGACCGATTTTGTCGCCCGTGCTTCCCGAATTGGAATAACCTGCAACAACATACCCATTGTCGCTACTTGCAATAATATCAGTGGCATAATCAGATTCATATCCCCCCAGTGTTTTTTCCCATTCAACAATTCCTAATGAATTAATTTGAACAACCCAATAATCATAATGATTATCATCGCCGGGTAAACCAATTACATTTTGCGTTTTATCATCAGAAATATCCGATACTGATCTGCCACACATGATATATCCGCCAAAATTAGTTTGTGTTATTGTAGTTAATTCATCAAACGCATCACCACCAATGGTATTATCCCATTCAATTAAACCTTCAGCATTTAACTTCACTACCCAATAATCAGACAATCCTAAGCGGTGCTCCGACTTATCATCCGATTCATTTGAAGCTGATGATCCGCCTAAAATATAACCACCATCGGGTGTTTGTTCAATATCAAGTAAATTATCTCCGTCGTTTCCACCAATGGTGTTATCCCATTCTGTAATTCCTGATGCATTTAATTTAACCAACCAAAAATCAGGTTCAATATCAGGCCCTATCCTATCTTCAGTTTTATCAAATCCAATGTTAGAATAGGAGGCTCCACCTAAAATATATCCACCATCTGCAGTATGCACAACAACTGTTAAAAGGTCATCTTCTAAACTGCCAATAGTTTGATCCCATTCAATATTTCCTGCCGCATTTAATTTAACAACCCAATAATCATAATGGCCAAATCGATTTTCAGATTTATCCATTGACGCATTGGAAAAAGAATATCCGCCAATAATATATCCGCCATCTGAAGTTTGGTCTAAACTTCTAAAATAGTCTTCATTTGCACCTCCGTACGTATTTTCCCATTCAATTTCACCAGTGCTGTTCAATTTAATAATCCAGTAATCTGTTTTGCCGATTTTATTTTCCGATTTATCAGCAGAAGCATTAGATTCTGATTCCCCACCTATAATATATCCGCCATCAGGTGTTTGCTGTATAACATATAAATTATCTCTTCCGGTTCCGCCAATGGTTTCATCCCATTGAATTTCACCTGCACTATTTACTTTCACAATCCAGTAATCATCATCACCAATTCTATTTTCGGTTTTATCAGCAGTATTTTTCGAATACGATGAGCCACCAAGAATGTAACCCCCATCACTTGTTTGAGCGATACTACGCATGTCTTCTGTTGAAGTGCCACCAATGGTATTTTGCCATTCAATTGCAGGTGATTGCGCCTGAATAGTTGAAACCGCAACCAATAGATAAAACAGGAAGGTGTATTTTTTCATAACGGCCTATTAAACTATAAATATCAAGAAATTTGTTGGTGTTTCAAAATTACTACGGAGGTAATTACTATTTCTAATTTACTACCTCGCTACTTAAAATTGCAACAACGCCGTTTCAATTATGCTGTCAATATGATTAATACTATCGGCAACTGATTGATCTACTTTAATATCTGGGTCAATTCCATTTTCAATAACATTATTATTGGCATCAATTCCAATAGTTGATGATACCACAATTTGCCAGCCATTGCCTAACTGCATACTGGTACCAACACCTCCTGCTCCTCCTGTTTTATCGCCAACAGAAGTAATATTGGGTAATACTTTTGCAAAACCGGTAAAGAAGGCTGAAGTACTGGCATCCCCTCTATTGGTTAAAATAACAATTTGCTCGTTCAAGTATTTTTTTTGACTTTCGGCCGGTTCAAGCGTATACTTTGATTCGATGTAGTCATCTTCGTTAGGGCCACTTTTTACCAACTGTTTTCCTAAGTACACTTCTTTATCAGTAAACCTGCTTAAAATAGTATTTGAGTTAGTACCATCTCCCCCACCATTGCTTCTTATGTCAATAATCAAACCTTTGGCGTCTGCAATAAAGTCAATCAAATCGTCCATATCACTTTCCGCAATGTTTTCTGCAAACGAGGGATAATAAACATACCCTATTTCATCTATAATCGCAACGGTAAATGGTCCAATTTTTTGACTTTCCTGTAAGTAATAACTATCCAGTAGTTGTTTATCAAAATTAATTGGATATCCCGCCGTATAATCCCAAACGGTAACTGCTTTATTTTCATAATACAATAATGCATGCCCATCCTGCAGCTCTAAAAGCATCGAATTTATTACATTGTATAACGAATCATCAGTCATGCCCTCGAATACTTTATTGCTATAAATAATGTGAATAGAATCCCAATTCAAATTTTTTATGCCCAAAAAAGCGGAATGTGTTTTAATAAAATCCGAGGCCTGATTAAATACCATTATAGGCGAATCGGTAGCATTTGTTGTAATTAATTCTTTGGTACAAGAAGTTATTGACGCCATTAAAAGAGCAATAATTACCCATTTTTGAATTATTTGCATACTATTCATTTTGTTTGTTTGAAAATGTGCGTGAATAACTAAATGTAATTGTATTGGATAAATTTTGGTATTCATTAACTAAATTATTTTGAGCATAATATTGGTTAAGGTGGATGGCATAATTATTTTTTTTATCATAATTCAACACAAATTGAATGTCGTTTTTGATATACCAATATTTTTCACTTAAAAAAGAATAATTGCCATAGCTATTAAAGTATTTGGAATCTCCTGAAAACTCTGTAAATCCCAAATAATCAGGTCTTGAATTATACCCAAATACCGGCAAATCCAACTGATAGGCAAGCAAACACTTTCTATTAAACAATTCCAATGGGTAAACCACTTTTGCGGCAAGTTGCAACTGAAGATTAAAATCGTGCAAAGGTGCATTGTTAATCACTAATCCTTCAGGCTTAATTTGTGAAAAATCAAATACCAATGAAGGTCCCGGAGATAACGTAAATCGGTTGAATGTATAATTGCGCAGATATTTATACACAAATCGTTCATGTAAATGAATACCGGATAATTCATAGTTGGGGTCAGGAACTTCCGAATGAAATCTGTAAATACCAATATTATTTTCAAAGATATGCGACACCTTGTTATTTGATTGGTAGTAGGCGAGATTAAAAGAAGGACCTGTACCAATTTGTCTAACCAAGGAAAAGGATGCATCATATATTACATCATTACAAAGACCAAGGCCGGCACTCAAATTTTTAATCACTTCAGAATTTGGTGCACTTTGTTCCTGCGCATTCAGATTACCGTAAATAATTAAAAGTAGAATAAACAAACTATTTTTTGCCATTTTCAAATTGAGTTAAATATTTTTTAAGGTGTTTCACTACAATTACCGACACCAACTGGACGCCAATCAGTTAAAAAACGTTATACATTTATTTTGTACATTCAAAACTACCGAAATATCCGAAAACGAAGCATTAATATTTGTTAAAATACTATTTGGATTTTTCAGTCCCTCAAACCCTGTGGTAGATTACCTTTAAAAGATTAAGTCCTATACCGACAATTAAGTGTCTTGTGGAATTAATTCACGGCCTTTATAAAATTGTTCAACGCTAAAGCAATTAATTATAAGTTTTGAAAAAACTAATAACCGTTAACCATTTAAAGGTTATTTGGTATTTACCATTATAAATATCAATTTTCACCCAATCATTTCACAAACTTTATCCCCGTTGCACAATCATCGGCATGAATGGTGAGCAAGTACATACCATTTGGTAACTCGAGTGGAATTGGGTAGGTATAATTCGAAATACCGGGTGCAAGGTCTAATGTGTAGTGTGGAATAACAGTGCGACCCATCATATCTGTCACACTAAAAGTAAAGTCGCCCGAAGCCAGTGGATCAAGGGTAAGTTGTAAAAATGATTGTTCCTGGTCGTGATATAAAACAGGGACACTCAACAGCGGACATAAATCCGGGCGAGGTTGATCTATTGGTGGCACTTTGATGAGCGCTGCTTTGGCTGTGTCTAACAAATAATTGTTACGAAATGTCGCCTTACACAAAATCAAAATGCTGCCATCTTGCATCATTAACGAGCGAGTTTCATAATCATCAGAAGCTTCTACATATTCAGGTGATGCTATCAGGTTGATGGAAGGTGACAAATCACCGGATGCCCATGGTAATATTGCCAATTCTGCATTTGTCTTCCAAATCGCAATGTCCCTTTGGAAATAATTATTTAGGAATTCAATACCTGTAAAAAAAAAGGTACCATCATTAATTTTATACATAGTTTGGGCTCCAATCAGCGCTAAATTCTGTTTATGTCCGTTGGAGCCGTATGCGTAATTTAATTCGCCATCCCTATTTAATTGCCAAACAAAGGATTCACCGCTTGGACCATCAGTAAGTATATATAAAATTTCAGACATCTCCTCATACCAATATGATGAAAGTACAGATGTATTTGTTCCGGCAGATAAAATTACCTTTCCGCTATTTCCGAAAGAAGAATCAGGCAATCCCAAATTTGTTAGTAGTTCAAGCTCCGTTTTCGAATTATTATTCGTTGTAATAGTGTTACCAACCAATATACTTCCATCCTGGTGTTCCAACAAAATGGGACGATTGTCGTACAACATTTCACCATGATTCATTATTGCCCTTCCGGAATCACCAAATTGTGGGTCAGGCGCCCCTTCTTTTGTGTATTTGCAAACATACCTCGAAGATAAACTTGGAATTAATGATTCTAATTCAACTGCTACCATAAGCTCACCTGAGCGTAAAATGAGCATGTTGCCGGCAACATAACCATCTCCAAATGGCACGCGAACAGCCCCGTTTATACCATATTCTTTTATACGTTCTCCTTCTTCATTAAATCGGATTATCGAATCACGATACCCTAAATTGTCAACACTATGCATCCACATATACCATTCATTATTTTCAGCAGCAATGGCCATTCTAAACACAACAATATTATCAAATTGGAATTTCAAAGCCCCATTATCACCAAAGGACTCCCGTGCTTGACCATTTCCATCAAAAGCAAATACAGTAATTGAATAATTATCCTGCAACGAGCCGTCGAATACCAGGATATTACCATTTGAAAGTTGAATCACATCATCAGCCTGCTCAAGAAAAAGAAACCCATTTTCACCAAAAGATTTATCCAGCGGAAACTGCGCACTAAGGGTTTGAGCACCCAAAATGAATACCAGAACACCCATGGTGATAAGCCGTGACATACTTCAAATTTATTAAAAATGTGGGATTTTATAAAGGCTGTAAGGGATTTAACATTTGGGTGACATACGTAAGGCCGGGTTATGCTGTTTCAAAACTATAACAAGGTTGAGACATTATTGTAAATTATTTTACCAAAGGCTTAAGTGAAAACAATTTGTTTTGTGTTTGTGTATTTAAATTTACATAAAAAATATAGTTTGTTAATAGATATCATCAATCCACATTTGCCTGCGCAAACTCACATTTGTGTTTTGAGGAAAATATTTCCTGATACCGGTACTTAAAACTTTGTTATAAAGAAAACCGCTGAGGCTATTTAAGGGTATTGCTGTATGAAAGGTAACAACAGGTGACCAATTTGAAGAGACGGTTTCCAAAGGAACAGTAGCCGGTTGTACGCCTCTAATTTGTATTTCAAAATTGTGCAAATGATGTAAATCGCTCATTATAAAATCTATAGCCACATTATTTAGTTTTCGGCTCATTAATTTGTAGGAATTGTCTGCTGTAGCTTTAAATAAAATAGTATCGTATGCCTCTTCTCCTGCCTTTCTAATCAACAATTCATATTCACCATATTTTTTAGTTGTTTGCCAAGTTATCTTTATCCCACTATTACCATAAATAGTTTTTGGGAAAGGTGAAATTTCAGTTATATGAGGTGCTGGGAATTCGGCATTTTTGTCGGTGGTTCTAACTAAAGCATAAGGCATATAATTCATGTCATTATCAACATAAGATCCATCCTCATATTTATCTAATCGTTCGTTATCGGGCTTTATAATTATCGGATGCGCCACAATATTGAAAACAATGTTTGCAATAGGTATTTTTAAAGTGCCTTTGTAGCTTTTTACATCGTCTTTCATTTCAACCAATTTTGTATCATGTTGACTAATGCCTTGTTGTGTGCTACTTTCAACCGCAAGCTCAATAAAATCCGGATGATCATCAAATACTGAAAACGAAACTTCAATTTCAAAGTTTGTTGTATTTAAATCAGTAATGCTATCGATAATTATTGTAATATATCGCTTTTCCATAAAATAGTTTTATTGTTTTATAATTGGTTCATGCCAAGTTTACCAAAATAGGTATCAAACCTTTACCTGAATTTAAAGGCATTAATGCCTTTCCTATTATTGTTCCAAATGATTTATAAGGATCAAGGGCCTTCATCGCACTACCTGTGGTGGAAGAAGTAGTCAATAAGTCTCCAATTTCAATAGGACAGATATCAGCATCTACTTTGCAGTATACTTTTCCCATCAAAGCAATAGGTAAGCGATTGGTTAAATCTTTTTGTTTATCTAAAACAATACCCGGTTTGTAGTTACCCGCTCCGGAAATAACACCAACAACTTTTTTATCATAATCTCTATTGCATGGTATCAAAGCTCCAGCTTCACCAAAAATCATTACTGAACCTATCTCAGTTTCAAAATCAGCAACTGTGAAATCTTCTGCAATATCTGCATTAAGTAAAAGTATATCACCATGCACATGAACATTTCCTTTAAATACTGCTGCAGCCTTATTCGGATTGGCATGTTCAGCATAAAATGCTGCTGAGTTACTTTCAGGATTCATTTGATAGGCGGCAATTGCAGCGGTTTCATTCGATTGTGTTTCTGCATGTAGGGCTTCATAATTAACGCTTTTACAATAAACACCTGTGCCATTTTCGCTGTAACCATAAACGCCAACATTAAATTTTGCATCACTTCTGCCACCTACTCCAACATCAGGTATATTGTCAATAGCACCCGCTATTACTCCTTTGGAATGTGTAACATTATTCACTCCAAGAATTGCAGAATGTGCATCATATGGCATCCATCCATTAGTAAATTTATCACCTTCATAAAAGTCTGCTCTCAGTGGTGATGGATGTTGTTCTCTTCTAAAGAAACTAACGCGTGCTGATAATTCGTCTTGATTAGGCATAAAATAATTATTTTAAATGTTAAATAAAAGGTTTTGTAAGCATGAAATTTCGAAGTATCAATTTTCATGACACAACTTTATTGAAAAGCAACTACCTTGTTTTGTTAATCCAAAAAAATCCTTGAGGATAAGTGTAGCAACTCGATTCATCGTGCAATTTATATCCTAATTTTCAATATAAAGAAATTTTAATGCAAATTCACGGTATACTGGATATTCCAACCAAACAGACCCCACTTCTGCAATCTAAACTGACCCCTCAAAGTTGCCTTTCATTTTTGATTTAATAATTGTTGTTTTTAGCAATGTTTAGGCTAAGTTAGTTTTAATTTTTTAAATCAAATTTTTCATCGGTTTCCACGTGTCTTTTTTTCCTTAAAGATTCACCCTTCATTTCAACTCTGTGAGCATCATGCACGATGCGATCTAAAATGGCATCAGCAATCGTTTGTTCACCGATTATTTCATGCCATCCACTTACCGGCACTTGAGAAGTTATTATTACGGATGATTTGCCATGCCTGTCTTCAATGATTTCCATTAATGCTGACCTGCTTTGTGCATCGAGGGGTTGTATGCCAAAATCATCGATTAATAAAAGGTGTTGTTTTTCCATTTTTGAAAGTTCTTTTAAATAGGACCCATCCGCTTTTGCTATTTTCATTCGTGCAAAAAGTTTTGTGCTGTGTTGATACAGTACACGATACCCCAATGAACATGCCTGGTGGCCTATTGCAGAGGCTAAATAACTTTTTCCGATTCCTGTACTTCCTGTGATAATAATATTTTCATGGCGTTTAATAAAATTACAATCTGCTAACCGGTGTATTTGATTTTTATCCACCCGATTATCTTCAAAAGTAATTTGTTCGATACTCGCTTTGTACCGGAACCGGGCATCCTTCACTGTCCGATTCATTTTTCTGTTGTGTCTGTCATCCCATTCCGATTCGATTAGATGGGTAATCATTTCATCGGATGTAAACTTTTCATTCTTACCCGATTCCATTGATTGTTGGAAGGCCTGTGCCATTCCAAGAAGTCGCATAGACCTCATTTTGGTTAACATTTCCTGCATTATTGTTTTTTTGATTTTAAATGGTGATTAAATAAATGATTTCGATTTTCTTTAGTTTCTTTTATTGATAATAATTTCCTCCGCGTATGTTTTCATGTTGTGGCATATTATCTGGCGAGGGTTCATCGGTATAATCATCCATATTATTTTTT
>Ga0075154_10002803_pt1 | contig 11257 bp, 9 predicted proteins | sample JI71714BDNA_FD_70965 | JGI IMG/M metagenome (GOLD analysis project Ga0075154, IMG submission 70965) | Wastewater effluent complex algal communities from Wisconsin, to seasonally profile nutrient transformation and Carbon sequestration -... | ecosystem: Engineered > WWTP > Effluent > Algae... | reverse complement strand
CATCAACAAAAGAAATACTCTGGAATCAATTCGGGGCAAGTATTGATATGCTGATCAACGTCATCTCTAATTGAACATCGAACACCGAACAATTGAACATCGAACATCGAAGGATTTGCTTATGAGACAGCCTCACCATCAGCCCTAAATGCCATATATGGTCGCTTCAACACGGGATAAAGCCACATCATGCGCTACGGCGTATTTTAACCTTATCCAATTAAACATTATTTCGATGTTCGGCGTTCGATGTTCGAATGTTCGATGTTCGAACCGTTCGATGTTCGCGATGAACCGTCCACCAGTACAGCCTAAGGCACGCTAACAATGACAATAAAACCCACCTTTATCTTGCTCTTTTTGAGCCTACATTTCAGTGTTTTTGCCCAAAAAAAGGCTATTTTAGTCAAAAATGGGCAGCCACAGTTTTCAATTATTGTACCGGCGAAATCGGCGGATACCGAGGTGCAGGCCGCGCTCCTGCTGCAATCGGCCGTAAAAAAAATAGCGGGTTGTGAACTACCCATTGTAAAAACCGACCAAACCAATCTTAAAAATGCGGTTTATATCACCTCCAACATCTTTTCGGGTGCATCTCAACCGGCCGGGATTCCCAAGGGACTGAAAAAACATTTTACCCCTGATTTTGAAAAAAAACGAGCGGCCTTAATGGACGATGCTTTTTTGATTTCGATTCAAAAAGAGCAAATTTTACTCGTTAGCGGGGGTAAAAAAGGGGCGATGTACGGAGTGGTGCATCTATTGGAAAAATATTTGGATTGCCGAATGTACGCGCCGAATGCAGAAGTTATGCCCCCAAAAAACACGATTGCACTGCCCATCTTGTGTGAAATGGACAAGCCCGTGAATAGTGTACGCATCGTCAATGGGGTTTTAACCCAACAAAACGAAGCCTACCGTAACTGGCAACGCCTGAACGACCACAACGAAGAATTTGCAAAAGGTTATTATGTGCATACCTTCAACCGCCTGGTGCCTTGGGAAACGTATTTTACACCGCACCCCGAATATTTCGCTTTCATGGGCGGCAAACGGATCATTGACCAATTGTGCCTGACCAATCCCGATGTTTTTGACTTAACCGTCAAAAAACTAAAGGAGGAAATGGCCCAGCAGCCCGAAAAAAAATGGTGGTCGGTGAGCCAAGGCGATAATTTCTCGTATTGCCAATGCGATCAATGCGCCAAAATCACCGCCGAGGAAGCATCGGCGGCGGGGCCAATTATTCATTTTGTGAATAAAGTAGCCGCCCAATTTCCCGATAAAATAATTTCCACTTTGGCCTATCAATATTCGCGAAAAGCCCCGAAACACGTCAAACCGGCGGATAATGTACAAATTATGCTGTGTACCATTGAGTTGAATCGGAGTAAAAACATTGAAAATGATCCCCTCAGCGTTTCGTTTTTAAAAGACATTACGGATTGGGGGAAAATCAGTAAAAACATTTATTTGTGGGATTATACGGTCAATTTTTCGCACCACATTACGCCGTTTCCGAACCTGCATACCTTGCAAAACAACATTCAATTTTTTACAAAAAACGGGGTAAATGCGCATTTTCAACAGACCAATGCCAGCGTTGGGCATGAATTTTCGGAGTTAAAAGCCTATTTGATTGCCCGTTTGTTGTGGAACCCAAATGTAAACGTGGACTCGGTCATGACCGATTTTTTAAATGGTTACTACGGCGCGGGGGGTGTTTTTATCCAAAAATACATCAAGCACCTGACCAGCGAAATTAAAAAAACGGGCGAATGGCTGGACATTTACGGGCACCCCACTGCCCACGCCAATACGTTTTTGTCGGCCGAAAACATGGCCCTGTACAACGGCTTTTTTGATGCCGCCGAAAGTGTGTGTAGCCCTGGCGATCATTTGCAACGGATAAAAACCTGCCGTTTGGCCATTCAGTACGCCGCGTTGGAAATTGGCAAAAATGATATGTTTGGCCCCCGAGGATTTTACACCGAAAAAGAAGGAAAGTTTATCTTAAAGCCTCAAATGCAGCAATTGATGGAAGATTTCTACGCCGTTTGCCAGCAAAATGGGGTTAAAAACATCAACGAAGCCGGTCTGACACCCGAAGAATATTACCAATCCACCAAACGATTTATCCAGGTGCAAGTAGAAGGCAATCGCGCTTTTCGCCAAAAAACAACGGCCCATCCGATGCCATCACCCAAATACAGCCACGCTGATGTAACGATTTTGACCAATGGTGTGCAAGGTGCCAGCGATTATAAAGCCCATTGGCTCGGTTGGGAAGCCCAGGATTTTGAACTCATGCTCGACCTTCAAACCACAAGCCAACCGCAATCCATCCAAATTTCTACGCTTTATGACCCTAAAAGTTGGATTTTACACCCAAAATCCGTGACCTGTTTGGTGTCGGAAGACGGGATCACCTATCGCAGCGTCGAAACCCAAACCATTGAAGGCGACCAACGCCAGGAAAAAGTGACGCATAATTTTAGTTTTGATAAAAATATTGGTCCTTGTCGGTATGTCAAATTTGAGGTCAAAGGCACCCAAAAACTGTTCAATTGGCATCCATCGGCAGGGTATGGTTCGTGGGTTTTTGTGGATGAAATTGTGGTGCGGTAGTGACCGTATCAACCCATGACTTCAGTCGTGGGTAATAGGCGATATTCTCTATTGGGCTAAACCGATTTATCGGTTTTTATGGCCAAATCGTACATGGAAACGGTTAAAACCGTTGGACAAATGAATGGAAGAAGCGCCTGTCCACCACGACTGAAGTCGTGGGTTAATACATCAGTTTGCCTAAAAGCAAAAATTGGTCTCTTGTATTCACTAGTGCAGCATTAGCCCTAAAATTGCTACTTTTGCATCCGAATTTTTGGGGGAATTAAGCACAAACGACAACAGAAACTAAAATGCAAAATTTACTATTCGATTTCATATCAAAATACGTTACGCTGAACGAAGAAGAGAAGAACGCACTCGTTTCTTTGGACATCTTTCACTCGGTAAAAAAAGGGACGATTTTGCTCCGGGAAGGGCAAAAAACGAAAGAAAGTTTCTTTGTTTTAAAGGGCTGTATTCGGACCTATTACATGGTGGATGGTGAAGAAAAAACGGCGGCATTCTACACCGAAATGGATGCGTTTACGCCTCCCTGTGTCATCAGCAAAACGCCGTCCGAATATTATGTAAGTTGTGTTGAAGATTCGATACTGACCATTTCCAATTCTGATATGGAAGTGGAAGCCAACCGTAAATTTCCAAAGTTTGAAACCATGTGCCGAATATTATCGGAAGAACTATTGGCCAAACAACGCATTGACTTTGACGCGTTTAAAACGTCTTCCCCGGAACAACGATACCTGAATTTATTAGAAAAAAGACCCGACCTGATTCAGCGGGTTCCCCAGCACCAGTTAGCCAGTTATTTGGGTATTAAACCGCAGTCATTAAGCCGACTACGCGCAAGAATTTTGGAAAAAAGTAAAGCATAACTTCGCTTATTAACTTAAGTGAACGAGTTGAAGGGTATGGAGCACTGACCTTTGCAGCATCAATCAACAATAGATAGTTTTGATATGCAAAAGACAAAAATGATGCTCATTATGGCCCTTTTAGGGGCTTTTTCGCTGCACCTGCACGCCCAAAACACCCAACCGGACAGCACTTACAGGCGCTGGTACATTGGAAGTTCACTACTGATGTTGGGAAACTTTATTCCCAATGACGAAAATCCCCCGGAGTACATCCAATTAAACGCGGGGTACCGGATAACCCCCAAAGATGTGGTTTCCGTTGAGTTTAAAAGATCCATTTATGCCTGGCCACTGGGTATCCCCTTTGGCCCCTCCTTCGATGCGCCGGGACTTAATTTTCCCGGCCATGCGCGGATACTTGCGCCTACCGTAGGCTACCAGCGTTTTTGGTGGAAAGGCGTTTACACCTCCCTTCATGCGTTAAATGCGTTTGAAAAATACCTGGATCAAAATAAAAAGAAGATCGGAAATGGATACACCTTGTACCTCAACTTCCACTTGGGTTACCAATTTAGGTTTTTTAAAAACCGGTTCTTTTTTGAACCCGCCATTGGATGCAGTTATTGGCCGATAAGGACCAATGTGCCAGAATCTTTTAAAGCGGCCGAAAAAAATTGGCCCAACTACTTTATTCAACCCGGGCTGCATTTTGGGTATAATTTTGATTTTAAAAAGAAAAAATGACAGTTAAAGCGGGCCTGAAACGTCACTTTTTAACTTTAGTGAACGATTTTTAGCCTGTAGCCCACTGACCTTTGCGCCATCATCTATACTGAGCAGCGCGTGGTTTTGTGTACCACCCTATGGTACATCGCAAGTTTTTATGCACAAAACCTGCCGAGCCGAAGTATAACAACTAAACGTTTTGATATGCAAAAAACAAAAATTATGCTCTTGACCGCACTTTTGAGTGCTTTTTCGTTGACCCTTCAAGCCCAATATGGCAAGCAAGACAATACCTACAAACGCTGGTTTGTTGGTAGCACGGTGTTTTTATTGGGAAATTTAGCCCCTACCAATCCCCCCAATTTCGCTCAACTCAATATTGGTTATCGGATGACAGGACAAGACGTCATTACATTGGAACCCAAAACCTGGAAATATGCCTGGCCGAATGGCATTCATCCATTTTTCAACAAATCCTACGGAAAGCCGGAAGAAAAATTTCCGGGGTACGTCCGTGAGTTTGGTTTATCCGTGTCTTACCAACGTTTTTGGTGGAAAGGTTTGTACGCCGAACTTAATGTAATGCCCACCTGGCAAAATTTTGTGAACGACAACGGCAAAAAAGTGGACAATGGTTTCCAGATATTCAACACTTACCGCGTTGGTTATCACATCAAACTTTTTAAAGACCGGTTTTTTATTCAACCCTCCGTTGCCATTACCCACCGGGCTTATCACACAAAATTACCCGATGGCTTTAAACAATTGGACGATAAATGGCCAAAATTCATCTTCGGAGAACCGGGATTTCACTTTGGATTTAATTTTTAATGGACAACTTATGAACACACAAAAATCACCACAAAACACCCTGCAAGACCTCAAAGTTAATGTAAAACTACAACTGGCTACGCTGTGGGCGAGTTTTATGTTCCTCTATATCTACGTGGATTATTTCGCCTTGTACATGCCGGGAAAGGTCGACGGTATTCTGAAAGGAAAGGTGTTTGTATTTGATATTTCACCGGGATTTCTGTTGGCTGCCCTCGCCTCGGTGAGTATTCCGGCACTGATGATTTTTCTTTCCGTCGCCCTGCCGGCCAAGGTAAATCGCTGGACAAATATCATTCTTGGCGCGGTGTACATTCCCTATACGTTGTTTAATTTGGCCGGAGAAACCTGGATGCACATGGTATTTGCAGCCGGTGTAGAGGTTTTTCTGCTTTGCCTAATTATTCGCTACGCGTGGAAATGGCCTCGGATGGTACGCAATTCCCCGGAATAACGGTGCCTACGGCGCATATTTCCGGCTGAAATCTACCAAATCTTACAGATTTTGCAGATTATTCCACCTGGTTTTTGTGCGCTGTATTCACTCATTTTTTCCCCACTAGCGCATGACTCCTGCCATGTGCCTACTATTTCCGATACCTCCAGTCAGCAAGCGTATGCTTGTGAAGGTCTGTGACCCGAAACGCGCTGCATTTTTAACCTTATTCATTTAAATATTATTTCGCTGTTCGGTGTTCGGTGTTCGGTGTTCGATATTCGGTGTTCGATATTTTTTAATGTCGAATATAGAACGCCGAACACCGAATATCGAAGTATTTAATTGTGAGACAGGCTCATTATTCCACTCGTTTTTTGTGCAAAGAGGGTAATTTTAACCAAGTCAATTGCAAGTGCAATTGGTATCCGACAATTGTAACGACGTGAAACTGAGGTTGCCGCCATTAGAACCCGCAGGAGCGCACAACTGAAGCGTTCCGGTATTGCTGTTGAAGGTATTGGTTAGGTTCTCAACGGGTAAGCCATTGAGCAATACTTCCCCTTGCAGGGTAAAAGGCGGTACCCCGATCAAATCAACCGTCAGGGTAATGCACTGGTTTGCGCATATGGCGGCGGCAGGCGCACTGAGACTGACGGAAGGGGTCGCTTGCCACACCAAAGGTGTTAGATTAGAAAAATCGAGACAAGGATCACTCAGGCTGACACTCCCGGCAACATTATTGCCGACCACAGTACCTACATAATAAGTGACACCAATTGTAAAAATACTTGGGTCAAATGGGATAGGATTGGTATTGCCGGTGTATAATAAACTCGCTTCCGGGTCATTCGGATTACTCACAACGGCATACTGCAATATGTCATTGGCATCCAGCGTCGCATTGTTATTAAAAGGAATATTGGCATTACCGGGTAAACATACCCTGAGTGCATTGTTGTTAACGGTACCCGCATCACTGATACAGTTATTACAATTGGGCGTAGGCATCACACTGGCCGGTATTTGGTAAAACTCATTGATAATCAGTCCACCGGCAATCTCATTACATATAAATTGATTCTGCCCTGAACTAATGGAAAGTTGGCCAAAAAGGTTAAATGACACATAAAACCCGCCATCGGTAATAGCCGGAAAATTAGTAAAACCATAAGGTGTTTGTGTACTGAGCAACGGATTATTGACATTAATCTGAAAAATTCCCCCAGTGACTACAAGTCCATAAAGGACACCATTTTCGTACCATAAATCCGTAAACGTGTCCAGGAAGGAACCGAATGCACCTATGAACGTAAGGGAGTTGGTATCTGGGTCATAGGTATAAAGTTGGGCAATATTATTAACTGTACCCACTACATAAATCGTGTTACCGGGACCGGCAGCCGTGCCGGCAAATTGTGTAATACCTGGCACTGTAAGTGTAGAAACGGGGTTGGGGTTGGGCGGATCATAAACTAATAACTGGTTACCTAAAGTCAGTATCACGTTCCCCGTACCTGTAACAAATATATCACCATTGGCACTTTGATTGGCCGGGGCTATACCATTGAGTTGTAACTGTTGGCACACTTCACAGGTGGTTGGATTAAAGATGACCAAAGAATTGGGGATCGAGTACCCGTAAAAATTTTGAGTATATCCTTTTGATCCACCCGCAAAAAAAGCGATCATCAGAAAAAATGCAATGCGGTTTTTGTTCAGCGTTCGCATAGTGGATTCGTTTGTGTTTACAGATAAGAACTGTGCCGTTTTGAGGCGATTGTAATATATACTTCTTTTAAACTCGCTTTTGCCAAATATTGTTCAAAGGGATTAGGTAGTCATGACCTTTCAATTTCCTCGGCTGGCGCATGGCCAAGTTATTTATGTCTGCCTTTATATTGTCTGCATATTGGGTAATTATTTTTATTTTGTAAATTCAGTCCACTTAATTCTATAATTGTCAAACTGTTGCTCAAGATTATCCTTAAAACTTGTCAGTTTTGTTTCGTCTATATTGCTATATTCGATTTCAAGTCCGATTAAATAATCGTCTAAACACCAACCTTTACAGTGGATTAATCCTTCGTTATTTTTGGTCGTCAATGTGGTTATTTCTCCAAATTCGTGTCCATAATTCATTAGGTTAAACATACCCAAAACCCGCTGAATTTTAATCTTGATCGTTTTCTCTTTTGAACGCTGTATTTTCGCCACGTCTATTTCGTCGGTTTTTCCCATTTGAAAACCACTTTTTTCAGCAGCGATTTCCAGTTCTTCCTTGTATTCTTTCACCCACATGTAACTCCGATCATAGGTCATGTATATATAGAATCCAGAGAGTCCTGCAACCAATGCCAGGAAAATGGCCAGAATTTTTAATAGTCGTTTCTGGTGCATGATGTTGTTTTGAAATTGTATTTTATTATTGAAACTACTTACCTGTCCACCTTTACAAGTTTTTGATTGTAACGACCGATACCAAAACCCATACCAATTGCAGGTGACGTTCTTTCATTCAGGGTTAGATTGCCCGGACAAGTGAATGTACCATTGGCGCAATGGTACCCATACGCCTTAAATATGAACAAGTGTGGTTCAAAAAACCAGCGGCTTTTCCCAAAACCAATGCGACATTTCATTTCAAATGTGGGCAGAATACGAGGCTCGAATCGATTAACGCCAAATTGAGGCATGATGCCCAGACAAACAATTGGTCCACGCCGACGCTTATTTAAAGGATTTAATTGTGCGCTGATGGGTATGCCGGTGCCATAATTAATACCATTCGCCAGGTGCGAAATACCGATATTTAAGCCCAATATTGAGAAAATATGTTTTTCATACATTAAACTAAGTCGCCCAAATCCAGATATATACGGGCCTCCAGACCCGTAACCAGCCGTCATTTGCAAACTAAACGCCGAGTTGCGCTTCGACCACGGCAATCTGTTCTCCTTTTGGGCGAAAAGGGTACTAAAACTTAGAAAATAAATGAGCAAAGAAGTGAAAAATGTATTCATAGTACTATGTATTTTGTTAATACAAATTTTTATGCTAGGAAAGGGTGTACGCCCCTGCTACGGCGGGCAAATTATTTGCTATTTGTATAAAACCAAAAATCTTCCATTGTGAATGTGCCATAACCGACAATTGAAATTATTTCGTCGCTTTCAATCTTAAAGAGATCTCTACTCAAAGACTCAACTTCGATGAAATGAATCTCGTCAACATCTTTAAGGATACTTGCTATTTGAGAAACAACCCTATTCTCAATGGCAATTAGTGGGTATTTCTCCCAAATATAACCTACGACCTCATCATTGATTATAATTGACGCCCAAGTCTCTTCGCCTTCCCAAAAAGAGCAATTTATGTTGTTGTTTTTCAGCATATCAAGCGATATGTGAAATAACGAAAACCTCCAATTCGTATTACTTCCAATAATTTCTCTAAATTTTTCTGTTAAATCTTTCATCTTATTGTTCCTGGTGAACCATGAATAAATCCATTTGAATTTCTGTAGACATTAATGACATTTGTCTGAGTACCATTTCCAAGTCTACCTACCCGAAACGCGCTGTATTTTTAACCTTATTCATTTAAATATTATTTTGGTGTTCGGTGTTCGGTGTTCGGTATTCGGCGTTCGGTATTCGGCGTTCCGCTGTTCAACATCAACGTTTTACCACCTTCGTCACCCACGATTTTTCTTCGGAAATACAGCGCAACACATACTGGCCCGCGGGCAAATTGGCCGTTGTCATGTTCGGTTGTTGGGTGCCAGCCGGGTATGCCCGGTGGAACACCCGTTGTCCCCGTTCATTTTCGAGCGTGAGGGTAAAATCCGCTTGGGGGGCTTGCTTAAAATTGACGCCCAACTGCGCCGAAAACGGATTGGGCGAAACCGCAATACCCGCCAAATTATCCCCGTTGGCGTCAAAAACAGCATTGGGTTCGACGAGGGTAATCTGCACGGATTTTCGGGTAAAACAACCGTATGTATCGGTCACCAACAAGTGATAAAGTCCATCGCCGGGGAAAATAATCGTGGAGGTGTCGGGGCCGGGTTGCCAATTGTAAGTATACTGATTACCAATGAGTTGTGCAGCATCAAAAATTTGACCTTCGACCCAGGCAGTGTCCGTGGGTAAATAAACATCGGGCGGACCAACCTGCTGCTCGGCCAAGGTGTTGTCCATCCAGTGCAAACGCCGAAGCACGAATGCGCGGAGGGTATCCACGTTGGCTTCGTAGGGCATACGAAGGTCGTTCCAGACGGTAAAATTACGGGCCTGGCCTTCGAGGATATTTTGCTCAAGGGAGTCAATGGCGGCAACGAATTGATCGTCCGAAAGGGTATTTTGGCGAAGCATGGCCCAGCGGCAGGCGAGGCGTTTGCGGTAGGTCGGGTCTTCCCACAGGCGCGACCACCAGAATGGAAAGGGCCAACCCGGATGGGTGGTTTCCCATACCCAGCCCGGCCCAAAAACCTCCTGACCATAAGCGCGGTCGTAATCCCAGGGCGGCCCGCAGCGGAGTTTGCCCCCATCGGTATCTTTTTCTTTGACGAGGTATGTGCTGCGCCCGTAGGAATCGTAGTTGACGCTAAACTCATTGACAATCAGAAAATCAATGAAAGACTGCTCGTCGGCAACGGCCCTGAATCCGGCAGTCGGGTCGGCGAAGTTATTGGCCAGCAGGGCATTTTCGAAGTCGTTGACGTAGTTTTGAAGATAATTGGCCTGTTCCGGCTCCATCACATCGCGTTTGGGGTACACGTATTTGAATTCAACGTTCAATTGGTTGGTGGCGTAGTTGATGGGCTGGTAGGGCGATACCCAGTCGGCGGGTTGGTTATTGTTGATATTCATTTCAAAAATATAACCGCCGGTCAATTCCGACCCTTCCAGGTCTTCGGGCCGGAGTCGGGCAATGTCCACCCGTTGTTGGGCGCGTTTTACCTTTTCGGTCAGCGTATAGAGACCAATATACTCGCCATCGAGGATCATTTCGCAGGGTTTGGTGCGGGGTGCGTACCGGCCCATACGGCGCGCCATTTCGTAGGTCAGGGGATTTTTGAGCAGGGTATGGTCGAGGTATTCGGATTTAAAAATCCAGTCACTTTCGGCGGGTAAACCCAACAACGTCGTGTCGAGGTCATTGCCCAGTGCATCCACAACTTCAAAATCGTAACTCTTTTTGGGCATGCCGGTTCCGCTAAATCCCTGCCATTCCGCCATGATTGTTCCCGAAAAAGCATAGTCGGTTTGATTTGCATAATTGCGCTGGCCGGGGCCATTGTCAATGATTTGCATGGTTACCGGCACTTTGGGGTCATCGCCAATGGGATCAGCAACGGTGGTCAATTTGACGATGGGCAGATTACTCGAAATAAAATAAAACGGAAAAACCGGGTCATCGCCAAACGTGATGCTCCAGTCGATAAAAAAACCGGCGTCGGCAAAAGCATAGGTATCTTCCACCACCAAAGTCCAGGTGCCATTGGGGTCAATGCCTCCTTTATTAAAATCGCCCATGGTGCCCTGGCTCTGAAACGTACCCGAATACGGCGGCGAAGCAGCACTCAGGGGATCGCCCGAACCAGCCAGGCAGGTGTTGGTAAAGTCATCACCGCCCCCACCGATACCCCCAAAAAGCCGAATGACTTTGCCGTTGGGAGCGACCAACCGCATCGTAATGTCCTCCACGTAAGAGTGCGTGATGTTGAAACAGATTTGTTCCAGCCCAAACACCGTATCTATATTGCCCGGCAGCC
>Ga0075154_10002802_pt1 | contig 11258 bp, 10 predicted proteins | sample JI71714BDNA_FD_70965 | JGI IMG/M metagenome (GOLD analysis project Ga0075154, IMG submission 70965) | Wastewater effluent complex algal communities from Wisconsin, to seasonally profile nutrient transformation and Carbon sequestration -... | ecosystem: Engineered > WWTP > Effluent > Algae... | reverse complement strand
TGGTGACCCATGCCCGTTCTGTCTTGTAATGATGATCCTTTTTTATTGATATGTTCATTGTGCGACCAAATCATCATTTTGGTATCGACTCCCTGTTTTAGTTGGATCAATTCTACCATTCTCGCCATATTCTCATCTCTAGCGTTATAGTCTTTGGGAGGAAGTTGAGCTAATTTGTTAATTTGACATAAAATGAAATATTGCCACTCTAGGTCAATAGCAGATGTCAAAAGAGATTGTTCTGAAATCGCTTTTAGCATTTTTATTTTTTTGTTTCTCTTTTCTTGTCCTTCTATGATATCAAAAATGGCTTGTGCTTTTTCAGGATATTTTTGAAACATGATTTCTTTGGTTGCATATATTTTGGAATACTGGCTATCCATTCCAAAGAATTGTACTTTTCCAGAAGGATGAATTTGGTTGTAATCTTTCATCCAAATGATCAATTCTAAAAAATCTTGGTGTATCCAAGGCCAAAGTCTAATATTTAACAGCAATTTTTCTGGGTCACCTTTTCCTGTCAATATAAATTCATTGATTGCTTCGCAAGACATGTAATCAGCTTCCAATATGAAAGTATTGAATCCATATTGAGTAACTAATGATTTGACCACATCAGCGCGAACGATGGTAAATTCTCTTGTGCCATGCGTTGATTCGCCTAATGCAATGATTTTTTTGGAAGAAATTTGATCCAATAATTGCTGGAGATGATTATCTTTGATAAAGTGTTTATTTATATCAGACTGAGCAATACTCGAATGGAAAAAACCAACCATTAATATAAAAGCTACACATTTGCCTAGATAAACTACACTAGAAAGATGTTTTAATATTTGCTTCACTTCAATTCTTATTTGATAGAATATACATTTACAAAGTGCAAAAGTACAATCAAATCAAATGAAGTGAGATAGTGATTTATCACTAACCATATATTATAAATTCATGGCTTTAATGACTAGTTCGGCAGATGATTTTACCCCAAATTTTTTCAATAATCGCTGCCTATGATTATCTACTGTGTTTTTTGTAATGCCCAGAATATCAGCGATTTGTTTGCTTGCTTTTCCTTGACTCAGCAGGCCAATGATTTCTTTTTCTCTTTGGCTAGTATTGGGGTAGGGTTTTTCTATCCACTGTTGGTCTGTGGATGAATAATAAGTAAATAATTGTTTGTCGGGCATGGTAGCATCTAGCACAGTCATAATAGATGATACATCTGGTTTCATGAGATGATCGACGTTAGTGTATAGTACCATACCATAAAGCAATTGATCATTTTCGTCAAAATAAAGAGCTGGATATTGAATACTATTCCATTTGTATTCATTGTCATCATTCATTATTCTGGCATATATCGTGAAGTTAAAGTTCTCGCGTTGGTCAGGAGCTAAACTAAATATTTTTGGAAAAATGATTGCAATGTAGGTCATAATCGAAAGCAAATCTTCTTCTTTATATCTGGAGAAAAATATCTCGGGGCTTGTTGTTACAAGTTCATCCGCAGTCATAGATGTCATTTTTTTAACAGAACCATCCACCATTAGAATTTTAGGAAATGGTTGTGTATTTAAGAATATTTGCCAATAATATTCACCTAAAACTAGTTTGGGAATCGTCTCAATATAGGGTTTGAAAAATTGATATATTTTATTTTCATCATCGGTCACATGACTTCTTGTCTCTTCCCAAAGTTCATAAAATTTTTGTTGGCTGATGGTTTCTATTTGAAGGTTTTGGTGATCCATTGACTTTTCATTTTAATTTTCAAATCAGCAAGGTAAAACATTTTTTTATGTTCAAATTATTTTTTTTAGAGGTTAAATTCCTTTTGTGCATTAAAACTGCTTTGAGGTAGGTGGAAAATCAAGTAAAAAATAGTTTTAGTAAATGGTAAAAAAGCCTCCCAAAAAGCAGCAAAAGTAGTGGATTTGAAAAAAAATTATACAACTGCTTATTTGTGCACAATACAATCTACAAAAGATTTCAGGCAGACTTCCTGACAACTAGCCTGCTATCAATTAAGTCAGCACATGCTAACTTCACATACAATTCAAAGGCTTCTAAGAAGAGCGAAGGTCTTGTTTATTTTAGGCCTTCGCTTTTTTTGATTTTACATTTATTTCAGTATTACTTTTTGCACTGAAATCTTTTCTCCGGCCTGTAATTTTAAAATCACCGCCTTGCATTTTTCAAAAGAATCAGTAGTTTGATAGTTGTGATTTGCAGCATTTAAATGACCGATGGCATATTCTTTTATCAAGATTCCTGAAAGATCATATACATAAAGTACAACGTGAGCTGATTTTTTCAACTCAAATTTTATGTTGAAATGACCATCTCCAGGATTAGGAAATACGATCATGCCCAAACCATTGTTGCTTTGATTATTAAGTTCGTTAGTGGCTGAAGATTCGCTTTTGATAAGATTTACTTTATATATCTGTTGGTTGGCATCACTTTCAGCACCGGTATTGGTAAAAAAGATATTGGGTGCAGAACTCCTGATACCTCCATAAATGTATCCTAAATGGGTAGTGTCATTTTCCAAAGCGTCCAAATTGACTACACCGTTATTAAAAACTGGAATATTTTCATTTAATAGAAATTCAGAACCCGATCCTAACAAACCGGGCATCGTACTTTGCAATTTATACTCTGCCATCTTACCGTCTTTTGTTCGGGTCACCCTTGCAATAGTATTAACAAAAGGTACATTATCATCTTTGGTCAATATGCCGTTGTCATCAAAATATTGAGCAATACCACCAAAAAATAAAGTATGCATTTCATTGCTTTTACTGCTGAATAATGGAATGTGGGCACAATGGTAATGATTGTAGTATTGATTAAAATCAGGTTGAACCTCATGTCCTACAGAGTCGATATTGACACAATTAAGGAATGGTAAGTCCATATCTTTTTGAAATACACCTGAAAAAGCTGTCAAGCCATAACTTCCATCTGTAAATATTTGTGGTGCTACATTATAATCCCTTCTGTGTAGATTATTTTCATCGATTACTTCTCCTACATGTTGGACAGATATTTGATCTCCATCATTATTGATTTTAAATTTTCTAATGGCATTGGTATATTCCTGAATGAATCCTGGTCCATGATCCGGTCCCACAGGATTGTATCTGCCGATAAATTTTTGTCCACCTACAAGATAATAGGTGTCGTATACTTGGTGAAGATAACCACCGGTAACTGCAAATTTTTCATCTCTGATTTGCCTGAAGTAGGGCTTGAGATCTTTGTCATTAATGATTGCGTCCATAACATCCGATATTTGGATCGCGGTTAAATAAGGATACGTAGTATGGTCATTAGATGTAGGGCTGTATCCATATCCACCTATGATGTATAAGATTCCGTTTCGTTGATAAAACTCCATATTGGTGGAGCTCAATTGTTCCCTGATGGAAAAGGGCAAGGTTGAGTTACTTTTCCTCCATTGCTTTTTCTGTACCGGATCGATGACAATTAAGTCTGTGTTGTGTCCTGCTATGTCAAAACTGGCAAAGGGTTGTCTACGATGTAAGCCATCTAATCTGCCACCAATGATTAGCCATTTGCCATCATACTGACCAAAGGCGTAAGACTGGACACCGCCTAAGCCATTTATTGCTATAGGTTCTAAGGACACTTCCATTTGATTATTTTGTGCTAATGCAAAACGATGTATGGCGACTACGCAAAGCAACAACATTATTTTATTTATATTTTTCATGATATTTGATTACTAAATTATTGTTTTACATTTTAATTTTACCACTTTTACCTTTGAATCGATATGAAGTTCGAACGAGGATGTTTTATAGTAAATGATTATTTACAAAGGTATCTTTGTTTTTTATAATATTGTGTAACCTGTATCACATACTAAAAAACCAATCATGGAGTTCTTTTTTACACCTACGGATACTTATAGAAACTTTACAGGGCATCATTGGTCACCTGTTTTGATATTATCATTATCATTCTATTGGATTATCTGGATAGGAAAATCAAAAACTGAGCATGTAAAATGGAATATGTTATTGGCATTGTCTATGATTCCATTTATGGCAGTGATTTCGAGGGCTTTTTTTACATTTTACGAAGGCAGTTTTACAATCCAAGAAGAATTGCCTTTACATTTGTGCCGCATATCGGCATTGACCATGCCTTTTTTGATCTATTTTAAAAATAAAAAATGGATCAATATATTTTACTTTTTAATCATTGTGGGTACTTTTCAAGCGGTGATCACTGCAGATTTAAAATATACTTTTCCTCACTACAGTTACATTATTTATTGGGTTTTTCATATGTCTTTAGTTTGGCTACCTGTTGCTATCATAACTTTAACGGGTATTAAACCTGATAAATCCGCGATGATAGCTGCCTTTATATTGGGTAATATTTATATGGTTTTAACTTTAGCGGTCAATTTTACTATCGGTTCCAACTATTTTTATACCAGACATAAACCACCCGGTGGATCCTTACTAGACTTTTTTGGACCTTGGCCAATATATTTATTGGTTGTGGAGGGCATAGCAATAATCCTTTTTCTGTTGGCTTACTTGCCTTTTAAGAAAAAGGTCAATCAGTAACTACCATATTTGCCAATGGGCTGACTTGGAGTGTCACATTTACGCCTAGGTTTAGAGACTTAATTTCTGAAACTATATTGGGTACGGTCACCAATGTAGCGGTACTCTGATCTGTGAAAACCACATGATGACACGATTCAGGTATTTGATTTAGTGACCATTTGTTGGTATCAGTCCAAACTCCAGTTGAAGTATTCCAGGTATTAACAAAAGATGGTGCAACAGTTACTGATTTTACAGTAGTACTCCCTTTGGAATCCCATTTACTGTAAGGGGTTAATCTTATCTCATATACAGGAGCTGATGTGTTCCATTGTACAGAAATAGAACTTACATTGGTATTTGGATTCAAAATAGTCCCTCCAATAACTTCCCAATGATAATAGGCAGCTTCATTTTGAATCGTACTATATTCAGATACATTTGAAGATGAACAAACATAGACTTTACCATTGATAGGATGAACTATTGGTTTTAAAAGTTGATCATTAAACCAATTTGATATTCCTGGAATGATATCTGTATATAAAGTAGTGCTGTTTTGTTCATGAACATTGTGTCCTCTACTCGTATATGAATAAAATGCATCTGGCAAATTGATTATATCAGCTCTTTGTGACATGGGTAAACTACCATAAACTGTCGGTAAATCAAAGCCCACTATAAATCCCGAAACACTTCCGAAGGGCTCTCCTGAGTCAAAAGGCACAGTATCGTCATCTTGGCTATGAAACATAACAATTTTTGGATTGCTGGATGACTCCATATATGAAGTAAAACCTACCGCTCCTGCAAGACTAAAAACAGCCTTAGCATGACCGCTGAAAGATGTATTATTCCCTACACAATCTAAACACCCCAAATTGGGACATGGGCAATTTGACAAACCTAAAAATCCACATGACTGAGTCCAACCAAATGTAGATGCGGGTCTCTCAGATTCTTTATCAAGATATGCGTTATGGGTTGCGATAAATGCACCTGCACTATGACCTCCTATATAGATCTGTTCAGGATCGACCTTATATATATTGGCATTTGCAGCATCTGCTTTAAAAAATCTGACAGCAGATCTGCCATCTTGTATGCCACGATAAACTGCCCTCATAGATAGATCTTCATCAAAAATATTCATGCCCAATCTGTAATCAATAACTGCGGTAACAAATCCTCTTTTTGCTAGCTCTTGAGCAATCAACCTTATACTCCAATGGTCCTTGCTCCCTGATATGAATCCACCACCAAAACAAATAATTACAACAGGTCTTTTACTTAATGTATCTCCCGTGGGTTCAAAAATATTCATAAACAAATTGACATTAGTAGTCTGATATTCCCTTACATTTAGAGGAAGTCCAGTCAACGTTTCATAAACTCCACCGCCCGGTACTGGCTTGGGTACATTTGAACTAAAGAGAACATTAGCAGTCTCAGTCACATTTTGAAATAAAGCGGCTGTATATCTATTATTGGGTGGTTGACTATTTAAACTTTGAGATGCAACCAAAAGTAAAAATATCATTAATCGTTTCATAGGCCTTCAATTACTTTTTTGAAAAATGGCTTCATTTCATCTTGAAAATGAAGATTATTTTTAAATTCAGAAGCCATAAATTGGTAAATATGTAGATTCAGGTTTTCCTGAAAACATAGCTCTTGTAATCTCTTTATTTTTACCTTATTTATATACAATTGTAATTCTTGTAATTGCTCTTTGAGCTTCGCTTCGTCTTTATTTAGGGAAATATTTTCTAAATTAAAACCAGAAACCAAAATCTCCTGAATTCTTTGATTGCTTAAACCTGAATGTTGAAAAGTAATATTGACCACAGAATCCACATTCACTTTTAGTTTTTTTGATTCTAAATATATTTTTGCAAAAGCAAACTTGTGACTATCAAAAATTTTGTCACTTTGATTTTCTTGGGCATTAATCTTTATGAAAAATGTAAAAGTCAATAACAGAATTAGATTAAACTTCATGTCTCAATGATTATTGGACAAAAATAATAAAAATTGATAAACTATTTCCATTCAAAGGAAGCAATCATCGATTCTATCTCAGGTTTTAAAAATTTCAAAACCGGCGCCGTAGAGTCCGGATTTACTTTACTATTAAAATAAAGAGAAGCCCTAAAAAAATGGTTTTTTTCATCGGTCAGGTAAAATTGCAACGGACTTGCCACAGGACCTTCTATGTCAAACATGATACCTTTGGCCCCACGAGCATTTTCTATAATCGATTCTTTTCGAAAGTTAGCCTTAATATTGTGTTTTCCAGCGATATTAAATGCATCATTGATCAATGATGATAGATTTTTTTCTTTGGTGACCTTGTAATAGCTGCAATGAAGACTTGCATTCAGGTCAGGAATATTGATATCAAACCAACACGGATGTAAAGGTTTGTCCTCATAAAAAAAAGAATCTTGAACAATTTTCCCATAACCTGGATACTGAAAAGTAAAATTGCAAAAAGTAGTATCAAATTTTAATGCTTCTGACGTTACAGGATAGTCTACCTTGGGAAACATTCTAGGTTTTGGCATTTTTACAGCTTCTTCACCACATGACATCACACTTTGGATGACCGTCAACCATAAAAAAATTCTAATTATTGTGTTCATGGATCGTAAGACTGACTTTTTCTATTCTTCTTTTAGTAACACTGATTACCTTCAAAGTGATATGTTGAGTATTGATTTCTTTTTCTACGCTTGGTATCGTGCCCGTGACCTCAAGTATCAATCCGCCCAATGAATCCGCTTCACCCTTGATATTGTCAAATAAACTGATGTTTTCACCTATGATCCTACACACATCATTGAGTAGAGTCTTAGCTTCAAAAATATAATTGTTGTCTGAGATTTTGATATAGTCCACTTCTTCTTCCTGATCAAATTCATCTTTGATGTCTCCTACGACTTCTTCCATGATATCTTCCAATGTAGCTATTCCTGCCGTACCACCAAACTCATCCACAATCACCGCCATATGGGTTCTTTTTAGCTGAAATTCTCTGAGTAGCTCATCAATTTTTTTTGATTCTGGTATAAATAATACTGTATTTCTGATCAGATTTTGCCATCCAAATGTTTCGGTTTCTTCTGTATGGGAAAGTAAATCTTTTACATATAGGATTCCAACGATGGTATCCAATTCTTCCTTGTAGATTGGCAATCGACTATAACCTGAGTCTTTGACGATTTTCATCACTTCTTTAAAGTGCATACTATGTTCCAAGCCTACTATGTCCATACGAGGCCGCATGATTTGTTTGGCTGATGTGTCACCAAAATTGACTATTCCCTTTAATATCTCTGCTTCTTGGCTGGAAGTGGCAGAGTCATTAGTAACCGTGAGATCTATGGCTGCATCTATATCTTCTTTGGAAGTTTGGGTAGCATTAGATGACGCCATCAATGACTTTTCCATTTTTGTAGACCATCCTACCAGCACTTTACTAAGTGGGCTGCATACCGTCATCAAGAATGTAAGTGGTCCTGACATCAAGTGGATAATCTTCATTTTGTTTAATGTACTATATATCTTAGGCATAGCCTCTCCGAAAAGGACCAAAACAAATGTAACTCCTACCACGGTGATAAAAAAGTTAAATATATTGGCAATGTTTTCTGGAGTTGTAAGGCCATACATCAGATTGTCATGTAGCCACTGACCTATAGACAATAATTTTTCTTGTCCCAATATCACTTTGAGAATATTATCAGCCACAATTACGATAGCAATATTTACAAAATTATTGGCAATTAAGATGGTAGCTAATAAATATCTGGGCTTTTCTTTGAGCGCTAATGCTCTTTCAGAACTTGTGGTACCTTGCTCTTCTATATCCTTGATTTCCTTTATGTTTAAAGAAAAGTATGCTACTTCTGATGCGGATATGAGTCCAGAACAAATTAAAAGTAACACAAACAAAATAAAAGGCAAAACAATACTTTCAGTCTGCGGATTATCCAGCATTATGCTTTGCAGCGCTACTAAAAGAAATTGGGGAGGCTCAGGGTCCAAAATGGTATTTTTAGTTTAAAATCTTTTTTACTTAAAATGGCAAATCGTCCACTATCGGATTTGGCTCTGATGCCATACTGCCTGAGTTTGGATTGGATACGGATACTCTACTTGATGGATCATCAGCCAATGAAGGAAACGGTGTATTGATTCCTGCTGCGGACTTTTCTCTTCTTTCTAGGGAGTTGCAAGTATTCGCAACAATTTCAGTGATGCTTCTTTCCACACCATCTTTGTCCTGATATCTTCTATGTGTAAGCTTTCCTTCTATATAGACCATACCGCCTTTCTTAAGTTCTCTTTCAGCTCTCTCAGCCAAGCCTCTCCATACTACTACATTATGCCACTCTGTCAATGTTTGCCATTGATCATTTTTGTCTTTATAACTTTCATTGGTTGCTACAGAAAAAGTGCCTACTTTAGTACCATTTTCTAAAGTTCTGATATCCGGGTCTTTGCCAAGGTTTCCTACTAGTATTACTTTATTGATCATGATTTTAAATATAAGTTTTGATACACCATATAATATTTAAAAAACTAAATATTACTTTTTATATAATCAGTAATGATTTTTGGAAAGGCAAAGGTGCTGATTTCTGAGCGTTTTACCAAATATTGATTCTCATTTATTTTATCAGGCACCTTGTTTACGGTCACTTTATAGAATGTTGCCAGTACGATTCTGTGGGTTAGTTTTTGATTCAATGGTATATCATTTACTTTATCTATCTTTATTAAATCTTTAGAAACCCCATAAGTTTGCTCAATATTTGATATCAATACTTCCAGTTTTATAACTTCTGCTTCTAAACCAGGTAGCTCATACAATCCCTTCCATATGTCTTGTCCTGATCTTTTTTGTAAAATGGTTTGGTCATCAGGTAAAACAAAATCAAAAAAATGAAACCACCTTTTAGTTTGCGTTACTTTGGCTGATTTTACCGGAATCACAGTTACTTGGTCCTGCTGTAAAGCCTTACAATATGGGCTGAAAACACATTGGATACATAATGGGTTTTTGGGTTTACACACGGTTGCGCCGTGATCCATTAAAGCTTGATTAAACATTGATGGAGAAACATCTTGTATAGCTTTCTCTGTAAAATTATCCAGTAAACTAATCGCTGCTGATGATTCTATCGGGTCAGTTATTCCCAGTATTCTAGAAACCAATCTTTTGACATTTCCATCGATGACAGCTTTTTTTTCTTCATAAGCAAATGAAGCGATAGCTGCAGCTGTATATGGGCCAACGCCTTTTAGCAAAAGCAATCCTTCATAGTGAGTCGGAAATTTACCAGACAAGTTATTTGAAATGTATTTGGCTGTATGATGAAGGTTTCTTGCTCTGCTGTAATATCCCAAGCCTTCCCAACATTTTAGTACATCATCTTCAGATGCCAAAGCCAGGTCGTGTACGCTCGGGTAATTGGCCACAAACTTATGATAATACGGCATACCTTGTTCTACCCTTGTCTGTTGCAAGATGATTTCAGACAACCATATTTTGTATGGATCTTTGATTCCCTTCCAAGGCAAGTCTCTGTTTTGATTTTCGGCCCAGCGAAGTAGAAGATTAGCAAAAGTATGTGGATTCAAAAGAAATGTCGTACAGTTGGAAAATAATGAACGTGTAAGGTTTTGGGTTCAACCCTATATAAAAAGCATAAGCTTGTTAGCAAATGCTTCAAACAAAAAAGGTCACCCAAAGTGACCTTATAATTTTTATGGTAAATATTAAGCTGAAAGTGACCTCACTAAAGAGTAATCTCCGTAACTCTCTTTTATCATTTCCTTAAGTGCTTTTCTGGCAAAAAATATTCTACTTTTTACAGTACCCAAAGGCAACTTAAACTCATCAGCTATTTCCTGATATTTATAGCCTTCATAATGCATGATAAATGGAATTCTGATACTGTCCTCCAGCGAATCTATCATACCATTCAATTCATCCATGAGAATATTTCTGTTGGCATCATTTTCTATTAGTGCACTACCCGAGTTAATGAAATAAAGATTATCTGTAGAATCGATTATGGTATTTGACTTGGCTTTTTTACGATAATTGTTAATGAAAATGTTTTTCATTATTGTAAATGTCCAAGCCTTAAAATTAGTATCAGGTCTAAATTTATCTCTATTGGTAATGGCTCTTATAGCAGTTTCCTGATAAAGGTCTCTGGCATCTTCAGTGTTTTTGGTTAGGTTATAAGCAAAAGCATTTAAAGAATCAGTCAGGATTTCAAATTTCTTATCAAACTCCAGTGTTGACATGTTCAAAATTTTGTTGCAACAAATGTACAATTTTATTGAACAATTTTCAAAAAACTTACTCAAAATTAATGTTAAAAAAAAGCTAAAATTTTTTACTACTTTAAAACGTGCTCATTATCAATAAGTTCTTATTTAGACAAAATACAGATAAGTCAAAATTGGTTAAGTATATTTATATCCAAAAATGAATTTAAATGATCGGAGTATCTCTTTTTTTAATGAAATATTTTATCAACAAAAAAAGATTCTCAATAATTAGATTTCGTTTTTGTAATTATGCAATCATGCTTCTTACCAAATGGTAATCGCCATAATTCTTTTTGATCATATCCTTTAATGCTTTTC
>Ga0075154_10002800_pt1 | contig 11259 bp, 8 predicted proteins | sample JI71714BDNA_FD_70965 | JGI IMG/M metagenome (GOLD analysis project Ga0075154, IMG submission 70965) | Wastewater effluent complex algal communities from Wisconsin, to seasonally profile nutrient transformation and Carbon sequestration -... | ecosystem: Engineered > WWTP > Effluent > Algae... | reverse complement strand
GATTTAAAATTTTAAGTGATCGATACAGAAATAGGCGAAAAAGGTTTGGATTAAGGCTGAATCTGATCGCAGGAATTTACAATTATGAGCTGGTTTGAGGGTTATGCAAGAAGTCTAATATTACTAAATTTGTCTGTTATCTGGCCTCATCAAACATTGCTGAAATAATTGTAGTTTTCATAGGAATGCTAGTGGGTTTTACCGATTTTTCAGGAAACCCTTTTGTGCCTCTTTCAGCAATGCAAATTCTATGGATAAATTTAGCGTCAGATGGATTACCGGCGATTGCACTTGGGGTTGACCCTATTAGTCCAGAGGTAATGAGACATCCCCCTCGAAAACCTTCCGACTCCATTATTTCTCGATATAAAGCACTGCATCTGCTTTTAATCAATATTATTATTGCGGTTGGAACACTCGCTGCCTGCTATTTTGGAATACACAAAAGCGGCGAACTTGCACAAACGATGTCATTTACTACTCTTGTTATATTAGAACTGGTGGCAGTACAAATCATAAGATCTCAATTCAGCACAAGATTTTTTTCGAATCCCCTCATACATGCTGCTATTACAACCTCCTCTCTCTTGCTGTTATCCATTGTTTATACTCCTTTTTTGCAAAGAATTTTTAATACCGTTCCACTGAATACAAGAGACTGGGGAATAATTGCAGCTATAACATTTGTTGCATGGATTTTATGTAGCTTAATTAATCGTTTTCTCAAATGCTTCTATTCCTTCTATCATTATCACACTATTTGAACCTATCCCATTAATCTGCAATCAATTTAAATAAAAGAACTTTTTTTAGGATAGGAGAGTTTTTCATTAACGACGCTACTCGCAGCGCATAAACTTCTCCTTATTTTTCAATCAATAATTAGGGTATATAAGGGCTTTTGAACAGCCTCTTAGAGCAACTCGTAGTCTTGTCTAATGATATCTTCTGCTATCTCAGGATCATGCATATCAAGGTCCAGCCAACGAAATAGGGGCTCTCTCCTGAACCAAGTGAACTGACGCTTGGCATACTGCCTTGAAGCGGCCTTAAAATGTTCCATAAAGTTCTTATAATCTAAAGCGGTTTGGGGTGTCTCTAAAAAATCAAGCGCTTGCCTGTACCCAATGGCCTGAGAGGCAGAAGAATTATTTAAGAGACCTTTTTGCTTCAACACTTTTACTTCTTCAAGAAATCCAGAGGCAACCATCTTCTCACACCGAGCTTCAATGCGAGGATAGAGCTTTTCTCTCGGCCTATGAAGAAACCAACAACGAAAGTCAAAATTCTGCGGTTTTTTACGCCCCTTCCATGAGTGTTTACTTACCTCTTGCCCACTTAATGCAATAATTTCAAGGGCTCGAATAATTTTTTGTTTATCATTTTTTGTAATCGTGCTGGCATATTTTGGATCTAACTTCCGAAGCCGCTCAAAAAGAAGCTCCGTTCCAAACTCCTCCATTTCTTTTTCTAGAGCCTTCCTAAGCTCAGGCACAGAAGCGGGGCCGCTTGGAGGTCCATAAACCAAAGAATGCAAATAAAACCCCGAACCACCCACAACGATTGGGACCGCCCCTTTCCTATGAATCTCTTGGCAGCATTCGCGCGCTTCATAATAAAAATCTACAACATTAAAACTTTCAGAAACATCCCGAATATCAATCAAATAATGGGGAACCTGGGCTTGATGTTCTTTGAGAAGTTTGGCTGTTCCGATATCCATTCCGCGAAAGACCTGCATTGCATCCGCAGAGATAATTTCGCCGCCAATCGTCTTTGCAAGTTTTATCGAAAAATCGGTTTTTCCGCACGCTGTAGGCCCTGCAAGTACGATCACTTTTTTGCGAGGCATATGAATGTCTGCAGTCATTTGTTTTTGCGCTTCGACAACAAAGCCTGAAAATATTCTTTCGATATCTTCTTTTTCAAGAGTGGAGGAAGTTTCACTTTGCATATTTATATAAATTTATTAACGCAAGTTGCTAATTTTTGCCGCATGGGTGTAGCAAATGCAAATTTCTAATCAGTCAAAGCAACAGTATACAGACTAGAGAGAACAAATTCAATAAGAACGCATAACTAAAAGGAAGCTTCTTGCGCTTCTTCCATCTTTTCTTCCCACTGTTTCTTATCTATTTTGTCTAAAAACTGTACGCGTTCTGCTGCAATACGCAATTTACAACGCTTATCCCCCTGCTTTGCGTGCCAGACATCCAGTTGAAGCCTTCCTTCTACTAAAACTGATGAAGACACATCAAGCACATATACACAAGTTTCAGCCTGTTTTCCCCATACAACAACGTCGACAAAACATACTTCCTGCTGCCTCTCGCCACTCTGAGAGACAAAATCCCTGTTTAAGGCAATCAGCAAATCAGTAACAGATGCCCCCGCCGGAGTTTTTCTTATCTCCGGCTTACGCGTCAACCTGCCGGCAATCATCACTTTATTTAGTGCAACCATGGCTCTTTACCTCGTTTTGGCTCCTTCCGCCTTTTAATACAAAATAGCAAAAGTTTTTTTTAAAACAAGAAAAAAGTTTTAGTAGACTCTAATTATAAATATATTTTTATTTAGAAGCTGTCCACAATTCAGCCGGCTGGAGCTTGAGTACAGCTTCTTAGCCACTCAAGATAAGATGCATTGCCGCCATCTACTTTAGTATAAGTAATTTCCGGAACCTCATAAGAACTACGCGCTTCGATTGTTTCTCTAATTCGATCGTAAAGTTCTAAATGTGTTTTTAAAGTTATTTTACTCTCTTGAGCGGTTTCAAGTTGATTATTCCACATAAAAATGGATTCAACCCAAGGCACGATTTGCGCACAAGCAACAAGCCGCTCCTGAACAAGATAACGACAAACCTTTCGAGCTTCATCTAAGCTCCCGGCAGTCCAATGAATTTCAATTGGGGTCATAAATATTCCTTTATTATAGTAGTATAAATGCTAAAGAAGGGATTCGCAAATCGATAATCTGAGGCAAACGAGTCATACCTCCCTCTAGTTGAAATACATTATTTGCAAGCAAGTAATTTCTTAAAACAAAAAAATCTAACAATTGAGGAGTAATTTCTTTGGGACTCATCCTTAATAACCACTCTGAAAAATGTTTTGTTTCAGAAAGCTGAACGATAATTTCTCTTTTCCCCAAACTTGAAGCGTTCATTTTTTCTAGATCTATTTGCTTAAGCGACAATTCTCGAAATGCAGGAATGCTATTTAATTTTTCGGTCAAATCAAAAATGAAAGAAAGTTTATCAGAGTCTATTCTCATTCCCAAAAAATTATCTTTTGGAAGACCTCCTAGCTTAACCGCAGGAAGTTCATTTTTTTGAAAATACGGACGAAGAGGAAAAATCACGCCTTCATCATCCATAGCAGTATTTTCATAGTCCAATAAAACAAAAATGGGTTTTCGCAAAGAATATTCAACGGCCAAGGTGTGAGGTTTCATCTTTGTAATTTTTGCCGTTTTAATCAGCGGAAAAGTCAAAAGTTTTTTCTCAGCACTCTCCACATTAAAGCCTACAAGATTTATTTTTTTATTCGGAGAAAACCCCATCAGGTCCGATAAATAATCGTCTTCAAAAAACCCCTTCTCTCTTCCGATTTGTACGATGGTTCGAATATTAAAATAATCATCTTGAAGTTGAATTTCTTGAACATGAAAATAATAGAGAATAACAACAGCTGTTGTTCCAGAAATGAATAATGTGGAAAGAAAGATCCAAACCAAAGCTTTTTTAAATGGAATTTGCCTATCTTTCGACTTCAACTTCCAAAGATTTTTTTTCATCATTATATCGCTTTTTTAATTCCAAGAGAATTTCCTCGCCAACATGAGTGATATTTCCAGCTCCCACTGTGACAACAACATCACCCGGCCTTATAGAATGAATCAAATCCTGAACGAGATCTTCTTTACTGACGTAACGACTCGCTGCAACAGAAACCGGCTGAATCTCTGCAAATAAACGATGAGAATTTATTCCGAGGATAGGCAACTCCCCCGCCGCATAAATATCTGTAAGAACCAATTCATCGCATGCATCAAAGACCGTTCCAAATTCTTTCATACACTCTTTAGTGCGCGTATAACGATGAGGCTGAAAAACAACAACAAGGCGTCTTTCCGGCACGGCTTTTCGAATTGCCTTAAGCGTTGTACTAATCTCATTTGGATGATGAGCATAATCATCTAAAAAAAGAATAGAATCATACTCTCCCTTTTTTTCTAAGCGACGCCCGACACCTCCAAAAGTTTTTAACGCCAGACGCAAGTTTTCTTCCGATACTCCAAGTCGTAAAGCCAACCCAAAAACGGCCGTTGCATTTAAAATATTATGGTTTCCAATAAGGCCAAGCTCAATATCTTGGTACAATTGTCCATCGAAATTAAGGTCAAAAAAGCAAGTCCACCCCCTTTGACTAGGGCGAGAACATCGACATTCAGAATCTGCCTCAAAACCGTACGCTACGCCTTTTTTTGTAATATTGCGCAGCCTTTTGTCGTCGCCGCACCAAAATGTAAATTCAGGTTTTTTCACCTGACTTATAAATTGCTGAAACGCCTGCACAAGATGGTTTTCATCTTTGAAATAATCCATATGATCGAAATCGATATTAGTGATAATTGAGCCAAAAGGATAGTAACGCAAAAAACTTCCGTCACTTTCATCTGCTTCAACAACAAAATAAGGCCCCTTTCCAAGCCTTGCATTCGATTTAAATACCGGCAATATTCCTCCCACACAAAAAGAGGGATCCATCCCACCGATAAATAGTGTCCAGGATAATAACGCTGTTGTACTCGTTTTTCCGTGAGTTCCTGTGACCGCTAACGAGTTGCTTTGATTCATCAAGTCAGCAAGCATTTCTGATCGATGAATTCTCCGGCAATTCCACTTTAAAGCCGCAATATATTCCGGATTATTTTCTTTGATGTCTGTGTTAAAAATAACTGTTGCAGAAGGAGGAACATTTTCTTCAGCATGACCAATAAAAATTCTGGCATTTTCTTGTTTTAAATTTTCGGTTATATCACTTGAGCAAAGATCACTGCCTGACACAGCACACTTTTTTTCAAGAAGAATACGAGCAATTCCGCTCATCCCGATTCCTCCGATTCCGATCAAATGATATTTTTCTTGTGTATTACAAGGCATGAAATCCAAACTCTCTATTAAGTGATCTTTGCAAGGTCTTTTTCTCTTTAGCAGAAACGATCAAGCTCTCTAATAAATCTGTAAATAAAATTTTCGGAGATAACTGATCCCAAAGATAAAAGGAAAACGATCCCGGTATGGGATTAACCTCATTAAAATAGACGCTTCCCGTTTTAGTATCCATCATAAAATCAAAACGGCACACCCCCGAACATTCTAATATTTGAAAAGCATTTAAACCAAACTCTTGAACTTGCGTTTTAATTTCAGAGTCTAAAGTGTCCGGATCGATTAACCGGCTTAAACTTGCCATTCCGGAAGCTCGATTTCCGCTTTTCTTAGATCCTTGACGCATGTATTTATCTTCATAGCTCAATGCGCCCCGAGTGGGTATTGGAGTCTCTACAAGGGACGCTCTAGGGGGCTTTCCATCCAAGACAGCCATATTAATTTCCAAAATATTTTCAAGACACGGTTCGATAATCGCCTGATCGTCGTATTGAAACACTTTTGCAAGCCCCGCATTCAGCTCTTCAAAAGTATCTGCCCTAGAAACCCCGATGCTCGACCCCAAATGATTGGGTTTGACAAACAAAGGAAATTGCAATGTTTTAAAAATCATATCACGCGTTTGCTCAAATCCGCAAATGGCATTTTTTTTGTGAACAAGAACAGACGGCAAAACAGGAATGCCGTGAGCTCTTACGACAGTTTTACATAAATATTTATTCATCGCCAAAGAAGATGCAGAAACACTGCCGCCCGTATACGGAATATCTGCAAGCTCTAATAAACCCTGAATACAGCCATCTTCCCCGTTTTGTCCGTGAAAAGCTAAAAGACACACATCAACAGGTAATGTTTTTTTCGAAGAAAGAAAAACGAACCCTTCATAAGAAGGGTCTGGAAGTAAAGAGACCTCTTGAACAGAGGAAAAGAGCGAAGGCATTTTTCGATAAAAATTTTTATCGAGGAGTTTTTCACCTGTATACCACTTTCCATTGAGCGCTAAATATATGGGAACAATGTTGTATTTATGAGAATCGATTGCTTGGATACATTGCAAAGCGGTAATCACGGAAATCTCATGTTCCGCAGAATTTCCCCCATACATGACCGCTATTGTTTCTTTTTTCAAAATATTTCTCGTCATCAAAATTTAATCTGATCCTTATATAGATCAGGGAGATCATTTTCTATTAACACGACATCACTTGGTTTTAAAAGGGATTTAAGCTGAGAAAAAGCTTGATCTCTTTCATTTACAAAAAGAATCGATTCTTTCGCCATTCCGCCCGATAAAAGACCGCGCGCAAGAGAATCTCGGTTCGTTTCTCCGACTACAATAGCAAAATCACAAATACCACCTGCTTTTTTTCCGATCTTTTCATGCAGCTCTTTTTCAAGAACTCCAAGCTCAATCATGCCAGGCGTCATTAATATCTTCCTTTGCTTTTCAAACAGCGCAAGCACGTCAAGAGCATCGGAAAATCCTTCCGGATTAGAATTGTAAGCATCTTTTAAAAAACTTACTTCCCCATCAACATACAATTGCAATCGATTATCAACAGATTTCAAATTCGACAAAGCTCCTATAACAAGCTCAGGACATGCTCCAAGACTGCAAGCCATCGCAAAGCTTGCCGCCAAATTGGAAAGCGCCATCCGGCCGACAAGAGACGTGAATCCAAGATAATCCTTCTCTCTCCAGCGAATCACAAACGAAGAACCTTTGCTCGAAACGGAAACATTCTTGATCCAACAATCTAAATCCATTTTGGAATTATCAAATCCATAAAGCAATCCATGTTTTTTAGGATATTCTTTTGCAATCTGCCGCGCCCCTTCATTATCGCCATTACAAATGAGAATCCCATCAAAAGGGATCGCTTGAGCAAGTTCTGATTTTGCCTGGTAAATAGTCTCTTGATCACCAAAACGATCAAGATGAGCCACTCCAATTGTCGTAATAATACCAGCGCTTGGCGGAGCGAGCCTGCAAAGTTTTGCGATGGACCCCTTCCCGTAAGCCCCCATCTCGATAACGGCATATTCCGTTTGCTTTTTGAGGCCTGTACGTATTTCTCGCGTGATTCCCATTTCTGTATTCACCCCTTTTTTGGGCCAAAACACGGAACCAAGCGTCGATTGCAAAATGATTGCCAGCGCATTCTTTGTGCTTGTTTTTCCATAACTTCCTGTAATACCTATAATATAAGGCGAAACATCTTTCAGTCTAGCAACAGCTTCTTCAATAAATTTTTTCTGCCTTCTTCTTTCATCAAATGAAAGCAATGAAACTGCTGCGATAAGAAAGAAAGGAGTCGACTGTATAAGCGCACCTTGAGCGATCAAAAAAAAGTATGGGGTTAAAAAACAAGCACCAACTTGAAATGGAAAATACAAAATCAACCAAGCAAGACTTATACGCCTTGCGCGTTCGGTCAAGGCAAGCTTTAACTTTCCCTCTTTAAGAGGGTTCATTTCAAAAAAACCTAAATATAAAAAGAAAAAAGCCCCAAGAAAAAACCCAAGCTTCGGTAAAAATAAAAAAATCAGTGCCGTTAACAAAAGCGCGGCACTCCCTTTTTTATCAAAAGCTTTCTTCTGCCAAAGCCAGTTCAAAAAGCGCCTAGAAGCATACCCTTCTTGTTGAAAGTAGAGCAAATATCTAAGCCCTCGCTTGCAAACAAAAAACAAGCTCGCGGCAATAAAAAAACAAAATCCGTAAGAAAACGCATTTAGCATGCTTTAGCCTAATTTTAAGAGATATTATTCCATCGTTCATCGCTGTATAGAATGAGCATCATAACGCATTCTTCAACATCGGGCAAGAACGTTGTTGCATTATTCATCAGGACTGTTCTTGAGCTCCATTGGGTAATATACACAAGTGAACTCAAAAATTAGTATTTCGGCTGCGTCAAAGCCCCGGGGTTGAAGTCAAAAAAAATGGGTCAATATTATAAATATGAACCTGTTTTTTTTGATTCAACCGCGGGAACTTTCACGCTAGCCCAAATCCAATTTTTGAATTCACTTGTGTATAGTTGGCGAATTAAAAATGAATAGTTTTCTAAAATGTAAAATGGTAGAATCAGGGCGATCTAAAAAAATACATATTTAATAAAAAACAAAATCTTTTTTATACCGAACGTAATTCAAAAATTGGAATTTGACAAAAAAGCTGCTCAAAAATTTTTTTTCTGGAGCGAGCGACCATTGCCTTTAGCAAGGCGCAAGTGAAGATAAAAATTTTGACGCAGAGCCGACGTAGTCAAAACCAATTTTCGAATCACGTTCGGTATAACACCGTTCTAGACAAATTAGAAAAAGAATTAAAAAAAAATTAAGCAAAAGAGTGTCTTGAAAGAATAATCAGGACACTTTCAAGACCCCCTCTAAATCACGAGAACTATAAACATGGATCCCATAAATAAAAATAATGATATAACACACCAGCAGAAAAATTTTTCGGAAAAAAACGAGAAAAAGCTTTACAAACAAACACAAACAATAAATTTATTTATTAAACAATTGCCAAACATAATTAACGAGAACGAATACATAGAACTAAAAAACAAAATAAAAAAACAAACAAGTGAAGATATAAACTTTAATTTTATTGATGAAAACGGAGAAACTCTTTTCATGCGTGTCATTCAAATGAAGAATCATTTTGTGGCAGATTTATTATTGAAAGAAGAAACTCTAGACTTAAAGCTATCAAATAATGCTCAATTCACTTGTTTTTTTTACGCAGCCGTGAACGATAAAAATACAGGCTTACTCAAAAAAATGTGCGAAAAAAATCCTGAGGCCATGAAAAAAAAAGCTCGACACGGAATGTCGCTAATACATGCAGCTGCACAAAACGCCTCTTTGCAAGCCTTGAAATATTTACACGAAATCCAAAATTTTTCCATCCATGATGTTGACGAACGAAAATGGACGACTCTTCATTACGCAGCTAAAAGTGATCAAAACTTAGACAATTTAATCTATTTAATAGAAAAAAAAGCAAATCCCTATGAGATTAATGAACAAGAATACAACGTAATGGAATTTGCAGGCATCTATGGAGCATTTAAAATCATCAAATATCTTTATGAAAAAAAGAAAATGCCTTTAGAGGACAAAAGTTATGAAATTTCTCCTCTAAGCGCAACTATCGCTGGTGGAGGGGATATAAATCTTCAATTCATCAAATATCTCTTGGATAACAAAGTAAACCCTTTAAATATTACATCCGGCGCAAGCGCCGGAATCATCACAGCCATAAAATACAAAAATCTAAAAGTTCTGGAATTATTTTTTGATCGTGGAGTTAACATTTTCGATAAAATTAATGAAAATCAAGTACCGTTATTTCATTTTATCTCAGCCTTTGCGTCCAAAGAAATTTTACAGTTTGTAATAAATTATACACAAAAGCCGAAGGTGAATCAGAATAAACTCAAAAAAAATATCACTTCAATAAAACTAGACAAACGCTTTAAAGGTTTAGTAAAAAGCGAAGACCCCTTTAACGCCTTAGAATATGCACTATCTGTTGTTCGAGGATCCAACTTAGACAACATCAAAATGCTTTGTAAAAATGGCTTTTCCCCCAAAAGCACAACGCCTAAAGAAAAATATACGCCGCTTCACTTGAGCTGTGGGGTAAAAAATGAAGAAAATTTTGAATTTATCCTCTGCTGCAAGCCTGATATCAACGCCTTAACAGCCCTAAATAAAACCCCACTTATGATTGCTTGTGAATGGAATTTCGCTCATGCCGTAAAAAAATTAATCGAAAAAAAAGCCCTACTAAATATAAAGGATCACCTTGGAATGACAGCCCTACATTATGCATGCAAAAATCCTGACGCATTTGAAATCACTCAATTATTAATCGAGGCCGGCGCAGACTTACAGATAAAAAATAATGAAGAGCAAACACCCCTAATGCTTGCGGTCAAAAACCAAAACTTAAATGCTATTCAAGCTCTCCATGATAAGAACCAAAAAGTACTCTACGATGAACAACCTCATAATCGAAATATTTTACATACTGCAATTATTTCATTAAATAAACCACTAGCAACACTCCAATTGTTGATTCTATTGTTAAAAAAAGATAATACGCTACAAAAACTGATTAACCAACATACCCAGCCAACTCATCATTCGCCCGTTATGTATGCCGCCGGAAAAAATGATCTAGAAGCGGTAAAATTTCTTGTTGATGAAGGTGCCGACCTACACGTCAAAGACCATCAGAACATAGATTTGCCATCTTTTGCAGCGGGAGAAGGGTATCTTGAAATTTTAAAATATCTCGTTGAGGAAAAAAATATGCCTCTTGAAGGAAGCGAGGGAGGTATAATTTCGCCGCTTCTTTTTGCCAGCTCCAAATTACAAATCCAAGTCATCGAATATATTATATCCAAAGGCGTTAATCCAAACCAGCCTGATAAAGAAGGTAAAACGCTTTTATACAAAATGGCTATTATAGGAAAACCTGAAACGATCAAATATTTTCATCAAACATACAACGTTCTTTTAGAGCCGGAGAAGATAACACAGGAAATTTTTTATTTATGTCCGCTGGTCGGGGCTCTTAACGCAAAACAGTATGAAACATTTGAAACACTGATTCAACTTGGCGCCTCTTATAAACTCCATAACAAAAATAATGTCACACCCTTTCATATCTTAATTCAAAAAGGCCCCGCAAGCAGTATCCGCTTGTTATTGGAAAAAGGAGTCGACATTTATACTCAAACAAAGTTTGGAGACACAGCGATCTCTTTAGCTATTCAAGAAAATCGCCTTGATATCCTTGAACTTTTAATTAAAAAAAACCCAACACTTTTGAAAGAAAATAATCCAACTCATTCCCCACTTCTACTTTCAGCAAATAAAAAAAAGTGGGAAATTTTAAGATTTTTAATTAAATATGGCGCCGAACACTTTGAGGATTGGAATACAACACTTATCTCTGCCAAAGAAAAAATAGAAAACCCCCTCATAAAGCACCTATTTCAAACAGTCTCAGCCATCTGCATTCTTGCTAAAAAACAATCCAAATTGATAACAACACCCAAATT
>Ga0075154_10002798_pt1 | contig 11264 bp, 12 predicted proteins | sample JI71714BDNA_FD_70965 | JGI IMG/M metagenome (GOLD analysis project Ga0075154, IMG submission 70965) | Wastewater effluent complex algal communities from Wisconsin, to seasonally profile nutrient transformation and Carbon sequestration -... | ecosystem: Engineered > WWTP > Effluent > Algae... | reverse complement strand
CAAACCAAAATTAACAGTTGAATACTGTTCAAATGGATTACGCCGACGAAATTGGGCCTCGGAGTTGTACGTCAATAGCAGCGTAAACAACACGGTACCGACAAATATCTTAGATTTCATTCGCTTAACTGATTGATGCGTGACTTTGACTTCAACGCAAAATTGAATCTTTTTATTGAATAGACTAACAAAAATCGCACCATAAGATTAATTACGGGCATCCAATCCCCAATGTAATTTAGTACGCAGGGTTTCTACAAAATTGTCTTGATTGAGTTTAATCAGACGGGCTTTAAATAATTCTTTTTTTACGGTTAGCGTAACAGTTTCATCCACAATCCGAAAACGGGAATCTAACGAAACCAGAAAATTGCTGCTGCGGCTCTCCACTCGAAAACTCAGTTGGCTGCCATCCGGAATAATCATCGGACGTACATTGAGATTGTGCGGACTAATGGGAGTGATAATAAATACGCTGTTTGTAGGTAATACGACCGGCCCGCCGCAACTCAAAGAGTAGCCTGTGGAGCCCGTTGGTGTAGAAACAATTAGACCATCCGCCCAATAAGAATTCAAAAACTCACCATCTAAATAGGCATGAATGGTAACCATTGACGAAGTATCCGTCTTGGTAATGGTGAAATCATTGAGGGCAAAATTGTATTCCTCAAACAAATCATTGTCAGATAATAAACTAACCAACGTGCGGTCTTCTATTTGAAACCGGCCCGCAAAAAGTGCCTCTAAAGAATCCTGAACCATAGCAGGGGAAACTGTCGCCAAAAAGCCTAATCGCCCCGTATTGATGCCCAAAATAGGGATTTGGCGCGAACGAGCCTGCATTACTGATTCCAGCAAGGTACCGTCACCACCGATACTGAAAATAAAATCAGCATTGGGTGCACCATGAGGATGAGGATAGGTTTTCTCGGTATGCGGATTTACGCCCGACTGGAGCAAAAACGAATAAAAAGAAGCAGAAAAAGAAAATTCTATCTGTCTTTCCTTTAAAATATCAAACAGGGCCTGAACATTAGGCTGAGTTTCCGGAGTAAAGCTGCGTCCGTGAATGGCGATTTTCATCTGTATCGCTACGAGGAAGGTTTGGACGCAAAGGTAAAATATTATGTGATTAGGTCTCTAAATAACGCAGCAATAAATCCAAACGATGTTGGTCCGGGTTTTCGAGGGGAGCATTTCCAAAAACACTTTCTACCGTATAGCCAAAACGCTCAAGAGTTGCGACCACGGCCGTAACTTCGGTTCGGTTAAGTTTGAGCGTCAGCTTAGCTTCATCCAGTGCGCCATATTCAGCCCCTGAAAAATAACTGCTTATAATTTTGGTATTGTTGGATTCTACCAAACGGCTTATATCGGTTAAAGAATAATCACGGTTAGACATTTTCATTACCAATATGGCGCCAACTTCCTGAGTACCCAACAAGTCAGCAAATTTTGACATCATATCGCTTACCAAAATAGTACCTGCATAGAGATTGTCTTCATCAAGTACGGGAACGGTATCCAACTGATAATGATTGGCAATGCCCATTACTTCATAAATGTGTTGAAACGAATTGGCGTGGACAGGATTAGGAGGTAAGTGGAGTTCAGAAAGTTGTTTTTCGTCGTCGGTCAGGTTCAGTAAGGTATCTTCACTCAGAAGCCCCTTATAAACTTCATCTTCGACCAAAGCCAATTGTCGAATGCCGTGTTCATCCATCAAGTCAACAGCCTGCCCAACCGAATCGAACGGTCTTAAAATGGGTGTGGTGGGGTTGATAAGTTCTTCAGCCAGCATATTGATGTTCTATTTTTTGGAAAACTTAGAAAAGTTATTTAAAGTTTCCAAAATTATGGAGGGATTTTATTGACACAAGATAAATTTCCTATTTGATTTGAACGAAAAATTTTCGTTTTCTTCAGGAAATTCATTTAAAGCTACATCTTAATAACGACAAATTCTACCCGTCGGTTGCGTCGGCGTTCGGTTTCGGAAGTTCCTTTGGTAACAGGACGGGTCGAACCTAAGCCCTTTGCCTCAATACGCACAGAATCAATGCCTTTACCAATCAAATATTTTTTCACGGCATTGGCTCGGTTTTGGGAAAGTTCTACGTTTTTGTCAAAATCTCCTAAGTTATCGGTGTGGCCCTCCACTCTGATTTCCATGTTTGGATTATCGCGCATGAGTTCTGTCAGGCGGTCTAATTCAGCGGATGAAGCTGACAACAAGTCAAATTTGCCGGTATCAAAATAAATATTGTTCAAAGTAATTGCTTCACCCACCGCTACAGAATTCAACACGATTTCGGTGTTCACCTCTTGTCCACCCTTGGCTTGGGTCAGGTCAAAAGCACCGCTTACGGGAAAATAACCTTTGGCGCTTGCCACATAGGCGTATTTATTACCGGCATCCAATGCAAGTTTAAATTTTCCTGAAGTAGCTGTTAACTGCATCGAATCTAAACCATTATTTTCACTTGGTATAATGTAGGTGATTTTGGCTGAAATCGGCTTTTGCGTTTTGGCATCTGTTACCGTACCGCGTAATGTTATGAGTGCAGGTGCAACAGGCTCTGTTTTTTGCTCCACAGGCGGCACCGCAGGTTCAACTTTGGGCGCTTCGGTTACCACCGGAGGCTCTTCTTTTTTGGGCTCTGGTTTTGGTTTTTGAACAGGGCGTTTGGGATTACGAATATGGACTCCGTAATAGTTCCAAAACCGTTTTGTCCCCATGTCTCTTCCTTCAAACATATCAAATTCCTCAATACCGGGCTCTAATCGCTCGAAATAAACTGAAAACTTCACAATATCACCTGGTCTAACGGTAAGTTGTTGCGGTGCTACCGGAATCCCTACTGCTTTTACAAATCGATATTTTCGCCCCGAATTTCCAGATTCATATAAGCGACAATTAGGGTCAACTTCAATGAATTGACCATTGTTCCTTTGCCCGAAAATCAACTCTTCCAAGGATTGACGACGGCTCGAAAATTCAAATGTAAAATGTAGGATTGTATACTCTGCCGTCAGTTCCACTTTGTTAAGGGTCACATCAGGCTGCGACTGTTGTTCCACTTGCGGACTCAGCGTAGTGATTTTTTGGGCAAACGTTCCCAAAGAAACCAATGTAAAAACTCCAAGAAGGTATCGTAATCGTTTCATGGTCAGATAAAGTAATGACTTACTCGCCCGAAATAACGCCGTCGTAAAAAGATTAGTGCAATTTGATTGTTAAAAATAGTTAACAATTTCCCTTTCAGCATTCCTTTATAACCAATTAAAACAAAAAAATTGAAACAAACAAAAAAGTATTTAGATATTTGTTTAAATATTTAAATTGATGAACACCCTTTTCCGTGCACTCAATGACTCTACCCGAAGGCAAATTCTGGAAATTTTGCGGGAAGGAGACCTCACTGCCGGTGAAATCGCCGACCGATTTAAGATGAGCAAACCGAGCATTTCGCATCATTTGGATTTACTCAAACAAGCCGAGCTCGTCAGTGCCGACAAACGAGGGCAATTTATCTTTTACACGCTCAATACCACTGTGTTAGACGAACTTTTATCGTGGATATTTACCCTTAAAAAACAATGAAAAAGACCCTTGATTTTCTGATGTGGGGCGTTATCGTTGCTCCTTTGGTTTATTTGATACTGGTTTGGAATCAATTGCCTGAGATTGTTCCGACTCACTTTGGCATTAGTGGAAAACCCGATGCATACGGCCCCAAATGGACCCTAATTATTTTGAGTGCGGTTTCCATTGGCATGTATTTTCTGCTGCGTTATGTACCTCAACTGGATCCACGTCTCAACCAAGCGAAATTATCAGAACACTATCCTAAATTGATATTATTGATTTTGACGTTTTTAGGAGCCATCCATATCTTAATCATCCGTTCAGCCCTTAGTCAAGTGGCGGGAGAAGTTTTCAATAATTTACTGTTTGTAGGGGTATTCCTGTTGTTTGCCGGTATCGGGAATTATCTCAACAACATCAAATCCAACTATTTCGTCGGGATTCGTACCCCATGGACGTTGGAAAGCGAAACTGTATGGCGCAAAACGCACCAAATGGGTGCGAAACTCTACTTTGCGATTGGAATCATTGGTGCCCTGGGAGTTGTATGGCTGCCTGCTTCATGGAAAATTGTTTGGACGTTGGGACTTATTTTGAGTTCAACCGCCTGGATATTAGTGTATTCGTACCAAGTTTATCAAAAAGAAAAAAAATGAAAAGGTCTATTCTACTCCTTTTAAGCATATTGATTTCCGTCTCGGGCTTTAGCCAAACCTATTACGAAGGTATTCTTGGCACGTTGAAATTTGGATTAAAAACCGATGCTCAAAAGCAACAGGCAGCTATTTACATCCCGGAACAGGGGCTTTTTGATTACGCTATCAAAACACCTGTTTTCAGAAACGACAGCCTGATTGCTGATTTAAAAGAATTTAACTCTATACTTAGCGGAAAATCAGATGCCGAAACATTTACAGGACAATGGAAACAAAACGGGTTTCCTGCGGCTTTAAAACTCACTAAAGTTGAAACTTTATCCTTTCTGAAACGCCCGCAACATCCACAGGCGCCATTTCCGTATGAAGTTGAAAATGTTACATTTACCAATGCCGACCAAAGCATTTCTTTTGGCGGTACGCTGACTTTCCCCAAAGGAAAAGGCACTTTCCCAACCATGGTTTTAATTACAGGCTCAGGACAGGAAGACCGCGATGAAACGATTTTCGGTCACAAACCTTTTTGGGTCATTGCTGACCATTTAAGTCGAAATGGGTTTGCCGTTTTACGCATAGATGACCGAGGCGTTGGAGAAACTACGGGAACCATAGGAACTTCTGCCGATTATGCACAGGACATTTTGGCCGCTTTAACCTATTTGAAAACCCGTAAGGAAGTCAATAAAAAGAAGATGGGGCTAATCGGTCACAGTGAAGGCGGAATGATTGCGCCTTTGGTGGCTTCGCAGTCAAAGGAGATAGCCTTTATTGTTTCTTTGGCAGGTTTGGGGGTAGGCGGGAAAGAGCTTCTGCTTCAACAAAGTGATGATATTCTGAAAAAATCAGGTACCAACGAAGCTTACCGCAGCAACGTATATTCGTTGAACAAAACGCTCTATGATGTAGTAGAACGCCTCCCAATGGAAGGAGATATAAAAGACAGTTTGCAACTTGCCTTTGGCAATTGGCTCAAAGCTCAACCCGATGCCGTGCTTGGGCAAATGGGTTACAAAAGCGAACAGGGACGAAAAGCGGTAACCAGGCAATTTGACACGATGAACTCAAAATGGTATCGGTATTTTGTAAAATACGACCCTCAACTGATTCTATCGAAAACAACTATTCCTGTATTGGCGCTCAACGGCAGTAAAGACCTTCAAGTAGCCTCTAAACCTAATTTAGCAGGTTTTGAAAGAGGTTTGGCAGCGGCAGGAAACAAAAATTTTAAAATTTTGGAAATTCCTGACTTAAATCACCTTTTTCAACAATGCCAAAAATGCACCGTCGCAGAATATGGAATGCTGGAAGAAACCTTTTCACCTGAAGCGTTAGGAATAATGACAGCTTGGTTAAAAGAAAGATGACCTACTTCAAAAACTGCTCCCAAAGCAATTTGGCAGCAACTACTAAAAAGACAACTCCCGTTAGAATGTTGATATAATGCATGACTTTAACAGTGAGCAAGCTGCGCAAGCGGGCCGCATAAATTGCCAAAGCCGATTGTGTCGAAAATACCCCCACTAAGCTCATGCTGAAAAACAAAATCATTTCGTTGAGATCATAACGGCCTTTTGTACGTAAGTAGGCCGCAATAGCTGCCCACGACATAAAATTGATAGGATTGAGGGCATTGAGAGCAACACCTTTCAAAAAATACTTAAAGTTAGCAAATCGACGACTGCGATTATCATCATATTGCTTAATCTCAACAGTTGGCACTTTCATAAAATTTTTGATGGCCAGAATAACCAAAAAAATAATTCCCGTCGCTCCAATCCATTGATCAAAATGGTCAATCTGAGGCAGAAAAGCAGTACCAAAAATGGCCGTAAAACAAAAAAAAGCATCACTTGCCACCACTCCCAGCGCAATTTGAATACCGCTTCGATATCCCCGTTCTACACTGGTTTGAATCAATGAAAAAAAGACGGTTCCGAAAGTGAGGCAAAGTAAAATGCCGGCAATCAATCCGTATAAAGCAGCTAAAAACATTCTTATGTGTATCAGTTATCTGTGTATCAGTTATCTGTGTATCAGTTATCCGTATATCCGTTGTTCGTATATACGTTATCCGAAGGTTATAATTCTCCTATAACGGATAACAATTATCTGATACCGGTTATCAAAATTAAATTCCCCGCAAACGGGCTACTTTCAAAAGCCCCATCACACTGAGCGAATCGGTTATTTCAGAACGCATCACCATTTCAATCGCTTCGGTGAGCAGAATTCGACGCACATGAAGCTGTTCGGTGTCTTCCGGTTGAGCCTGTACCTGCGTAAGACCTTCGGCCACGTATAAAAACCCCTCTTCATCACCTACGGAATTGGAAAGGTGTACCCGTGCTATTTTGGTCCATTGCGAGGCAATCAGACCCGTTTCTTCCAACAATTCACGCTTGGCTCCTTCGATTGGGTCTTCGTCCATGGGTCCGCCGCCTTCGGGTATTTCCCACGAGTATTCGTTCAAAGGATAGCGATATTGTCCGACCAAATACGTGAATCCTTCTTCATCAATGGGAATTACGCCAATAGCTTTATTTTTGTAATGAACCACCCCATAAATCCCCGGGCCTCCGCTGGGATTTATCACGTCTTCGTGCCGTACCTGTATCCATTTATTGTCATAGACTACTTGGCTTTTAAGGGTTTGCCAAGGGTTTTCTGTTTCGTTGGGAAAAGACATACGAATTGTCGATTGTCGATTTTAAAATTGTCGAATTAGCTATTGAAAAAACTATCAAGGTATTGGACAACGTACATGCTATTGACTTGCTGAGGTCGCTAAAGGTGTAAAAATCTGTGTTGAAACTTGTACCTTTGAGGCCAATTACCAAAAAAAAGTCGTGCAAGTTAGCCAAAATTCTAAATTTCGCTGGATTATCGTTTCATTAGTCCTGAGCATAATCCTGATGATTGTTAAGTTTACTGCCTATTATTTAACCCGTTCCAATGCCATATTAAGCGACGCTTTAGAGTCCATTATCAACGTGATTGCCAGCGGGTTCGCCTTTTACAGCATTTATCTTTCTGCCCAACCCAAAGACGATGACCATCCATACGGCCATGGCAAAATTGAATATTTCTCTTCGGGTTTTGAAGGTGCTTTAATCATTATTGCCGGAATATGGATTGCCGTAGAAGCCATTCAACATTTGATTCATCCCCAACCGATTCACCACTTAGATTGGGGAATTTTATTGATTTTACTGACAGTTATCGTAAACGGAATTGTGGGTTATTATCTGCAAAAAGTGGGGAAACGCACTCGATCCCAAGCCCTCATTGCCGATGGTAAACACTTGATGACCGACAGCATCAGCAGCGTATTGATTTTAGTAGGGTTAGGTTTGTTGATAATAACCAAAATCCAATGGATTGACAGTGCAGCTTCATTGGTACTTTCATTTGTTATCTTTTACAACGGTTTCCAGCTGATTCGCGGCTCGGTAGCCGCTTTGATGGATGAAACTGACCCCGAGCTTTTTGAACACGCAGTGGATATTCTTAATAATCACAAGAAAGATTACTGGATTGATGTCCACAACATGCGTATTCAGAAATATGGCTCAGATTTACACGTTGATTGCCACCTGACTCTACCCTATTACTGGGATTTACGTCAGGTACATGAAGCTGTTCATGAGTTTGAAGATGCACTGGAAGCCAACAATGCAGGAAATGTAGAATTATTTATCCACGCAGACCCCTGTTTGCCTGAATGTTGCAAATACTGCCGCTTGAGTGATTGTTCGGCACGTTCAAGGGCTTTCAAAAAAGACATTGACTGGAGTATCTACAATTTGGCTAAAAACCAAAAACATTTTGTAGAAGCTGATTGACTGACTACTTCATTACCTGCCAAATCCCATACATACTCACTGTCAGAATAGACGCCACACTTAGCCAGAAAAAAAAGTCGTACGTACGCGATGGTGTCAAAGAAAAAGGCAAAACACGATAACGAAACACCACTGCAGCCCAAAGGACAACCAGAAGTAAAATCGAGGTCGCGATTCCTCCCAATAGAATCATGGCAACGGGCATCTGAATGACCAAAAACAATACACACCAAATGGTCGGGAACGCCCAGGAAAGTGCTCCAATTACCCGTTTACGCGACGCTTCATCGTCAAATTTGACCCAACCCAATTGTCCGAAAGCATCTCCGAAAATTCGCGACCAACTGGCAGTAGCCGTAAAAAGTGTAGAATACAATACAAAGAAAGCGCCAATTAAAAAGATAACTTTTGCCCAAGGGCCAAGTGTTTCGGTAAACATTCTTGAGAGAGTTTCCACCATCGCATAACCTTCGGGCACTTCCCCATGCGCGTGCAATAAGGCCGCTCCCAAAAGATAGAAAGCCGCCGTCACAATCGTATAAACCACCATGGAACAGACGGCGTCTAAGTACATTACCTGTATCCATCCTTTGGCACGGGCCGCCCATTCGGGTGAGTTATCATTTGGCCCTACGTAAGCCGCGTAACCTTTTTCGATGCACCAATAGTTATAAAACATGATTTCGTCGCCTCCCACACCCGTAATTCCAAAGGCACCAATGGCTACCGCCGCTACTGTGGGTGGCAAAGAAAGGGTCAATCCGCTACTCAGTTCCTCCCAACTGATGGCGAAGGGCGTAAACTGTAAGGAGACCAACGATACCAATACCGTAGCGGTAAACAAAACAATCATAATCAGTGAGCCTAATTCGACGGGTTTGTAGAAACCTCGATAAACTAAAACTGCGGTAATGACTGCCGCAATGATGGCCCAAACGTTGGTTCCCAAAAAGGGAAAGACCATGTTGAGAACAATCGCCACTCCTCCCACGATTCCTCCCACTTGAAGCAATTTGAGTCCCTGTAACGACAACCATAACCAGATGGTCCAGTGAGCTTTGCCGATTTTTTTTCCGCTCAGTCGATTCAGTGATTGCATAGTGGGAACGCCCGTATAAATGGCATTTTTCCCAAATTCAAGTTGCAACGTAACTTTCACCAAACAACTGACCAATACGACCCAAAAGGTCACAAACCCGGCTTTTGCACCCAAAGCAGTCGTAGCAATCAATTCACCCGAACCGACAATTGCTGCTGAAAGAATAAATCCGGGACCGAGGTATTTAAGCCGTTGAAGGAAGGTTTTGGGAGGGGCGAGCATAAAAAGCAAAGGTTAGGCTTGGTATTAAAAAAGACGCTGATTCGTCATTGTGCATCGCACGGGCGTCGCAGCGGCCGGGGCCGCCCGTGCGGAACCGCTCCCGTCTGCATTCATCACTTAAGCTTTCGGGTGTGCCTGTTTGTAAATCTTTTTCAATTTCTCAATCGTATTGTGGGTATACACCTGCGTGGCGGCCAAACTGCTGTGCCCGAGCAAGTCTTTGATTGAGTTTAAATCGGCACCGTTATTGAGCAAATGTGTAGCAAAGGTATGTCGCAAAATGTGTGGGCTGCGTTTCTGAAGTGATGTAACGGCCGACAAATATTTATTCACAATCCGTTGAATAAGAACGGCATACGCAGGTTCACCTTTATTGGTTATAATCAGTACGTTAGTTTCAGTCGTGGGGAAATTTTCTCGCTTTATGCTTTGGTAATTTTTAATCAAATCGGCCAAACCCTTGTAAATCGGAATGATGCGCTCTTTATTTCGTTTGCCCAACACCTTTAAAGTTTGGTCATAAAAATTGAGGTCATTGTCGCGTAAGGTTAGCAGTTCGGCTAAACGCATCCCCGTTCCGTAGAGCAATTCCATGACCAATTTATCGCGAACTCCTTCAAAATCATCCGCAAAAGTCACTTCTTCAAACATCAGTTGCAGATTTTTTTCTTCCACAAACATTGGCAGGGGCTTATCGGTTTTTAAGGCCGAGACTCGCAACGTAGGGTTCACCGTAATTGCTTTACAACGCAACAAATAACCATAAAAAGACCGCAGCGTGGCCAATTTTCGGTTCACGCTGCGGTGGTGCAATTCTGCCTCTACCAAACTTACCTCCCATCCGCGTATCATACGAAAGTCGGCTTTGTCGAGGTCTTTCAGGTTGTATGTTTTCTCCAAAAACTCCGCAAATTGTTTTAAATCCTTCCCATACGCCGTAAGTGTATGCGGGCTGAGCCGTTTTTCGTGGGCAAGATGTTGGAGAAATTGATCAAGCATTTTCTAAAGTGTTCTGATTCTCATGTTTTTATACCAAGCTTCGTCACCGTGGTCCTGCAACGCTATTTTACCTTTGGCGCGAGGCGTGGCATACGGCCATTTGGTAAATTTACTTTTCGCTAATTGCGCTTTCCAGGCATCACTGCCGTACTCATACTCCACTACTTTTACGCCATTAAGCCAGTGCTCAATGTGATTGCCGTTGATTACAATTTTTGCTTTGTTCCATTCGCCTGCCGGTTTAGCCACCCACTTACTTGGAGCCTGCATGTCGTAGTTAGCTCCCGTTTTTTGTTTATCGTTGATTTTTACCATTTTCCCATTGTCATTAAACGGAGGATAGCCTTCATCGTCAATCACTTGATATTCCGGGCCTGAATGATACGGCGGATTTTTAGGGTCTTCTATGACTTTATACATCACACCGCTGTTCTTTTTAGGCGGAATTTTAAAATCAAATTCCAGTTCAAAACTTTCAAATTCTTCGTCCGTCACCAAATCCCCGGATTTTCCGTGGGTCATCAACGAGCCACCCATCACCATCCAGCCGGAAGTACCTGTTTTTCCGTAGCTATGCCAACCTGCGGTAGATTTGCCGTCAAAAAGATTTTTCCATGGGCCGGGCTTGGAAGCGTACGAAGATGTAAATACAACCACTAACGATAAAAGTAATGGAATACGAATATTTTTCATGTGTAAAAAAGTTTTTAGTTCAACAAAAAAGGGAGTACATAGCTATAATTTACTCATTTTTTCGTGCCATTCCCCGCTCTAATATTTGGGTCTGTTATCTATTAAAATGAGAAAATCCCTTCCGGAAAACCAACCTAAATGAAAAGAAAACAATAATCCCGCAG
>Ga0075154_10002797_pt1 | contig 11267 bp, 12 predicted proteins | sample JI71714BDNA_FD_70965 | JGI IMG/M metagenome (GOLD analysis project Ga0075154, IMG submission 70965) | Wastewater effluent complex algal communities from Wisconsin, to seasonally profile nutrient transformation and Carbon sequestration -... | ecosystem: Engineered > WWTP > Effluent > Algae... | reverse complement strand
CGCGGTAAAAATCAAAATGTTTGCTTATGGGGGGATTATCTTTAATAGTGAGTATAAAGCCTTTGTGCTGAATTTTACTGGTTTGGCAAGGCAAAGTATTCACGTGCAAGGCTGGATATTTATACAATTTCCACGTTTGCAATGGTTCAAAAAAATTTTTATGAACAGTTTTTAAATATTCTTCCTTGCATTTTTTTTCATTTTGTATAAAACCAAATAGCTTAAGTGTTTGATTATCTAACAAATAGAAAAAAAATTGATACATCATTATTTCCTCGCAAGCCTCGCTATGCCCAACAGCAAATGTATTTGTTTTATATTTGTACACAATACTATTTTTGTTCTCTTTTTCAAATATATCCATATTTTGAAGGAGTTCTGCACTAGCTTGCGCTGCACAAAAATGACACACAAAAAGTGGAATAATGTAAAAAAAGTTTTTAAGGTCTAACATATTTTTATAATTCGCAGCATTAGCTCAATAGGCATTGCTTATTTTTTGACAGGATTATACACCTTGACCGCATTTTTCAAAATCCAAGATTTATCCAAACTCATTTTTTTCATCTCGCGCTTATTGAACATTTCCAACTCATCTTTATAATTTTCGCAAGTACGGGTCAATTCAAAAGGCAACAAGGTTTCTATACTTTCTGCGCCTTTGGAGTTGAATTTTACAAAATGGATGTAAGTATCTGCAAATTCCATTTTATACTTTCCATTTTTGACGTGCGTACCGAAAGCGGGCGAAAGTGCATCAGGGAAACCGCTAATTGGGTAAAATTTGCCATTTCTATAATGCGAAAGCACTTGATTTACAGGTACTTTTATAGAATTATGATGTTTTAACAAAAAAGCCGAAGCTGTTTCTATCCCTTCTATAAAATCGGCTTCAGTCGCGCCATCCAAACCCAAAATAAAAGTTTCGTCCCCCAAACCGTATTTTTTCAACACATTTTCCACCGAAAGCATAAACAAAGTGGCCGAAGTGTTATCTGGGCTTGCATCGCCATCCCATTCTTGTACAATTTTTATCGCTTCTTCTATATGCGGGTAATTTTCTGCTTTTATAGAATAAAGTAGTGACAGCGTTTTGAAAAAGTGGGTATTTTTAGAGATTTTTAAATCAAATTTCAAACTTTTAAACTCTTCAAAGCTAAATTTTTCCCCTCCTTTGGCTGCCAGCATCTCCATAAACCGCGTTGAACGGCTATTATCGCCAGGGCGCAAATCCACTTCGGGGATGGTTTTGGCTCTTGGAAAATTCTCTTCAGCGCAAGTGGCGTTTGTGGGCGTATTATTCATATTAAACACATAACCGCAAGTTGGATTTTTGACCTGTGGCAATTCGTCTTGAGTATGAAATTCTGTCCAGATATTTTCGGAAACATTACCGTTTAAAATATCGCTATAATCGTAATTTTTATTCCTTTTGGGCAGCCGAGCGTTAGAAATGTAAAATATATTATCGTTTTTATCCGCGTAAACGATATTAAACATATTCAAAGAGTTCAAATCCAAAGCCGCTTTCCATTCTTCATAATTAGCCGCTTTATTCATTTTATAATACTGCTCCCCTACTTTTACATTGCTAAAAGAGGGGCTTTTTATCGCGTAAAATTCACCTTTGGGCGACTTCAAAACCAAACCGTGTTGGGATTTATACGCCATTTTGCGCACGGGAATAACGATTTTACCAATTTTAACCCTTAATTTTATCGGCTTTTTTTCCAATTTTAGGTATTTATCGTCCAATTTGTAATACAATTTTTTGCTGGGATGCATTTCCAACTTATAAATATCCACTTGGTCAACATAATTATAGGTTTGTCCCCAACCCAAATTTTCATTATTGCCGATAAAAACGCTCGTTCCGCCGTGAAATAGCGCGCCCGTCATATTCAAACCCTGCTCGCTGCACAAATGCGCCTCATAAAATGCAAAAGGCCCCTCTACGAAAAAATGCGGATTCATACACAAATAGGTTTTTCCATCCGCTGTTTTTTTAGAGTTGAAAGCGTAAGCGTTTGAACCAAATCCATTTTTTTGTGTAGTTTTGTCATAAGCCCCAGAGACGATATTTTGGATAGCTTCTGGACTTCCCGAAAGTGCAGCGAAAGCGATTAGATAAATTCTCACCAAATCTTTACTTTCTATAGGGAATACGTTGGGGCGCGCAATTTCTTTGGGATGTGCTTTGGCATAAGCGTTAATTCCCTGCACATAACCGTTAATATACAGTTGAAAATCAACATCTAACGTATTAAAAAAACTATCAACTGTTTCTTTCGCACCTATAGCTTTAGCAAAAAAATCAAACGCCGCGCCCTCTTTGCCTTTCTGAACGCCAGCTTTTCCCTTGCTCAAAATCAACATATCTTGCAGGATAGGAAAAGCGTCTTCGCTATTCGCCCAAGCCAAACCAAAAGCAACTTCTGCATCTGTTTTGGCGAAAATATGCGCCACGCCCCATTCATCTCTGGCTATCGTAACTTGTTGTGGGTCAATAGTTTGTGGGTATATTTTTTGCCCGTACAAATTGGTAAATACGCACAAAAAAAGCAGCAAACTGCCGCTTTGTATGAAATTTTTTATCTGCATAAAATTTTTTATTTGAATAAATCAGCTATTTTTGCCAAAATTTTTAAAATTTAATTTATTTGAACAACACGATGGGCGAACATAAAAAAACAGCCGAAAAACGAAACGAAATTTTAGCCCATTTTTGCACAGTTATTGCCAAAGAGGGGTTTGAAAATGCTTCTATTCAAAAAATTGCCGCCGAAGCGGGTATTTCGGGCAGTTTGTTGGTTTTCTATTTCAAAAATAAAGAAGAATTGATCATCAATTTAGTAGATTTTTTACTAAAACAGTACGAAGTTGCTTTTTTTGAGGATATTCAAAATACTGTATTGATTGAGGAGCGATTTAATAAAATTATCGATACTTTATTCGGTTTCCGCTGGTTGGAAGTGGGCAATCCAGCCGCTTTTTACGCTTGCTATTACCTCTCCACGCGCAATCCGCAGATTAGAAAACGCTTCCAAGCTATGTATGAGCGATTTAAGTTTATTTTAAAGCAAGAAATTGATGTTTGGGTAAAAAATGGACTTGCCAAAGTAAAAAACAGCGAAGAAACCGCCGAATGTTTGATTATGCTAAACGAGGGTTTGAGTTTTTACCAGCGCGTTTTTAAAGAAGAAAATTACCTTGCGCGCGCTCAATCTATCAAAAGAATCGCCCTGCAACTACTCGGAAAGTCCCAAGACGCGCAATAAAGGGCGCATTTTGACCCAACATTCTTCCAACTCTTCCGCTGGTTGCGAATCAAAAACTATAGCTCCACCCACCTGCCAGGACAAAAATTGCTTGTTTTTATTGTACAAAAAACTGCGAATTAATACGTTAAAATCAAAATTTTGGTCAGGGTTAACATAACCCACAGCTCCAGAATATACCCCGCGACGGCTTTTTTCGTACAATTCTGCCAATTCCATCGCCGCAATTTTGGGCGCGCCTGTCATACTTCCCATAGGAAAAGTATATTTTATCGCATCTAACCAATTTTTATTCGGCGAAAGCTCGGATTTTATCGTAGAAATTAGCTGCCAAACACTGCTAAAACCGTACAAAGCGCATAATTCTTGCACTTCTACCGAACCCGCTTGCGAAACTCGCGACAAATCATTCCGCACCAAATCCACTATCATCACATTTTCGGCGCGGTCTTTTTCTGAATTTAATAACTCATTTTTTATAAGTTCGTCATTTTCAACCGTTTGCGCTCGTTTTCTTGTGCCTTTTATCGGTTGGGAGTATAAATAATTGGCTTCTTTGCGCAAATATCTTTCTGGGCTAGCGCAACAAATGGCGTGTTTTTTTGTTTCAAAATAGGCAGCGAAGGGCGTTTGGGCGAGTTGGTTCAATTTGTTGTATAATTCCAAAGGCTCGATTTCCGCCGCATTCAGATAAAATTCTTGACAAAAATTCAGTTCATACACATCGCCCTCTATAATATGCTGGCGGATTTTTTCTACAGTTTGCAGATATTCATTGGGCGAAAAGCGGCTTTTTAGCTCAAAAATTTGGTTTTTTGGGTTAAAATTTTGTATTTTATAGCTAAAATTTTGTATTTGCTGGAAAATAAAGCTGGGTTCTTCTGCTTCAGTTTGTATTTCTACTTCGCCATTTTTGTATAAAAAAATCAATACTTGCGGCACGAAAAAATGCAATAACGGCATCTGTAATTCATCCAAATTATCAGAACTAAGCCGCTCTAAGCTGTTTTTTAAATCATAACTCAAGTAGCCAAATTGCCAATTTTTTTGCGCGGCTGTCCAAGTTTCCCATTCGGCGAAAATATCTCTATTTTGTTGATTTTCAGCATTTTCTATACAAATTTCTGATATTGCGCCCGCTGCCAAAGCCCATTCAAAACTAGACTGTTTGTACTGCTCATCTCCATTGCTATCCAACGCACAAAGCGGCTGCCAAGTGGAAAAATAACGCAATGCAGCCTGTTTAAATTTGGCAAAATGAGCTTTTTCTATGTAAAAATTTTGCTTTTTATTCATTATAAAAAATTTATCATCAAAAAATGAACATTCAACGCAACGCAACCGCTGTATGGCAAGGCTCTGGCAAAGAGGGTAAAGGTCATCTCACAACAGCCTCCACTATCCTCAACCAAACTGCATACTCTTTCAATAGCCGTTTTGCCGAAGGCACAGGCACCAATCCCGAAGAGTTGATTTCTGCCGCTTTGGCTGGTTGTTTTAGTATGAAATTGGCTTTCAACTTGCAAGGGGCTGGTTTTGCTGCCCAACAGATAGAAACCAAAGCTACCACCATTTTGGCAAATGGCGCTATCAACGTTATCGAGCTAAATTTGAACGTGCAAGTTGCTGATATTGAAGCTGCTAAGTTGGAAGAATTGATATTGGATGCCAAAGCCAACTGCCCCATTTCTAAACTAATGACCGCAGAAATTCGCTTAAATTGGCAACGTATTTAACCTTTATACCCACAAAAAAAACTACTTTTTAGCCAAAAAGTAGTTTTTTTTTATGTTATTTACAACACATTCGCGATTTGTTCTTTGATTTTTTCCAACTCATCTTTCATCTGCACCACCAATTTTTGAATATCGGCAGAATTGGCTTTTGAACCCAAAGTGTTGATTTCTCTGCCCATTTCTTGGCAAATAAAACCCAATTTATTCCCTTTGCTGGTTTGGTTGTTGTCTATTTCTGCTTCAAAATAGGTGTAATGTTGCAACAAGCGGCTTTTTTCCTCGCTCACATCATACTTTTCGAGATAATAAATCAACTCTTGAGCGAAACGATTTTCATCCACAGCTATAGCCAATTGCTCTAATTGTTGATACAAGCGAGTTTTGACCTTATCAATGCGCTCTTGTTCAAAATTTTCTACAGCTGAAAGTAGATTTTTTAGAATAGCCAAACGATTTTTTAAATCGGTTTCTATAGCTGCGCCTTCTGTTTGGCGAAAACTAACAAACTGTTTTTGAGCAAGTTGTATCGTTTTTAGAATTTCATTCCATAGGGTCTCGTCCGCTTGCTCGTGTAGTTGCTGCACCACATTGGGCAAACGCGCCGCTGTAGCCAAAATATCGCCTTTTTCAAAACCGTTCATACCAGCCACTTCCGAAAGTTGGTACAAATAACTTTCCAACAAATTTTTGTTGATGCGATAATCGTTAAGTTCGGCACTTTCCACATAGATAGAAACTTCTATTTTCCCCCGTTGGAGGTCATTTTGCAGCACACGGCGCAAGTCTAATTCGTAAGGCAAATAAGCGTTGGGCATACGGACGCGCAGGTCAAAACTTTTGCTGTTGAGCGAGCGCATTTCTACCGTAACGGTTTGTTTTTCAAAACTTTCTTTACAAAGTCCATAGCCTGTCATAGAAAAAATCATAGCCAAATAAGGGTTTAGAGTGGAAAAAAAGGGTCAAAAAGTTGTTTAAAATGCTATAAATTGGCCAACTTGTGCATCTATAACTTTCAATGTGTCAGCGTTCATTTGCCCATTTTCATCAAATGATTTGCTAACCAAAGAAATCGGCTGTAAATTGGGTAAAACTGCTATTTTTTGGTGGTGGAGAACAGCCGCAAAATGGTCGATACCGCGCAAATTACCAGCGCGTCCGTCAGCTACGCCCAACAAAGCCGCTTTTTTATTCCCAAAACTCTCTTTGGATTTGCGGACAGAGATAGCATCCCAAAAGAATTTCAAAACTCCCGAAAAACTCCCATTGTATTCTGGGATTATAAAGTAAAATTTGGTAGCTGGCACAATGTATTTATCCTGAATTTCGCTCAATGCGGGCGCAACTTCTTTATACATATTGGGATAAAATGCTTCTGCGGGCAAGTCTTCCAAGGATAAAAGTTGCACATTTTCTGCCCCTTTTTGTTGGAATAAATTAGCTACAACTTCAGCAACTTTGCGCGTATTGCTATTGGGGCGGTTGGTAGCGGAGATAATTGTTATCATCGTGTGAATAATTTTAGAATTTTTGGCGTATTAAAGTCAAATTGGGGGCAAATATAGTTTTATTTTTTACCTTTGCCTGCCTGACTGAACAATTAACCCCTTTTTAAGTTTAAAATTTATGAGTTTTGGAGAGAAAATACTGGAATTGCTTTGCACTTGCCAAGAAATCAACGTAGAATTGGCTATACAATTGAGCCGCCCCAATAATCTAAAAATTCCCGCCTACATAGCCAAGCGCGGTTTCAACGATTATGGGATTTTCAACGCCTACGATTTTATCAATTATAACCAAAAAACAAGATTTGACGGGGGCAAAATTGAGCATTTGGAGTTTTTGGATAAATTACACTTCAACGCACAACAGTTAGAAATTATCGATACTAAAGTCAAAGATTTTTCCCCTTTGCGCCGCCAATACAATCTAAATACGCTCGTTTTGGATAAAAATCCGCACTTGGTAGATATTAGCTTTTTATCCGAATTGTATCAACTCAAAGACTTATCCTTGACGAGAAATAACATAGAAAACTTGGCGCATTTGTCCAAATTACAACACTTACAGAACTTAAATATCGCTGGCAACTGTATTAGCGACATAAGCCCTTTGGCTAATCTCAAAACCTTATCCAGCCTCCACCTAAGCCATAATTCTATCACAGATTTAAGCCCGCTTGCTGATTTAACAGAACTCAATAGGATAACATTAAACAACTCTAGAACTAAAATTAAAGATATAAGCCCTTTGGCTAATCTCAAAAAGCTAACTAGTATAAATTTTTCTAGCAACGCAATCAAAGATTTAAGCCCTTTATCGGATTTGAATTTGTTGACAAGAATTGATTTAAGCAACAATAAAATCGCTGATTTAAGCCCTTTGCAGAAAAGCAAACAAATTGAGCATTTATACTTAGCAGACAATCAAATAAGCAGCTCAGAACCCTTGCAAAAATTAGTAGCCATAACTTGGTTATTTTGTCAAAATAATAAACTTACGAACTTAAAAGGGTTGGAAAAGATGAAAAAATTGAGTATGTTGCGGCTCGATAACAACCAAATTAGCGATTTGAGCGCAATCAGCAAACTGCCCAAATTATCTGATTTAGAGCTAAATAATAATAAAATTAGCGATTTAAGCCCTCTATCTTCAGTCAAACAGTTGACAACCATAGACCTAACAAATAATTTGATAACAGATTTAAGCCCTTTGGAAAATCTCAAGCATTTGTATTATATCAATATCAAAAGAAATCCAATTTCTGAACAAGAAATAGAACGGTTCAAACGCGTACGCCCCAAAGTCGTCGTTTATAATAAATAAGCCATTTTAACCAACTTTTAGCCCTAATTTGCGTATAATATCTATGACTTTCGGAGAAAAAATACTAGCATTGCTTTGTACTTGCCAAAAAGAAAATGTCGAATTGGCTATACAATTAAGCCGCCCCAATAATTTTAAAATTCAAGCCTATATCGCCAACCGCGAGTTTGGAAAATATAGAATTTTTGAAGCCAAAGACTTTATTGATTACAACAAGCGCACTTCTTTCCACGACGAGAAAATTGATAGTTTGGAGTTTTTGGATAAATTAAATTTCAACACTAAAGAATTGACGTTGATACAGACTAAAGCTACTGACTTCTCGCCCCTTTCGCGCCAATATAATCTGGAAAAATTGCAATTGCGTTATAATTATGGGCTAACTGACCTTGTTTTTTTGAGCAATTTGAATAAATTAACTTTATTGCATATAGATAGCAATAATGTGGATGATATTAGCCCTTTGGCGGGATTAATCAACCTAAAAAACTTATCCGCCTACGATAATAAAATCATAGATTTAAGCCCTTTGGCTGAGTTGGAACAGCTTACAAGCGTTAATTTGGTCAAAAATCAGATTATTGACATAAATTCAATAGCCAATTTATCCAACTTGCACACTATAGATATTAGCCAAAATAAGGTAAAAAAAATAGATGCAGTTGCTAATTTAAGCAATTTATCCCATTTAGATTGTTCTTTCAACGATATAAAAAGTTTAGAGCCTGTAGCTAATCTACAGAAATTAGACACTTTGGATTGCAAAAATAATAAACTGGATAGCCTTGAGCCGTTAAAAAATTGTGCAGCTATGCAGACGCTTTATTTTCAATACAATAAGGTAGAAAGTTTATCCCCTATCCAAACGCTAACTAATCTAAGCTGGTTATTTTGTCAATATAATAAAATCAACAGCCTTGCGGGGGTTGAACAGTTGCAAAAATTATCAATGCTTCGTATCAATCACAATCTAATCAGCGATTTAAGCCCTTTAACTAATTTGCCCAACCTATCAAGTATAGAAATTACCCATAATAAAATTAGCGATTTACGCCCATTAGAAACTTTGCCCAAACTTAGTTATCTCGTATTAGGCAATAATCCCCTCGCCAGCGAGGAAATAGAGCGGTTCAAACGCGCTTGCCCTAATGTAAAAGTTCATTACAAATAATCATAAACATTTTATACCAAAACAACAACGATATGCAACTCACTTATTACGGACACGCTTGTTTTAGCGTAGAATTTGGTGGCAAAATTTTGCTATTTGACCCATTTATCAGCTCTAATCCTATAGCCAATGAAGCTGGAATCAAACCCGAAAATTTAAAAGCAGATTATATTCTGTTGTCGCACGGGCATTTTGACCACGTACAAGATGCTGTAGCTATCGCCAAAAATACGGGCGCAAAGGTTATTTGTAGCTGGGAAATTCACGAATGGTTGAATAAACAAGGAGTTAGCAATACGCACCCGATGAACACGGGCGGTAAATGGAACTTTGATTTTGGTACGGTCAAATGCGTAGTTGCCCAACATTCAAGCGACTTGCCCGATGGTTCTTATGGTGGCAATCCTATGGGTTTTGTGGTGTATAATCAAGCTGACGGTTCGTTCTATTTTGCTGGAGATACAGCTTTGACGTTGGATATGCAGTTGATACCGCGCACTTGTCCCCGTTTGAAATTTGCCATTTTACCAATAGGCGATAACTTTACTATGGGTTATGAAGATGCGGCTATAGCTTCAGATTTTATCCATTGCAACCGCATTGTAGGCGCGCATTTTGATACATTTGGGTTTATAAAAATAGACCACAAAGCAGCCAAACAGTTGTTTGATGCACAAACCAAAGAGTTAATATTGCCTGAAGTTAATCAACCTTTCGAGGTCAAATAAGTTAAGCAAATGGAAAACGAAAAACACCCGTTTATAGAATTACCCGATTACGAGGTCAAACACATTCTATTGGGTTCTTTCTCTTGTCTCAAAAATGGTTCTTATGGCGAATGGTTTTATTTGGGAAGCGGTCGTTCCAATTTTTGGCGATTGATAGAACAAGTATATGATACCAAATTGCCCACCACAGCGGACAAAAAACAACTGATGCGCGATAAAAAAATCTGGATTACTGATGTAGCTGCCGAAATTTACCGCACCAAAGAAGACCACGGTTGTTTGGATAATAATCTAAAAATCGTAAAATACAACACCGAAATGATACAAGAAGTATTGGATAAAAACCAAGTAACCAATGTATTATGTACTTCAGCTTGGGTTACAGATTTGTATTTGAAAAAGGTTGTACCCCAACTCAAAGCTACTGCAAATATGCCCGAAGCGGTTAAATTGCCTTCGCCCTCGCCTATGGCTGACCAAGCGATACGCGCCAATGCTGAATTTAAAGAATTGGCTGCCAACAATATAGATTTTACCCCTTTGTCTTATCGTTTATTGAAGTTTAGGGCTGCTTTCCCCCAATAATATAAGCGTAAAAAAGCTGCATCTCAAGACAAGATGCAGCTTTTTTTATTATTTTATTTGATTATTTAGAAAAATTAATCTACTTTTGTGGTACGAATGCACAAATTAGCCTTTTAATTAATCTTTATTGTTTTATTTCAAATACTTAAAACTGTAAAATATGGAAAACTCATATATTGCTTTTGATGAGCTAAAAAAACTATACCCAGACGAATGGGTACTTTTGGGCAACCCCAATATGCAAAATACTTCTGTATTAGGCGGAATTGTTTTGTATCATAGCAGAGATAAAAAAGAAGTTTGCTATATTGGCAGGGATAAAACTGCAAATTATTCAACTGTTACGATTGCTTTCACAGGCGATTTAAAACAACATCGTAAAATCGGAATACTAAAAAGAATATGAAAAAGTTTTCTTTTGAACTTGCAACTGATGAAGATGTTATTATTGTAAATGCTTCTATTGCAAAAAAATTCAAATTTCGCCTTGCTCTTGATACAGCCGCCACGCATACAACTATTGATAGCAATATCTTATATTTGTCAGGTTATGAACTCAAAAACAGCAAAGGCGAACAAGAAATTGAAACTTCAAACGGAATTATAATCGTAGAAACTTATGACCTTGAACATTTAGAATGTTTAGGAATTAATAAATCTAATTTTGAAGTTCAAGTTTATGATTTTTTAGCTCACGGAATTACTTCTAATTACGATGGTGTGATTGGATTAAATTTTTTAAGAGAACATAAATTTTGCATTGACCTATTAAATGGTGAAATAAGTGTTGATATTTAATTATATTACTTTTAGAGATGTTTAGTAAAAAAGGATTAAGTTTGCGGTCTAAAAAACAAAAAAATGATTGAAAAAGAATTTGAAGAAAAAATATTGCCGCATTTGGTAAAAAGAAAACAGCACGGATTGCAAAAAATAAGCTATTACA
>Ga0075154_10002793_pt1 | contig 11278 bp, 6 predicted proteins | sample JI71714BDNA_FD_70965 | JGI IMG/M metagenome (GOLD analysis project Ga0075154, IMG submission 70965) | Wastewater effluent complex algal communities from Wisconsin, to seasonally profile nutrient transformation and Carbon sequestration -... | ecosystem: Engineered > WWTP > Effluent > Algae... | reverse complement strand
TCTGGATTTTCGAACTCATACACCTTCTGTTTATATTCATTGATAGCGTTAGTGTAGTTGGAAACACCTGCAGTGATCATGTGGTGAATCTCTTGTGGACGACTGTAACCTGCCTCTCTTAGCCCTTTGATCAACATAGCAGCAGTGTTGTTTTTTGTGTCTGTCACTTCGGTGAAAGTTAGAGCTTTGTTACTTCCACTTTCCAAAGCAAGACACTCAGTAACTAAACGGTAACCCTCGTCACGTGACATTTTAAAGCCCGGTGACACTACACCATCAGGAGTTCCGAAATCACTAATTTCATAAGGACGAGAACCCTCAGGTGTATCAACAAGCTCCCCAACACTGACAACGGTGAAACCTACGCTTCCAGAGTTGGAATCAAGCACTCTAATAGCATCAACACATCCGGCAATGTCAGTCAAATGACTAGAATTAGATACAAGAACCGCCACATTTTTTAGACCTGCAGAACTGGAAATTTGACCAATAGATTTAATGGTCTCTAGCGCTTTTGCTGGATCTTCTGGATCAACTTCAACATGAGCTAGCCAGTTTTGGATCCCAGACAACTGTTCGATTGTTGGAAGGCCGCCCTTTTCATTTGCTTGTGAAAATTTTAGTTTATCCAAAAGTCCCGAATAACGCGCAGATCGACTTAGCAACCGTTTCTTTGCGAACGTCTCATCATCCACAAATGCTACTATCTCTTGGAACTTAAAGGCTGCATCCTCGTGATTCAATAAGTCAAAAACGGCCTGATCAGTTCTTTCTTTGGTATGCACCCAACCGCTCACAAGAATCTTGCCATCGAGACCCTCTGGGCGTGCCGCTACGGGCTGAGGTGTCTGGATATATTTAGCCAGATCCTTTTCTGGATCAATCAAATCGTCAAGGCCCCTACGCCTTCGTTTCCGTGGTCCTTCAACACCACCACTGTAACTTTGAAATTCCATGGAGCCACCAACCATATTGAGACCACTCGAGGTCAATCCGCAAAATGCAGGCTTGTTTCTCAAGGATGAAGTAAACCCATTAGATAGTCCCACGATGGAAAGAAAAGATACAAAATAAGAGAGTCTCATTTTGCTGGCTCAAATTTGTTCTCTTAATAATTAATATTTTTGATACTAATTTGTTGCGTTTAAATTATAATAAAATAAAATCTTAATTCTCGCAGACAAATGCGCTGACGATGTCTGAGAATTAGAAAATCTTCGTGCCACCCTTGCGCAGATCATCGAATTGGCTCCAGGCAGCTGTTGTGAGGAAAGAGAAAATGTTGCTACCTTCAATGTACTGGGTAAAAAGCTTCTACTTTGTGTATAACTCTTCTTGTGACGACACACAATTTTAGGTCCGCGCGCGATTTCTACTTAACTTCACTTCATCCTTCTTTTTTTTTAATCCAACTCTCCATACGCCTGTACTAAAAGAGTTGATTAGTTCTGCTCGTGTGTACCAACAATAAAGTATATCGTAATTCGTAATTCTTTAGTGTGTTCGCATTTTTGATAAATGAGTCAAGTAAACGTACAAGTACATTCAGAGAGATGGCATTTTTTCATTTTTTTTCAACGACGTGGGCTTGTCTAAACTATTTGGAGAAACTAATTTCGGCTTTTTTTGGTCTTTACAGAATGATTGTAACTTGAATTATAACAGGAAACAGTCTAAATGTGATCTTTCCTCCCTCGAACGTAACTTCATAATGATGTTAACCAAAATCCATTGCTGTAATCCATCTTATACATTTTCTATGTTATCATGGTTATTAATCTTGCAAATTTCATTAAACTAGTTGGCAGGAATTAACTGATTTTGGCTACAATCGTATTTACACCATGATTTTAACTAACTTTAATACTATTGAATGAAACAGGTATAAAAGTTTGTGATCACTCTCTTAAACTAGAGCTTTAGGCAGCTTGATTTCATATAAATGAGAGCTAAATCCATTTATTTTATCCATTTTACACGTTCGGATCTGATGATAAAAGTCGCATGTTTCAAAAGCTCCAAGCATTGAGTATTAAATAAAGCAAGCATATTTGGGAGTTTTGATTGAATCACATACATGCATGCGGTATCACTTGGAAAAGCAAATTTAGAAGATATTTCCTAATGGCAGCAGCTTGTAGACTCTAGATTATCATTATTCCCCTTATAATGACTTTGAGTGAAAAGGGCATCTCTTTTCGTTTAAAAGCAAAATGATTGTGCGTAACTTGATTTTTTTTCAATGATATTTCTGTCACTGTGGCTTATTATATCTCTCAGGTCTCGTTGGTGGAGATCAACGCGTTGAGTTACTACAAATGATAATAAAAGCGACTAACAACCAATTACTCGATCCTGCTTGTATAAAACCAGATTCCGCGATCGTGGAGATGATTTGATTGTAAATAGGATAGCATCACTTTATGTACTTATATAGATTTAGATTCTTTATGTGAGCGATTCTCGAATTATCTAATCTATTACTTTGGCTCGTATGCTCGGGTGTAGTCCATATGTATTTTGACTCGCTTTTTGGTCCGATCGGGACAGATAGTGAGTTTGTTCTGCAAGCATTGTATATTTTACATGTACATCGATCAGCTACGGTTGTCTTCCTGCCGTTAAAAGGGGCATTTAGCACAGACCTACCCTTGATCGAATTTACAAGCTTTGTCATTCTCGCTCCTTTTGTATGAAGAATCGATGCAATCCTCTATTTCGGTAAGACTCACGTAGAAAGATACCGCGATTCTACGTAGACAGCAACCGCTATGACTGAACGGGACAATGGCGTCCAAACTAACCTTGAAGGAGATGATTCACCCCTGGAACAATGTTTGATAAGTTTGTCCTGTGTGTGGGGAGGCCTTTGATTCAGTTGAGGAGTTTCGGAGGTCGAACCTGTGGTAGTTTTATTCGACTTTCTGAACTCACCTAATCGCCGCTGTTGCTTGTTTACGCGGAATCACCGTAAAATTTCAGAAATACCGCATCACCAAGAGGGTAGGAGGTGGCTCTTTCGGAGATATTTACCTCGGTGTTGGAGCGAATGGAGAAAAGGTTAGTCTAATGCCAGACCATTTAAGGCCTGTATATTGAGTCAATTTGTGCTCATGAGCGCTGCCGTTTTTTGTGTGTACAGGTGGCTGTCAAATTCGAAAAACACGGGGCGAGGTGTCCTCAGCTTCGCCATGAGTACAAGGTTTATCGTGAGCTGCAAGGAGCACCTGGCTTTGCCAAGGTGCATTACTTCGGCACGCAAGATAGCTATAATCTCATGGTTATGGATTTGCTTGGCCCCTCCCTTGAGGACCAATTTAATAAATGCGGCCGTAGGTTTTCACTAAAAACGGTACTCATGATCGCTGACCAAATGCTTGAGCGGGTCGAGCTCATGCATTCGCGTCACTTAATCCATCGTGACATCAAACCGGCCAACTTTGTCACAGATGGTGGGCGAGGCAATGGAAATTTTATTTATTGCATTGATTTTGGTCTAAGCAAGCGTTATCGTCATCCGCGTACTCTGCAGCATATTCCCCAGCGTGAGGGCCGCAGTTTGACCGGAACTCCTCGTTATGCTTCCATCAACAATCATTTGGGTATTGAGCAATCTCGTCGAGATGACCTTGAATCCATCGGCTACGTGCTGGTTTACTTTCTTAAAGGTGGTTTGCCGTGGCAGGGTCTCAAGGCCAAGAGCGCCACCAAAAAATACAAGCTTATTATGGAGAAAAAGCAGAGTATCACGATCCCAGCCTTGTGTCAAGGATGCCCAAGTCAATTTGCCGAATACTTGGCTTACTGTCGCAGTTTGAAATTCGAAGCTAAGCCTAACATTGCGTACCTTCGAGGTATGTTCCGGGATTTGTTCCGCTCCCAGGGATACACCAACAATAATTCCAGTCTAGATTGGGACTGGAACCGTATCGACGGAGCGGCTGCCTCGCAAGGGACAACTGGAGCAGGCATGGACCTGCACAACTCTGGCGGGCAAATTCCGAATATGGACGGAGGTGGACACCATGATCACATGGGTGGTCCCATCCGTTCTCGCAGAAGTTAAGTAGTAAAAGTTCATTTCATGGAGCTTTGATCCCATGTATTGAGGGTCAGGTCTGCGCAAAGTCGTGAGATAGACCCATGTTACTACGGGACTTACTGCTACCAGGACTCGGCATTCGTTCTCAACGCATGCCCGTGGCGCAGTGGCAGATTTTGAAAAGGCCACATTAAAATTAGTAAGGTATCAGCAACTCCAAGGCGAAGTTGAGTTGCCGATGTCTGCAAATCAAATAAACAGTTTGATTGAACCATTACAGGGGTATCATATGTTAGGATCTTGTTGTCGGGGTATAATGGGGAAACAAGGGCTGGGGATAACAAATACATATAATAGTTTTTCTATTTCTCAATCGCTTGCTGAACTGAGCCTGAATTTTCGCCAGGATTTAACACTGTCCTAAAGGAATAGTATTTCTTTGTTGAGGATGTTTCTAGAATGTTTTACACAGAATTAAAACTAAAACAAGTTGCTATAGGCTTTCAACAAGCATTTTGCAGATTTTTAGTTGGGATCATGCAAAGTATGCTTGAAGATGTTTCTTACACTGAATGACCAATCTTACACAGAATTGAAACTAATGTAAGTTGCTATAAGCTTTAAACAAACAGTTTATTGGTTTGGTAAAAATAACAACAAGTATGCTGCAGAAATGAAACTTCTCGCCATCATCGCATGCCAAGCGACGAATGGAAAACTAGAGAAGTAACTATTTCCACAATCTTTGCAAACTCATATTGCTATCAGCATCCTTCTTCATCACTTTTGCAACAGCCATTTCAAAGTCTTCCTGGGTAACATGAACACGTCGCTCTCGCAAGGCGAACATACCGGCCTCTGTGCAAACAGCCTTACATTCGGCCCCACTAGCGTTAGGCATTTTCTCTGCGATAATCTGCAGATCTATTCCTCGCAACAAATTCATCTTTCTTGAGTGAATCTGCATAATGCTCATTCGATTCTCTAGGTTTGGATTCGGAAATTCAATCTTTCGATCTATGCGACCTGGACGTAGCAAAGCAGAATCCAAAATATCTATGCGATTGGTCGCCATGATGACTTTGATGTTTTGTGCAGGTTCGAATCCATCCAATTGATTCAAAAGCTCGAGCATGGTACGTTGGACTTCACTATCCCCTCCACCTCCGCCGCCATCTCCGCGAGATGATCCTATAGAATCAATCTCGTCCATAAAAATAATGGACGGTGCGGCCTCACGAGCCATCACGAAAAGTTCCCGAACCATTCTACTTCCCTCTCCAATATACTTTTGTACGAGCTCGGCACCACTCACTCGAATAAACGTACAATCGGTATGATGCGCAACCGCTCTTGCAAGCAGAGTTTTTCCTGTTCCAGGCGGCCCATACAACAACACCCCCTTCGGTTGGGCAACACCTAAACTTTCAAATAGCTCGGGGTGCTTTATAGGAAGCTCAATCACTTCTTTTATTTCCATCACTTGCTTCTCCAATCCACCAATCATATCATATGTTGAGTCAGGCACCGCCTCGACTTTCATTAGACTGACAAGCGGGTCTACTTTGGTAGGGAGAATCTTGTGCAGAGTGTACGAATCATTTCGTAATGCGACTCGAGTGTTCGGTTTAAGTTGATGGATGTCAATACCTGGGTCTAGATCCACCACATATTTTCCTTCAGGATGTACCTTAACCAGCACTTTCTTTTCTGACATTTGCTTCACAACCTCTCCAACATATGATCCTGGCTCTTGGAGGTGATACAGCTCTTCTCTTAGCATTCGAACCTTGGCGTTGAGCTCGTTCCGCTGCGCTTTCAGACGCTGCAAATCTGAACTCCTCTCCGCAACTACTGAGGAAAGCTCAGATATTTTAGATAGATAGAATTTCGCCATTCCTGATGAGTGAACTCCGGATTTAGCCGATTCCGAGCCGGTGGTCGTGGGACCAGGAATAACCATTGACGCAGCATTGCTCAAGCCCATAGTCGCCATGTTTCGCAGATGTTCGTTTTATGAGTTGTAATCGGCTATTCAATTGATTTAAGAATCGAGATGGTCTAACACATATTTCGTCATATACGAACCAATCATAGCGTAGGTACAAAAACACATCGGCTTAATTCGATCTGGATCTTTTCGCGTCCTAGCTAGTCGAAGAAAAATGCCGCCAGGACAAGGATTAACACATTTTTTAATTATTTTGTATGCTACATGTACCTCAAGAATAAGGTCACTACACTCAGTCCATTTTGATTGAAAACAGTATGTTGCATGACAATTATTGATCGGATTTTAATAAACAATTACTATTATTTATTGCAACATTCAAGATATGGTAAAGGTTAGATCAGATTATTTTTGAAAAACAGTGAAATTTGGTTTAAAATTTTTACTGACATTTACTGTTGTTAATTTCACGCTTATACAAGCAGTGGATCAAATAATTTCAATTATTAGGTAGATGTGACTGACTATCTGATGATTGGAAAAATAAGAACTTATACAAGTATTGGAAAGAAGTGCAGCGATTATATATTCCTGAAAAAAACAAGAGCAGAGAAAAATAACCTAACAGTTATGAAAGTCAGGATAGGAAAAATTCGCCAGAATTAGCTTTTAATAGAGCTTATTTAATAAAAGAAGAATCATAAACAGCTCATGAAGTTAATCAAAACTAGAGAGAAAGCTTACGATTAAGTCAATTTAGAGCCATTTGTCTCATCCCAGTTAGGGCTTTTGTTATAGGAGCAAATCAGAGCAAATCACTACGATGCTTCAGAGTTGGGTGATATGGATGGTGCTGTACAAAGCAAGAAAGATTGGTTATAAATGGGCAAAAGGCCACTTTGATGTAGGCACGTGGACAAGCTTTGGTCAACAAGCAGAATGGTACAGCAACGATAAATATTATCGCGAAGTTGTTACGCTATACGAAAACGATATCAATACTCTTGGAATTCTTCTTGGAATGGTTCGTTTTATTGAAAAAATGCAGACAGTTGGCGTTAATAGCTCATTTGATCCGACTAAGCAGATAATGAGGCATCAATAGACGCTATTTTGTTGTTGGACTGCTGTTTAACAAAGCCCTTATTGAACATTACTAATAATTTGAAAGTGATCAATAGATCAATTCGATTCAGGCAAAGAAAGTTATGGATCAATTTGTGATTATCCTATTTACTACAAAATCAAACGAGCTGGCCAATAGATTGAGGCGTTCGATTTAGCCAAACACAAAACTTCTGACGTAGATCGCCATCTTCGCGAAGGGTTTGTTGCAAACGCTGCAAAGTTCCACTGGCACTTTGTTCAATCACCTTGTCATTTGGGTAATTAGTCATAGTCCACTGCAACATCTCATAGCAACTAGGGATCCATAAGAGTGTGGAATGATACTCTCGGTTTAAAGATAGATTGTGAAGGACCAAGCATGCACGGTTCAAGATTGCCTTTGTGGTACAAAAATTCTTCATGGCAAGAACCACTAGTTGAGCAATTTTTCCGACATTTTCATCCAGCATTTCTTTCTCTATTGAAGTTCGCGTCTTTCTTCCATCTTCACGAACATTCGTCGTGTGTTCACAAGGAATCACAAGATTGATCAAGGCAAAAAGGGCTCTGAACTGAACTTCAGCACTCAATGGGTGCATCATCATTGCTTGAGCAGTCACTCCTATTCCCCCAAGCCTTACTAGCATACTCTTTTGGGACGGGATGAGAGCAATGTTCACCATGCTCCAACAGCTCATAGCTTGCAGGGCCTCATCTGTGGCGAAGCGACGCATTGAGTCAAGAATGACAGCAGTGCCGTTTCCTGTGCTTGTTGCTTGACCGACAGATCCCATTTCAAAAATTCCACGGGGCTGTGGTTGCTGAGCTGGTAGAATTCCTCCGCCGACTAGGCCTTGATTTGCTTGGTCTTGAACATTATCACCACCACCAACCATCGTCCTGTGAAATAGCATACCCTCTTTGCCACCTAACGGGCGCGCAAGAAGGACTAAAGTGTGAAAAGCGGCAGTATGTAGCTCGACGGAATCTCTGAATGTAACCATCGATCGAATTACGATTCCGGTGAGCCCAGCAAGCTGGGCTGTAGATCGCTGACGTTCGTCTTCCAGTAGGGACGGCAGAGCTTTGAGACATGTGACTTGAATGCCAAGTACATCCGAGAAAGCAACCATCCAGTTGATAACAGCATAAACAGCACAACTCCAAGGAAGGTCAACGTGACCAGGTTCTCTAGACTTTCCTTCATTGCTTCCAAGCAACCCTGCAGTTAGTTTGGAAGGAGCATATGTAGGACCGGTTTTAGGGCTCTTGGCTTCTGAATAGGAGCTCCTTGAATTACCACTGCTGATACTACGTGCGGCAGCACGAGCGAAGTTACGATCTTGGACCTCCGGAACAGAGTCTAGCCTTGCCCGTTTGTCAGGGACATTCATATCGGACCGCTCAAAGCCAGTGGATGGTCGATTGAGAGTTGTATCATTCAAAAGAATTTGTTCAACTTCGCAGTTTTCTGCATCACTAAGGCTTTCGTCATCAGAGGAAGAATCCGGGGAACTGGAAGAAAGGCAAGATGCAGAGAGCGAAGATTGTGGAGACTCGGCGCCCGAGTCAACATGTATGGTTCCTCCCTCAAAGTTACTGGCGTGACGCTGCTGTTCGTCGACCACCTCTCGTGCGCGCGCAAGAAAGGTTCCGAAGCTCGAAGGAAGATCTTGTTGGCGTAGAGGGGCAGTAGGGCTACCAAGCGCTCTCATTCCCACTGAAGCAGAGGGGCTCTCAGATGGCAGCTCGCTGAAATTGTCTGGACTAGTCATATGAAGCTGTGGTACCTGAACTGGAGGAACTTGATCTTTATTTAAACGTGAAGCCTCTCTCTGAATTTTGTTCACATAAGTAATGCATCGAACGAAACTGGTGTACAGAAGTCGGTACTGTCCAAACACGTTTCTCATTTCAGAAGCAGTGGAACTCGTTGTCATGGAGAGATTTCCTTCGTCATCAGAACCGCTGGTGCTGCTTCCCAACTTTGCATGAAAAGGCTCCGCTATACAAAGTACCTTCCAAAGCTGTCCTTGTTTGCAATATACTTGTCTCCAAGTCTTACTTAGAGGATATGTCAAGGTAGATAAAACCTCTGCCGGTTCTAGAAATGAGAGACACTGTACAAGAATGTCTACACCGACATTATAAATAGGAGCATCGCATGATGCAGGCTTCATTCTTCGCTGGAATCCAGGTCCTTGAGAGAAATGGTGTTGCTGCTGCTGAGGACCGAAGAGACGGTGGTGTTTCAGAAAAGAAGGACAGGACGGAACTCCAGCTGTTTGATGCATTTGAAATGGACAATTGGGAGACGAGGATAATTTGTTATTTCCATGGGGAGTTCCAGAAGGCAATGTACTAGATCCAATTCCGAGAGCCATAGATCGAGCCTGTTCTTGGTACGAATGTTCCCTCGCGTGTCTAAGTTGGTTTCCTTCCTTGATAGACGAAGCGCCGCTTGCTGCAAGTTTGCTTTTCACGGATCTTTCTAGAATTGCAATTCCATTGGCTACTGTCTGATCCTGAGACACGTGCTTCACAGCAACTCGAGAGCAACTTTTGCTTGTGGCAGCAGACGATAATACCGTTTCTGTGGTACATTTCTTAGACGAAGGAACTTCAAGACTTACACAAACACCAATATCTCCATTTTCATCACCAGTACTAAAACCCCCATCCCATCTACGGTCACTACCTGCTTTTCGGTCGAATGCACTGTCCTCATCTTGACTACTGAAACTAAGAATATCAGAGGAATCTACGCTAGCATCGTCAGAATTTTTGCCCGCTTTGTGAGAATCGAGACAATCCTTTAACGCTCCACGCTGTAGCTTCTCGGTTTTCGAGTAAGGAGGAGCGAACGAATCAGCATCGTCGTTCTCAGAGTCAGATCCGTTGTTTGAGGAAACGGAACCATCATATTCCTCAATAACATCCTCTAGACCGCGATGTTGACCAACCAACAAAGCTCTCTTTCTGCAAACTTCTGCAGAGCCAGAACCCGCGTCCGAAACTAATCGGGAAGTTTTCTGTTGTCGAATTCGCTTAAAAGATGGAGAGCATGATGAAGAAACTCCCTCAAGACAGGCAGAGTGCTGGGGTCGTCGATCATTTTGGTTGTGTGACGTGCTTCTTTTTCTTTTGATAGAGGCTGTTGTCCATGATGAATCAGAAGTTGTGTTTTTGGCTGACGCGAAGGTGCTTCCTATAGATGAGGACGTTGTGCAAGAAGATCCACCGTACTGTGCTTCAAGAGCGGTTAACAAGATCCGTGCAGAAAGATGATCAATCCTAGTTCCACTAGACAAATCAATATCGCCTCCAGTGCTCGTTGAACTCAATAAGCTTGCCTGTCCCTCATTATGTGTTGTTTTAATTTTCTTCTCTTGTTGCTCCTCGGATCCCATTCTGCTGCGAAGTATGTTCATGAGGTCCTTGAATTGAATTATAGTATTTTCTCAACAGAGTTGACAGGAAAAAGTAAGTAACTCCCTTAAGAAAAATGTTTGCTCAGGAATCACTCGTCACAATAAAAAGCCGCTATTTTCAGAAAGCCAAAACTGACGAGGGTATAGCGTATTTTTAATAAGCAGCGTGATGAAGCAAACATTAATGATGATGAAATTCGTGCATTCTGTCAGTTTTCAATTGATTGAATCTACACTCTATTAAATTGATATGAAGAAATTGTTGAAATATATGACGTTCTTGAGTTTAACCGACAAAACGAATCACTGTCTGACCGAGTCAAAATCGCGTTCATTTTCTCTCAACAGTTTTGTTATTTGCAACGCAAGCATTGTATATGCAAATGATTTTGTAAAAATTATTCTCGTAATCAAGCTTAAAATACGACCGAGCAATCTAGCAGAATGTGCCACCCCAAGCTCGAGTCCTGATGTTCATGTATAATCAATCATGCAGCAGATGGACTTGATTCTTGGGCGTCATAAAACTCTCATGACGCCATCAACGGTTTCCTTCGTAGCCTGAATGAAGACTTACAGTATATAACCTCCTGTTCCGTTCGCGAATAATGGATTCAAGACCCGATACGCATTTTTAATTATATTCCAATCTTCGAAATCCGATTCAATTTTTTTCATCATTTGCGTGAAGACTCAGAACTGATTGCGATTACTATTGCTCTCCATCTGGCAAGCTTTTCAGAACAA
>Ga0075154_10002788_pt1 | contig 11298 bp, 11 predicted proteins | sample JI71714BDNA_FD_70965 | JGI IMG/M metagenome (GOLD analysis project Ga0075154, IMG submission 70965) | Wastewater effluent complex algal communities from Wisconsin, to seasonally profile nutrient transformation and Carbon sequestration -... | ecosystem: Engineered > WWTP > Effluent > Algae... | reverse complement strand
GCGGGTGGTCAGCACCCGCGTCTTGCCCGACCCCGCATTGGCCGACAGCCACGTGTTCCGCGCCGGATCGGCAGCGATGACTTGGCGGCTGGCGGCGGTCATGCCCCGTCCTCCGTGCCGAAAGTCTCGGGTAGCGGAGAGTCGGTCAGGTCCCATTCACCGAAACGCGACAGGTGGTCGTAATCGGTCACGTCGCGCACCGTCTCCAGCGCGCGGCGGGCGGTGTAGCCTTGGCCCCTGCGCGAGAATGCGGCGATCAGGCGGGAGAATTCGGCCCAGATCTGCGCGACCTCGCCGGGCGCAAGTTCGATGGGCGCTTTCTTCAGTTCGGCCTTCAGACCGACATAGACCACGCGGGCCACCTCGTCGGCGCCCAGCCCTTTGAACCCGCCGCTTTCGGCCATCGCGGCCAGCAACAGAAGCTGCTTGTCGAAATGTTTCTGTTGTTTGGGAGACGGCGGTTCGCCGGTCTTGTAGTCGATCAGCATCAGGCGGCCATCGTCCAGCCGGTCGATCCGGTCTGGCTTGCCGGTCAGGGTGAAGTCCAGCCCTGGCAGCGGGACGACTCCCTTTTCCTCCAGCAATACGGGCGTGCCGCCCGTAGAGGACGAGAAATCCAGAAAGGCATCGGCCGCCTTGGCGATACGGCTTCGCCAGATGGTCCGGGCCAGAGGCCAGGCGACACGCTCGGCCAGCACAATATCGGTGATCGCCAGCAAGCGGTCTCTGTCACCGCCGCCTTTGCGCAGGAAGACTTCCAGGATCTCGTGCAGAACGACACCACGCAAAAGCGGGTCCGCCTCGGGCCGCAAGGGATCAAGCGGACGAAGCTTCAGGACATGGCGGGCGTAGGTGGCATATGGATCGCGGATCAGGGTCTTGATCTCGGTTACAGATAGCTGCTTCGGACGCTTCTCGACCGGAGGACGTGGCGACGGGCGTTTTGCCGGTTCGACCTGCGGGGCCCGATCGTATTCGCCGGCAAGGCGCAGCCACTTCTCGCCCCGGTCGCGCATTGCCTGCAGGGCTTCGGGGCCATGGCGTTCTGGCAGACCCGACATCAGGTTCGTCAGACGGTTCAGCCAGCGTGACGGTACGGTTTCCGCTTCCGCCCCACGCCGCGCGCGCGACAGGACGACGCGCTTGGCTGCCACGGCCTGCTGGTAGTCATGTGCCGAAAGCCCGATGCGACGTTCCGGCAGAAGCAGCCCCGCCTCCTTCCGCATCGCCCGGTTCAGCCAGGGGTCCGGCGGCGGCTGGGCCGGCCAGGTGCCATCGTTCAGTCCCCCAAGGATGACCAGATCTGCCCCCTGTACACGGGCCTCCAGCGTGCCCCAGATCATGATGCCGGGATGCACAGTCTCGGTCTCCCGCACTTCGTGCCGGTTCAGGACGCCCAGGAAGACCCCGGCATAATCGGCAGGCGTCATCTCACCGCCCGCGCCGGCCTCGGCCTGTAGCTCGGCCATGGCCTTCAGCGCTTGCTCCCCGGCAGCCTTTTCCCACAGTTCACCCGCCCCGGTTCCGGCGAAGCCGCGCGCCAGCGCTTCGGTCAGGGCAAGATGCATGGCGACAAAGTCTTCCAGGGCCAGCCGCTGAATTGGCTCGTGCCCGCAAAGCGTGGCCGCCACGATCCGTGCCCAGTCGGTGGCCTGTGCCAGGGTCTGGCTTTCGGCCCAGACCTGCACGCTTTCGGCAGTCGGGAAGGCCGGACCCTTGCGGCGCAGGTGCAGTTCGAATTCGCGCGTCAGGATCAGGTGCGGGCCACGGCCGGGGCCAGAGAAGGCGAGCGGATGTTTCAGAAGCGCCAGCAGGGCATCGCCGGTCAGCTTCTGCCCGAAGAGCGCCGCCACCTGCCGCATCAGGCGCCCGGGGGCCGAGAGGGCAAGCGGACGCCCCGCCGAGTCATCGGGGCGGATGCCCCAGCGATCCAGCGCGGCAGTGACCCTGCGGGTGAGGTTCCGGTCGGGCGAGATCAGCGCAGCGCGGACGCCGGACTCGGCCGCCTCGCGCAGGATCAGGGCAATTGCCATCGCCTCGGCCCGCTCTCCCGGGGCTTCGATCAGGGTCAGACCTTCGGTGGCGGGCGGCAGGTCGGGCAGGTTCGGCCCTTCGGTCAACCATTGGTCGGTGATCGGAGCCGGACGCAGCGAGAGCGAGATCAGCCGGTTACGCCCCGGGTCCGGGGCCTGCGCCGCGGTCCAGGGGCGGATCGCGGCGGGACCGCAGCCCATCAGGTCCATCACCCGACGAAAGCGGTATTGCGGGTGGTCTTCGGCAGTCAGAGCGTCGTCCATGCGCTCCCAGACCGATGGCGGCATATCGAAATCATAGCCCGGCAGGACCACGGCCCCGCTCGGCAGGCGGGCGATCGCCTGCACCAGAAGCGCAGTTGTCCCGCGTGAGCCGGTCGAGCCGGCAAGGATCACCGGATCTGCGGGCGGCGTTATCGTCCAGTCCTCGGCCAGTTGCATGACCGCCCGCCGCAGCACCGATTCGGCATCCGGTGCCTCGCCAGCCAGCACCGCGGTAACAATCCCGAGAAAGGCCTGCGTCCGTGCCCAGTGCGCCGAATGGTTGGCGACATCCAGACGGGCGATATCGTCGGGACTGACGCCTTCACCCTGCATCTCTTCCATCAGGGCGGCCAGGCTGTCAGCCAGGTCGTAAAGCGCCGTGCGGGGAAAATGCGTGGTGCCGGTGGCCAGAAGCCCCTCCAGCAGAACCGAAAGTTCCAGCCTGCGACGCAGGGGCGACATCGGTTTCGGCAGCACAAGCCGCACCAGCGATGTCGCCTCGGTGATCAGCATCAGCCGGGGAAGAAGTCGGGCGCCTTTGGCCTGCAGGCATTCGGTGACGCACCGCCGCATCCGCTGGGTGTTCACGATCAGCGTGACCCGCGCCAACGCCTCGGGGGGCTTGTCCGCCACCAGAGCAAGAAGCCCCTCGACCAGTTCGGCGGGGAAGTCGACCCCGGGCGGCAGGGCGAAAAGGTTCGGGCCATCAACCATGCGTGGCAGAGTGAAGGAGCGCCTCGGCCGCCGCAATCCCTTCGGGTCGGCCCACGTCACACCAGCTGCCACGGTGAAGGATGCCGTAGGCGGTGCCTGCCGCGATCATCTCTGACCAGGGCCTGTTGAGCGAGAACACGTCTTCGGGTGTTGCCCGGACCCGGGCCGGGTGAATGATCTGCGCACCGATGTAGACATGATCCTCGCCGCCTTGGCCCCGGCTGATCCGTCCATCGCCGGACAGGCGGAAATCTCCCTTCGGCCCATGAGCGAGCGTCCGTTCCAGCGGCAGGAGGAGGAGCAGAGCCTCCATCCGGTCCGGGTCCCAGGCGGCAGAAAGCTGGGAAAGCGGGTTTGCCCCCGTCCAGATCCCATCGCTGTTCAGGATCGCCACCGGGCCATCCCCCAGAAGCGGCAGGGCCGCCTTCAGTCCGCCACCCGTCTCCAGGATCTGCCCGGCTTCGTGGCTGATCGTGATGCCGCGACCTTGCAGATGGGTCGCCATCTGGTCGGCTCGGTAATGGGTGTTGACGACGGTGCGGGTCACTCCCGCTGCCTGGCCGACCGACAGCGCGTGATCAATCAGCGGGCGACCGGCGACCGGGATCAGCGGCTTGGGCCGGTCTGCGGTCAGGGCGCCCATTCGGGTGCCGAAACCGGCGGCGAAGACCATCAGCGGGAAGGGGTATGCGGGCATTGGCTGGCGATCTTGTCCAGAAGGTCAGGGGTGGGCGCAGGCAGGATCTGGTCGCAGATGTGCCGCAGGTCGGCAAGGGCGGGATGGGCAAGGTTTCTCTGCAACTGGCTCCAGACCCGAGGGATCAGGCGCAGATACTGCGGTTTGGCGGCCACAACGCAAAGGCGGGCAAAGACGCCCAGGATGCGCAGCGCGCGTTGGGTCCCCAGCGTGGCGTACCGGGCCTGAAACTCGGGGAGGCGGGCGCCGGTGGCTGTGGCAAAGCGCGCGACCATCGCGGTCTCGGTCTCTGACCGGACGTCGCGGCGGGCGTCCTGCAGAAGCGACACGAGGTCGTAGCCCGGCTGTCCCAGCTGGCCAAGCTGGAAATCCAGCAGCCCGACCCTGGCAACGCCTTGGCGACCCGGAAGCCAGAGCAGGTTCTCGGCATGATAGTCCCGCAGGATCAGGACCCGCGGGCCATCAGCATAAGCGGAAAGGGCCGCAGTCAGGGCGGTGTGAAACTCTGCCGGATCGGGCCTGGCACCAGTGGCCGCGAAGGCATACCAATCCAGCGCGAAACCGGCAGCTCCGGCCCAATCGTCAGCAGTCAGGTTGGTCAGGCCGGGCGGCGGCGCTGCGGATTGCAGGGTCAGAAGGACATCGACCGCAGGGGCATAAAGCTCGGCCTCACGGGAAGGGTCGGCTGTCAGAAGGCGGGCGAAAAGGTCATCGCCGAGGTCTTCCAGAAGAAGGAAGCCCCGGGACAGGTCCTCGGACAGGATGTTGGGGGCGGACAGGCCAAGCGTCCGCAGATGCCGGGCCATCCTGGCGAACGCTGCAGGATCGTCGGCACCGCCGGGCGGGTTGTCCATCAACACGCACGTTGCGGCCCCAAGACGGAGGCGCTCGTAGCTCCGGTCCGAAGCATCCCCTGCCAGGTGGCGGCGGTCGGCCGCGCCCCAGCCGGTCGCCACAAGGAAAGCCCGGATGGCGTCCGCGCGCTCAGCCATCTGCAAGCATCCCGACAAGTCCCGGTCGTCCGCCCTGGAGTATCGCGCGTCGCCCCTCACCCTGTGCCTGCAGTCGGATCCGCAGAGCATTCCGGGGCACATGCGCTCCCAAGCGGTCGGGCCATTCGACCAGCGAAATGGCCGTGCGGAAGGCATCGTCAAGACCAAGCTCCCAGACCTCGTCGGGATGGGTCAGGCGATAAAGATCAGCGTGCCAGATTTCCACACCCTCTGCCTCGTAGACCTGGACGAGGGTGAACGTCGGTGATGGCACCTCTTCCTCGCGGCCAAGTCGGGCGCGGATGAACGCGCGGGCCAGGCTGCTCTTTCCCGCTCCGATGGGGCCTTCCAGCAGGATTGCGTCACCGGGAAGGGCCAGGGCAGACAGCCTGCGGCCAAGCGCCTCGGTGGCTTCCGGGTCGGGCAAGTCAAGGGAAAGTGCAGGCTCGGCGGACATGGCGCGACTGTAGCGGCGGGGCGGGCCGCTGCAAGTCTCAGGCCGAGAGAAGCCCGATCGCGGTCGCATCCTTGAGCGAAGGATAGGCCATCGCACCTTGCACCCGGAAAGTGATCAGCGTCGCCCCGCCGGTCAGTGGCCGGAAGCGGCAGGACACCAGCCGTCCGTCCAAAAGCCGCACTTCGCCCTCCCACGGGCTGCGGTCGCCGGCGCTGGTGACATAATCCGTCGCGTCGTCCCACAAGAGCGTCGGTGCGGCATGGTCCCGCCACCAGGCGCAAAGGGTGGCAATGCTCGCCTCGGAAAGAAGGACCTGCGGATCATGCTGCCAGAGCTGGGCATAGGCGTGGTTCGACATCACCAGCTGTCCCCCCTGCGAGAAAACCGCGACCGCATCCTCGACCGAATCGATCACGGACTGGCCAAGTTCCAGATCGGCCCGGTAGCGGCGGGTGCGCGACATCTCGTTCGAGATGTCCTCGAACATGAAGGCCAGGGCGCCATTGGGATGCGGTCGGCCGATGACACGGTAGGTCTGACCGCCCGGAAGGCTCCAGGTTTCTTCGAAAATGCCCATGGTGGCTTCTTCTTCCAGCCGTGCCAGTTGCTTGCGCCAGCTCCGATAGTCACGCGGCTCAGGGATCATCGCGCGGGCGCGCATCGCGTCGAGAAAGGCATTCAGTGTGGGCCGCGCGATCAGCATTTCCGGCGCAAGCGTGGTCAGGTCGGCCAGCGCGGGGTTGAACATCTGCAGACAGCGTGACCGGTCGAAGATCGCTAGACCGATGGGAAGATCGGCGAAGGTCTTGGTCAGGGTCTGCATGAACTCGCGCAGGGCGGTTTCAGCCTGCACGGCCCTGTCGGCCGCCAGCGCATAGCACAGCACGTCTTCGCCCTGGGGCATGCGGACCATGTCGAACCATTCGGCCCCGCTGGGCATCATCAGTTTCAGCCTGGGCAGGCGCGCATTGGCAGGCGCGGCAGGAGCAAAGAGCTTTGGCAAGGGCCAGGACAGGTCCTCGCCTTCGGGAAGCAGTTCCACCGCGCGTATCAGGTAGGCATGATTCGCCCAGATCACCGCGCCATCGGGAGATTCCTTCCACATCAGAACAGGTGCGCGCGACAGGACGGAACGCTGGGCCATCACCTCCTGCTGGAGCGCCGCCGCAGTGGCCGCGTCGCCCTGGTTGCCAAAGGCGTCGAACTGGCCGCCGTCGACCGTGAGACGGGTCAGGCCCGACAGGTGCTCGGCCTTCAGAACCAGCGCTGGAAGGGTGCCGGGATGGGATGGGATCAGCAATTGGCCGATTCGGGGCAGGGCTGCCAAACGTTCGGAAAGACTGGGGAAATCCGGGCCAAACCGCGCCATCAGACGCATCCAGGCACGATTGTCCTCACCTTCGGGCAACAGCGCCCGCGCTGCGGGCGAGGCATCGACCAGCCGCTCTCCATCAAACAGGAAAGTCACCCGCGACGGGCTTTGATCGAAGATGCTGGCTTGGGCGACCGGATGGCGCGATTGCCAGGCGGCAAGGAACATCAGGGCCGACAGCGCCACCAGAAAGGCCGTCAACACCATCCCGAACACCATCGACCATTCGCCTGCCATCTGGAATCCCCAAGCAGTGAAGACATTGCGAAAAGGTTAGCCGGGATTCGGTTAATTGCCCGTTAACTGCCCTTCACCCGTCGAACCGGGTGTTCTCACCCAGTCCCCCTGCGCTGGGCGGAGCGACAAGATCGGCAGCGTTCCAGATCGCCTCGACCACGGCGCCGGATCGTTCCGGCCGGTCCTCGGGGGCCAGGAACGGATCGGTTGCGTTGGCAAAGGACAGTTCCGCACCTGATCGCTCCAGCAATGTCTTGGCAATGAAGAGGCCAAGGCCCATGCCTTCATAGCCGGGGCGCTGCACAGTGTCGGCTTCTGCCCGACGGGCACGGACGAAGGGGTCGCCGATCCGGCCGATGACCGTGGGCGGGAAGCCGGCTCCGTCGTCGGTGATGCGGATGATGATGCGGCGGGCAGTCCACTCGCCTTCGACCCAGACGCTCGAACGGGCGAAGTCCACGGCGTTCTGCACAAGATTGCGCAGACCATGGATGATCTCGGGCCGACGCAGGATCGAGGGCTGCGCCTCCGCTCCGTCCTGAATCGCGGTGAAGGCGAAGTTCACCTGCTTGCCCCGCGCCAGATGTGGCTCGGCCGCTTCGCGCAACACGGCAGAGAGCGGTGCCTGTCGCAGATGCAGGTCGTCTTTCCCGGCCCGCCCCATGTCGCGCAGGATGTCGCGGCAACGGTCGGCCTGCTCGCGGATCAGGCGGGCGTCCTCCTGCAGGTCGGGCTGTGCATCCAGCTCGTCGATCAGCTCGGCGCTGACCAGCTTGATCGTGGCCAGCGGGGTGCCAAGCTCATGTGCCGCGGCAGCCACAACCCCGGCGAGATCGGTCAGCTTCTGCTCCCGTGCCAGAGCCATCTGGGTCGCCAGCAGCGCCTCGGACATATGGCGCATCTCGGTTGCAACACGGCGGGAATATAGACCGAGGAACAGGATGCCGATGACGATGGACAGCCAGAAGCCGAAGGCGAAGAGTCGCGGGATGACCAGCGCCGTGCCATCGGCAAAGCGAAGCGGCAGATGCCAGACGACGGCCGCCGAAACGACGAGGATTGCCATCGCGCCCAAGACCAGCGTGGAGCGCAGCCGCAGGACGCTGGCCGAGATGGTGACAGGGGCAAGGACAAGGATCGCAAAGGGGTTCGTCAGGCCACCTGTCAGGAACAACAGGAACGCCAACTGGCCAAGATCGAACAGGAGGGTCAGGAAGGCCTCGGCCTCGCTCAGTCGCCGGTTTTCCGGAAACAGCATGATCAGTGTCAGGTTCACCAGCACCGACAGCCCCACCGCCAGCGCGCAAAGGCCCAGCGGCAACTGCAGCCCGTAGGCCTGGCTTGCGACCAGAATTGCGGCGATCTGCCCGGCAATCGCCATCCAGCGGAGCAGGATCAGCGTGCGCAGACGCACCATGTTCGCGCCCTCGTCGCGGGCCTGAAAGCCGGATGTGCCGATGACCATGCTGTGACCAGATGTCTCCCCAGGCGGGTTGACCATTGTTACGGGTCGGCGCATCTGAGATCAATGCGACCCGTCAGACCAAAGGGGTGATCATGACAAAGCTCTATGCGATGGCTGCAGCGGCAGTTGCCGCGGCATTTCTGGGAGCAATGGGCTGGAAGGCTTTCCTTGATCGCCCGGACGACGCCTTTGCCGAATGCCGCCAGGGCCAGATTGCCGGGGGCGATATCGGCGGGCCGTTCACGCTGGTGAATACGGCAGGCCAGACGGTGTCCGACAGGGATGTGCTGACCAAGCCCAGCCTTGTCTATTTCGGCTACACTTTCTGTCCCGATGTCTGTCCCTTCGACATGTCCCGCAATGTCGAGGCAGTGGACAAGCTCGAGGCGCAGGGCATCGATGTAAACCCGGTCTTCATCACCATCGACCCCGAGCGTGACACACCCGAAGCATTGGCAGACTACGCGTTCAACATGCATCCGAAACTGGTTGCGCTTACCGGCAGTCCTGAGCAGGTGCAGGCGGCTTCGCAAGCCTACAAGACCTTTTACAAGAAGCGCGAGACCGGAGACGAGTTCTACCTGATGGACCATTCGACTTTCACGTATCTGATGCTTCCGGGTGAAGGGTTCGTGGATTTCTTCCGGCGCGAGATTACATCCGACCAGATGGCAGAAAGCGTTGCTTGTTTCGTGAAGGCGGGCAAAACTAAGTCGTAGGTCCGCCGGAAAGCAGGGAAGACACATGACCGAAGAGCTTGCCGACCTGGGTCCGGACCCGACGCTTCTGCTTGTCGATGATGACGAGCCGTTCGTGAAACGCCTGGCCAAAGCGATGGAGAAACGCGGCTTCCAGACCGAGACCGCGCAAAGCGTGGCCGAAGGCCGGGCGAAAGCCATTGCGCGACCCCCGGCCTATGCGGTGGTCGATCTGCGGTTGGAAGACGGCAACGGCCTCGAGGTGATCGAGACCCTGCGCGAGAAGCGCCCCTCATGCCGGATTGTCGTGCTCACCGGATACGGCGCGATTGCCACGGCGGTTGCTGCCGTCAAGATCGGGGCGGTGGATTACCTGTCGAAGCCTGCTGACGCCAACGACGTGACGAATGCGCTTCTGGCCAAGGGCGGCAATCTCCCCGAACCTGCCGAGAACCCGATGTCGGCAGACCGCGTGCGGTGGGAGCATATCCAGAGGGTCTATGAAATGTGCGACAGGAATGTTTCGGAAACGGCCCGCCGTCTTTCGATGCATCGCCGCACCTTGCAGCGAATTCTTGCGAAACGAAGCCCCAAGTAGACATCAATTGTTGCGCATATGACGTAACAGGCTTATTCAAGCGGTGTCTTTATCCGAGGGGGATCAGACATTGAAACTGGACTTGAATACGCTTTCCCTGAAAGAGCTGAAGGAGCTGCAATCGCAGGTCGTGAAGGCGATTTCCGGGTTTGAAGACCGCAAGAAGCGTGAAGCTCTGGCGGAACTGGAAGAGAAAGCCAAGGAAATGGGCTTTTCGCTGGCCGAGTTGACGGGGGTCACGGCTGGACGCAAACGCTCGCCTTCGGTGGCGAAATACGCAAATCCGGCAAATGCAGCGGATACGTGGTCCGGTCGTGGCCGCAAGCCGCGCTGGTTCTCCGAGGCTCTGGCCAAGGGGAAGAAGCCGGACGATATGGCGATCTGATCGTCAGCTCTGCGATTTGAGCCATTTGAGAAATGCCCGGGCCGCAGCCCGCTTTGGCCCGGGCAAAGTTGCAATGAAATACGCAGGAAGCTTTTCGCGGCTTTCGTGCACGATCCGCAATCGGCCTTCGGCCACGTCGGATTCGATCAGCGCCACGCTTTCCACCACCAATCCCAATCCCTGCCGCGCTGCTGCCAATGCAAGTTCCTCGCTGCTGATATCGGTGCGGCTCAATGCAGCCGGTTCCAGTCCCAGCTGGCGCAGATAGGCGTCCTGCTCGGCCCAGTTGCGCGACAGGACCCAATCCATCTCGGCCATCTCCGGGACGGTCGGATTGCGGTCGCCGATCAAGGAGGGCGCTCCGGCAATCACCAGCCGGGCCGAGGTAAGGTATTGCGCCTCGACCCCGGGCCAGTCGCCGTTGCCATAGCGGATCGCCAGGTCCATCCGCTCGCGGTGCAGGTCCACCACTTTGCTGTCGGGATGCATGGAAAGCCCGATATCAGGGTGGAGAAGCCAGAAGTCCTTGAGCCGCGGCATCAGCCATTGTGCGGCAAAGCTCGCAGTCAGCGTCACCCGCACGGGTCGGTCGGCCTCTCCGGCCCGCAGCGCCTCCAGCCCCCGCTGGATCGCGCCGAAGCCCTCGCCCAGCGCTTCCGCCAACTGCTCGCCATCCGTCGTCAGGCTGACCCCGCGCCCTTCTCTCTGCACCAGCGGGCGGCCCAATGCATCCTCCAGCGCGCGGACCTGCTGCGCCACCGCCGCATGCGTCACGCTCAGCGCCCGCGCCGCCTGGCTGAAGTTCCGAAGTTCCGCCGTGGCCGCGAAGGCCCGCAATGCGGTCAGCGAGGGCAGGCTGCGCCAGTCAATCATATGTTAGCTTGCCTTACAGTTTCGTAGACTTCCTGAGTCGCATCTTGGCTCCAATCATGGCAAAAGCAATCATCGAAAGCCGAAAAGGAGAAAGGCCATGTTGAATATCTTCGCCGAAGCCCTGCTGATCGCGACCCGTCTGGGTCAACCGACCGAGCGTCAGCTGCCGCGCCGGGATTCCCGTCGCAGCCCGCATGAGTTCATCGAGATCGAAGGCCTGAACACTGCCGATCACCTGCGCCAGATGGGCCGCTGATGCCGCGTCGCTGTAAACTCAGCCGCTGTCAGCACGCCTCAAGCAGTCTCGCCACCGTCGAGACATAGTCCGCCCGCACCTCTGCGGGCGGACGAAGCCGAATTTCCAGCCGGTGGATCAGTTCCGGTACGGGCCGCCCGAACAGCTTGTCGGCCTCCACTTCCCGAAATCCTGCGATCCGGACCGCCTCCAGCCAGGCCGAGATCTTGTCCGCCGCCTTGATCGCCTTCTTGATCGGCGCGGGCAGCACCGCAGGC
>Ga0075154_10002786_pt1 | contig 11300 bp, 10 predicted proteins | sample JI71714BDNA_FD_70965 | JGI IMG/M metagenome (GOLD analysis project Ga0075154, IMG submission 70965) | Wastewater effluent complex algal communities from Wisconsin, to seasonally profile nutrient transformation and Carbon sequestration -... | ecosystem: Engineered > WWTP > Effluent > Algae... | reverse complement strand
TTCACCCGCACCGACAAGCAGGGGATCGAGCAGACACTGGAAAGCGTCCTGACCCGCTTTCCGCGGCTGAAGGAACGATTCAGCCAGCAGGCCAGCACGCTGTCGGGCGGCGAGCAGCAGATGATGGTGATCGGCCGCGCGTTGATGGCGAAGCCGAAGCTTCTGCTGCTGGACGAACCCTCCCTCGGCATCGCGCCGAAGCTGGTGCAGGACATCGCCCGCGCCATCGTGGCGATCAGCCGGGATGAGGGCGTGTCGGTGCTGCTCGTCGAACAGAACAGCCGGATGGCGCTGTCGATCTCGAACCGCGCCTATGCGATGTCGACCGGTCAGGTTGTCCTGTCGGGCGTGTCGAAGGACCTGATGCACGACGACCGGATCAAGGCCGCCTACCTTGGTGGAGACCTCTGACATGCGCCTTCTGGTGATCAACCCGAACTCTACCGCCTCGATGACCGAAAAGATCGGCGTCGCGGCCAAGACTGCGGCCAGCGCCGGGACCGAAGTCATCGCGGTCAACCCGCTGGGTGGCCCGGTGTCCATCGAGGGCTACTATGACGAGGCACTGAGCGTTCCAGGCCTTCTGCATGTCATCCAGACCACCCCCGACTTTGACGCCGTCATCATCGCCTGCTTTGACGACACCGGGCTTGACGCCGCCCGCTGCCTGACCGACCGCCCGGTGATCGGGATCGGCGAGGCGGCCTATCACTTCGCCTCGATGATCGCGAACAAGTTCTCAGTCGTCACGACACTGGCGCGGTCCGTGCCGGCGCTGGAGCACAACCTGCACAAATACGGTCTTGCCACCCGCTGCGCCCGGGTTCGGTCGTCGGAGGTGGCTGTACTGGAACTGGAACACCCCGGGTCCGACGCCTGCAACCGCATCAGCGCCGAGATCGGCCGCGCGCTGGCCGAAGACCGCGCCGAAGCCATCGTCCTTGGCTGCGCCGGAATGGCAGACCTTGCCGGAAGGCTGGCCGATGAGCATGGGCTGCCAGTTCTGGATGGCGTGACCTGTGCTGTCCGCCTGGCCGAGGCAATGGTGGGTCTTGGGCTCAGAACGTCCCGCCTTGGCGGCTATGCTCCGTCCCCGACGCACAAGCTTAGGGCTACTGCGTGACGTCCCCCCTTGGAACAGTTGCACTATGCTTCGTGCGGTATTCGCCATGACCGTCATGTAGATGACGTGCCTTGGCATCGAAACGGCGACGATGTGTCCGAGTTGGCCCGATTGGTCGGACCCATAGCCAAGACGTTCCGTCGTCCTTAATTGGCCCGGCGCGACAACGGGGTCGTGGAGCGTTTGTGGCTGACCGTCAAAATCGTGGAGGCCTATCTGTGAGACCGCGCCCGCGTGTCTGAGCCTCGCACTTACAGCGGGATGGGAATCGGCCACTACAACAGCGGGCGTCCGCACTCTTCGTTTGGCGGAAGACCGCCCGGAACCTGTTCAGACAAACCGACCCGCCTCTGACTGCGCAGCAAATGGCGATGCGGACTTTCTGTCTTCTTGTTTCGAAGGGCGCAAGAAATCGAGAGCGACAACGGCGGCCAAGAATAGGATTTTACGAAAGATGCTTCTAGAATACCTTGACAGCCGCGAGGGCGACAAAGGTTGTCGGGACAGCCCGTTCGCAGTACACAGGATCACCATCTGCATACAGTTGTATACTTCAAGTTCGGACCATAAATGACACGCGACACCCGGCACGGCCTGCAGGTCGATACACTCCTTCGCTCGTTCATCGAGGACCAAGCGCTTCCCGGTACCGGAATAGACGCTGATCAGTTTTGGGCGGGATTTGCGGATATCGTTCTGGACCTGACACCGGTGAACAAAGCGCTGCTGGACCGTCGGTCGGTCTTGCAGGACAAGATTGACGCCTGGCATCTTGCCCGACGCGGACAGCCGCACGACCACGAGGCCTACAAGCAGTTCCTGCAAGAGATCGGCTACCTTCTACCTGAAGGGTCGGATTTCAGCATCGAAACTGCGAACACAGACCCAGAGATTGCTCTGGTTCCCGGCCCGCAACTGGTCGTGCCGATCACGAACGCCCGTTACGTCCTGAACGCAGCGAATGCCCGTTGGGGCAGTCTTTACGACTGCCTTTATGGCACGGATGCCATGGACTCGCTTCCGCCCCGGGGCGGGTACGAGCGCGGGCGCGGCGCAAGGGTGATCGCGCGGGCGAGGGTCTTTCTTGACGAGGCCTTTCCCATCGCGGGCACAAGCCATGTCGATGTGCGGCGGTATCATGTGAAGGATGGCAGGCTGCTGATTGATGACATGCCGCTGGTCGATCCCGAGAAGTTCGTCGGGTATCAAGGCGATCCGCGCGCGCCCGACGCAATCCTTTTGTGCAACCACGGTTTGCATGTCGAACTGGTATTTGACCGGGCGCATTTCATCGGCGCGCGTGATCAAGCCTGCCTTGCCGATGTGCGCCTTGAAAGTGCCGTGTCAGCCATCATGGATTGCGAGGATTCGGTCTCTTGCGTCGATGCCGAAGACAAGGTCCAGGCCTACGCCAACTGGCTTGGCCTCATGAAGGGGGACCTGGCAGAGTCGTTCGAAAAGGACGGCAAGGCCATGACACGTCGGTTGAACCCCGATCCGGTCTGGACGGCGCCGGACGGGTCAGCGACGTCGCGCAAAGGCCGGGCCCTTATGCTTGTGCGGAACGTGGGCCATCTGATGACCAACCCCGCGATCCTTGATGCGCAGGGCGAAGAGGTTTTCGAAGGCCTCATGGATGCAATGGTCACGGTGATGATCGCGATCCACGACCTGAGAAAGATCGGCGGGCTGCGCAACTCGGTCAAGGGCTCGGTCTATGTGGTGAAGCCCAAGATGCACGGCCCCGAGGAAGTGGCGTTTGCCGACGAAATCTTTACCCGCGTCGAAGCTGCCCTTGGGTTGCCAAAGCATACGGTGAAGATCGGGATCATGGACGAGGAGCGCCGCACCTCGGTCAATCTCAAGGAATGCATCCGGGCCGCGAAACATCGTGTGGCTTTCATCAACACGGGTTTCCTCGACCGGACTGGCGACGAGATTCACACCTCGATGGAGGCGGGACCGTTCAGCCGCAAGGACTTTATCAAGCGCAAGGCGTGGATTTCGGGTTACGAAAACCAGAATGTCGACATCGGGCTGGAATGCGGACTGTCAGGCCGGGCGCAGATCGGAAAAGGCATGTGGGCGATGCCTGACTTGATGTCGGCCATGCTTGCGCAAAAGATCGAGCATCCGAAATCCGGCGCCAACACCGCATGGGTCCCGTCACCGACGGCGGCGACGTTGCATGCCCTGCACTACCACAAGATCGATGTCTTCAAGGTGCAGGAAAAGCTGCGAAAGGGCGGACGACGGGCCTATGTCGACACGATCCTGGACATTCCGCTGGCCGCGCACCGCAAGTGGACCCCCGAGCAGGTCATGCGTGAGGTGGAAAACAATTGTCAGGGTATCCTTGGCTATGTCGTTCGATGGGTGGACCAGGGAGTCGGCTGTTCAAAGGTGCCTGACATGAACGATGTCGGGCTGATGGAAGACCGCGCCACATGCCGCATCTCGGCGCAGCATGTAGCGAACTGGCTGCATCATGGCATTGTCTCGCGCGACGATGTGATGGACGCGTTGCGCCGGATGGCAACCATCGTCGATCGCCAGAATGAGGGTGACCCCAATTACCGGCCGATGGCGCCGGGTTTTCAGGGCATTGCGTTTCAGGCGGCTTGCGATCTGATCCTTCTCGGACGGCAGCAGCCGTCGGGCTACACCGAACCGGTGCTTCACCGTCGGCGGGCCGAGGTGAAAGCGGGAGAATGATTGTGCATGACGGAACCCGGATGGCCTGACCGCCGAGAGGTCGCACCGAAGCCGGGCTTGCAGACCTTTGGTCAAGACCGGGCGCGGACGACTGCGGGCCCACAGTTTCCGCGACTTCAAGGGAATTGGACGGGTCTGCTCGTTCAGCAAGAAAGGAACGGTCATGCACGCTCTGCTGATTATCTTGATCGCCCAGATCCTTGGCGAGTTCGTCGCCCGGGCAACAGGTCTGCCGCTGCCCGGGCCGGTGATGGGCATGATCTTCGTGCTGGGTCTGCTGGTGGCGGTGCCGCGACTGCGCGAGATGATCAGGGCGACAGCGCAGACCCTGCTTTCGCACCTCTCGCTGCTTTTCGTCCCGGCCGGGGCAGGGGTTGTCGGCCATCTTGCGACGCTGGGCGACAGCACCGTTGCGATCATGCTGGCCATCGTCGTGTCAGCCGTGCTTGCGATTGGTGCAGGTGCCCTTACCTTTTCGGCGGTCGCCCGAATGACGGGATCAAGCGATGACTGACTTTGCAGACATCTGGAGCTATCTGTCACAGGGTCCGCTGCTGTGGCTGACCGCGACGATTGCGGCCTATGCCGCCGGCGACATGGTTTTTCGGGCGACAGGCCGCAACCCACTGGCCAATCCGGTGCTGATCGCCGTCGGCATCCTTGCGGTCGTTCTGAAGCTGACCGGGACACCCTACGCCACCTATTTCGAAGGGGCGCAATTCGTGCACTTCCTGCTTGGCCCTGCGACCGTCGCCCTGGCCCTGCCGCTTTTCGACAACCTGCACCATCTGCGGCGCGTATTGCTTCCCGTCCTTGCCGCGCTGGTCGTGGGCTCGGTGGTCGCAACCGGATCGGCCCTGATGATCGCATCGTGGATGGGGGTGGACGATATGTTGCTGATCTCGCTTGCCCCCAAATCCGCGACCGCGCCGGTTGCCATCGGCATCTCGCAAGAGCTTGGCGGCTCGCCGACGTTGACTGCCGTGCTTGTCATCCTGACGGGGATCACCGGGGCTGTGCTGGCGACGCCGTTGCTCAATCTCTTGGGGGTGAAGGACTGGCGCGCCCGTGGTTTTTCTGTGGGTCTGGTCAGTCACGGCATCGGAACGGCACGGGCGCTGCAGGTTCACCCGACGGCTGGCGCCTTTGCGGGGCTTGGAATGGCGATCAACGCCGTTGCGACCGCAATCCTTGCGCCGCTGATCCTGCGGTTGTTCATTTAGCGGACGACGTCGGTGACCCAGCGCGGCGGTTCGGCAAGGCAGCAACCCGCCCTTGCGCCGATTCAGTCGGCGCGGATCAATTCTGCAAAGACCCGGATTTCGCGCAAAAGGCTGTAGACGGTGGTCAGCGACGTGCGCGGGTTCCCGGTTGCAGCGCCACTTTCGATGCTGAAGGCGGCCTGACAAGTGGATGCGTTGACCGTGTAGGCATGGCGGTTCGCGCTGGCGTCAGGGTCGGCAACCAGCGTCACCGACACCCGTTCAAAGCCGGGCCCGGCCAGGGCAAGGGCTGCGACGACATTCGTGCTTTTCGGGAAACGGGAGGCGGCCTCGCGGGCTGGGCCGCTAAAAAATGCGGTGGGGCCGGTCAGGGCCGAAAGGTCTATCGTCTGCTCGGCGGCGGTGCCGCGCCAGGCTTGGGGTGGCTTGGTTCCGGTATAAGTGATGCGGACCTCGCCTTCCATCGACAGCGCCTCGATCAGGTCGATCCCGGCAATCGCCCCGGCAGGGCGGATTAGCCGTGCGTTCCCAAGGGCTGCGGCAGCCTGGACGCGCGCCAGAAGCTGCGCGTCGGCAAAGGCGCCAAGCGACAGCGGAACCAGGCTGACGCCCGTGCGCAGGATGGCTTGGGCATGTTCGACGACGGCGGCGTGGCCGGCACATTCGACAATCAGGTCGGGGTTCGCGGCCAGAAGGGCGTCCAGCGTCGAAACCGATTTCAGACGCCGCGAGCCGGGCGCACCGGCCAGATTGCCGCCGCTGCGGACCAGAATGACCGTTTCGCTGACGGGAACGGTATCCAGCCGTTCGATCAGTGTCTGGGCAACGGCCCCGTATCCGATCACTCCTAGCCGCATCACTGGGCGTCCCGCAAAGGGCTATTCAATTCCGCGCACTTCCCGGACCCAGGCGACGATAAGCTCGCGCGATTCCTGGTCCATCTGGACGGCATTGGGCGGAGGCATGGCATGGCTCAGGCCCGCGTGCAGGTAGATTTGATCGGCATGCCGGGCGACGTCGCCCGGCGTTTCAAGATACACCCCTTTCGGAGCCCAGAGGATGTTCGTCCAGGCCGGCTCGCGTGCGTGGCACATCGAGCAGTTGCCGATCACCACATTATAGGCATCCTCGAACCCTTCCGCCGAAGCATAGACTTGCTCCTGGCTTGTAAGTTCGCGGGCCTCGGCTTCTTCAAGGGTCGGGCCGGTTCTGACCGTCGACAACCAGGCAATGACAATCATCAGGATTACAGTGACGGCCCAGGTCCAGTGAGGGCCTTTTCCGGTCTTGTGCATGGTGTTGAAGTAATGCCGGATCGTTACCCCGGTCAGGAACACAAGGCAGGCGATGATCCAGCTGTACTCGGTGCCGAAGGCCAGCGGATAGTGGTTCGACAGCATCAGAAAGACGACCGGCAAAGTCAGGTAGTTGTTGTGGGTCGAGCGCAGCTTTGCGATCTTGCCGTATTTCGCATCCGGTGTCCGCCCCGCCTTGAGATCGGCCACGACGATCCGCTGGTTCGGCATGATCTGAAAGAACACGTTGCCGGTCATGATCGTGGCGGTGAACGCCCCCAGGTGCAGCAGCGCGGCGCGGCCGGTGAAGATCTGGTTGTAGCCCCAAGCCATCGCGACCAGAATCCCGAACAGGATCAGCATCAGCGTCGTCGGGCTTTCCCCAAGCTTTGACTTGCAAAGCTGGTCATAGGCAAGCCAGCCAATGGTCAGGGATCCAGCGGAAATCAGGATGCCTTGCAACAGGGTCAGTTCGGCCCTGGTCGGATCAAGCAGGAACAGCTCGCCCCCGACCCAGTAGACGATCATAAGAAGGGCAGCGCCCGAAAGCCAGGTGGAGTAGCTTTGCCATTTGTGCCAGGTCAGATGCTCGGGCATCTGCGAGGGCGCGACCAGATACTTGACGGTGTGATAGAAACCGCCCCCGTGAACTTCCCATTCCTCGCCATAAGCACCCTTTGGCAGGTCAGGGTTCGGTTTCAGCATCAGGTCAAGCGCGATGAAGTAAAAGGATGCACCGATCCAGGCCATCGCCGTGATGACGTGCAACCAGCGTACCGAGAATGCGATCCAGTCCCAGATTATGGCCAAGTCGTACATGGTTCCCTCCCAAGCTCCACGATAAGGTACAGACTAGGCCCAGATTGATTATTCTGGTATTGATTGTGCAAACCAAGCAGCATCAAAAAAAGCCGAACAATGTCCTACCTCGAGAATGTCCGCACCTTCGTCAGAGTATACGAACTTGGAAGCATGTCAGCAGCCGGTCGAGACCTGCGTATCTCGCCAGCCGTAACCTCGTCGCGGATTTCCCAGCTTGAAGAGCATCTTGGCATCCGTCTCTTTCAACGGACAACCCGGAATCTGACGCCGACCGAGCAGGGAAAGGCCTTTTATCGCGGCTCGGTGGACATCCTGGAGGCAGTCGAGAACGCTGAAGCGCAGGTTGCGAACATTACGGTGAACCTGCGCGGTTCGATCTTCATTGCGGCCCCGCTGGGCGTCGGACGGCGGCTTATCGCACCACGGCTCCCGACCTTCCTTGACAAATACCCCGAGGTCAACGCCCGTCTGCGGCTGACGGACCGCAAGGTCGATCTGACCGCAGAGGGGCTGGATCTGGCCTTTTTCCTGGGGCAACCGGAAGACAGCAACCTGAAGATCCGGAAGATCGCGGACGTGTCGCGGGTGCTGTGTGCTGCGCCCGGATATCTGGAACGGCGCGGAATGCCCCGCAACGGCGATGAGCTGATTTCCCAAGGGCATGAGTGCATGAACCTGCGATTCCCCGGAGCTACAGAGTTTCGCTGGCTGCTGAATACGCCGACAGGACCGAAGCGGTTTCGCATTTCCGGTCGCTACGAATGCGACGATGGCGATGTCTTGACGGAGTGGGCGCTGTCGGGCGCAGGCATCGCGATGAAGCCGGTCTTTGAGGTCGCAGAGCACCTCAAATCCGGCAGGCTGATTGTCGTGGCACCCGAGACCCCACCCGAGCCGGTTCAGATGGCATGCCTATTCGCACACCGCCGAGGGCAGGACCCGAAGGTCCGGCTGTTCATGGAGTTCATGATCGAAAAGATAGCCGTCGACATTGGCACCACCGTGCTTCACGCTGACGCTTCCTAGCTGCCTCGATACGTCGAATACCCGAATGGAGAGAGCAGCAGCGGCACATGATAGTGCGTCGGAGAGGACATGCCGAAGCGCAGCGGGATCAGATCCAGAAAGCGCGGCTCTTCCGGTGGCACCCCGGTCGCATCGAGGTAGGCGCCCGCGTGGAACACCAGTTCGTACTCGCCGGTCTGGAACTCTTCGCTCGGCAGGATCTGTTTGTCCGTCCGGCCATCGTCGTTCGTGACCAGCGTTTTCAGCAGCGAACGGTTCAGTCCTTCGATCCGAAAGAGCTCGATCTTCATGCCTTCAGCCGGGCCGCCCTTGGCCAGATCCAGCACGTGCGTTGTCAGGTAGCCTGTCATCGGAACTCCTCTCGCTTTGGTTCGATAGTAGGGCGTAGTCGGACCAGAACACAAAGCCCGACTAGCCAAACAGTCCATCAAGTTTTTTTTGAAAAAGATTTCCAGTGTTCTGATCTATTAGTAAATCAGGTTGGGAGGCCCTGGAAATGTCACGATACCCGCGAGATCTGACTGGTTACGGCGAAGTGGCTCCTGCCGCCGGATGGCCGAACGGCGCAAGAATCGCAGTTCAAATCGTCCTCAACTATGAAGAGGGCGGAGAAAACAACATCCTGCACGGCGATGCCGCATCCGAGGCGTTCCTGTCCGAGATCACGGGTGCCTCGCCCTGGGTGGGCCAACGCCACTGGAACATGGAATCGATCTACGAATACGGCGCCCGGGCCGGGTTCTGGCGCGTGTTCCGCATGCTTGGCGATTTGCCGGTCACCGTCTACGGCGTGGCGACGGCGCTTGCCCGTGCCCCCGCCCAAGTTGCTGCGATGCACCGTGCCGGTTGGGAAATTGCCAGCCACGGCCTGAAATGGGTCGAACACCGCGACATGTCGGTCGAGGAAGAAAGCGCCCAGATCCTTGAAGCGATCCGGCTGCACACCGAGGTCACCGGAAAGGCGCCGCGCGGCTGGTATACCGGACGCTGCTCGATGAACACCGTCGAGCTGGCCGCCAAGCTGGGAGATTTCGCCTATATCGCTGACAGTTACGCCGACGATCTGCCCTATTGGGTCAAGGCGGGCGGCAAGGACCAGTTGATCGTTCCCTACACGATGGACTGCAACGACATGCGGTTTGCGATCCAGGCGGGCTTTACCAACGGCGAGCAGTTCGAACGCCACCTGATCGACAGCTTCGACCTTCTTTATGCCGAAGGCCAGCAGGGCGCGCCGAAGATGCTGTCGATCGGCCTGCATTGCCGGCTGGCTGGGCGTCCCGGACGGGCGCAGGCGCTGCAGCGCGCGCTTGACCATTTCCGCAAGCATGACGGCGTCTGGTTCGCCACGCGGGAGCAGATTGCAGATCACTGGGCCAAGGCGCATCCGCCGGTCCAGACCCTGCGCCCGTCAGAGATGGACAAGCAGACCTTCGTCGCCGAATTCGGTGGCATCTTCGAGCACAGCCCCTGGATCGCCGAAGCCGCCCATGCGCTGGAGCTGGGGCCGACGCATGATTGTGCGGCCGGGGTGCACAGCGCGCTTTCCCGCATCTTCAGAACCGCATCCGACGCGCAGCGTCTGGGCGTGCTGACCGCGCACCCCGACCTTGCCGGCAAACTTGCCGTGGCAAAGCGGCTCACCGCCGAATCGACCGCCGAACAGGCTTCGGTCGGCCTTGATGCCCTCACCGAAGCCGAGCGGGCGGATTTTACCCGGATGAACGACGCCTACACGTCGAAATTCGGGTTCCCGTTCATCATCGCGGTGCGTGACAACACCAAGTCCTCGATTCAGGCCGCATTCCAGCGGCGCATCGGCAATGACCGGGCGACCGAGCTTGCCGAGGCCTGCCGGCAGGTCGAACGCATTGCCGAACTTCGTCTGCAGGAGAAGCTGGGACAATGACTGACACCATCCGGATACAACCCCTGACCGCCGAGGCCTTTGCCCCGTTTGGCGACGTTCTCGACTGCGCGGGCGACCCGACCAAGCTGATCAACAACGGCATGTGTGGCCGTTACCACGACCGGGCAAAGCTTGACTTTTCCGATGGCCGCGCCGGGATCAGCCTGTTCAAGGCCAAGCTCCGCGCGCTGCCGATGCGGCTGGAGCTTGTGGAGCGTCATCCCGAAGGCAGCCAGGCCTTCCTGCCGCTGGACAGCGCGCCCTTCGTCGTGGTGGTCGCACCAGACGAAAACGGCAAGCCTGGACGGCCGCTTGCCTTCATCACCTCGCCCGGACAGGGCGTGAACTACCATCGCGGGGTTTGGCACGGTGTGCTGGCCCCCGTGTCCGGCAACGGACTTTTCGCCGTTGTCGATCGGATCGGATCGGGGGCCAATCTTGAAGAATTCCCGTTCGATAGCCCGCCGACCTTGATTTTGGAGTGATCAGGGCCGGCCAATACGTCGCCGACAGACCGGGCAGGGAAGACAGAATGGGCCCACCTGTCATGTTAGAAACGAGGGAGGAGGAACCCATGGCATCCAATGATGCAGTTCACCCGGTAGACGAAATTCTGCCACCGCCCAAGCTGTTCACGCTTGGGCTTCAACACGTCCTTGTCATGTATGCCGGCGCCGTTGCCGTGCCGCTGATCGTCGGACGGGCGCTCAAATTGCCCCCGGAAGATGTGGCCTTCCTGATCTCGGCCGACCTTTTCGTCTGCGGGATCGTGACCCTGATCCAGTCCTTCGGAGCGACGCAGTGGTTCGGGATCAAGCTGCCGGTGATGATGGGGGTGACCTTTGCCGCTGTCGGACCGATGATCGGCTTTGCCAACGCGCAAAGCGGACCCGAAGGCGCCCAGGCGATCTTTGGTGCGATCATCGCAGCGGGTATCATCTCGATGCTGATCGCACCCTTGGTGTCGAAGATGCTGCGCTTCTTCCCGCCGATCGTCACCGGCACGATCATTCTCGTGATCGGCGTCAGCCTGATGCGGATCGGCATCAACTGGATCTTCGGCAACCCCGTCGGTCCGACCGCGCCGCAGATCATCGATCCGGCACATGCTGACTGGCTGAAGGCAATCACTGACGGAGCCGCTGCGGGCACCATCACCGGCATACCGGAAATCCCTGCAGGCCTCG
>Ga0075154_10002785_pt1 | contig 11303 bp, 13 predicted proteins | sample JI71714BDNA_FD_70965 | JGI IMG/M metagenome (GOLD analysis project Ga0075154, IMG submission 70965) | Wastewater effluent complex algal communities from Wisconsin, to seasonally profile nutrient transformation and Carbon sequestration -... | ecosystem: Engineered > WWTP > Effluent > Algae... | reverse complement strand
TCGCTTTGAACGAAGTTGGGATAAATTTTTACTGCCGTATCCCTTCGCGAGGATAGAGGTCAGCATTGCAACAGTGGAAATTTCTGATAGCAGCACTATTTCAAGCGCCTTACAGGATTGCGAACGACAAATGAATGCTCTTGTTGGTACGCCCAGTACGTCCGCATCTGTGTAATTTTTTCCATCCGTACCAAATACTCACCCAAAAGCAGCGCATAAAAACTTCACGCAGAACGCAGATTTTTCCGTATTTTCCCGCCGTAATTTGATGTATTCAATCTTGTGTGTTCACTTTTTGCAAAATAATAATGACACGAAAGCAGCGTTTCGCGCGGTGGTGGCTGGGCTTGACCGGTTGGACGGTTATCGGCGAGGTTCCGAAAGACTTACGGAAATTTGTTGTTATCGGAGCACCCCATACATCGAATTGGGACTTGTACGGCGCAGTCTTTGGCGCTATGGCACTTGACTTTAGTGCAAAATGGCTTGGTAAAAAAGACCTCTTCAAATTCCCGCTTGGCAGCGTCATGCGTTGGCTCGGTGGCATTCCTGTGGATAGAACCAAAAGTACCAATATGGTAGATTTTGCGGCAAATTTGCTGAAGTCGCATGATGCCTTGGGCTTAATTATCCCGCCGGAAGGTACACGTAGCAAATCCACCAAATGGAAAACAGGGTTTTATTATATCGCCTTCAAAGCCGGGGTACCGATTCTCTGCGGGTCTATGGACTACGCAAAAAAAGAAGTTGGTGTTGGGCTTATTCTCATGCCGACAGGTGATATTCAAGCAGATATTCAAATAATTCGTGAATTTTATAGCGGAGTCCAAGGCAAACACCCCGACCAAACCTCGCCAGTGGAGGTATAGAACGAACCTAACGAAAGAGACGCATATCACGCACGCAAGCATACAGAGCCACAAAGAGCACAGCGTAGGTAGCAGTCGTGGCAAGTAATGAGGACGAATAGAATTTTAAGGCTGTACCAAAGGATTTTTTGGGTGAAATCCGCACCCCATCGAAATTGACAAACGAAAACATTTCGTCAATGACCAAATGCGTGATAAAGCCCACTAGTGCACTCGCCGCCGCCGCATTTTTGATAAGTTGCGGCGACAAGCGAAATGCCTGATAGACCAGCGCTCCCCAAATAATTGCTGCCGGAATACTATGGAACATTCCCCTGTGTACCGAAAATTGCTGCATCAGATTTCGCAAGCCGTACTTGACTACAACATAGATTCCAAGCGCTATGAGAATAATTTGCGAGGATGAAAACTTACCAATTCCCAACCCCTGCAACACAAAAACAGGCGCAAGAACACTTGTCAAGCCAAATGCCATATCGTTGGGGCGGCTATTCGGGCTGTCAATGTCGGGCAAAAGGCTTCCGGCGCAAGCAATAATTGCACACGCAGCAGCATCGGTTGCCGGTATGTGAAGCTGATAGTACGTCACGGCACCGCTCACTGCTGCAATCGCAATACCACCGCTCAAGTGATGAACAAAATTGCCCATAGTACGCTTCTTTTCTTGTATTGTTAGCTTTTTCCTGACAGCACATCCGACATTTCCTTGTGGATGCGTCCGTTGGTGGCAAGCATCGTGCCCGTGTGGAGATTGTGTGGTGCGCCGTCGTATTGTGTCATCGTGCCGCCTGCTTCTTGCAAAAGCAGTTTTCCTGCTGCCACATCCCATGAATTAAGGCTCACTTCCCAATAGCCATCGAAGCGCCCCGCCGCCAAATACGCCAAGTCTATCGCAGCCGACCCCAAACGCCGGACGGGAAGTCCCATCCGCACAAAGCGGGAAAAATGGTCAATGCAGTTATTAGGATTCTCCCACGCATTGTAGGGAAAGCCCGTTACCAAAATTGCATCGTCCAATTTATCTGTGGACGAGACACTAAGCGATTGCCCGTTCAGAAAAGCGCCCCCGCCTTTGGTTCCGATAAAAAGTTCGTCCGTCATAGGTGCATAAATCACGCCGCAGAGAAGCTCTCCGGCACGTTCTGCCGCAATACTCACGCAAAAAATCGGGATAGAGTGCGCAAAGTTCACCGTCCCGTCCAGTGGATCAATAATCCAACGCACCGTTTCGGCAGGAACGCCCGTCGCGCCACTTTCTTCTGCCAAAAAAATATGGTCGGGAAACTGAGCTTTAATGCAGTTAATGATGTGTTTTTCGGCTTTGTGGTCGAATTCAGTCACAAGGTTATGACGACCTTCCTTGTTATCTATCCGAAAGGTAGTTCCGAAGCCGTCTTTGAGCATTTCTCCGGCTTCTAAGGCAGCTTTTTGTGCGACTGCCAAGAGAGCCGATGGATGTGTATGAGGCATGATGGGGAGAGTAAAAAATAAAGGGTAAAAATTTCCTTAGTGAGAATTTATGCGCGTTTCGGCTTCCATGCCCACAGCATTTGGCACGCAACAGGCTCATTACCGCTTGCGTCGCTCACGCTCACGGGCACGAGAATTTCGCCTTCTGCATCGTTTTGTGCCGAACGGACTTGTTCGGGAGTGAGCGTCGCAACGGCTTTCATCGCCCCACTCGCTTTTTTCTGAAAGTCAACATGCAGCGATTTAATCACCATGTACTTATCGTCGGGAACGTTCATGCCCATCAAAATCCCTGTTGCCGATTCCGCTAAAAGCGCCATAGCGGCAGCGTGGACGGTACGAATATGATTTTGCACCTTGCGGCGGTTCTGAAGCGTCATCACCACTTGACTGTGCGATAGTTCCTCAATACGAATTCCTGCCGTACCAAAAAACGGTACAACGCGCCCGAAACTTTTACTCAAGAGAAAATAGCGTAGCGCGGGCGAAAAGCGGTTCAACCGCTCTACCATTTGGGTCATACGATTTGGCATAAATACTAGTGTTTGAGAGTGATGGTGAATAATTATTCTAATTGACGCTTCAAGGCATAAAAATCTTCACGCAGAGCCGATAATTCCTGCTTCAGCATAGCAACTTCCGCCTCCAGTGCGTTCAAGCGCTCTGCATCTGCATTGCTCGGCGAAGGAGCAGAAACAGAAGGCTCCTGGGCAATTGGAACACCACAAAGCAAGTGCGTGTAACGGGCTTCTTTCTGTCCGGCTTGCCGGGGAAGACGCACTACAAGCGGCGTTCCGGCAACGGCAGTAGCAGGATGTTCCGCCGAAGATAATTCCGTGAGAACTGCTTCCACTTCTGTCAACGAGGCAAAAGGATGCATTCGTTCGGCACGACTTCGGAGTTCGCCCAGTGTTTGAGCGCCCCGCAGGAACAGTTCACAGAGAATCGCAAGCTGCGGTGGTGTTAATTGCAACGTTTCGGCGAGTCTGTGGCGATACTTCGGCACACGTGATACGCCAGCTTCTACCATTCTGACAAGCGACTTTTTGCGGGCTTCGTCGAATGCTTGCACAACATCATTTTCGCTCAGACTGAGAACAGGGTCACGATTCGACTTTTGGTTACACGCCGCCGTGAGTGCGTTCAGCGTCATCGGATAATAATCCGGCGTGGTGATTTCTTTTTCCACGAGAGCGCCCAAAACGCGGGCTTCGTTCGGAGAAAGAAACGCTTGGTGCAGTGAGATGTCTAGTGTGTTTTCCATTGTCGAGTGCAACTATTGGGCGCTGAAAAATTACAGTGTAAAGGGGTCATTAGGAGTGGTCGGCGCAGATACGGACTTTGCGGACGTACCGCGAATAGCGCCTAAATCCTTTTGTGCAAAGCCGAAGATACTTCCGCAAATACCACCAAGAATATGTGCAAACTGTGAGATATTGTCCATTTTAAGCGCTCCATAGACCTCGCGTCCTAAGTATAGCACCACGATTATCACAAACGTCAGCGGAATATGTCCTTGCTTCAGATTCGCAAATGAACTGAGCAAAATCATCATAAAAACGATACCGCTTGCGCCCATAAGTCCTGTTGTGAAGAAAAAATTATTGAGCAATGCGGTGATGAGTGCGGTTACGACAATCATAATCAGGACCGTACGCGAACCATATTTTTCTTCCAGCAAAGGACCAATAAGCAAAATAATGGAAAAGTTGCCGAAAAGGTGTTCCCAATTCGCATGACCAAAGATATGCGAGAAAAGCCGCAAATACGTCGTCGGGTCAATCCACGACAATCCGGGCTGCGTGGAGAAAAAATACTGCCCGACCGTACCGCCTGTGGAATTACTCGCCACCATGACAGCAGCAGAAAGCAGGGCGAAAGTCAGAACGACGGGGGCGTTGTAGTCGAGTTTCATATCGTTTCAGAAGGAAGTTGAAGAAATGCGTTTTCGGTAATTTCGTTGAGAGCATTGATGAAATCTCGTTTGCTTGAGCCAAAAGCGGTAAAACTGTTTCGCTATCAAATTCTACAAAATCTTCATAATCGCCCTCAAAGCGGTTTTCAAACAAACGATTATAGATTTTCCCCATTTCAACGGTTACCAAACCAGTCTTTACGACATTTAAATGAAAAGCGGACTTGGTTGAAGCATGAGTTTTTGAGGATTTGCCCACAATGAGCAAATATGCAGAGACTGCATAAAAACAAGCATAATATAGACGATTGATTGTACCGTTCCAAGATTCGGATTGTGCCAGCGTTTGCGCCTCACCCAATGTTTCTTTCACCCGTGTAAGACGATAACGTACTAATTCCGAAAGAGTTGCAGTCATACACGAGTTCCTTCGCGCATCACATTTTGGTAAAATGGCGAGACCGACATTGTCTGCCAGTCTTGGCGAAAGCGAATAATGGAAGAGAGTACCGCACCTGCATCCCATTCCACTTCTGTATAAATTTTATCTCGTATGGCATCCATCCCTTTTCGCGCGACAGGATGGTTGAGCAGAATCAAAAAATCCCAATCCGATTCTTCACGTGCATCGCCTCGTGCTTGCGAGCCATAAAGAATAATTTCAGCATCCGGTTCAATTTCCAGAATGCAGGATTTTATGCGCCGGAGAAGTTCTTCGCGGGAAATGGTCATACACTCATACATCTTGTCGTTGTAGTTCGTCAGTAATTAGATTGCTAATCTTATGAACAAATACTGTAGCCGCTTGCAACATGGAATACGCTTGATCTGTGTCGAAGTCAACAAAATCAATATAATCGCCTTCTTGTCTGCTATCAAACAACATATCATACACATCAGCTTCCATATCGGTCAAAATACCACCTTGAATAAGATGCTGATGAAACATTGTTCGTGTACCTGTATGAGTCTTGGGTTTGACATCTTTTAGCAACAACAAACTGCTAACAACATAAAAACAAGCATAGTACGAACGGTTAATGCTTGTATTCCAGTGCCGCGTTTCAAGAAGTACCTCTGCCTCAAGAATTGCTTCTTGTCCTTTGTTCAGACGATAACGTACAATCTGTGCCGTATGCTCATTCACAGCGCAATCCCTTCACGAGCAACATTCTCATAAAAAGGTGTTGCCTGTATTTTCGGCGTATTCCATTCAGCCTTGTTGCGAACGAGCGCTGACAAGGCAACGGCAGCAGAATACTCAATATCTGTACGCAGTTTGCGCCGAAGTGTTCTGGCTTGCTCACTGTCAATCGGATGACTAACCAAAACAAGTAAATCCCAATCTGATTCCTCACGTGCATCGCCTCGTGCTTGCGAGCCGTAAAGAATAATTTCGGCATCTGGCTCAATTTCCAGAACGCATGATTTTATGCGCTGGAGAAGTTCTTCGCGGGAAATGGTCATGGTCTATTTCTCCGTGTTAGTCCATCGTGCCAATATACATCCAATCACCGCCCAAATTCAAGCATACGTGCTTGTCAATGCCAATCAAATGCTCCAATTCGCCTTGCATCGGAAAAAAATTGACGTGTTCGTCCAGTGTGTAATAGTAATAGCGTTGGCGCGGCGTAACAATCATCACCTGCTTGCGGCTAATGCGCTTCAGTTCAGCAATCGCAGGCGCAAGGTTTGGTATATGCTCAATCGTGTGATGACACGTCACCACATCAAAGGCTTTGTCTTCAAACGGCAGCGCTTCGATATTTCCTTGATGGTACGTGATTCCTGCACCCAAATCCACGTGTGGCATCACGTCGCAAGCGTGAAGGTCGTATTTGCCAAGGGTCTGGACTTGTCGCAAAAAATAGCCATTACCACAGCCAATATCAAGCACTGTTTTTGCCGTCGGGTCAATGTTTTTCAGCATGAACTCAATGCACGCATCGTTGAGGTCAGTCGGACGCGATGCTGCACGGCTTTTTTTGCGCAGAACGGTGTAGAAATGCTCGTACTCGTCTTTGGTCATCGTCCAGATGCGCGTTTTGAAATCCATATAAGCGCGAATCGTTTCCGAATCGCCGTTGTACCAATACCAAAAAAATGGATACATGAACCACTTGCTGTCGCGGACTGCCGGCGGAAGCCATTCGTCCATGACGGTGCGAATGGCGTTGGTAATGTTTCTGTGCATAAATATCAATAGTTCGTTCGTTTATTCTTGTTCGGTCGAAAGTTTTCCGCCGCTTGTGTCTATTGCTACGGGGTATTTACCCGTGAAGCACGCCGAACAGTATCCGGCATCTTGCGGAACTGCTGCGAGCAATTTCTCAACCGACAAATACCGCACTGAATCTGCTTCCAGCGCCTTGGCAATATCTTCCTCGTTGCTGTGGTATTGGTTTGCAATGAGTTCCTCACGGTCGGGAAAGTCCATTCCATACATACACGGATGTGTCACGGGCGGCGATGAAATGCGCAAATGCACTTCGCGTGGTGCTGCCTCGCGGACAAGTCGCACGATGGAGCGCGAAGTAGTGCCGCGTACAATAGAATCATCAATCAAGACCACTTTACGATTTTCGAGTACACCGCGCACCGTGTTGAATTTTGTTTTTACCTTAAATTCACGCTGGTCTTGCCCCGGAGCAATAAACGTCCGCCCGACATAGTGGCTGCGAATAAGTCCGATTTCGTAGCGCGTCGGAACACCGTTTTTGGTCGCATTTTGCGCAAAACCGATGGTTGCCGTGTTAGCGCTGTCGGGAACGCCAATAGCGCGAACAGGCTCAGTGTCATTGTCCGGCAGCACAGGATGTTCTTCTGCCAATGCCTTGCCTAACTTACGACGTACTTTGTCAACATTATGCCCAAAAATGCGGCTGTCGGGGCGGGAAAAATAAATATATTCAAAAATGCAATGACACGATTTCGGGGTTACTTTCTCGATGGGGAACGATTTTATTTCGCCCGTTTCGATTGTATTGCGGTCAATCATAATGATTTCGTTATGTCCCACTTCGCGCACAAATTCTGCACTCACAATGTCGAGTGCGCAGGTTTCCGAAACAACGAAGTACGCATATTCTTCTTTCCCGTTCACTTCCACTTTCTTGCGTCCGATGCAAAGCGGACGAAAGCCGTGTGGATCTCTGGCAGCATAGAGCGCGTGCTCGGTCAGAATTACCAGTGAGTATGCGCCTTTGGCGGTTTGCAGCGATTCGTGGATTTGTGCAAATTCTGTCTTTGCTTTGCTTCGTGCGATAAGATGCAGAAAAAGTTCGCTGTCGGTGGTGGTCTGGAAAATAGCGCCGTCGTTTTGCAATTTTTCTCGGAGCAAGCGTGTATTGGTCAGGTTTCCGTTGTGTGCCAGCGCGATATTTCCCAAACGATATTTTATCCAAAAGGGCTGGACATTCGCAATTTTTGAGCTTCCGGTGGTAGAATAACGATTGTGTCCGATAGCCGCTGTGCCGCGTAACTGCTCAGTCAAGACACCGGCACCGGAAAAGACTTCCAGCACCAAGCCTTCGTCTTTGTGCGCAGAAAAGCGCGTTTTGCCGTCGTCGCGGGTATGCGCTGCCACGATGCCCGCCGCTTCCTGCCCCCGATGCTGCAAGGCGTGAAGCGCGTAGTAGGTCATCACAGCTGCTTGAGGGTGATTGAACACACCCACAACACCGCAATTACACTGGGGTTTGTCCAAGTTCGCGCGGAAATCACGCAAAATCTCGCCGACAGGCGATTCAGCATTAGCAGATGGAGCGTAAGTCAAAGAAGTCGTTTTGTTGTCGTGGGTCAAGTCGTAAGGCGTGATATGCTTGGAAGACGGGGACATGGTTATATGATAGTTCAGTAAAAAAACAGCAACAAGCGAAATGTTGTGGATTCAAGCCCCAAAATTACGAAAATTTCACGGATTTTTTGATGTTCTTGTTTTCATCCGTGCAGGTTGTCTATCATCGAATCGGCACGGCTGCTGCGCCAAAGAGTTCGATAATTGCTTTATCAAGTTCCGGCAGTTCAGCTTTTTTCGGTGTGTCATTCGTGATCGCAGTTTGCGTGGCAGCGACTTGGCTTGTAGTTGTTCGCGAAGCACCATTAGTACTATTATTAGCACCATTGCTCACTGCAGAGTCCTGAGCGGCGGCAGGAACAAATGATGGCGAAAATGACTCAAAAAGCGAGACGGATTTTTGATTTGAGCCACCACGCACGGTTATTCGCACGTCTCCACCGAAGGCTTGCATGAAAATTTCGCTGATATGCTCTCGCTTTTCAATGAGCTTATCGGCTACAAAATCCTGCTCACACGTGCAGACAAGCTCCCCCGCACGGCACTCTACCTGCACCATTTCTTGTTGCTGAAGATATGCTTTTACAGCAGCATCCACGGTTTCGCTGGCTGCAAGTATGCTACGCCACGAGCGTTCCAACTCGTCGGCGCTTATGCTTTTCCTCTGTGATAATTGAGCACCTTCTTTTGCCTCAAAGTTTTCCACATTTCCACGTTTTTCTACCGATTTATCCACAGACTTTTCCACACTGCTTGGTGCAAATCCTTCGGAATTGTGAACAACTGGCGTTTGAGAAATATCAGTCCTGTCAGTGTTGATGCGGACTTGAGGCGTTGGAAGTGCAGATACTTTTGCAGATTGCGCGGGTTGTGTGGCAACCGTCGGTGTAATGGCGGCAATGTTTATTTCTCCGCCTTCAATTTTTTTTTTTAGCTCGGCGAGTTCGGCGAGAAGTTCAGAAAGCTGAATTGCGGAATCCATTTTCGCCATCTGCACCAGCGCAAACTCAAAGCGCAAACGCGGCTGCGGCGCGAAGCGAAGCGCCTGCTCAGTGTTCATAATGATAGTCATATATTGCAGCACATCTTCTTGCGTGAACTTCTGCGCTTCTGCTAAATACTGCTCGCGATGGAGTTTGGAAGCCTCAATGAGCGCAGCGCTTTGGGTAGCCAGCACGGTCAGCAAATTACGGAAATGCTCCGCCAACCCGTGCAGGCACTCTTGCAGGTCGTAACCACGCATAAAGACTTCGCGGGCAAAGTCCAGAATGGTTGCCACATCATGCTCACGTATGGCTCGTCCCAATGTAAAATAAAATTCGGTGTCAATCAGGTTCAATGCTTCATTCACACGGGCGTATTCGACTGTTCGTCCGCAGAACGCAATTACTTGGTCGAAAATACTTTGCGAATCGCGCATGGAGCCATCGCCTTTTTTGCCGATAACCGCAAGCGACTCGTCGTCAATGGTGATTCCTTCGTGCGTGGCGATATAGCGAAGTTGCGTAGCGATTTCGTCTATCTGCATCCGCCGAAAATCGAAACGCTGGCAACGGCTTAAAATCGTAGCGGGGACTTTGTGCGGCTCAGTAGTAGCGAAGACAAACAGCAAATGGCGAGGCGGCTCTTCCAACGTCTTCAACAGCGCATTAAACGCTGAGGTGGAAAGCATATGCACCTCGTCAATGATGTACATTTTGTAGTCCCCTTTAACGGGCGGATACTTCGCATTTTCGCGGAGTTTGCGAATATCGTCCACACTATTATTCGACGCGCCGTCAATCTCAATCACATCCATTGAGCGCCCAGTGTTTATCTCGGTGCAAGAAGCACAAACATTACACGGCTCAAATTCGGGAGAAGGATTTTCACAATTAACCGCTTTTGCCAGAATACGCGCTGTGGTCGTCTTCCCAACGCCGCGAGGTCCGTTGAAGATATACGCATGGTGAATACGCCCTGATTGCACGGCATTACGCAATGTCCGCGTGACGTGTTCCTGCCCGACAACATCGGTAAAACGCTGTGGTCGCCATTTACGGGCAGTAACGATGTATTGTTCTTGGGATGAGGATGTTTGGTCAGACATTGGAAGAGCGGTGTTCATCGTCAGGAAATATTTTAAGCAAGCGCTAAATTAGCAAAAAAAGCGGAGAGTTCCTGCGTTTGCTTCCTTGAATCGGCGAAGTTTACTCTTCGTGCTCACCCAAAGCCATTTCGACTCTCCCAAGCAAATGCGTAATGGTGCCGACCAAAGCAAGCCTGTCTTCATCACCTAATTGCACAGCATTTCTTCTGAGTTCAGTCATTTGTTGGTCGAATTCCGCTTGCAAGGTTGTTATCTGCTCTTCGAGTGCCGAGACCGCCCGCTCATGTTCGTCGGCGTGTGCTGCAAGCGTCTGTTGATGCTGAATACGCTCCTCTTGCAGTTGCGTTTTCAAATTCTCCAATGCTGTTTCGTAAAGATTTTTGCTGGCGGTGAGTTGCACTATTTGCTCATGCTCTTTGGTGTATGCTTCGAGCGCTTCCTGACGCTGAATGCGCTCTTCATGCAATTGCACTTTCAGAGCTTCCAATGCCGTTTCGTGGAGATTCTTGCTTGCGGAGAATTGCGAAGATATGCTGGCAGCATATTCCACTCGATATTGTTCCAACGATGCCTTCAATTCCTTTTCAAACGCCTGAACGCGCTCAATAGTTTCTGTTTGCTCTTCCGCTATCTGCTGCCAAGTAAGGGCATCTTGTTCAACTTTTTCTAAATTATCGCGGAGGCTATTGCGCTCGTTGGCAAGGGCGCTGATGCGCGCATCACTTTCGCTTGTAAGCCGTTTTGCATCTTCAAGCCGAGCGGTGACCTCTCCACTATACACTCGTGCGGCTTCCAGCTTCTGCTCCAATTCTAAACGCTCTTGTGAGCTATTCTTTTCAAATGCCTCCAAACGCCACCGTAATTGCTCGTTGTCATCAAGCAAAGTATCGCGCTCAGTCCTAAGAGTTTCAATTTCTGCTTTTAGTTCGTCCACCTCTGTTGCCACATTCAAAGACTGTTGGCGGCTTGCCGTTAAGTCATGTCTGAGAGCCTCAAGACTTGTTTGCCAGTGTTCGCGCTCCGTATTCAAGTCTTTCGTAGCAAGTGCAAGCTGTTCGGAGAGTGTTTTATTTTCCTCGTTTCGGTGTGCGACCAATTCTTCTTGCTCATTCAGAATCCGCCGCAGTTCTTGGATTGTTTCCTCACGCTGCTTGCCTGTCTCAA
>Ga0075154_10002782_pt1 | contig 11306 bp, 8 predicted proteins | sample JI71714BDNA_FD_70965 | JGI IMG/M metagenome (GOLD analysis project Ga0075154, IMG submission 70965) | Wastewater effluent complex algal communities from Wisconsin, to seasonally profile nutrient transformation and Carbon sequestration -... | ecosystem: Engineered > WWTP > Effluent > Algae... | reverse complement strand
CAGCCCGGTGATGTGGTCGTGCGGCGCGGGATCGGCGTCGAGCCCCATGCAGTCGCGCAGCGCCGCCTGGGCGAAGGTCTCGATGATCAAGGTCGATTTGCCCGATCCCGACACGCCGGTCACCGCGGTGAAGACGCCGGTGGGAATCTTCGCGTCCATCCCCCGCAGGTTGTTGCCACGCGCGCCCTTGATCTCCACCCACCCTTTGGGCGTGCGGCGTGCGCGGTGGGGGGCCACACGGGCCCTTCCCGACAGGTAAGCACCGGTGAGGGAGGCGGGATCCGCTTCCAGATCGGCCGCGGTCCCCTCCGCCACCAAACGCCCGCCATGCTCGCCCGCACGCGGACCGATGTCGAGCACCCAGTCGGCGTGCCGGATGGCGTCCTCGTCGTGTTCCACCACGATGACCGTGTTGCCCAAACCACGCAGGCGCTCCAAGGTACGCAGCAAACGCTCGTTGTCGCGTTGGTGGAGCCCAATGGACGGTTCGTCGAGCACGTAGAGCACCCCCGTCAGCCCCGAGCCTATCTGGCTGGCCAGGCGGATGCGCTGGCTCTCGCCGCCGGACAAGGTACCCGCGTCCCGCGCCAAGGTCAGGTAGGCGAGGCCCACGTCGAGCAAGAAACCCAAACGGGCCCGAATCTCCTTGAGGATGGGGGTGGCGATCGCCAGGGCCTGTGGGCCCAAGGTGGCCGGCACCGATTCCGCCCAAGCGGCCGCCGCGTCGATGGACAGGACCGAGATCTCCCCGATGTGCTTGCCGGCGACCCGCACGGACAACGCCGTGGGGTTCAAACGGTGCCCATGGCAGGATTCGCAGGTCTGCGCGCGCCGCCAACGCTCCAAGTCGTCGCGCGCCCAAGGGGAAGAGGGACGATCCCACCGGTCTTGGAGCGACGGGCGCACCCCTTCGAACCGCCGACCGGAGGGCATGACGCCGCCGTCCCACAACGCCCGGACCCATGCCGGATCCCAATCTTTCAACGGCACGTCCTTGGGCAGGCCCATGCCCGCGGCCAAACGCTCCCAACGCGCGTCCCACTCGCCCCACACGCGCACGGCCCCGCCGCGCAAGCTGCGGGTGGCGTCGATCGCGCGCTCGACGTCGAAACGGTGGATCACGCCCAACCCGTCACAGGTCTGGCACGCGCCCATAGGCGCGTTGAAGGAGAACAGGCGCGGTTCCAGCTCGGGCACGGTGAAACCCGACACCGGGCAGGCGTAACGCTCGGACAAGGTCCTCTCCACCCAAGGCGCGCCCGAATCCGCTTGGCTGGGCACGTCGACCAGGCCACCCGCCTTGTTGAGCGCGGTGCGCAAGCTGTCCGCCAACCGGGCCTCGATGCCGGGGCGCACCACCAACCTGTCGACCACGATGCCTATAGAGGCACGCTTCTTGCGGTCGGGTTCGGGAGCCGCGTCGATGTCGAACACCTCGCCGTTGACCCGCACGCGCTGGAACCCCTCCCGCCGCCACTCTTCGAACAGTTTTTTGTGCTCTCCCTTGCGATCGCGCACCACGGGCGCGACCACCATGAAACGCGTACCCTCCGGCCAAGCCATCACCGCGTCCACCATGTCTTGGACCTGTTGGGCCGTGATGGGCAGGCCCGTGGCGGGCGAATAGGGCACGCCCGCACGGGCGAACAGCAGGCGCAGGTAGTCGTGGATCTCTGTCACCGTGCCCACCGTGGAACGGGGGTTGCGCGAGGTGGTCTTTTGCTCGATCGCGATGGCGGGCGACAGCCCTTCGATGGAATCGACGTCGGGCTTGTCGAGCATGGACAAGAATTGGCGCGCGTAGGCCGACAGGCTTTCCACATACCGCCGTTGCCCCTCGGCGTAGATCGTGTCGAACGCCAGCGACGATTTGCCCGACCCCGACACGCCCGTGATGACCACCAAGGCGTCCTTGGGGATGGACACGGACAGATCCTTGAGGTTGTGCGTACGCGCCCCGCGCACCCGCAACATGCCCCGTCCCGCCCACCGATCGTTGCTGCCTTCCGACACATCCGTCCTCCTTCAAAAAAAGCCGCGGGAGGGCCCGTTCGCCACTGGACGATCCCGATAAAAGGCCCACATCTTCCAGGGGGAAACCCTTGTTGGCCGTCTTGTTGGAGACGGCCAACAAGGCCCTTCCCCCTCCACATAAGGATAACCCACGATGTTTACCACCAGCACCGCCGACTTCGCCACCCTGCGCCGCGAAACCATCCAAGCGCACGAGGTCTCCGCCCTCTTCGCGCAGGTCGCCGAGATCTCGGGCGTCGCGGAATCGGACACCGAAACCGGCGAAGCCACCAACGAAGACGGCCAATCCGTCCACGCCTACAGCTCGCCCCTTTCGCTGTGGGAACTCAAGCGCGGCCTCATCACCCCGGCCACCCCCAAGGAACGCTCGCTGTGGTCGCGCCTGAAATGGGGCGTCTGTGCACAGGCCTGCGAAGAGATGGGCATCGAGATGCGCAAACCTGAAGGGGTCGCCGTCTCCGACGCGCACCCGTTCCTGTCCTCGCGCGTCGACATGGAGGTGAGCGAAGATCTCGGCGCCACCTGGATCCCGATGATCGCCAAGAACATCGCCAACACCCAGATGGACATGTGGCGCAACGCCACGGGCGAATGGATCGTGCCCGAAGCGGTCCTGCTCGAATGCTACCAGCATTGCCTGGTGCGCGGCGCGCCCAAGGTGCACGTCGCCGCCCTCTTCGGCGGCACCACGGTCCGCCGCTTCGTCGTCGAACGCGACGAAGACACGATCGCGATGATGGTCGACGGCGCCGCCTATTTCTGGAACTGCGTCACCACCGGCAAGCGCCCCGGCAGCACCAGCAAGCATGACACCAAGATCATCGCGCGCCTCAACGCCGTGATCGATCCCACCGAAGAGATCGCGGACTTCCGTGGCGACTCGGGGATCGAGAAGGCGTTGGCGCTCAAACAGGCGCTCAAAGCGGAGATCAAGGAACGCGAAAGCAAGATCGAAGAGATCGACATCGAGCTGCGCGCACGGATGGACGGCAAAGGCGCCGCCCTGATCTCCGACACCCACCAGATCCGCTGGATCCGCACGCCCGCCCAAACGGTCACCTACGACAAGCCGGCGAACGCGTACCTCAAGATGACCAAGATCGCGACGCGCGCCGCCGGCACACCGCTGGCGAAGCTTTCCGAACAAGCAGGTTGAGCACGGGGCCCCGTGTGGGTGTCCCTCGTATGAGGACACCCACACGCCACCCCGCGCCATCGACAAGGGACAGACCAATGTTCAAAGAACCCACCGCCTTCCGCACCACCGCCGACGAGGACCTGCTCCGTAACGCCCAGTTCGATCCGGTCTTCGACGCGGACGGCACGCTGGTCGATATCGTACACCTCGAGATCACCACCGATCGCAGCCGCGGCATCCGCGCGATGGAAGAGCTGGCCGCCTCGAACATGGAAGGCGACCACGTCGTCCATGCCGACGGCTGGACCGGCAAATGGAAGCGCGTGCTCAACACGCCCGCGCCAGGCGCGGCCCACAGCATCAAACCGTCCAAGCGCTGGAACAGCGCCCTGGGCGAGTTCGTGCCCAGCGCCACGCTCATCCTGCCCTACGAGGTCGTCTGGACCCTGTTCGACCGGCTGTTCTTCGGACGCTACTCGATCCAGGTCCAAGAACTGACCTTCGACAGCGAAGACGTGGTGGAAAGCAGCGCCGAAGGCGCGCGCAACATCCCCGGCCGCGTGTTCTACGCCAACGCCAAGGTCGCGATCACGCTGCATCTGGAAAACGGCGTGACCCGCACCTACACCGGTTTCGGCGTCTCCTACGATTCGGTGAAACTGCCGATGACGGGCAACGTCTACACCATCAACTCCGCCCGCCGCATGGTCGAGAAAGGCGCCGTCTCCGACGCCAAACGGGAAGCCTTGGCCTCCATGGGCCGCGTCTTCAACCGGGCTTTTGAAGACGGTGCACAGGCGATGCGCGCGATCGAAGAAAAGCTCTTGGAGAAGATGCGCGGCGAGGCCACGTCGGGCTCCAAAGCCCCACGCCCCGTGCGCGTGGCCCCGGCGCCCCGCAAAGCGATGGATCCCAACGACGCCCCGATGTCGACGCAAGCCGACAACGTCCCCGACGATTACGTGCCGATGGACGCCTACGACGAGATGCGGGCGGCCGAATCGGAAACGTCGATCGACATGGCCCACAGCGCGGCGATCGCGGACACCGTCGAAACGGACCGCACGACGGCAGCAAGCGAATCCGACACGACCACCACGGACGCCATGGAGGCAGCCCCGAACGACGAGGACGAAGGCGCCGCCAAACCCACAGCCGCCACCACGGCACAGGATGCCGTGGCTTTGGGCCCAAAGCCGTCCAAGAACGCGCCTGCCAAAAGCGACGCGGGAAAAGTCAAGGTGGAAAAAACCGGCACAAAACCCGCAGGCAAAGCCAAGGCCCTCGAAACGACCAAGCCGCAAAAGCCCACATCGGACGGGGCACAGGCGCAAGGCTACACCCTGTCGATCGGGCAAAGCACGCAGACCGTGGCCGACGCGGACGAGGCCTTCCAACTGGTCTTCGACGCGGTCGAATCGGCGGAAACCACGGCGGCCAAACTGGCGCTCCTGGAACGCAACAAGGTCGCTTTGCTCCGGGCCGAAAAGGCCAACGGCGACGTGGGGTTCACCTACGCGGAACTGGAGGCCATGGCCCGCGACGAAGGCCAAGGCGCCCCAAGCCTGCCCGCCACCGTCCAAGCGGAAGAAGACGAGGCCATCGACGAAGGCCTGCGCATCGTCGCGCGCGACGACAAAGGCGAGCACATCCTGCGCGGCTACGCGAAGATGTTCGACGCCCATCCCACGCGCATCGACGCGATCCTCGACGCCAACCAAGACATCGCCAAGAAGCTGACGGGCAAGCAACGGGTCGAGTTGGCCAAAATAGTGATGGACGTGCGCGCCAAACGCTGAACGCCCACACGACACAACACCGCGCCGCCCCTCACGAGGCGGCGCGGTTTTGCCTTTGGGGTACCATTTCCTATCCAGATATACAGGGACGTGGGGTACCTCACCATAGGGCCCCCACGGCCCTGCTTCTGGACAACGGTGGACAAGATGGCGCAAGAGAAAACGAATCGCGGGTACAGCAAAGACCAGAAGGAAGAGGACAAGGTCACCTTCGACAAGGTCAAACAGGTACTCGCAGAACGCGCGGCGGAGTTCGCCGAGTTCGTGGTGGGCGAGAAACCCACCTCGCGCGGGCAAAACTCCATCCGTTTCTACCCAAAGGGATCGTTGGTCGTCACCACCGGTGGGCGCAACAAAGGCACGTTCTACAATTTTTCCGACGAAAGCCAAAAAGGCAGCATGATCGATCTGTGGATGACGCTCAAAGGCGGCAGCGCCTACGACGCGTTGATGGCAGGGTGCGACTTCCTGGGCATGAGCCGAGACGACCTCAACAAAGCGGCAGCCGCCATCCCTGCCAAAGATCCTAAAGAGGAAGAAGCCGAAGAAAAACAGAGGGTCGAAAAACGCCTCAGGACAGCCCGCTGGCTGTGGGACACCGCGTCCAACAAGGACGGACGGGAAGAAGGCCTCGCGTACCTTCGCAACCGTGGTATCCATATCGACCCACCACCAGACCGCATGCGTTTCCGCAAACTGACGAAAGAAGACCTGGTCAAGATGAACTACGACCCGGCCCTGATCCCCGACACACCTGTGACGGCCATCGTGCTGCGTGCCACCAACGCGCAAGGGGACACGACGGCGGTCCAGCAGATTCTGACCGCGGAAGGGGTGAAGCTGTCCAAGATCGTCCCCGACATCGGGAACGTGAAAAAAACAAACGGGGAACTGACGGGAAGCGCCGTGAAATTCGGCGATCCCAAAGCCGAAGAGGTCATCTTGGCAGAAGGACCGGAAACCGCGATGTCCATCCACGCGGTCACCGGCAAAGCGGTTTGGGTCACCCTCGGCACGTCCAACTACACGACTCTCCAAATCCCACGCCATGTCAAACGCCTCCTCATCGCGGCCGATATCGAACCCTGGGGAACAGGGATGGCAGCCGCCATCCGGGCCAAACAGCATTGGGAAGCCGCAGGCGTGCCGGAGGTCGGGATAGCGATCCCCCCTGTGCCACCTGGCAAAGACTCCAGCGACTTCAACGACGTACTCCAAGATCTCGGCCCAGAAGCCTTGATCAAGGCCGTCTCCGATCCCGTCATCGGGCCGCGCAACCACGCCCCAGGGACGGTCTGCATCACCCCCGACCCCTTCGCGGCCATCGAAATCATCAAAGCCACCGGCATCGACGTGATCGCACGGGTGCCAGGGGCGAACAAAGACGGGAAGCGCTGGCCGATGGCCCTCGATCTCCTCGTCGAGGACCACCACACGCGCGTGCTGGTCGTGCCCCGCGAAGGCTACACCATCGTGGACGAGAACCTGCGCAAAGCGCGCCCGGATCTCCCCATCAAAACGCTGGCACCCAACAGCATGGCCGTCCTGGACGCCGCACGGACCCCAGGGGCTGTGCTGGCCATGGTGGCGCGCCACACCGACCTACACGCACCGTCCGGCATCGACGGCACGAACGCGCTGGCCTTCTGCCTGCGACGCGCGGACGCCGACGCCCTCCACGGGGCCGGGCATAAAGCGGTCGCCGTGCGATCCAAAGGCATCGACGCGCTCGATCTCTCCTTTATGAAAGGCCGCAAGGCCATCCTGTGCCCGATGGGCAATGGGACCGAGTTCGACGATCGCCTGGAAGAGCGCCTGCAAGCGGCAGGGGCCCAAACGACCCGGCTGGTTTGGCAGCTGTTCAAACCCGAAGGCGACGGATTCGCGATCACCCGCGCCCGTATCCCCGACACCTACGGCGCGGCGGAAGCCGTCTCGGAAGGTTGGAAAGGGGAGCGGATGGTCGACCTGCTCAAGGCCTCCGAATCCGCGCGGCGCCAGGTCCTGCGCGAAAAAGCGGCCCAAGAGGACGCGGTCACCACGCCAGCGTCCGTGGCACCCCCGTCCTCCAACAGCCCCACCAAAAAAGCCAGGGACGACGACGCGCGCTGAAACCCACCTGGGCGCGGTGCCCCCAACAGCGTTTCTGTCGGCCGCGAGCGATGCCACGCGGCCGGCACCAGATGGCGGTCTGTGCCCAGATGGACACACGCAACGCGCGGTGCTGGCGGGGATGCACATATCCGCAAGAAACGCACGCCACGACACCGCTCTCTCTGTTTTTCTGCCCATATCCCTGCGAAGACACACCACCATGCACACAGGCTTACCCCCCATGGACGCACAAACCCCGACACCGCCCACCCCTGTCGTGTGGGCATCCGACATCGAGATCAGTGACCTCTACCGCACACGACTCACCCGCACCTTACGCCACGCGATGGCCGAGGTGGAAGCCGTCCTGGGGCCTTGCGGGGTCGACACGGTGCTCGTGGGCGGGACGCCCGAAGCGGCACTGGAAACCCTTGCCACGCACGAAACAGACCTACAACAGGCGGCCGGCCCGCAGGGAGGCCTCTGGCATTCCACAGCTACGGACACCCCTATGGAGGTCTATCAGGGAGCATGTTGCACAGCACATACGCGCGATAATAGAAAGATCGTGGCGCTTTGGTTTCCCAAAAGCGTGCTCGTATGGCTCAACGCAGACCCCAAGGTCGAGAAACATGACGGGTACCAAAAAGAATCCTACGGCCTTCTTGCACACGAAATGGGGCACGCAAAGGCGCATTTCGAGGCCTACGCCCCTTACGTCGATCCCAACAACGCCGAGTTTTGGGCCAACGTTGCGGACAAAGATCTCTACGGAACCTTGATCCTGACGATGTCTGCGTTCGCCCTGTCCGAGTTCGGGGCGATTCGGGCAGAGACCGTGTTCATGCAAAAAAAGTACGGCGCGTATGCGTTCGCGCGGAGCCGAATCGAAGGGATGGGCAAGGAACTGGCGTCGATGGAGCAGGCAGCGATGCAGGTGATGGCGCGCGACGACGAAGCAGAAGACCCCGAAGACGCGATCACAGCGATGTCCGCCATATCCAAGCGGATCGGGTACAGCCTAGGGGTGCTGGCGGGCTATGCAGCGGCCAACCCAACCCTGGAAAGCCATAAAGACGATGCCCGGGCGCTGCTGGACACCCTGTTCGCGGAACGTCCGGGCATCTTGCAAGCGATCGCCACGGCGCAAGCCGCGCTGTCCGCACGCATGGCCTTGCCGACACCACACCCACCTTTCCACACCGACGAAAGGCTTATGGAAGGGTTCCACGACGTGATAGGCTGTTTGTTCCCCTAACGCCGACGGAGGGGACCGTTGGGCGAGGCTGCCGTTTTGGCGGCCACGTACGAAACCGGCCGCACACGGCGCCCGCGTGCGTGGTGCACACGCCACGCACCGAAACTTTCCACCCCAAAAACAGAGAACCAAAGAGCAAATTTTCGCTTTTCTCCAGCCCATCCGCTTCCGTTTTTCGGACCTGTACCCACGTCCTGTGGGCACGCCTCAACACAGGACCAAGCCCCATGAAAAAGACCCTCCTTGCCACCGTCACCGCCTTCGCCACCGCCCTCTCGGCACCGGCCTTCGCCCAAGACGCCGCGGGCCCGCTCACCCTGGAACTCAACACCGTGACCGAACTGGACGGGGGCGCCTGCCGTCTGGTCTACGTGGTCTCGAACGAAACGGTCGAAGACCTCACCGCCTCGACCTATGAGGTCGCCGTGTTCAACGGCCGCGGCGCCGTCTCGAACATGCTGCTGATGGAATTCGGCGCGATCGAGGCCGGCAAGACCCGCGTCGTCCAGTTCGACGTCGCCGGCCAAGCCTGCGCCGACATCTCGCGCATCCTGGTCAACAACCAGGTCGACTGCGCCACCGCCTCGGGCGATTCGACGATGTGCATGGACGCGCTGGCGACCCGCACCCTCGACACGACCATCGCCTTCACGAACTGATCCGCGAGGATCGGGGCCGCGCAAGCGGCGTGCGGGGCCGCCCGGGGTACCTCCCCCCGGGCGGCTTCGTCGTTTTCATGCACCTGTCTAGGCGCCATCTTGGCGCCGACAAGCACACGCACCATGCAACGTGGCCACAGGCGCCCTCCTCGCTCCACACCTCATGGACGTGAAACGGCGCCCAAAGGGCGCCGCTTGGACAACAACAAGCCCGCTTCGGGCAGGACACAGGCCATGTTCAGGGGGCAGGAATCGCGGGTACCTCGATGGGCCCCCATCCGGGCTGTTCGACGACGGTGGACAACAAGGCCACCATCGCGTCGAGGTTCTCCTCACGGCTCCGCGCCAGCAATTCGTCCCCACGGAACAGAAGCAGCTCGCCAGGCTTGTCCACCGCGTTCCCCGCGAACAGGGGGTGCATGCCCCAACGCTCCATCGACGCGTCGACCATCACCATGTGCCGGGACGCTCCAGGCACGAGATCCATGGCCTCTTGCAAAGCGGAACGCTGCCTGTCGCACGAAGGGCAATACTTCGCCACGGCATGGACCAGGACCGCTTGGTCCCCGCCCATGGACGCGGCGGAAAACGCCGAAGGGCTGTAGTCCCCGATATGGCGGATCTCCGCCTGCGCGGGCAGGACCCACAAAGACAAGGCCGTCGCCACCGCCCAAGCACACCAACGTCCGTCCATCGTCCTATCCTCCCACGTCCTTAAGCGGCCCAAGCACGCCTCGCCATGGCCAAACCGTCCCGATCTATGTGGGGAAAAGACCGACCAAGCCCAAACAGGCACAGGAACAGACCGGCGTTTCTTCCCTCTTCAACCACAGGTTTTTGACGACACCCATGTTGGCGCAAAGACCGTACGCGAACGCGCGCCCGAAGGCGCGCGCCGCTCCCCACCCAAGGAGGAGACACAGAGGGAATATCCCTGGGTGTCGAAACCAGGCCTCAGGCGCCGATCAGACGGCGACGGGGCAGCCGCCGGCATGGAGCAGGATGTCGAGCGGCTGGCCGGGGGTGGCCATCAACGCCAGCATCGCGACGGACAGCCCCAAGACCAACGCCGTGGTGGTCAGGACGGAAAGGGCCTTGTCCAGGCCAGACACCATGGTGTCGGAGGAGCCGGCATGGGAAAGGGTGGGGGGCAGGGCGGTGTCCATAGGGGTCTCTCCTGAACGAGGGCCCGCGCTGTCCACGCGGCGGGCACGGTGGTGTCGTGTCTGTTCCAGATAGGCAACAAAAACAGACCGCCCAAAGCGGGGAAGCCCCACCGCGGCGTCCAGGCAGCACGACACAAAGCGACAAGAGAGGAACAGCAAGGACAACCACGGCTTTTTCGGGGACAGGGCGCGCGGCAAAAAACTTCGCATCGCCTTGGTCCGCGCAGGGGAAACCGAACCTGGAATCAGGAACAACGCCCGTCTTGCCGGGGATCAAGGGGACGCGCCACGGCGCCCACACAGGGGGCCCACGTCCAAGGCAAGGCACCGGGCACGGCGCGGGGCACAGATCCTTCCAAGGCCGACAGAAGGCGCGGTGCCACGGGACGGCCGTCTTTGGCGCGCGACGCGGCGGCGCTCCGCCCCGACACGGCGTCGGGCGACGCCGCGGCCGACGCCACCACATCCCCATGGGGGATGTCCAACACGGGCAGATCCGGGGCATCGCCCACGCGCACCACCCTCGACGCTTCCCCACGCGCCAGCGCACCAGAGGCGGCGGCTTTTGGCCTCTCGGCCGGCACGGGCGACGCCACCAAGCCGTCCCATCGGGGGAAGGGGGCCGCGAAGGGGCCAAGGACGGACGAGGCTGTACGGGCCGTGTCCTCCGCCCGCCGGGCGAAGGGCACTGAAGCGGGCAAGGCGGGGGCCGCGGCGATCACGGGGGCTGGGCCCAGGTCTTGCGGCACGCCAGCGGCCACGCGCACGTCCCCGACCACCTCCGTGGTCGTATGGGAAGATTCGGACGAAGCCTCGGCGGATCGCGCCACCTCCACAGGGGCACGAGGGGCGCGCGAAGGGGCCAGCACGCCCACCGCCACCGATTCCACGGCGGCCAGCGCCCCAACATCCCCCTCAACGGGAACAAGCGTGGCCGACAGGGATTCCACAAAAGGTGGGGCTATGGCTGCAGCCTCGGCGGGGGAAGGGGCGGGGGCAGCCACCAGCACCGTGGCCGGCGTGTCGGCGCCCATCGATGCGCGCGCGAGGCTCAAGGAGGCGGACGTGGACGGGACAGGACGCGGGGGCGCCAGGGACACCGGCTTCCCCGTCAAGCTTTGGGCCATCGACGCGGGACGGGTGGGCAACGAGGCCACG
>Ga0075154_10002779_pt1 | contig 11307 bp, 9 predicted proteins | sample JI71714BDNA_FD_70965 | JGI IMG/M metagenome (GOLD analysis project Ga0075154, IMG submission 70965) | Wastewater effluent complex algal communities from Wisconsin, to seasonally profile nutrient transformation and Carbon sequestration -... | ecosystem: Engineered > WWTP > Effluent > Algae... | reverse complement strand
TTTGGCGGTGTAAATGGAATCTAAAGTAAACCCAAACTGGTCGGTGAATTGTTTCATCCACACCAAAAGGTCCTCAGAGCGTTTCCCGTAGCCGCCTTCTTGAAATCCGTCCCAAACTTCGATGCCAACCTCCGCTTCAGAAAAAAGAGCGGCCCAAGGCATTCCTTTTAAAACCGGAACGCCAAACACCGGAACGGTAGTATGTTTGGCCAACCCAATCGCACTTCCGCCCGTTCCCAAGGCACAAACATACGCATCGGGCTTGATCAAGGTTTCCACCTCATGGACAACCCCAGCCATGCCCTCCCAAGCTTGTGGACCCGATCCTCCCTCAGGGACTACATACCACGAGGTATCCAGAGTGGCTGCCAGAGCTACTTTATTTCGGTAAGCGCTGCGGGAAACAAAGTCAAGCGCCATCCCATTTTGGTAGGCAAAACGCAAGGTAGGGGAACTTTGGGCATTAAGTTCATCTCCCCGAATAAAGGCTTTCATCTCAAATCCCATCGCTCGACCCAAAGCTGACGAAGCCCAAATGTGATTGGAATGTGCTCCTCCAAATGTTACAAATTGCCGTAAGCCCGCCGCTTGCATCTGGGCCAGGTGTCCTTGCCATTTGCGCCATTTGTTGCCCATGATATCCGGATGAGTCAGGTCATCTCGTTTTACCCAGAGCTGCACACCCGCCGCTTCGATCCAATCCGAACATAAACGAATCAAGGGTGTAGGTGTTTGGATGATTTTTTCTAATTCCCACATAAAAAGCGTAAATTTGTCGCATGTTATATCCATTATCCGACCAACCCGATACCTCTCCTGAAGAGGACGATTTATTTGAACACCACCGCATTACGGTCGATGCGGGTCAATCCTTGATGCGTATCGATAAGTATCTCGGATATCATTTAAAAAATAATTCACGGAGTAAAATCCAACAAGCCATCGAAACAGAGTCTGTCTCGGTGAATGGTGCCTGCGTGAAAGCCAGCTACAAAGTTAAGCCTTTGGATGAAATCGTCATTTCTTTTCCACATCCACCACGAGAAGATTATGATGTTATTTCGCAAGACATTCCGCTTACTATCGTCTATGAAGATGATGCCGTATTGATCGTCAACAAAGCGCAAGAAATGGTGGTTCACCCTGGGCACGGGAATCCGGACGGTACCCTAGTGAATGCCTTGGTTCATCATTTTGGTCAACTTCCCTCCATGGAAGGTAATGTATCAAGACCTGGGCTGGTGCACCGAATCGATAAAGGGACATCTGGTTTATTGGTCATTGCCAAAACCGAGTTTGCGATGCAATTTTTAGCTAAGCAATTTGCCAACCATACGACACAAAGGACTTATTACGCCTTGATTTGGGGTGAGCCCAAAGACGATGCTGGGACAATCCATGCCCATATCGGTCGAAGCTACAAAGACCGCCGCTTGTGTGATGTTTTTCCGGATGGGGAATACGGCAAGGAAGCCATCACGCACTATAAAGTGCTTAAGCGGCTTCGGTATGTTTCGCTCATTCAGTGTAATTTAGAAACGGGTCGGACACACCAAATCCGTGCTCACATGAAATATCTTGGTCATCCTCTTTTTGGTGATGCTGCCTATGGTGGGGATAAAGTATTGAGAGGCCAAATTTTCTCAAAATACAAGCAATTTGTTGATAATTGCATGACGATTTTGCCTCGCCAAGCGCTCCATGCCAAGACCTTGGGTTTTGAGCACCCGACCACAAAGGAATGGATGCAATTTGATTCGGAGCTCCCCGAGGATTTCCAGCACGTATTGGATAAATGGGAGCATTATTTACAATTTAACTAAGGATTCAAGATGTCGTTCCACATTCGCCAAGCCACTCGTGAAGATGTACCCACGTTATTTGCCTTGGTCCAAGAACTAGCGATGTATGAAAAAGCTCCGGAACAAGTCACCAATACCATCGAACGGATGGAAAAGGAAGGTTTTGGTCCGGAGCCTGCCTTTTGGGCAATTATTGGGGAAGAAGACGGTGTACCGGTCGGAATGTCCTTGTATTATTACCGCTATTCAACTTGGAAAGGCAAACGACTTTATTTGGAAGATCTCATCGTTCGGGAAGAATTTCGAGGCAAAAAATACGGTAAAGCCTTGTTTGATGCAACCGTCAAGATAGCCAAAGACACCGATTGTTCCGGTATGATGTGGCAAGTACTCGACTGGAACACCCCTGCCATCGAATTTTATTCCTCCTATGGCACACGGTTTGACGAAGGCTGGTGGAATTGTCATCTCGACTTTTAATTCCTCTCAATCAAGGTGCCTTAACTTGAATGCGGCTGCTTCCGGTACCCATCAAACCGGAAGTACGAAGTAAAACTTTAGGATTTAGACGATCACCCGTCACTGTCACACCTGCAACCCTCCCACGAATTAATTCCTGGCTTAGCCAGGAGGCTTTGCGTAAAAGGTAGTCATTTCGAGCGAAGCGAGAAAACTCTAGCCCGACCAGAAAAAGATTCCTCCTTTCAGTCGGAATGACTACCAACCTTCGCTCATTCGCTACAAACGGTGGGCTCCGATGGAGCCATTTGTCGTCAATTCATCTCTTCTCTGCGCATTTCCATTCATTCCGGCTGATGCTCTGGGCGCAGCAAATCATTGACCGTTTTTACGGGATTGAATGTGATGAGAGGGACTTCGACGAACAAGGTGTTCCAGTCCGACATAGATCCATTCCACAAGCCGGGTAACTCTTGGGCTTTGAGGGAACGGCCACTTTGGGATTTTTCTGTAATGAAACCCGTTTGAGGATCTCGGAAACTGAGTAAATCGAATTTTTCTTTTTTATGATTTTTCGGGGCGCAAATCAAATCTACGGGATTAAAATGGGAGGCTTCCTGAAAAATCTGTTTTTGCCGTGCATTCTTGAGATTAATCTGAGCAGACTCAACAATTTGCAAGGAAATTGAGCCATCTGGATTTTTTGCCCAAAATGGTCCACCTCCAGGTTCGCCTACATTTTTCACCATGCCACAAACACGCAACGGACGATTTACCTTTTGGCGTACATAGGCCAGTTTCTCTTCGGCTGTCCAAGCTCTAAATCCTTTGGGAGGTAATATCCCTAAATCATTCTTTAAAAAACGAGCCACTTGTTGCACCGTATACGTAGTTACCTCTGTTTTTTCTAGACGCTTGGCAAACTTGAACAATTGCTTTTGTGTTTGCAACAACAATCCCGCTAAAGCCTTTTTATACAGCACTGTGGTCTCTTTCAGGTGATCTGGAACCACATTGTCGATATTTTTGATAAAAATAACATCTGCATCTTGTTCATGCAGATTCTCAAGCAACGCTCCATGCCCCGCTGGACGGAAAAGTAACTGACCGTTGGCAAGACGAAATGGTGCATTTTTATCATCAACCGCCAAAGTATCCGTTGATGGCTTTTGTTCCGAAAATGAAATCTGATATTTTACCTGATACTTGGCCTCATAATGAGACAAAACCTTGTCAATCAGCGCCTTAAACTTCTTTTTATGTTCTGGTGAAACAGTGAAATGCAACCGCACCTTCCCTCCTGAGGAAGCATACATCGCCCCTTCCACGAGATGTTCCTCCACGGCCGTTCGCACACCGTCAGGATACGCATGAAATTCCAACAACCCCTTGGGCATTTGGCCATAATTTAAGCCCTCTGCTCCCAATAAGGCTTGAATGGTGGCCATATCCCCCTCACCTACTTGAGCGGCTTTTAAACTCGTGTAAAACGCAAACTTTTCAATTTGGGTAATATACTGCTCAACCGAGGTATCTCGTTTCCCGTCCTCCAAGGCTGCAAACAGCGACTTGAACATCCGACTGGCTGCACCAGACGCCGGGACGAATTTCAATAATTTTTTCTTGCGGGACTCTTGATCAAATGCCAGCACAAGGTCGTGCAAAGCCGATTCATCCAATTGTATAATGCCCTCACCGATTGTCGCTGCTGCCTTAACAGTCAGAAAAGGGAAACCTTGTTTGAAATAAGAAATTTGTGTTTCAATGTCGGCTACCTGGCTACCCCGTTGTTGAATTTGGGTCAGGTCACGGTCTGTGAACAGCTCAGTGGATGATTTCATGATATGGATTAGGAATTGGTTTTGCCCAGAGGGTAATGCTCAAAAATAAACAAAAAGTCCAAGTTTTACCTAGGATTTGTACGGTTCTTTCCTAAAATATTTGTTTTTTTGCTTTCTCTTTTAACCATCACATGACTTCCATACTTCCGCTTTTTGAATCCACACAACAGGCTTCTTTGGTTCTGGCGCAATCCTCGGATCAAAAACGCCAAGCGATTATCCTGCACATTGCCACCTGCTTACAGGAGTCTATACCGGATATTTTAGCTTCCAATGCCCTTGACCTAGCGCAAATGGACCCGACTGACCCCAAGTACGATCGGCTGGTATTGGACGAAGGTCGGTTGATGGCCCAAATTCAAGCGTTGCACAACATTGCCTTACTGCCCGATCCTACCGGAGAAATCCTAACCGATCAAGTTCACCGATCCGGTCTTCACATTCAAAAAGTGGCGGTTCCACTGGGCGTGATTGGGGTCATATACGAATCCAGACCAAACGTAACTGTCGATGTTGCCGCTTTATGTCTCCGTTCGGCCAATGCCTGTCTGCTGAAAGGAGGAAAAGAAGCCCGGGAGACCAATCAAACACTTGTTCGCATTATCCAAAAAGCACTTCTCGACCACAAACTTCCCGAGGCTTGTGTCACCCTCTTGCCCCCAGATCGGCAGGTGGTTATGGCGTTGTTACAGGCGCGTGAGTATGTGGACTTAATCATCCCTCGAGGCTCTCACGGACTCATCCAATTCGTCCGCCAAAACACCGAAATTCCCACAATCGAAACCGGTGCTGGGGTTTGTCATGCCTACATTGAGGCCTCGGCATCCTTAGAAATGGCCGTTGACATTGTGATCAACGGACGAGTATCCCGCCCTTCTGTTTGTAATTCGCTCGACGCTATCTTGGTTGATCAATCCATTTGGCCAAATTTAGCCAGCGTTTTGCTTCCAGCGCTACAGCAGCATGGCGTTTCATTGCGTGTAGATCCTGCGGCTTGGCCTGAAGTTGAAAAAAACGGCTACCGGGCAGCTCAGTTGGCCAGTTCAGAAGATTTTGGGATGGAATGGTTGAGTTTGATTTTAACTGTACAACTTGTTGCAGGTCCTGCTGAAGCCTTTCAGCATATCCGCCGGCATTCATCTAAACATTCCGAAACCATCATTACGGAAAATAAAGAGGTGGCTGAAACATTTTTAAGGACAGTGGATGCTGCGGCAGTCTACCACAACGCCTCGACTCGCTTTACGGATGGGGGTGAAATGGGACTCGGGGCTGAAATTGGCATTTCCACCCAAAAGTTACATGCCAGAGGGCCGTTCGCCTTGGAAAAATTAGTTACCGAAAAATGGATTGGACGCGGGACAGGTCAGATTAGAACCTAGGAACAAACTTTTCTAACTCCTTGTTATTCACGTGATCACCGTTTTTAACAATACCATGAAATCCAAATACACCCTTATCCTCCTTTTTTGGAGTTTTACCCATGTAGCTCACGCCCAAACACGTCCTTACCGTAATTTGGTCATGGAAGGAGGTGGAATCAAGGGGATTGCCTATGGGGGTGCATTAGCCGAATTGGAAAGTCGAGGAGTACTTCAATCCATCACTCGAGTAGCTGGAACCTCTGCCGGAGCCATCCAAGCTGCGTTGTTTGCTTTGGGTTACAATGCCGAAGAAATCACCGAAATTATCCATTCTACCCCCATTGAATCGTTCAATGATGATGGATTCATTGTCCGGGGGACCAAGCGGTTACTTAAAAAATTTGGTTGGTACAAAGGGGATGCCTTTCATTTGAAAATGCTGGAACTCATAGCCCAGCGGACGGGAAATCCCAATTTAACCTTTGCGGACCTTCACGGCCTAGCCAAAACCTATCCTTTTCGGGATTTATATGTTACAGGTGCGAATTTGACCCAACAGAAAATTGAGGTTTTCTCCCATGAATCGTATCCCAACATGCGCATAGCCGACGCCGTGCGCATATCCATGTCCATCCCTTTGTTCTATGAGGCCATTTGGCTAGACACTGGGGGTAAAGTGTGGGAGGACGGTTGCCCTACGTGCCAATTGTTTGTTGATGGTGGATTATTGATGAACTACCCCGTGGAGGTATTTGACCGCCCCGAATTTATCCGAAACGTGGACTATTCTGCTGAAAAGCTATTCAATACCGAAACCATAGGTTTGCGGTTGGAGAGGTGCGATCAAATCGATTATGATTTAAATCAAAATCAAACCATAGCCCCGCGAATAATTCAAGACTTTGGATCGTACATGTCGGCACTTTCTGGTTTGTTGATGCGCAATGTAGCGCCACCGCATCCCCGTGACCCCGAACGAACGATCTATATTAATGATATGGGATTCAGTTCCATGCCGCGGAAAGTCCCCGTGCAAGAAAAAGAAATGTTAATTAATTCAGGTCGTCAAGCCGTCCTGGAATTTTTTGCTTTGCGTTCGGCTAGTTCAGAAAATGAGGAATGACGTACCAAATGAATCATAAAAAAATCCCAAGCTGTTCGGCTTGGGATTTTTGCTTACATATCGTCCTCACTACTTGCATAATAAGAATCAATGTAGAGTCTCTTGTTACTTTTCACGCGTTTGTCCCCTTTTCCGGCAGGCGCTTTAACACCCCTCTTGCCATCAAAATCAAAAAAATCATTGGTCAAGCTCGTTCGCTTTCCGTCATACTTACTTTTGTTCCGAGAATTCATGAATTGAAAGATTAAACTTACTACCAAGTAAAAAATAATTTTTCACTTTACAAAAAAATCGAAATTAAGTTTTTTGAACTACCCCAGCCCCAAAAGAAAGGTAGATAGGTACACGAAACAGCGGTCGGCCAATTTACCTTCAACACCTTATTTCAAAATGGACTTCAATTTGCTGAAATCCCATTTTTTCCCATTTTTTTGGGTAATCCCATACACAACGGCCCCTACCGCAACAGCTGCGAGGCCCCAAATGATGCCTTTTTTCATGTGACGATTTATTTTTAGTTTGAATGAATTAGCTTTGTTATTCAAACGAAAACAACATGAAAAAAGTTGTTTACACAGATTTGTTTTTTAAGTTTATTTTAAGTTAAATCATTAGTAAAATTCGGCATGGAAACAACCTCCGGGATTGAGGGTTTGGTCATGAGATCAACGGGATCGTGGTATGATGTTCGGTTGGCCTCTGGGGACATTTGGCCGTGTCGGTTGCGGGGTAAATTCAAAATCAAAGGGCTAAAAGTCACCAATCCCATTGCGGTAGGCGATCGCGTTTTGGTGCATCAAGAAGAAGGTGAAGAGGATCGGGGCATTATATCCGAAATTTATCCCCGAGAAAATTACTTGGTTCGAAAATCGGTCCACAAAACCGGCCATGGGCATTTGTTAGCCACCAATTTGGATCAGGCTATATTAATCATCACCTTGACATTCCCCCGCACTTCTTTGGGATTTGTTGATCGGTTTTTAGTTTCTGCCGAATCGTTTCGTATTCCCACCCGATTGGTTTTCAATAAAATTGATCTTCTACCTGACGAAGCGCTGGATTATCAACAAGAATTGGCAGCGCTCTATGAACCCATGGGCTATGCCTGCCATTTTATTTCAGCTTTGCGTGGAGATGGTATTCCCGAACTTCAAGCGGCACTGGCCAACAAAGTATCCTTAGTCGCGGGGCACTCAGGAGTTGGTAAATCTACCTTCATCAATGCCATTGCGCCTTACTTGGATTTACGGACTTCGGAGGTATCTACTTTTGCGAATAAAGGGGTACACACCACCACATTTGCTGAAATGTTCGAACTGGCGCCCCATACTTTTTTAATTGACACCCCCGGAATCAAAGAATTGGGGCTACTTGATATCGGAGAGGAAGTTTTGGGCCACTATTTCCCAGAAATGCGTGCACTCCTGAACTCGTGCCGTTTTCACAATTGCCGCCATGTGCATGAACCCGGGTGTGCCGTAAAAGCCGCCGTAGAAAACGGGGAAATCGCGGAGAGCCGTTATCAAAGTTATTTGAGTATGTTGGACGGGGGAGATAATCGCCGTTAGTCGGCATCACGAATCTCCACCACTTTAAACTCAGTCCGGCGGTTGATCTGATGTTCAGCATCCGACTTCGCATTCAAAACAATCAACTCCGTTTCACCATAGCCCCGAGCTGTTAATCGATCCGAGTCGATCCCGCGCGAAACCAAGTAGCGTACGGCCGACTCGGCTCGACGTTGCGACAGACGAATGTTGTACATGTCAGTCCCTTGTGCGTCAGTGTGCGAGCCCATTTCGATTTTAATCTGCGGATTATCCTGAAGGATTCTAACCAATTTATCCAATTCTACGGCAGCATCCGGACGAATATCAAATTTGTCAAAATCATAATAAATATTCTCCAAACGGAAGGTTTTGCCGACAAAGATCTGCTCCAACACCAATTGGGTGAAAAACGTGGTATCGGTCACGGTTTTAGTGAGCAGAGAGACGGGAATCCCACGTCCATACATCGTAAAAGCTTCCCGTTGGGTTAAGAAATTACGCTTTTCGGCTAAAATGACATAATCCGTATCTTCCTGAACTACTACAGGCCCAAACGAGCCGTCGGACTGACTTACCAGGGTAGTCAACAATGCTTCTGAATCCTCGGTCAATGCATAAATTTTGACGATTGCACTATCCAACGGAGTTAGCTTTTGTGCCTCTGCAGGCGTCAGAATACGGCCAGCCAGAAAATACCGCGCTATTTTCGCATTTGGATTTTGGCCTGCCACACCCGGACCTTTAGGGTCTACGGGATTGGTCGTTGGATTTGTGGCTAGGATAGGTTCCTCTTCCGGCACTTCGGGAGCTGGGATCCAATACATATCATCATCCCCAGCGCCTCCGGGCCGATTGGACGAAAAGAAAGCGTTGCCCTCCTCATCGTAGGTCAAACCAAAATCATCCATGGGTGAATTGTAGGGTAAACCTAAATTTCGGATCGTAATGCGGCCATCGACGCGAACCGCTTCAAACAAATCTAGCTTTCCTAGGCCTGGATGTCCATCGGAGGCAAAAAACAATTTTCCATCGGAAGAGACGAAAGGAAACATTTCATCTCCGGCCGTATTGATCGATTTGCCCATGTTGACAGGTTTACCGAATCGGCCGGAGGCGTCCATGTTCACGCGGTAGATATCCAGACCTCCACTGCCGCCGGGTCGATTAGACGAAAAATAAATGGTTCGTCCATCCCCCGAAAATGCAGGAGAACCATCCCAGCTGGCCGAATCGGAGGCCGATATCCACTGGGGAGCCGTCCATCCTTCCCCAGCCACAAATCGACTCAAATACAGATCCACATCAGGTGACACATCTTTTCGTTTTCCCGTATTTCCTCGTGCAAAAATGACCATTTTGCCATCGGGAGAGAACGCCGGACTTCCTTCATTCCGTTCGGGATCAAAAAGTTGTTGGCTAAATAGTTCGACTTGGTTCCCGAACGAAAGGTCATCCGAAACTTTCACCTGATAAATCCCAACATAGGGTAAGCCATTGGCGTACATTTTGTCTTTCCGAGAAGCGGTGAAGACCAATTGGTTTTTGTAGCGTACCGGCGAAAACTCGGCCCCGGGCGTATTGAGGGCTGCAATAGGAAACAGGGTAATTTCAGGCGTTGGGACGAGCAGTTCATCCATAATTTTCAAGGTATTCACCTCACGGTTCGCGCGTTCATTCAACACCCGATCCGATGAACCAGCTCGCGTGAATTGCTCAAAGGAAGCCAACGCAGCGGCATATTGTCCATTTATTTTTTGCGCATACCCAATGTAAAACAACGTTTCAGGTGTCGAATTACCGTTGGCCACCGCTTGTTCATACCATGGGAGCGCTTGTGGCCAACGATTTGTTAGACGGTAAGCATCCCCGATTTTGATGAATAATTTACCTTTTTCGGAAGGCGCGATTTCCTTCACTTTAGTCAATTCTCGGATGGCTTGGTCGTAAAAGCCTTTTTCAAATAAACTTAATCCTTTTTTATAACTTTGTAATTGACCCATCACAGGCGTTTGGGAAAATAACAACCAAGTGATCATGCCAAAAATGCTCCAAAGTTTTCTCATGCGAAGTAAAAGGTTAACCTAACAAATAAACGAAGAATTTTTTGGAAATGTTGCAAAGAAGCCTTGATCGACTAGATTTCAAAGGAATTTGGGTTGGGATATTGGCTTCCATCCTGTTGGCTTTTTCGGTCGGTTCAGCATCTGCCTTATTTTTAACCGGATTGGACTTCATCACGATCCACCGTGAAAAGCAACAAGATTGGATTTGGACACTTCCGCTATGGGGTGTATTGATCGTGTATGCCTACCATCGGGTCGGATCCGATGTCCAAGAGGGAAATAAGGCGCTGGTAAGGGCATTAAAACTCGCCGATTACCCGAAGATCTCTTGGAAAATGGCGCCGTGGGTGTTGCTCAGTACGTGGTTAACCCATGTGGGCGGTGGCTCTGCGGGGCGCGAGGGGACAGCCGTGCAAATGGGTGGAGGGCTGGCGGAGCAGCTCAGTCAAAAATACCCAGCTTATCGCGTATTCTTCTTACAAGCCGGCATCGCCGCAGGCTTTTCTTCTATTTTTGGTACTCCGTTAGCGGGTATGTTTTTTGCCTATGAACTTTCCGGAGGAAAATCGAAAATTCAGCTCATCTGGACAGTCCTAGCAAGTTTTGGTGCGGATTGGGTTTGTAGCCATGTATGGGGTATTGGGCATACCCACTATCCAAGTTGGGCCTTTATGAAAACCCAGTGGACCCTAGCCACTGTTGGCTATTCCGTTGTACTGGCTGTATTGATCGGCGGCATGGCCTGGTTTTTTAAATGGTTTCATCGCATGATGAAGCAGCAAGTTGGCTACATTACAAATCCATACCTGCGTGTCGTAGTAGGTGCCAGTGCCTTGGTTTTACTTTTTCAATGGGATGTGGCTCGTCCGTTCCAAGGCTTGGGCGTACCCAGTATCGAACAAGCGTTCCATCAGCCCATGCCGTGGTTTTACGGGGGATTGAAGTTGATTTTAACCGTATTTACCTTGGCTATAGGATTCAAGGGAGGAGAAGCCACACCCTTGTTTTTTATTGGCGCCATGACAGGCAATTGGCTGGCCCAAGGGCTTCCCATTGAACGAGAACTGGCCGTGGGATTGGGTTTTGTCAGTCAGTTTGGTGCGGT
>Ga0075154_10002774_pt1 | contig 11316 bp, 7 predicted proteins | sample JI71714BDNA_FD_70965 | JGI IMG/M metagenome (GOLD analysis project Ga0075154, IMG submission 70965) | Wastewater effluent complex algal communities from Wisconsin, to seasonally profile nutrient transformation and Carbon sequestration -... | ecosystem: Engineered > WWTP > Effluent > Algae... | reverse complement strand
ACTATTTGTAATACCACTAGTTGTATAAGTAACAGTACCTGTTATTGGTGTACCATTTGCTCTTAATTTGGTTGCAACATTCATACTACTTTGGGTAATATATAAGTTAACATTACGGTCGCCTCTTACAAAAGTTCTGTAACCTTGATATATATCAGGTTTGGTAGTTTTAGTATTGGTTACACCAGTAGACCAAACACCGTTTGTGTAAGTAAATACAGATTTAGCTCCAGTTCCAGTTAAATCTAAACCAGTAGTAGCATCGTTACCACCTGGTGAAACTCCAACAAGTCCGGTAATGTGAATCCCCAAACCTGCAGTAGAACCTGCATTTTCTTGCCAAGTATGAAAAAAGTTTACACCAGATGCAGTATTTACTCCAACTGCAAAATCTCTGTAAGAACGATTTCCTTGTGGAATAAAACGTTCTGTAGTAAAACTTCCACCACCAGTATAACTTATACTTCCTGCTACTTCAGCAATTTGTGCAGTGTTTGCAATTGATGAAGATTTTAAAGTAACAATTTTACCGTTCATGCTGAACACACCATTGGTAATGGTTAATAAATTAATTAGAGCAACATTTGTACCTAATGTAACACCTGCACTTGCACCAGTTCTATTTAGCGTAAAATTATTTAATAAAGAGTCCGTTGCAGCTGCATTAAAATTAACAGTTGGGCTTCCACCTGTTGTTCCAGAAATAGTTAAATTAGAAGTAGAAGAACCTGCTAAAGCACCTGTCATACTTGAAGACCCTTGCATGGTTAATGTATTTCCGTTTATCGCTAAAATACCTGAAGCATGCCCTATAGTAAGGGTACCATTTGCTTGTACATTAGCATTCATGGTTTTTGTACCTGCATTGCTAATGGTTAAATTATTGTATGTTGTAATATTGGCAGGTAAACTTTGAGCACCAGAACCATTATAATTAACTGTTGAACCTGTAACAGTGTATGTACCTGTACCTGCAGTGATTGTACCTGATATTGAAACAGTACCAGTGCTACTAAAAATATTACTCCCAGCACCTGTTGTAGTTCTTGCAATAATATTTGTGTATGTTCCAGCTGCAATTGTTTGACTTGAAGTTGCTGAGGCATTCAGTTCTACTGTACCTTCCCAAGTAACCCCACTAGGTATTGCTGCACCAGATGTTCCAACTGTTCTAAATGTGCCTGTACCTAATTGAGATGTAAAACCAGCAACATTTACTAAACTTACATTTGAAGTAATTCTTAATATAGAGGTTCCACTTAAAGTTAAAGTACCATCAAGTGATATTTGCCTTTGACAGGTAATTGTTACACCTGTATTTACAATTAAATTGGCGAAAGTTAGATTTGGGTATAGAGAGTTCCAAGTTTGATTTGCCCCAACAGTAATAGTTGAACCAGAATTGATACTTGGGTTATCAAAAATATCTCTATCCATTACTACTGTACTATTATGTATGTAACTTCCATCTAAAATAAAGGAACCATCGGGAGGAATTGAAATATTAAAAGTTGCACTAACAGTTAAACTTCCAGATTCTTCAATTTGAATTCCACAAATACCATCGGGTGCATTAACATTCCAATTTGTAGAACTTACTGTCATATCATGCCCATTAGTAATAATAAACAAATCACCTTCAGCAAAAGTTGGAGGGTTTGTTCCAGAACCATCACCAACATCATCCCAATTAGCTAAATCAGCGGCATCACCACTTGTGTTAGAGTAATATGTTAAGCCCTGTGCATTACTTACCTCTGCAAAAGAGAATAAAATGACCAATAAAAAAAAGGCTTTTAAAAGTTGTTTCATATATAAAAGTTGTGAGTATTAAGAGTTACTTAAATTATTTTTAAGGCAACAATTGTTAGTGGGGGATTCAAACTAAATTAATACGATACTTTATTTGTAGTTTATGCTGCATTAAATTCTTCAAATGTTAATCATAACAATAATAAATTACAAAAAAAAGTTAACGTGTTTTTAAGGTTGAACTCAGCAAAAGTACATTTAATTTTTTAAATATACTATTTGTATTATAGCGAAAATATGAACTATTTAGCAATAATTGATATTTTTTTATAAACAATCTAAAAAAAATGGGGATTAATCACGACTAATATTATAGAATACAGATAAAAATATATTATACATTTTTGGAACTTGTGTCTGCTTTTTTCTTAATTTTCTGGGCATTAATAATCATTAAACCTCCCAATAAACCTAAAACTAACAAAATACTTACCCCTCCATCTAAAGGAGCTTTACTTAAATTATTAGCATGTGTTGGGTTATCTGTTTTGCTTACAGACTGAGCATTTAAATTGGTAGTTAAAAAACCAATTAAAAATATTAGCATTAAAAAAATATTTTTTTTACCCATAAATTGGTAAAAGTTGTTAGTTGATGTAAAATTATACATTTTAAACCTTCTACAAAAAATGGTTTAATGTTCTATTAAAATTCTTTCAGTTTGTTTGTAACCTAAATTGTTGGTTAACAGCAATTGATAACTTCCAAAAGGCAGGCTTGCATTTTTCAGGTCGATATTTTGAGAAATATATGAGGTTAAAGGCAAACTTAAATTCTGAAAATATACCTCTTGCCCAACACTATTAAATAACTGTAGTTTGTATTCTGCTGCTTTTATATTAAACAATTGTAAAGTAAACGTTTTGTTTTTTATAGGATTTGGATATACCAGCAGTTGATTGTTTGCAGCAAAATTTAATTGAACTTGAATTGTATTAGAATATGAAAAGGTTTGAGTTTGTTGTATAATTTTTATTCTATAATAAATTACTTTTTCTATTGATTCTTTGTCTAAAAAATTATAATTACAAGCAACTAAATTGTTTGCTTTAACTACACCTATTTTAGAAAAATTGATTCCGTCTTTTGATTTTTCAATCTCATATTGCATTAACTGTGTTTCATGGGTTGTTTGCCAACCAACGTGGATATTGCTATTTTTAACAATTGCTGAAACATTTATAGTTGCTAATGGCAATACTATTCTAGGTTTAAACACTAAGTAAAATCGATTGTTAAAACTTGCAGCAATACTAGAATTGACTGAAAATAAAATATTGGTTGTATCGGTTAAATTAGTTTCTGTATTGGTGAACTTATCTAGAATATAAGGATTGTAATTTGTATTGAACTCATGTGTAAACACTTTTAAGGTATAAGTAATTCCATTTTGCATTTGAAAAACTCTTATTGGAATTGTATCTGTAATTAAAGGCATTTCCCTATGTTCAATACTTATATTTTTATTGTTTCTAAATATTGAAATGTTTTCGGTACCATTTGAAAACTTAGGTGCGTCATTGCTATTAATTGCATTAGATGCTTCTGGATAAAAAAGTACCACACAACCATCCATATTGGTTTCTCCACCTAAATCTGCAACATTTTTATAAATACCAAATGCAATTTTTTGAAAACTTGACTTTGTTTTAAATACCCCAGATAAAGTAGATGAAGTTGCTTTATTTGTTTCAGCAATAACCAATTGAGGATTGATAGATGTTGTTTCTACAAAAAAAGCTTGCCCAGGTTGTATATATTGATTTACATTACTACTTGCATTGTTATTTGTCATACCATCCCAACTTACATAAGCACCTTGAGTGCCAATAGTACCATCCCAAACTGTATAAGTATTTGAAATGTTGGTTTTAGTAATTAATCACCAATCAATTGCTGCTGCATAAGGGTTTCCTAAAAATGAGTAATCGCCAATTGTATTGTTATTATTTAAACCATAAGAAGAATTAAGGTTACTATTTGTAGTACCAATAGTTGTGTAAGTAACAGAGCCTGTAATAATTTTGCCATGTGCTCTTAAAGTAACTGCCCTATTCATTATAGTTGCTTGCGGCACTTGATACAAATTAATATTTCTGTCACCTCTTACAAAAACACGATATCCTTGATAAACATTCGGTTTGGTAGTTTTTGTATTCACAATGTCGCTCCATATACCATTTTCTTGCGTATATAAGGATCTTGCACCAGAAAGCGTTTTATCTAAACCTGTTGTATTATCTACTCCACCAGGAGCTGCTCCAATTATACCAGTAACGAAAAGGCCTAAACCTTGCGTATTACGTCCACTTTCTTGCCAAGTTTCAAAAAAATTAATTCCACTTGGAGTATTCACAGAGGGTGCAATATCTCTGTAGCCTCTATTGTTTTTAGGTGTATTTGGTATAAATCTTTCAACTGTAAATAAACCTGTACTGCCATAGTTTATAGCCCCAGAAAATTGACCCACTTGTGCAGTGTTGGTTATGGAAGTTGACTTTAATGTAACAATTTGATTGTTCATAAACAAAGTACCATTGGTTATATTTAACAACTTTGTTATTACCACACCCGACGCAAGTGTTATTCCTGCTCCAGAACCAGTTCTATTTAGGGTAAATGTATTTATTATAGAATCTGTAATCGCAGCATTGAACTTTATGGTAGGAGCTCCACCACTTGTACCTGCAATAGTTAAATTGGATGTTGATGAACCTTTTAAACTTCCAGCCAAACTAATGTCTTTGTTTAAGGTTAAAGTGTTTCCATTAATACTTAAAAATCCTGCAGCATCATTAATAGATAAAGTGTTGTTTACACTAACATTGCCAGTAATTGTTTTTGTACCAGTATTTGAAATAGTTAAATTATAAAATGTAAAGGATGGTATATTTTGACTTCCAATTGCATTAAACTCAAATGTAGAAGTATTTACAGTATTGGTTGCTGTTGTTGGTGTAAAAGTTCCAGCAATTTTGATTACTCCTGAATACGATCTATTTCTTTGTGTGGGCAAAAATGCAGAAGTGTTAAGATTATTATATGTTCCAGGTATTACATTTTGAACACTACCACTAGTGCTACTATATTCAACACTAAATTCCCACGTTTTATTGGGTGAAATTGCATTTGAAAGAACTTGGGTTTGCAACAAACCTGTACCAGAAGTACTTGCTGTTAAACCTAGGTTAACTTTTTTATTTGCCGCATTATAGGTAGAACCTCCTTCTATTTTAAAAAGCCCATTAATGGTAATATCTGTTAATGATTGACATGTACCGCCACTATTAATAGTCAAATTAAAAAAACCTCCACTTGGGTTTTCTATTTTAGTGTTTGGAGAAGTTATTTCAAAAATACTACCTCCATTTGCTATATTTCCTTCAAAATTTGCAGTTGTGCCATTAAAAATACTCCAAGGCAAAAAGTCGTTGCTATTTTGTACATATTTTCCACCATCCAAAACATTGAAAGTACCGTTAGATAAAACTATTTGAAACTCTGAAATTAAAACTCCACCATTTTCTATAATTACTGTTGCACCTCCATTTAAGTACCATTCTTGTATCGTGGACATTGAATGATTTTCTTGTATATAAAAATTATTGCCTTCGTCAAAAATTAAATTGTTTAAATCTCCAGCATCTCCTGTTCCATCTCTTGCTGTATTCCAACTTATAGGGTCAGTTGGGTCTAAATTACCTTGAGAATAGTAATCAAAAGGTTGAGCCTGTAATGTTTGCATTACAAATACGAAAAATATAATCAAAAAATATTTACATCCATACATAAAATCAACGATTAACTTAGAAAACTAGTTTAACTATTGAATAATTGGATTAATTTCTTTTTCTAGAATTGCCAGGGTTACTGCAAAAAGCTAAAGACTTTTTGGATTAAATTTTTCTTTTTTAATGCTGAGTTGGCATCAGTAGAAATAAATGGGATTAAGAACTCTATATTTTCGGCTTGGGTCCAATCATTTAAACCTTCATACCAAACCATATCATCTTTTTTAATGCCCTTTTCTTTTACATAGTTCAAAGAATAAGGTCCGTACATTAATTTTTTCTTTTTTAAAATATAAATTTTCTCCATATAAAAACTCACTTCATCTGTTATAAAAAAATAACTTAAAAAAGTTACTCAATTTACGGTTTAGTTTCTAAAACTAGTTGACTTTGGCTGAAAAGCATAGAAAATTACTCCTTTTTAGGTAGTTTAATTTCTGAAATGGCCTTTAAAACAACAGAATCTGAAGCATTTGACACTTCATAATAACCCTCACTTCTAAACAATTGTTTTGATAGTAAGCTCTTAAACTGGTTCATTAAATATTGTTTTGAATTGCCTGAAACATTACTTAATTGAATACTATCTTTTTGTGCAAATTCTACCAATTGCTTCCAATCACCATCGGTTACTGAATATTGGTTTTTAAAATCGGCACTTGTTTTCATTTGGTTGAAAAAAGGCATACGAGTTGTGTAATAATTATACACAAATTTACCCATAGTATTTTTTCTATATAGCTTATTCATTTCTCTAACTACCAAAGTTGTATCTACAGGTACAAAAACATCTGGAGTAATACCTCCACCTCCATAAACTATTCTTCCATTTGGTGTTTTAAAACTGGTTGTTACAAATTTTAAAGAATCACCTTTAACCAACTCTCCATCAGTATACCTTTCTGTTAATTCTTCTTCATATTCTTTACGAGATTTATTGGTGTATGGTTTTTGAATATTTCTACCTAAAGGAGAATAATATCTAGCAACTGTAAGTCTAACTGCTCCGCCATTGCTTAGATTAAATTGTTGTTGAACCAATCCTTTGCCAAATGTTCTTCTACCAATTATGGTTGCTCTATCCCAATCTTGTAAAGCACCAGATAATACTTCACTTGCACTTGCACTTGTTTCGTCTACCAATACAACCAATTTGCCTTCTTCAAATAAACCATCTCTTTTACACTTATACTCAAATCGTGGGGCTTTACTTCCTTCGGTGTAAACAATTAGTTTGTTATCATTTAAAAATTCATCAGCAATATCAACAGCTTCATTCATTAAGCCGCCACCATTTCCACGTAAATCTAGTATTAGAGATTTCATTTGTTTCTTTTGTAATTTTTCCAAATTCTCCATAAACTCTTCATAAGTTTTTTCACCAAATTTATTAATTCGTATATAACCAATCGTTGGCTCAATTAAATATGCTGCATCTATTGTAGAAACTGGAATTATACCTCTTGTAATTTCTATCTTTTTTAATTGATTGTTTCTTAAAACTGTTATACTTACTTTACTGTTTTCTTCGCCTCTTAAATATTTTCTAATATCATCTGCTTTAATTTTTACACCTGCCAATTGTATAGTGTCATTAACTTTAATAATCTTATCCCCTATTAAAATACCTGCTTTTTCAGATGGTCCATCTTTCATAACATTAATTACATTCACAGTATCATCAAACATTTGAAATTCAACTCCAATGCCTTGAAAATTGCCCATCAAATCGTCGTTAACTGTTTTTACATATACTGGAGGAATGTATAGAGAATGTGGATCTAAATGGGTTAATATTTCTTCAATTGCCAATTCACCAATACTATCCACTTTTACATCATCAACATATTTACTTCTTATTAAATCCATAACTTCTTGCACCGATCCTTTTTTGCCAGAACTAAGAAAACTAACATTGCCAGAATGTTCTCTTAAATTGTATCCTATAAACATACCTACTACCATTACCAACGAGAAAAGTATCGGTAACCAAATCTGTAATTTTTTACTTGACATAAATGTTGCTTCTTTGTACTAAATTAAGCTACGAATATCTGTTAATTTAGTTTACAATTTTGTAAGTTTAATAGTTCAATCTTTAATAATATTTTTTATGGTACAGTTAATTGCAGATAGTGGTTCTACAAAATGTGAATGGTGCTTAATAAACAATGGCAAAAAGAAAACCATTTTAACACAAGGAATTAGTCCATATTTTTTGGATACAAACCAAATAATTGAACTTTTACAAAAAGAACTTTTGCCCAAACTAAAAAATGTAGAAATAGCTAATATTTATTTTTATGGCACTGGCTTAAGCAATGTAAACAATGTAAAAATTGTAAATACTGCACTAAAAAAACTTTTTAAAGGAGCTAAAATTGAAATTAACCACGACTTATTAGCAGCTGCAAGAGCCTTATGTGGCAACAAAAAAGGAATAGCCTGCATATTGGGTACTGGCTCTAATTCATGTTTTTTCAACGGTAAAAAAATTGTGAAAAATAGCCCTGGTTTAGGCTATGTTTTGGGTGATGAAGGCAGCGGTGCTTACCTAGGAAAAAAAGTTTTACAATACTATTTGTATCAAACATTTGATGAAGATTTGTTAAGCCGTTTCGAAAAACAATTCAATACAAACAAAACAGAAATTTTAGACGCTGTTTATAAAAAACCATTGGCCAACAGATACTTAGCAACTTTTAATAATTTTTTAGTTGACAATAGAGGCCATTATATGGTTGAAAATATTATTGAAGATGCTTTGAACGATTTCTTCTTTACACATCTTCCAAAATATACAGAAAGTTGGACCTTACCCATCAATTTTGTGGGTAGTGTTGCACATGGTTATAAAGATGTTTTAAAGGAATTATGCAATGTTTACGAACTCGAATTGGGCATTATTTTAAAAAAACCAATGGAAGGTTTGATTAATTTCCATAAGTAACTTACATTTATCAGAATAAATCCGCATAATATTGCGTTAATTTGCTGATATGAATAAATTCATACGAGTTACAGAACAACCCTCAACCTATAGCCATTTAGAAAGCATGAGTGTTCATGAATTATTGATGAACATTAATACAGAAGACAAATCTGTACCATTGGCTGTTGAAAAAGCCATTCCACAAATTGAAAAACTAACATCAATTGTTAGCGATAAAATGCTTTCGGGTGGAAGATTATTTTACATTGGTGCAGGTACTAGTGGTCGTTTAGGCATAGTAGATGCAAGCGAATGTCCTCCTACTTATGGGGTACCTTATGGTTTAGTAATTGGCATTATTGCTGGTGGACTAAAAGCTATTACAGAAGCTGTAGAATTTGCAGAAGATAGCAAATTACAAGGTTGGAAAGATTTAGTACAATACAATGTAAACGATAAAGATGTGGTTATTGGTTTAGCTGCTAGCGGAACTACACCTTATGTAATTGGGGCATTGGAAGAATGTAGAAAAAGAAACATTGTTACAGGCAGTATTTGTTGCAATCCAAACTCACCTGTTTCTGCAGCTGCCGACTATCCTGTTGAAGTTGTTGTTGGACCAGAATTTGTAACTGGAAGTACAAGAATGAAAAGTGGTACAGCACAAAAACTTGTGTTGAACATGATTAGTACAACAGTGATGATACAACTTGGCAGAGTTGAAGACAACAAAATGGTAAACATGCAATTGAGCAATGAAAAACTAGTAGATAGAGGTGTAAAAATGGTAATGGAAAAATTGTCAATTACAGACTACGAAAATGCAAAACAACTGTTGCTAAAATATGGAAGTGTTAAAAAAACAGTAGAAGCTGCACTAATTGCTTAAACAATAACAAAAAAATTGTTGTATCTAATAATTTCTTCATAAATTAGAATTCTAAAATTTATAATTTATGAAGAAAGCAACTTTACCTATTCTTTTACTTGCTGCATTACTCAGTAACAATGCACAAGCACAAAACAAAGCCTACGCAATTACTGGAGAAAGCAAAGGCACATATACCTGGACAGCCATTAGAGAAATTGATTTGAGCAATGGCAATGTTGTTAAAACAATTTACAGTGCCAATAGTGCTCAAAAAGTAAATTACAATTTTCTAAATTCGGTCAATCGTTCTAATCTTCCTCAACAAGCATCTAGCCCAACAGCAAATGGTGTTGCAGCAACTGCTTATGATGCAAAAAACAATCGTTTGTATTTCTCTCAAATGTGGAGCAACGATTTACGTTTTGTTGATTTAAACAGCAACGAAATGACAGTTGTTGTAAACAATGATGAAAAATATTCAACTGGCCCTCGTGTAGATGAAAGCAATGTAATTACAAGAATGGCTTTTGGTGCAGATGGCAATGGTTATGCTTTAACCAACGATGGCAATCAATTGATACAATTTACAACAGACAATAACCCTGTTATTACAAAATTGGGTGCATTAATTGATAGCAAAAAAAACAATGGCATTAGTGTTCACAACCAATGCACAAGTTGGGGTGGAGATTTAATTGCTGATGCATTTGGCAACCTTTATTTATTTACCTACAGAAACCATATTTTTAAAATAAATGTTGCAACAAGAGTTGCAGAACATATTGGAACTGTAAAAAACTTACCTGCAAACTTTACTACAAACGGTGCAGCAGTTGATGAAAATGGAGAAGTATTTGTTACAAGTGCAACACAAACAGAAAATTATTACAGAATTAATTTATCTACATTAGAAGCTAAACCTGTTGATAAAACAGAAGCTACAGTTTACAATGCATCAGACTTAGCAAACGGAAATTTAGCCTACAAAAACACAAAATCAAATCCTGTTTTAGCAGATATTAAATTGAGCAATGCCATTTCAATTTATCCTAATCCTGCTATAAACAAAGCATTTGCAGTTCAGTTCGATAAATTACCTGCAGGCAATTATTCAATTGAATTAACAGATGCAAATGGTAAAAGAATTTTTACCAAAACACTTGGTATCAATGGACTTCAAAACGAAAAAATTAATTTACCAAAAGCAGCTGCTACTGGCTTATACTTTCTTAAAGTAACCAACAGTACAGGCAAATCTGTTTATTACGATAAATTAATTGTTCAATAAAAAATGAGCTACTTCATATAAATAAAAAACCTGCACAAGTGCAGGTTTTTTTATTTATTAACATCGAGTAATTGTTTATCCTTTGGGCTTAACACTAGACGAACCAGTTACACTAATTTGTTTTATTGTAGGTTCGCCAATATAACGAATTGAGCTTGCTCCACTAGCTTCTACATCTAATTGTTTAGATACATGAATACCAATACTACTAGCACCACTTGCTTCAACTTTACAATTTTCAATTTCTAATTCATAAGCTTTTAAAACACTTGCTCCACTCAAATCTATACTTGCAGTGTTCGATTTTCCTGTTAAAGAAATTGAGGATGCACCACTTGCGTCAAGCTTTAAAGATGTTGCTTCTACTCTACCTTTTAAAACACTTGCTCCACTTAAATCAATTTTTAAAAAATCAACTTTTAATCCTTCAACTATCTTAACTGCACTTGCACCAGAAGCATCTAATCTTTCTAATTGTTGAACAGTGATGTATGCTTTAACAGTTACTCCTTTCCAATTCCAACCATTCCATGCACCTTTTTCTACATAAATATTCAGCACTCCATTCTTTACTTCTGTAATAATTTTATTGTTGTGTTTTTCATCACTACAACTTACAGCA
>Ga0075154_10002772_pt1 | contig 11317 bp, 14 predicted proteins | sample JI71714BDNA_FD_70965 | JGI IMG/M metagenome (GOLD analysis project Ga0075154, IMG submission 70965) | Wastewater effluent complex algal communities from Wisconsin, to seasonally profile nutrient transformation and Carbon sequestration -... | ecosystem: Engineered > WWTP > Effluent > Algae... | reverse complement strand
CCGTCAAAATCATATCATGAATGCCTGGCTAAAAATATGCGTTGCTGAAATAAACATGCACCTGCCGGATGGAAAAAAGATTTATGAAAAACTTTCGGTAAAGCATGGCCGTTGTACTTTCACGGATACGTGGTATAATGTCCTGGGCAAAGAAACGGCTGCACTCCTACCCATCCTTGGCCGTAAAACCTCTTGGGGCCTTGACCGGTATGGAAAGGCTGATGAAAGGGCCGTAATCAAAGCATTGGAGAAGAAGGTTGGATAGAAATAACGGCACCTTTTGTTTGTCATAACATTAGGTGCCGTTATCTTTGCTGTAAGTTTTATATTAAAAAATTAGTCATAAATATAATTTTTATTAAAAAAAATGAAAAAACAAATCTTGTTTTACGCCTTTTTCGTATTTTGTTTATTTAACTCTTGCACAAAAGAAGAAATTCTACCAGTAATTGCTGACTTTGAATATGTCATACGGGACAATGGAACGGTCGAGTTTTACAATAGATCAAGAAATGCAGATACGTTTGAATGGGATTTCAATACAGGGGTCAATTCAACATCAATAGGCCCTACTTACACTTTTCCCAACAACCAAAATTACGTTGTTACGTTGACGGCACGAGGTAAATATGGTCAAAATTCTAAATCTAAGACAATCAGAATTACCAATAAACCTACTACTGGACAATATGCTTTTTTCACCACTTCTGCGAATTCTGGTTTTATTGATATTTACTTAAATGGAGTTTATGAAGGACGTTTGACAAAGTATTTTAATTTCGGTGAACCAACATGCGGATCTGATGGAACACTTACAATCAACAAACCAGGTGGGATTTATCAATTAACTGCTAGATCAACCAATGGTACAACATGGACAAGTAATATAAGAATTGTCAACGGTGAATGTACATTGACCAAATTTCAATAAAAAAAGCCCTAAACGCTTGATGTTTAGGGCTTTTTTGTGTAATTTTAATTGGCTAAAAGTTTCCTAATCAGAACGGCCGTCAGGAGAAAAACAGCCACGAGGATCACAATCCGGTTTGTCGCTTCTGCCGTCCCTGGCGTGTCAAAAATGAAGGGTTTGACATTGGCCACCACTGGATAAAGCGTGTTAATTCCTTCAATATCCTTTTGTGACAATCTTCCCCTTTGCCCTAGAATCGTTTCAAAATCCAAGCTTTTTAACGGAATAATGGTATCCCGTTTGGGGTCGTTAATCAAATTGGTATTGGTAATTAACCTGGGGTAGTGCATGATGGAACCATAATCGTATTCCGTCAAATTTTCCCCTGCTACTTTTTCAAAATCAAAGGTTCTTTTGACGTTAGAGAAGTCCACCAGAACGAATTGATCTCGGTCCGTACGCTGATGCTCATGATGAAACCCGATCATGTGCATAATCTCATGAATCAAGTTTCCTGCAGAATACTGCCGACCTACCAAGTAACAATTAATCGACTGCTCCCCTCCTTGCTTTCCCACGTAGCTGCTGCACCATCCGGCGGATCCATTGCGGAAAACAATGTAATCACTTTCCACGGTACGCGGAACAAACCGGATATTTGTTTTAAGATTGTATTCGTTAATCGCCAATGCAATCTGGGTAAATTCATCCGATCCCTGGACAAATTCACTTGAAATGAGAAAGGGGATGATTCCCCTTTCCCAAGTCCTTACGTTTCTTTCTATCGCAGCCATTTCTTTTTAATTATTACGTACCCAATCACAAAAGCCAGGATTGCAATGATCGCGTATTGGATCGTTTTGTTTTGAGTGGATCCGGCATCAGAGGATGAAAGAACTTGCTTTTCAATTGCCTCTCTCTCTTTTTCCATGTAGAGAAAATCTTCTGCCAGGTTTTTCAGCTTTACATTGTCCTTTTTGGTTTCCGCAACCTGGGCAATGGATTGAACAGTACTGCTTGCAATCCGGCCGGAGCCGGGGGCCAAAAAATTCAAAGCAACAGAAACAATAGGAGTGATGGCCCCAAGACCGGAGGTTAGTTTTTCAACTTCATTGATCTGACGAACTAGCTTGGCTTGTTGTGAAGCAATGTCCTGGACTCTTTCACGGTACAACTCTTGAACCTGCTCCCGACGGTTAATTTTCCGGTATTGATCCCGTTTCTTTCTGACCGTATCGAGGTACTCTTTGGTTTCATACAATCCGGCCACCGGAGATTTGGCAATAATGGGATTCTTTAAAATATCCAATACATTTTCAAAAGGATCGTAAAGCTCTCCTGCACTTGGATTATCAAACTCCCCCGGATTTTCAAGGATACGAGGTATTACAATCGTTTCAATCTGTGGATTTGCCCCAAATTGATTTACGGTATTGGACCCAATGTAAACGCGCTGACCAATTTCGTTGACATAATAGTAGAAGTTCAAAACTTGATCATACCGGATTTGATACGGCCCATTTGATACGGCCCCGGCGTTATCAATAGCCCTTTGATCATTGTTGGGATTGCGATCACCAAGATACCGGTACGGATCATTCCACTCGATTTCAGTCAGCTCTTTGCCTAAATAGATGCTTCCGTCTATCTGAATGTACCAATCGTTTAACTGATCGCAGTAGACGAAGCCGAGTTGTTCATACACGGCCACCCGTTGGGGCCGGTTGGCAAGGAAGTATTTCAGGAATCCGGGAAGCTCCTTATACTTCTGGATAGCTGTTTTTGTTGATCCCGTGCAGCCTGAAATTTTAGTTAATGAATATCCGGTGGCCATGATTTTAAATTAAATGTAACTGATTGTTTTTTCTAGTGAAACCACATGAGAAATATCTCTCCAAAGCCTTGTTTTTCGGTGTACTCCTTGATTCCTGATCTTATTCCCTTTTTCGGCCGAAGTATTTCCCCCGACCACGGTAAAGTATGGGAAATTGGGGTTGGGGTGGCGTTCTACGATTCCTTCAACATGCCGGAATGCCTTAAATACAACCACGTCGCCGGGCTTGGCGTTGGCTTTGGTGGTATGGTATTTTTTCGCATTTCTCCACGCATCCACAGAAGCGAGCTGGGCCGGACTAGAAACAAAAGGAATACGCGGCAAACAGTTAAGCCAGGCATTCGCTAGGAATACTCCGCAGTATGCCCGGGCCGTAAAATGAGCGTTTTTAAGCCTTCCCAAACCAATCCGGGCAAAGTATTCATCAATTTCCTGGGCATCGTTGCGGTTGGTTTTTTCAATGACTCCAACCTGACTTTCCATCCAGGCCGTGATACAGGCTGTTTTTTGTGTGAGTTCCTCACGGGAAATTTCCCTTTGTGATTCGGCCACAAAGGGAAATAAAAAAAGTATTATGATAGCAGTAAATTTGTTGGTTGGTTTCATTATCCTAAGATTAGTTGGAAAATATAAGCAATTACATAGGTCGGAAAGGCGAACGTAAACAGACAAACCGACATTCGGACAACACCCTCATAAGTAGGTTTTTGAAAATCCTGCATGAATGAATTTTGTGTTTTGATATTTGTCCAGAAATATCTGGCTTGCATGTTGAATAGAAGATACTGCACAGCCACACCGGAAAGAATGACAGACACCGCCAGCCAAATGTGAGAAATGAAGTGTATGTAAGCCGCGTTATTAATACGAATTTCGGAATCATTCAACTGCCCAAAGTGTCCGTAAATTGCAAAAAAACCAAAAAAGAAAAGAAATACACCTGTAAGCAAGTACAGGCCCTTTTGTGTGCTTATTTTGGTTACTTCCTTTAAGTCAATTCCCGTACCTGTACTAACTTTTGGCGGTGTCACCGGTTCTTGTTCGGGTAACTGAACCCCTATTTTTCGGAGCGCTTCAAACATTGCGTTGGCCGCTTGTTCTCTTTTTTCTTGCTCCTTTCTTTGCTTCTCCCTCTCGATCTCTTGCTGCTTTCTTTGCTGCTCTTTTGCCTCTAATTCTGCTATTTTTTCACGGTACTGACGAAGTTCATCATCAATATTTTGCTCAAATTGTAGAGGCTGGGGGACTATTTTATTCAATCGTTGTGGCTGCATGGTATTACTTAGTTAAAGATTCGTTCGAAAATGGATTTGGCTTTTGGTTTGCTTGCTGGTTTGGCTTTGGGCTTAACTCTTGTTTTTGCTTTGGCATTTTGCTTGGGTTTTCCAAGGCTCGTTTTCCCGGCAGTTTTTTCGCTGATGGACTTAAATTTAGCTTTTTCGCTTGCCAAAAAGCGTTTGTAAAGCTTGCGCTGTATTTCCGCCTTTTGAATGTCTGCCTCTAGCTTGGTTGAGCCTAACTGGGAAATTTTCCCGTACTCTTGCTGGGCTAATTTGGCAATTTGAGCCTTGACAGAATCGCTTGCTTTGAGCTGCTTTTTGTAGCTCTCCACCTGCATTTTGATCTTCTGAAGCTTTTCTTTTTGTGCTTCCTCCCGTTTGCTCACTTTGGGCATTTTTTCAGCTTTGGTTTTGACATTTTTCACCTTTGAGGTCTTGGTCGGCTTTTTTCCAGTCGGCTTTTTTGCCGTGCTCATGGGTTTGGCCGGTTTGGAAATTGCTCCAGGAAAGGCACTTTGGATGATCTCGTAAAGCTCCATCCAATTCGCATAAATTTCATTCTCTTGTGGAATACCCGTTGAAAAATTTCTTGATTCTTGCTTGAATCGCTTTAGTTCCTCCTGAATATCGGAGGGAAGGGCACTCATTTGAATGCTTAAAAATTGTTGTTTGGCGGTTGCTGCGTTCATGATTTGTGAGTGTTAAGCGTATTTGTATTTAAGTTTTAAAATTCGGATTCGTTGTTTTTGTGCCGTGGCTGTGGCCGTTTGCGCAGTTGGTTTACCCTGGTTAATTTGCTCTTTTACCTGATCGTATAGGATCCTAAACGGGCCTGTTTCCAGGGTAACTTCCTGGTACCGATCATAAACCTTTTTGTCTAGGCGGCCAAGGATGTAGTCAGCTCCTTTTTGGGCATCGGCACACGCTTTAAGGAAAAAATTTGGGTCGTTACTAAGCTCGTTTGTTACCTGGCTTTTCCATCCCTTAATGTATGCGGCTGAATTGTCAAGGGTGTGGTACAAAATACCAGATTCGGCACATAAATAATTGGCTCCCATTTCTGCAATTAGTTCTTCAAATGCGTAGTAAGAGTCACCCCATTTTTTCCGCTTTTTCTTTTCTTCACGGTCAAGACGTGAAGGGGATCCGGTTGAATGGATCATTTCGTGAAAAAGAGTAGAGTAAAATTCGGGTACTCGGTTGAACGCTTGGGGAAATGGCATTTGTATCCGGTCGGCTGATGGCATGTAATAAGCTGAATCTCCGCCAAATTTAACCGGGGGCATGTTGGGGGCATTTTTGAGAATTTTCTCACATGACTCGATTTGTTCCCATTCCGGTTTTTTTATTGTTTCCACCTTCGGAAACTCAATACCATCAATAAAATCCGCATTGAAAACATTGTAGTATTTCAGGGTAAAGCTTTGTTCCCATTCCCCTTTTTGGCTTTCAGGTAAGGCATCATAAACGGGCTGTGTGATCGTCCTCTTTTCATTTCGATACAAAGGCGTGTAATAAACAATCGGAACGCTGGCAGCCCCTTTTTGCAGCTTTCCACCCATTTCCTCTATCTGTTTGAAAGTAAGGAAAAATGGACTTTCCCATCCCTCAAATGCTATTGCCATGGCGGTCATAAAGAAGTTGGCTCCGGTGTAGGGCTTTTTTGTTTTAAAGTTCAGCCCGGAAACCTCGATTCCATCAAATTCAACTTTTTTCCATGGTTTGCGCCAGGGAAGTAAATCCGATTTTTCGATCAATTTTAGGATCCTTTCGGTGATGATTTCATTTACACTTTTACCAGTTCCTGGCTTTCCAAGGCTGTTTTTGCCTAGTAGGTTTATTTCCTGCCGGTAGCTGATCACCTCAATACCATTTATACTTTTTTTCATCTTTGATACTTATATTTTAGTCTTAAAATTCGGATCCGTTGGGCCTGGGCCTCGGAAGCTTTTGGAACTGAAACCTGGGCTTCTTTGACGATTTGAGCTTTGTCTTTCCCCATGAAGGCGACCTCAATCCCATCTTTTTTGGAAATTCCTTTCTGGAAAGGGGTCACTAGGTCGGCTTCCTTGTCAGTTACCAGGATCGCGTACTGCTCAAACTTCTCGGTGATTTCGCGTTGGGTCTTGGCCATGGTAAATAGGTCGATCAACTTTCTTTCAAATGCAGAAAAACGCTTTTGGGGCGACTCGCCAAAAATGTCGATAGTTTTCTCCCAGGAGCGAACACTACTTTCCCCGGAATTGAGATAGTCACGGGTCCCAAGTATGGCATTGGAAACCTCGGTTTTGATCTGCTTTTCTTCATCCACCCGGAGAAGTGAGGGCGTACCCTTGATGATGGCGTTTTGTATTTTAGTCGGTAGCTGTGAGAAGATTTCGGGCGTATTTACATCGGAACCTTTAAAAATGAGGAACAAAAGCAAATCCGATACAAAGGCCACGCCTCGGGCATTGATTACCCCGTTTTTTGTGTATTCTTCGAGTTGATCCGGTCGGATGGCCCCAAGCCGGATAAGCTGGCTTAATAGATTTGTTTTTCGGATGATTTCAGAAAGAGAATCGTCCGGCTCCACCTGGCTAAATACCCGGTCTAGGACTCCGGCAAGTTTCTTTTCATCCAAAAGGTTTACCCGGCTTTTTACTTCGTTTGAGCGGGTAGAGACGGCCTCTAAATCACTTTGTTTATACTGGCCTAATCTGATCGCTTCTTCGTCTGACACGTCCACCATGCGGACAATGACCGGATCCTTGATTGAAATGCGGTCTTTGAAGCCTAGAAACTGGGCGTTTTCCTGAATGTAGTCAAGGTATCCCCGGCTGTCTTGCGTATTTATTTTCCAGTACACTTTAAGGGCATAAGCCCGGCCATTTCCTTGGATGACTTCGCCGCGAAGGTTTACGATCGGTGCTCCGGTGTAGGCGTTGGCTCCTTCAACGATTTCCGCTGGTCGCAAGGTATTGGCGATCTTCTGGGGTGTTTCCGCTCCACTTTGGCTTGTGGCGCGGTTGCGTGGCTGCGCCTCCGGTAAAAAGTGCAAAGGATTTTCAACGTTCCCAAGGTGCGAAGGTTGAAGCTGTTCGGCTGAAAGAATCACATACTGGCAATCAATCACTTTTTCGAAGGTAAAAGCCACTTTGGTCTTTCTTCCAGGTATCAATTTGGTAATTTCTGATTGCCGAATGTAGGTATTCCCCATGTCCATAAACCGGCCTTTTTCACGAGCCAATTTTGGATCCACGCCTATCCGTCCCAATCCAACGGTTTTGTATGTTCGGAAGGTGACGGGCTTTTTTATTGCCTTAGTTATGTTAAAATCTCGCTTGCGCATATATTCTTCTTCTTTGTTGAAAACGTCGCTGGTTGCGTCTAAAATGATTTCCTTTTTTCCTGGTATGACCACGTAAATGTGAGAATATCCCATCCCGTTAAAGTCCACAATCCGGTATTTTGCAGGGATTCCTAACTGTAAAAGAACGGCCGACGCAATCAGGGAAAAGTCTTCACAATCAATTCCGGTTTTTCGGTCCTGGTAGGATTTCAAGGGGGACCGGATGTATTCAATGCCAGTTGGATCGAGCTGGTACCGGTAGTTTTTTCTAAGATACTCGTATAGGTTTTTGGCGGTTCCTTTTGGCGTTGAACTGTGTACTTTTACGGCTATTCCCCTTGTCTGTTTTACTGCATCAAGAAACATCTCTTGCATCATGGTAAGGGTTTTTTCAACATCCTGCGGATTTAGGTTAACTCTGGCCGGCATCGTGATTTTGGTTATAGTTCACGCATTTAGATAAGGCAGCTTTCGCATTTGAAAGCTGCCTATCTTTGGATTTTTCGCGTTCGAGAACCTTCCTTAGTGTGACCTGAATAGATAGGATTTGTCCATCCTTCATGTCCAAGGCCGAATCCTTTTGAGCAATTAGCCTTTCATCTTCCATGATTTGAAGGTGTTGTTTATGGATTGCTTTTTTCTGGATACCAAGGCTATCTCTCTGGATTTTTAAGATCTTTTGAAGCTCTGGGATTTGCTGCTGATAGATTTTGATCTCGCTTTCACGCTGTTCTAACTCCTCTTTGATTCGGTTTTTTGTTCCGCGAACGTGAAGGTAATTAATGAAAAAAAGCAAAAACAAAGCAAACAAAATCCGGAACTTATCGGCCAGGATCCAGCCAAAAAAGCTTCCAATCTTCGAGAAAATCCCTGTAAAAAATTTGTAGCGCGTGAACATGTGGATCAGGTGTTAAAAATTGTGAGTGCGTAAGGCAAAGGCGACGTGGATCCAAACATTTTAAGTACATAGTCCTTACTCTCCTGTTTGATGGAAGATCTAAGCAAACTATCCGTATTTAACGTGTTTGGAATCGAGTAAAAAAATCCGGCATTGTAGCGAACGATGGCTTTATCCAGCCGGGCAGCCTGTCCAAGAACATGTTCTTTGTCGATGCATTGCTTAAAGTAAAGCGTCCCAAAAAAGATGTTATTGAAAGCCGGTTGCAAATCATTGCTGGTAATGACTCCTTTCAGGGCAATATCCGATGGAGCTGTTTTGATCCGTTGTACTTTTGTGTTTCCAAGGATCTTAACTAACTGTGCTTCTTCCTGGGGACTCATGCGGCCGCGTTTGAACTCGTACCATGCCGAATAGATTGCGGTTTCAGCCGAAATCTGCGAATACCCGATAAACTTGGATCCTGGCCGGGTAACGTTGCTTCCACCGGATTCGACAAAAATTTTCGTCGCTTCCAGGGCTTCCGAAATACCAATTAGGCCTGTGCAATCCCGGATAATTCCACCTAAAGAATTTTTGATGCGGTCCATGGCCCTAGCGTTCTGCTCTACCTGTGTTTCGCTATAAAATCCCTGCTTTGTGAGGGGAACAAGTATGTCAAACATGGCGATCATGATAAAAGGTTACGATTTGCATTTGAGAGGTTATTTCGGTTGATTCCGATGGTAATTCGACTCGACTTGTTTAGGCTTGGAAGCAACTGCCAAAGCCCGACTAGAAGGATCAAAACGACCAAAATAACCCCGATTAGTTGTTTCTGTTTCATACTAAATAATCTCTGGGGTTTTGTCTAACACCTAATAAAGTGACCGAAAAATGAAGGTGGGGGCCGGTACTTCGACCGGTATTCCCCACTCTTCCGATTTGTTGACCTCGTTTCACCTTTTGGCCCGGTTTTACGTCCGTCCTGGACAAATGAGCATACCCGGTTTTTAGCCCGGCGGCGTGCTCAATTATGATCTGATTCCCTCCAATTGAGTTGAAATATGTACGCTCTACTGTTCCATCTGCAGGAGCTAAAATTGGCGTCCCCGTTGGGGCTGCAATGTCAATGCCCGTATGGGTTCCAGTTGATCGTTTTACCCCAAATTCCGAGGTAATTCGACCCGTCACAGGCCAAATTAGCTTTGGAATCCGGCGTCGAAAAACAACGATCACAAGAACCGTAACCACCAAAATACCACCTACAATAAAGACTTTAGTTTTTGTTTCCATAAAAAATATAGGATTACGAAGATCCAGAACGCGGCTAAAAGTGTGTACACAATAGCCTGACTAGAAACAGGCTTTTGGTAGGTAAATTGATTTACGAATGTTTCACAATTGTACTCCACCACATCATACTGCATACCTTGAAAGATCTTGAAACGCTCTAACAAAAAAGAGGGACTTTTCCCCGTTAATTGCGTCATTTGGATGGTGACATAATCGGCTCTTTTGAGCAGACTTTCAAGATCTTCGAGGTGTACATTATTTTCCTCATTGTTGTGTATTATTCGCCATTTACCCAAGTCAAAAATTAGTACGGCAAAATGTAAAATATACGGGTGCTCATGTGGCCGTACAACAATGATACTGCCATTTTCAAGCGGCCAGTCAGGCGGTAAGCTTGTTGTTACAATTGCAGTCATTATTGTTAATTGCTCTCAAATTGAGATAGGTTCCCGTGGCGTAATACAAGAGAATTGCAATTGTTACGAATAGGGAAATGAGAAATGCGGTCCTTTCTAGCTTCATACATTATAGCTTTTTCGAAATGACAATCAACAAAATTCCCGTCAAAAGGATAGCGATTGAAAGGTAGGCGATACTCCGGGTATCGACCTCATGTTCAAACTTGATCCCGTCTTGTGAGAAATTATTGACGGCCTGTGTTGTTTTATTTACTGCGTCCATTTACAAATAAATGATTTGATCTTCCTTTACCAGGATATAGGATCGGTTATTAATTAGGCTTTTGTCGGTCGGATAATCCGGGTATAATCTCACGTATCCAGGTTTGGAAGATGAACGAACAACACCCACGAAGCCGGGGCCAAGTGACAATTCTAGGCAGTTTTCATACACGCATTCAAGATCATCGTCAAGGGGAATTACTAATCCCTTGATTCTTGCTCTCTTTACCGGCTGTGCCGCCCGAACCGTGATGGCTGCAAGTGCCACGACGCCAATAACGGCTAGTATTATACGTTTCTTCATTCTGATTAGATTGCACCGGCTTTTTTCAACCGGTCGATTAATTGATCGTCCAGATCTCCCACCAGGTACCCACCCCAAAAAGACTCCAATCTATCAAGCATCGTTTCCACTTTCTCCCCACCAAAAAAGCCCGTTGTTTTCGCGTATTTCTTCTGGTAGACATTGTACACGTAGATCAATTGATTGGGGAAGAGCTGGAGCAATTGCTTATAAATTGCCTCTTTCCGGCTTCCTAGCTCAAAAAGGCTAGTTGCTTCGTAAAATTCCCGTGCTAGGCTTAACGCCTCCTGTTCGCCCCAACCGGAGGGGATGCCTCCGGCTGGAATGGTTGGTAATTCAGTTTCCCCGGCCTTCCTGCCTTGCCGATAAATTGCAATTATGAGGACAATCACAATGAGAAGGATCACGAGGTACTGAAAACTACGGTTACGAACAACGACAAAGCCTTGGTTAAAGGCGTTATTCATTTTGTCTTGGGGTTAGATTTTGATCTTACGAAGGGCCAAGACTACAAGGCCCAAAATACCGGCCACAATAAGGGCTTTCTCCCAGGTTTTCCGGGTTGCCCACCATCCTTTTACCGAGGTAGCGGAAGCGGCGGCACCATCAGCCAAACTTGTTGTGGTTGATGCCTCAGTGTAGATCTTCACCGCACCATTAGCATCACGTGGAAGCTCACCGGTACGAGAAAGAGGGGAAAGGGTACCCGAAACAGTTTGCGTAGGCTGGACGTAGATTACACCGCTAGAGGTCGGGTAATATGCCTTTTCAAAACCAACGAAAGATTCAAAGTTGGGACGTTGAT
>Ga0075154_10002769_pt1 | contig 11321 bp, 9 predicted proteins | sample JI71714BDNA_FD_70965 | JGI IMG/M metagenome (GOLD analysis project Ga0075154, IMG submission 70965) | Wastewater effluent complex algal communities from Wisconsin, to seasonally profile nutrient transformation and Carbon sequestration -... | ecosystem: Engineered > WWTP > Effluent > Algae... | reverse complement strand
AGAGGACATGTTGCGCAGATGCGCCAGCGTCAGCGGCGCCTCGCGCGCCAGAAGGACCAGCCTGCGACGCTCCTTCAGTTGCACCGATGCGGCGCGGGTCAGGAGGTTGTCGTCCAACCCCTGCGCGATGGCGGCCAGGCTGCGCATCGAACAGGGGGCGACGATCATGCCATGGACGGGGAACGAGCCAGACGCGATGGCCGCGCCAAGGTCGATCACCGGATGCAGCCGGTCGGCCAGTGCAACCAGCTCGTCACGCGCCTGTGGACCGATTTCCAGCGCCAGCGTGCGTTCGGCCATGGTGGAAAGCACCAGCTCCACTGCCGCGCCTGCCGCACGCAAGGCCCGCGCGCAATCCAGAGCCAGCGCGGCACCGGAGGCCCCTGAGACTCCCAGGATGACGCGGATCATTCCAGCACCTTTTGCAGCAGAGCCGTGGCGCGGGCGTCATGCACCGGGTCCAGCGCCATGACGCGGCCCCACTCCCGCGATGTCTCAGCCCCGATCTTGGTTGTGGCGTCGATCCCCAGCTTGCCCGCCAGCCCTTCGCGTGGCGAGGCGAAGTCGAGGTAATCCATCGGCGTGCTGTCCAGCACCATCACGTCGCGCGCCGGGTCCATCCGCGTGGCCATCGCCCAGGCGATGTCATCCCAGTTGCGCGGGTCGATGTCGCGGTCCACCACCACGATGGTCTTGGTATAGCTGAACTGCGCCAGCATCCCCCAAAGCGCCAGCATCACCCGCCGCGCCTGACCGGGATAGCGCTTGTCGATCTGCACCACGGCCATGCGGTAGGAGCAGGCGGCGGGCGGCAGCCAGAGGTCAGTCACCTCGGGGATCTGGGCGCGGATCACCGGCAGGGCCAGCGTGTTGAACACCTCACCGATGACCGAAGGTTCATCGGGCGGCCGGCCGGTGACGGTGGTCAGATACAGGGGATCGCGGCGGTGGGTGATGGCCGAAAGGCGCATCACCGGGAATGGCTCGACCGCGTTGTAGTAGCCGGTATGGTCGCCGAACGGCCCTTCGGGTGCGGTTTCGCCGGGGTGAACCCAGCCTTCCAGAATGATCTCGGCATTTGCGGGCACCAGCAGAGGCACGGTCTTTGCCGCCACAAGCTCGGCCCGCGCGCCGCGCAGGACGCCCGAGAAGGACACCTCCGACACCGTTTCCGGCAAGGGCAATGCGGCGGACAGAAGCGTCGCGGGATCGGCGCCCAGCGCGATGGCGACCGGCATTGGTGCGCCCGCCTTCACCCAGCTGCGGTGATGCGCCGCGCCGCCGCGATGCGCCAGCCAGCGCAGGATCAGCCGGTCGGGGCCCAGCACCTGCGCCCGGTAGACCCCCAGATTGTAGCGCGCCACCTGGCCAGCGTCCGACCCCTGTGGACGGGTCACGACAACGGGCCAGGTGATCAGTGGCCCGGCATCGCCAGGCCACGGCGTTTGCACCGGAATCAGGGACAGATCCGGCGGTGCAGACACCTCCTGAGACACCCCCCGACGCAAGAGTTTCGGTCGGCTTTGCAGTGCCGCCCGCAGGATGGGCCAGCGTGAGAGGGCATCCCGCATCCCCTCCACCGGCGCGGGGCTGCGCAGGGCGGCGAGGAACTCGCCGAAGCCGGGGACCTGGTCCAGGGACAGGCCCAGACCCGCCGCCACCCGGTCCGGCGTGCCGAAGAGGTTGGCAATCACCGGCATCGATGCCGAAACGCCGCCAGCCTGAGCGGCGTCGAAGCGCAGGACCGGCCCGCCCGCCCGCAAGGCGGCCAGTTGTACCGCCGTCATCTCGTGACGCAGGTCCACCGCCTCGGCGATGCGTGCCAGGTCGCCCTGGCCTTCGGCATGGGCCAGAAAGGCGCGAAGATCGGAAAAGACGGGCAGGCTGCGCATCGGTCAAAGGGTCCTTTACCGACCGGATAGCGCCAACAGCCGGGGCCGGACTTGACTATCGTCAATCCGGCAGCGGCGGTTTTTTCCTAAGAGAGGATACCCGTCCAAGGACAAAACGATGCCTGCTTCCCTGCCGCTCCTGCCGCGCGCATTTCATCTTGCCGCGACACCGCTTCCGCTTCCGCCGTTGAACCTGTTCCTCGGCGCTGTTACCCGGCGCATGGCCCGGACCCATCCGAAGATGCTGCACCGTCTTGGCGACTTTGCCGTGCGACGCTTCCTGATAGACCCGACTGACCTGCCCTGGGTCCTGCTGCTGCAGCCCGGCGCCTTGACGATGACCGCCCACCGCCGTGCCCAACCACCCACGCATGACGCCCGCATCGCCGGGCCGCTGTCTGCCTTCCTGGCCATGATGCACGGGGTCGAGGATGGCGATGCCCTCTTCTTTTCGCGCGATCTGACCGTGGAGGGCGACACCGCCGCCGTCCTCGCCCTGCGCAATGCGATGGACGATGCCGAACTGGACCTGACCGAGGAACTGGCTGGGCTCTCCGGTCCCTTCGGCATCCCCCTGCGCCGGGTGCTGGCGCAGGCGGAGCGGTCGACAGGGCTGGCGCTGCACCGGATAGACGCCGCAGGAGAATGGTCATGATGGAACTCGTCTGTCCCGCGGGGACCCCCGCCGCCCTGCGTGCCGCCGTCGAGGCCGGGGCGCATGCGGTCTACTGCGGCTTTGCCGACGAGACCAACGCACGCAACTTCCCTGGGCTGAACTTCACCCCCGAGGACATGGCCGAGGCGGTGGCCTTCGCCCATGCGCGGGGTGCCAAGGTCCTGATCGCGATCAACACCTTTCCCCGCGCCGGGGCCGAGCCCATATGGCACCGTGCCCTGGCCAATGCCGATGCCGCCCGCGCTGATGCCGTGATCCTCGCCGACATCGGCCTTCTGGCCCATGCGGCCGAACATCACCCGAACCTTCGCCGCCACCTCTCGGTCCAGGCCGCTGCCGCCAACCCTGATGCGATCAATCTTTATGCCCAGGCCTTCGGCGTCCGCCGCGTGGTCCTGCCCCGCATCCTGACAGTCGAGGAAATCGCCGCCATCAACCGCGAGATCGAAGTGGAAACCGAGGTGTTCGTCTTCGGCGGCCTTTGCGTCATGGCCGAGGGGCGCTGTTCGCTGTCGTCATACGCCACCGGGCTGTCGCCCAACATGAACGGCGTCTGCTCGCCCGCAAGCCACGTGGTCTATGCCGAGGAGGGCACCGATCTGGCCGCGCGCCTGGGGGGCTTCACCATTCACCGCACGCCCAAAGGCGCGCCCGCGCCCTACCCGACGCTCTGCAAGGGCTGCTTCACCTCGGGCCCGCAGACCGGCCACATCTTTGAAGACCCAGTGTCACTGGACGCCACCCACCTGATCCCGAGGTTGGCCAAAGCCGGGGTCAAGGCCCTGAAGATCGAAGGCCGCCAGCGCAGCCGCGCCTATGTGGCGCAGGTCGTCCGCGCTTTCCGCACCGCCGTTGAGGCGCAGGCAGCGGGCCGCCCCCTGCCCGAAAGCGCGCTGGCCCGGCTGACCGAAGGTCAGGCCGCGACCGCTGGCGCCTATGCCAAGACCTGGAGATGACCATGGATCTGACTGTCGGGCCGAACTTCTTCTTCTGGCAGGCCGAGGCCGTCCGCGCCTTCTATGCCGGATTGGCTCAGTCCCCCGTCGCCCGTGTCGTGCTGGGGGAACTCGTCTGCTCCAAGCGCTTGCCGTTCTGGCAGGACGAGATCCCCGGTGCCGTGGAAACCCTGCTGGCGGCCGGGAAAGAGGTGGCAGTCACCTCGCTGGCCCTGATCACGCTGAAGCGGGAACGCAAGCTGACCGCCGATCTGGCCGACTTGGGCCTGCCGATCGAGGTAAATGATCTTTCCGCGCTGACACATGTCCCGCAGGGCCGCCCGTTCTGGGTGGGGCCCCTGGTCAACACCTACAACGAGGGCACACTCCGCTGGATGATCCGGCGCGGCGCGACGCGTGTCTGCCTGCCACCGGAACTGCCACTGGCTTCAATCGCCGTGCTGGCACGCATTGGGCAGGATGAAGGCGTCCCGGTTGAAGTCTGGGGTCATGGCCGCCTACCGTTGGCGATCTCGGGGCGGTGCTATCACGCGCGGCTGCATGACCGGATGAAGGACAGCTGCCAGTTCGTCTGCGGCGAAGACCCGGACGGGCGCGACGTGGAAACGCTGGACGGCCAGTTGTTCCTGGCCGTAAACGGGGTGCAAACCCTTAGTCAGTCCACCGCGAGCATGGCGCTTCAGGCGGACACGCTGTGCCAGGCCGGGGTGGCTTCCTTGCGCCTTTCGCCGCAGTCCAAAGGCTTTGCAACGGTTTGCGCCGCCTGGCACCAGCGGCTTGGCGGTAGCCTGAAGGCACATGAGCTGGTCGCCAGTCTACGGACATCCACTCCGGGAGGGCAGCTTTCCGACGGCTTCCCCAACGGTCCTGCAGGCGCGGCTTGGTCTGGAGCGGAAGCCTGACAACTGAAATTTCCAAGTCGTTCTGCCGATCTCGAAACCCGCCCGACTGCTCGGGTTCTAACCCCTTGCAGATTGATTCTGAACCCGGGATTCGGAGCAGCGAAGGCCATGGCGAGCGGGAGGTAGTGCCCCAAAGACAGGAGCCTTGTGTCCGGGAAACCAGGGGCACCTCACGGAACCTCTCCACCCTATCGCGTCAGCTCACCAGTCTGACCATTCGGAATGGCCCCGGACCGAAGCTGGACGAGAGTTGTGCCACAGCGACCTCGAAAGTTCCAGAAACCCCATCTGCTCCACGCATTGTGGCCGTGTAGGTGAACGCGGTTTGAGAGACGGTATACTCAGCAACGATTGTATCCGACAGGATCACGCGAATGAGGTAGGCCTCATTTTCTTCTGCCAGCGGAACTTCGGCCGATTGCCAGCTGTCGCCCTCGACCCGTGTTCTGCGCTTCCAAGTGAACAGCAGATCGCCCGAGATGTCCGTCGCGCGAAGGTGGGCAACCGAATACGGACGGAGTCCTACGCCGTCAAATGCCTCCGTACGCAGGATCGCGTTCGAATCATCGTAGCCTCTCGACGCGATCCCAATCCGGTAGTATCTGGTCAACCCCCGGGCCGACGCTGCCAGATCGATCTGGGCAAGGGCAAGATCCAGAAGAACAACTGTGCTCCCTGAGGGCCATTCGAGTGGCATGATGCCATCGGTTCCTAGCTGTCCCCGCAGCCGGACCGACACCTCGTAGGTATCGGGCGCAACCACTTGCGCTTCGGAAAACTGAAAGACTTCCCAATTTGTTGCGCTGCCATCGCCGATCGCCATGGCGTTTGCCCCATTGAGCACTGCAGTCGGGTTTGCAGATGCAAGTTCTCCGCCACTGATCTTCATCCGAAGCGGCGGGCCAAGGTCCCAAAGTCCCGGCCGGTGAAACGACATCGGCGATTCGGTGACACCGAGCGCGGCTGGAGCAGCCAACAGGCGATTGAGTTCGTAGCCGGCATCTTCACTTGACGACCACACGGCAACAGAGCCCGGCCAGGGATCAGCGCCGACTGCTACATGCGGCGCATAGGGTATCTCCTGACCAGTCAGCAATGGAAGATCAAGGAACACGGGAACCACGGGAACTGGCGGCGCAAAGGGCCGTACCGTCGGCGCTTCCTCAGCCCGCTCGGAAGGAATGTACACTCCCGGTTCTACGCGGACTGCTTCGAGAAGCTGCCCATCCGTCTGCTCGACCCGGTCAACTCGGTAGCAAGAACCAGCAAGTCGAATGACGTCACCCGCTCCGATCGACAATCGAGACTTCGGAAGTGCGAATTTTGCCGAATCTCTCGCAACCCTTGCCTCGGCCAGCCACCGTTCAACGGCGCTCAAGCTCTCGTATTTGGTCAGGGCCAAAGGCAGGTCTGTCTGAGACACCCCCAGGGACTCTTCGTCCGGAAAGCGTGTCTCGACGGACCGGAGTTCGTAGCTAGACTGCGCATCAACGTACCCCAGGCGGACCTGCCCCGCTGTCTCAGCCTCGGAAGTACGCGCAGTTTCAATGCTTCCCTCTATTTCGGATGTCAGTGCGAGCTCATCCGTAGCAATCTCTGCAATCACCCGAGCGTTTCTGTTTTGGAAGGAAAGCTGTCCTTCACGTTCAAAGACATCAAATCCGAATGCCAGCATAAGCGGCTGCAGCGCGGACCTCGCAGTCGTGATGTCTGACTGCTGGTAGCCACGCACCAGACCGAAGAGCGACCCCGTATCCACGAGGTCCAGTCCGGACCGACTGCAGAATTCCTGAACAACGGCCGCAAGCGGCTGATTTGACGCGCGACCGTTCAACCAATGCCCGCGGCTGTAGTTTGCCCCATCGCTCCAGACGTCCACCTGACCTGGGAACTCCGGAAACGGCCTTGCATCCCAAGCCCATGCATAGGCATGGTCCATATCGACCATCGGGCCATTGTAAGCCGACGAGACTGGGTTGTTTTCAAGTCGTGTCCAGAACGCTGACATTGCAAGCAAGTACTGCATCTGGATCAGGTCATCACGACGACCGTTTGACCAGACCGGGAGACCGGACTCGGATGATTTCAGATCGACAAAACGGTTGGGCTGATTGCTTCCCTTGTCAACAGCCGCGCAACCATACTCCGTAAAGCGGATCGGCTTTGATCCGGGCACCCAGCTCGTCGGTGAGCTGGACCGCGTGCCGCCAACTCGGTCATGATGCAGGTTCGACCACCATGATCGAAGGTCCTTGTAGCGGTAGATCCAATCTTCGCCAAACGCACCGTCCGTGATCCCCAGTCGTCGCTGTTCAAGCGCACCTTCGGAGCTGTCATAATACCAGTCGAAGCCTTCGCCCCCTGCGATGTTGGACTGCAGATAGGCCAGGTTGTAGATTGATCCGAACCCGGAATCCGCATGGACCTCTCCGTCGCGCCAATCTGAAATAGGCATGTAATTGTCGATCCCGACGAAGTCGATTTCCGGGTGAGACCAAAGCGGGTCAAGGTGGAAATAGACATTTCCATCAAAATGATAGCCGAAATACTCCGACCAATCAGATGCGTAGCTGATCTTCACATCCGGCCCGAGGATCGACCGAACGTCATCAGCAAGACGCATGAGTTGAAGAACCGCAGGAAAGCTGTCGGAACTTCCGCGGATCTGCGTCAAGGAGCGAAGCTCTGACCCGATACAGAAAGACTCCACACCGCCGGCAATCAGACAAAGATGGGCATAGTGCAGGACAAACCGGCGGTATCCCCAGTCCAAAGGCCCAGCGTAGCTGATTACCTCACCGTTGATCGTGAAGTCACCAGGTTCTGCACCTCCGAAGAAAGTCGCAACTTCTGCCGCGGCACCAGCTGTCCTGTCAGACGTACCTTGTCTCCCCGGGGCAGTGGAAAGCGTAATCCTGCCGCGCCAAGGCAAGGCTGGTTGTGTAGGCTCACCGTTCCACGGATCCGGAAGCGTGTTTCCCGCAATCTGATCCATCAGGAGAAATGGATAGAACATCACGTCCTTGCCTGTGTCCCGAAGTGCTCGAATTGCCTCAATCACAGAGGCATCCGCTGGTGTGCCACCATAGATTGACGTGTCGTCAACCTTTACGACCTCCGGCGCGGCCACCCGGTCGATACCACCGGCACGCCAGGGCATTCCAACACCGTCAGTCAGCTTCTGTTCTACTTTCGGACGGATGGTGCAACTCGAGCAACGCAGGTCGTCGCCGAACCAAGAAACCACCAGCGAAACAGCGCCGGCCTCGGGAAGTTCCTGCGTCAGTTGATCCAGGCTTGTGGCAAAATCAGTCTTTCCTGAGGGAGAGTGAACGTTGGCAGATCTATTTCGGCCAAGTCCTTCGGCGTAGTGAACAGGCGAGGTTGCCAGGCCGTATTCGCCGGTTCCGGGGATCAGTGCGACCCCCCTGACGGCGCCTCCAAGAGTTTCCGCCATGTCGACTGTCGACCCTTGTGCAGCTCTGACTACTTCAAAGCTGAACTGGGGAACACGGTTGCCATAGGGCGCAAGTTCCAGTTCTTCGATGACCACATAGGCCAGACCGCGATACGCCGGAGCATTTCCGGCGCCTTCGATTGCTTCCAATAGTGCATCCGGCAGCTGGTCTTCGCTTCCTGTGTAGGTGCGCATGTTCAGATCTAGTGCCGAAATCTCGTTGCCATCGGCCCAGATTCGGCCAACCCGTAGGATTTCTCCTTCACACAGTGCAATCGCCAGACTTACCGAATAGCTGTATTCGTTCACTTTTGGCTTGGGTGCCCCTTTCCCGGTCCGCTGGCGCCTGACAGTTTCAGTGAACTCGGTTGCCCAGATGACCTGCCCTCCAACTCTCATCCTTCCCCATATCTGGCCGATGGCGCCACCTTCACTGGCACCAGTCAGGCGCAACCGATCGATCCGGCCCACGTCAACAGGCTCGGATCCGGCACCAAGTATGCGCTGATCAATTGCGCGACCCACGGTCGCGCCGATGGCGCGGCCGATTACTGCTCCGGAAAGGCCCAGAACGGTGCCGCCGAAACCGGCACCAACCATTGCACCCGCAGCGGAAAGTAGCAGAGTTGCCATTCACTTGGTTCCTTCTGGAAAGGCAAAACGCGCCACGATCCGGCGCTGCCATGGTGTGGACAGTGAGCTCTCGATTACGCCGTGGCTCGTATAGGAATGGATGAATCGTGGATGCGGCCCGATCTCGGATTGCAGGCCAAGATGCTTTGCGATGCTGCCGTGCCGCATCCGGAACAGAAGTACATCACCGACATTTGCCTGATGGCCTGATCTCTCCACCAGCCAGCGGAGCGCCGCGTCGCGCAGCACCTCCTGACGCGAGGGTTCTGCCCAGTCTTCCGTATAGGCCGGAACTGCTTCCGGTTCGTCTCCGTAGAGTGTCCGCCAGATCCCACGGAGCAGGCCGAGGCAGTCTGTGCCGACACCTCTGGCGCTGGCTTGATGCAGGTACGGCGTGCCGATCCAAAGTCGTGCTTCTTCAACTGCCTGAAGTCCAACCGTCATACCCCACCTCCGCCGACCCGCCGGGCCCCACCATTGGGACGCCCGGGCACCGGGTATGAGGCAAGCCAGTCTTCACCTGGAATGTGCGGAAACCCGCGGAAGTTTAGAAAGTTCGCAAACTTCGCCCGGCAGGTGACTGTTGTCTTGTCGCACCCCGCCTGGATCCGAACCGTGTTGCCCGGCTGCATGTCCGCCCGTATCGACTGCCACAACTCGACCCGCCGAAGCTCTCCTTCCTGTCGATCGATTTTCACCACTCCGATCAATCCCGCTGCCGCGCCGTTGATTACCTCAAGACGGCCCCCCTCGAACCACCGGTCGTCGAAGGTTGCGAAATTCCGGATGCGAAAAACCCTTCCCTCCTCCGCCGAGTCGACTGCAACCTCGACAAAGTAGCCGGGCTGACCCAAGTCGAACCGACACCGGCTGTCCCCCAATACGGCAGAGCATCCCGGCGTATAGGCCATCCCGTGCGGCCGATTCAGAAGATCGGTCAGACCGCGCAACTCGGCCTTGAAGCTGCCCCCCACGCGCGAAATCTCACCAAGGTTCCCGCGGAACTGAATGAGGAAATCCTGCGGGTTCGCCCAGTTCACCAGATAGGCCACTACCTCGGCCCTGTCGAAGCGCCCTGCAACAAGGTCGTCTTCAGCAATTGCCGAAGCACTCAGCGCCCCGAATGCTTCTGTATTGTCGACCGACAGGCCGGTCGTTTGCTGCAAGGCACGTGCCGTCATGCCTGTGTCGGCCCGACATGTGACGCCATCGACAACGAGATCACGGTCATGATCCGTGAAGCCTAGCACCACCCCGTCCCGACGACGGATGACCCAGGACCGGCAAACCGACGTCGATCCGGTTTCCAGATGCGAAAACAGGGCTTCCCGTGTCATAGCCGGACCTCCACCACGGGTACGTTCGGGACATCACCAGCCTGAAACGAGGCGACCGAAGTCTGGATTGCATCGGTGTCAAACCGCACTGGAACGTCAAACTCGAATCCGGCCGTCACACGCGTGCCCAGGTCCGGCGCGATGATGAATGTGACTTCTCCGGTTTCCAGATTGACGGTGTATTCCAGTGTCTCGACCTTCTGGTCTCCGGCAATGGCGACGACAACAGTTCCAGAGACGGGCTTCCGGATCGGGCGAGCATAGCTTTGCAGGCCAGACACATAGGTCTTCTGCAATTGAAAGACCGTCGTCACTCCATCGCCGACGCCGATCACCTGGTCATCTGATCCAGGCGAAGCCGAAGGGACGCAGGACTTGTAGTCCGACCAGTCCTTCCAACGAAAACCATGCAACTGCCCGGCCCGCGCTTCGAAAAACGCAATCAGCGCTTCGACATCATTCAGCGACCGCAGGCCAACACCAGCATCATAGCGCCGGCGAGAGTGGAGCCATGGTGTGTTCCGCTCTTCGAACCCATTGGCAAGCGTGACAATCTCTGTTCGCCGCTCAGGACCACCGACCGATCCGAAGCTCAGGTTTGCCGGGAAACGTATTTCGTGGAAAGCCATGGAAATCCTCACCGATTGCGCTGACCGCGCGACAATGCGCGGCTAACCTGGGCAGCCACCTGCGACTGGCTCCGCTGGAACCCCTGCACATCAGGGGTTGTGATGTTCATCACCACGCTCACCGGCCTGCCTCCGGCAGACTGCACGCCCAGCCTGCCGTCCGGCCCGCGGGCCAAAGGCATGATCGCTTCCGGCCCCGCCTCACCCATCAAACCCCGACCGCCCCGCATTGGAAACGTGGTCGGCGCGCCCACAATCCCTCCCTTTGCGAAAGGCATGACCTTTCCCTGGCTAAAGGCCCCGCCGTTAGCGAAGGGCATCCCTGCCCCCATGAGGCCCGACACCCCCTGTGCCAGAAGCCCGCCCAGCGCTCCGGTCACAGGCTTGATGGCGATGGAATAGACCGTGTCGACAATGGTATTCGCGACCGACTTCAGCGCGTCGTTCAGCTTCATCCCGTCGAAGACCAGACCGTCAAAGGCCTTCCTCAACCCCCCGCTGATCCCGCTCGACAGCGTGTTCACCTCGCGCCCGGTAAAGACCATCGTCTCCCGCATCCGGGCCAGCTCGCCGTCGAACGCCGCAACCATCGACACCGAAGAGCCCATCTGCGCCTCAAGAGCCTGAAGCTGCTCCTGCATCGTTCCGATATCCGCCATCGCCCTGATCCTTCCTCACATCCGGGAACGCCGCCGCCAGTTCTGCCAGCCGCGCGCGTGTCAGGGGCGGGACCAAGCCCTCCCGCCCCAGCATGATCTTCAACTCCACGGGCGTAAGACGCCAGAAGACCACCGGCTCCAGCCCCAGCCCATGCAGGCCCGCCTGCATCAGCCCGCGCC
>Ga0075154_10002768_pt1 | contig 11328 bp, 9 predicted proteins | sample JI71714BDNA_FD_70965 | JGI IMG/M metagenome (GOLD analysis project Ga0075154, IMG submission 70965) | Wastewater effluent complex algal communities from Wisconsin, to seasonally profile nutrient transformation and Carbon sequestration -... | ecosystem: Engineered > WWTP > Effluent > Algae... | reverse complement strand
AGTAACTTAATTAGCTATAAAAAAAATTCGACTACGAGTGACATGAATTCTCTTATTGCCAATTTTACCAAGTACAGTAGATATCATTCGTTACCGTAGTTGGGTTGAGAGTGCAATTATTTTTGAAAACAAAATCTGTGTGAGCGCAGTTACTCATAAGCGCTGGTACGACAACTATAGTCTTATTATGCTACTGAAAAAAATCAAAAGAATTTGAAAAAACCAGGACTTGTCATCAATGATATCAAGAAACGAACAGCTCGCTATTTGTTGTTGTTCAAACAAGGCCAAACGGCTGAAAGATCACGTATAACACCCAAAATCCAACAAAGAACAAGCGAAAAATCCATTGGTGTGCACCCCAAAGGAAGTATAACGAAACCAATTTCATTCAATTATTAGTGAATTTTCCTAAAGAAAAGATGACATCGGAAAATCCAATATACATGGAAACGCAGACACGCAGCCTCATTAATGGCCTGTCTCCGCCAAGCAACATGTTTGAGGTTAACAACAATCTGATTGAAGATGACAATCTTAGCATTCTTCCTGTTACAGAAGACGACGGGATTTCTCATTTGTTAAGGCTAGAAGACGACGTGATCGGGTTCTCGTCTCCTGAAACCAATCAAAGTTGTAGTTCTCTGGACTCGTTGGCTAATGACGATTACTACTCTCCAGTAGATTACTCTAGCGTTCATATTTACTTGGACTCAGAAGAAGCACACAAGCGAAGTTTGCCTAGTGGATCAGTAACCTTGGATGACATATCAAACTCGGAAACAGGATCTCACGCTATGGTTAGTATCAACTCTCAAGAACTATTCGAAGACATAAACGCCAATAGTGTCAATCTGGTTTATGAAGAGGATACGCTCCAACATCAAATTCACCGCACAGTCGTTTCTCGCTCTTCGGCGACTGGACGCATATATTTTGTTGACAAGCCGGTTCAAGCCAAGTCCATTCTTGACATGATGAGACTAGGTCTACAATCAATATACAATAATTTTGAAAATGACATTATGCGTCAATTTAAAATACTTTGTCGTCGAGATGAATCGTTCAAGACATGCGAGGCACGAAGATTATCCCGACAACTGTTTGGACCTTCATCTTCATCAAGTAGGCGTCTTGAATTATACAAACATCAGAAAAAATCCACGAAAAAGAGCTCTATCTCTGTTAAAAGTCCTAAACTTCCCACAAAAGGTGAACGCACAACAGAGGCGAGAATTCTCAAAGGCTCTGGAAAACTGATTCCAGCACCCGAAGAACTTTTCAAGCACGTATCTGGGAATTGGACGAGAGAAACAAAAAAGCGGTTGGCTGGGAGATCCAGAGGAAGCACAGACAAGTATTGGTTCTCACCACAGCAAAATTATAAATTTAGAAGTTTGAAGGGAGTGAAGGAGTTCCTTTTTTACTTACAGCAATGTGATGGCGATGAACAAAATGCATATGTTATGATGAAAGGAACGGTTAGTTTGTGATTGGCGAGCAAAGAATCAATGTTACCCTAAGTGCACTTGCATTTCTTAATTACGTAAGAATATTTATACTCTTTTTGAAATAGGTTTGATATTCATATGAAATGAATTCTATAAAGGTAGATGAACGAGATATTATTAGATATTTGCATGCCGTGTATTTACTTGCGCCACAATTCGTTAGTTTTGACCACAACTGCAGTAATGTCGTCGCGATAGTCTCCTTCGTGTTCAGCCCATCTCTTAGCAGCCGTCTCAATCAATTCTCGACAGGCCGCTGTGGCACCCCCTCCGCTAGAGACACTCAAGCGTTTGTGCACGATTTCTACAGCTTCTTCGGAGGAAATGAACTCCCATACACCATCGGTAGCGATTATCATGAATTCGTCGTCATCGGTCAAATCATGATAAGTGACAACAGGTTCTGAAATGACCCCAACCGATTTAACTGCATGGTCTCCCAAACTACGCGCCATGGCCAAACCAATGTGAGTGAATTCTGGATCGAGCCAGACGCGAGCGGAAAGACCTTCTTCAGGAGGCGGCGACACAAATCCTCCACAAGATTCTATACGCTCCTGTTCACCGGGTGAATCGGGATTTTGGTCAATGCTCAAATCAATCGCTTGAATTTGTTTTTCATTTGAAGCAGTGATGTTGCCGTCTGTATCTTTCTCATTCGTTATCTCGGCCTCGGTTCCATTCGCTGTTACGCATTTGACTTGCTCCTGCTGTTTAGCAACTCGACGAGCCAAAACGGCTCGAGAATCTCCTGCATTCGCTATAGTGAGCTTTCGACCTTGCATGAGAACAACACACGCTGTTGTTCCGCTGTATAGGGGCTGTAAATCGGTCAGAAGCAATACCATTTGAGAAAACAACAAAATAATGGATATTATACCAAATGGTAGTTCTAACCTCAATATTTTCAGCATCCTCCAAGGATTCGTCCACAGCATTGAAAGTCTCCTTAAAAGCTTTTGCCAAATCCAAGTCAAAAGATGGGTGTTTTTCAAGCCTCTTTTGGATTTCACACATACAATACTGTGACACAGCCTCTCCTCCATCGCCATGCCCATCGTAGGCTGCGAATAGTGCTGTCTTCCAATCGTTGGCATACGGATAGGCCACGCCTCCTCTGTCTTGATTGATTTTGGCAATCACAGTGGGTTCACTATTGTTGGATTTATTGTTGCACTTTCCCTCGTCAATCTCAAAGGCTTCCTCATCGCTATCTTCGTACAGAGGCTCAATACCATGAGCACTGAAAGTTCCTACAACATCTCGCGGAAATGGCTGATGATCATGACGGAAGACCTCGATACTTTCGGTGGTATCGTTAGATCCTCGTCTGAGTGCAGACGCTCTCCTAGTTGGCTCACTCCCAGGACTGGTTGGCTGGTTCGTAAGTTTCGTCACCAATCGTTGTCGAATTCTACAAATGAATCCCTGATTCATGTGCATGTGTGTCATGGACTTGGCTTCGGCGCTAGCACTGCCTCGCCGTAATCTCCTTGCTTGCGGAGATTGGGCAGCAACAGGACAGCTTTTGCTAGAGTCGGACGGTGACGGCAATGAGCGTGCACGCTTGTATGTAACATCCTTCTTGAGTTGCTCATCTCGGTTACGCTTCGTTGAGGAACCTTTGCTTGAAGTCTCGGGGAATTGATAGATTGATTCTTTCTGATTGATGGCCTCTTCGTCGTCCTCGGATAAACAAGCTGCTGCGGCAGCAGCTGCAGCCTCGATGTCATCCTGCATGTCATTTTTGGCATAGGTTAAACGGCGTTTTCGGAAACTGTGGCCTTGGCCTACCTTGGACACATCGGCGGCGGCCTCTAGAAAAGCTCCCAAATCGGATTGATTGGGCAAATCATTTGTGCTGCTTTTCTTATCGATACCATCCTTGTAACCCTCCATCCTCTAGCACCATTTAATTCTTCAACAAGAAGAGCATACCAAAAAGTATAGGATTTGCATTACTGACCTCCGGAATAAATGAATCATCCGAGGACGCCTGTGGTTGACGTTCGTTATGGCGTTGTTCAAAGTCGAGGACTACGCACTCTTTTTGGCGCATTTTGTAACTGTTCCACAGACATAACGCACGATTGAGAACTTGTTTATCCATGCGTGTGTGCAGCTTGACCTCATTTTGGCGCATTTTTGTACCTGTTTCACAGACATAACGCACGATTGAGAGTGCAGCTTGACCTTGCGGAAATCGCTCCTTAAGCTTCATGTTTAAACGTCTTTTTGGACACGCGCTAGGAAATTTCTAAATCTCTCATATCCAACACCTAATTATACCATTTTAAAGGCCCAAAGCCTGTATCGCACTATTTTCCTTTCACTCTTAATAATACCAATAAAAGAAATTTTTTTTGAAAGAATAGCTACCGTTGAACACTCTACTGCATAAGAGATTAACCAAGAGTCAGTCAGTGCACTTGGTCAGGTTTTTGAATTGTCTGAAATAATTATTTGTTCATAAACTTTGAACACTGTAACAACAGTTTCTTTTTCATTTTCATCATCTAAGTAGGGACCATTCTTGATCCGCCTGACTCAAAAAGTAAAATTTCTGGTAATATTCTTAAAGATCAGACAAGTCCCTGTCTGACGGCATAAAACACATCCAATACAAGTGACAAATCATCAGACCCAACCGACAGCAGATTCTTAACATAATCGTACAAGAAGAATTGCAACCCAATGACAAGGAAGAAAAATACTAGTCTAGCTGGCAAGCCAACAAACAAATTTGCGACTCCACCATCTTTTGCGAGCAGGTCTTTAACTATATCTTGCCAGGTCATACTTGTCGTATTTTGGTTTGCTTCGACGCCGTCGTATTGTTTCTTTGCTGATGCGGAGGTCAGAGTTAGAATAAGATCTGCTGGATGAGAAACCACGGCGCCCGCTAGCCCTGCAACTGCCCCTGAAAAAGCAGAAATCGCAAGACCTTCTGGACCAACACCTACTTGTACAGGTGTCGCGCCGCTCAAAGAAGAATTGATAACGCTTTCAAGCAGCTTTGCCACGGTGTCAAAGGCTAGAAATTTTGCTAGTGCAAATGGAAGCTCTCGGCTGACAATCTTAGGAAAAGGAGTTAGAAGAGCTTTTATGCCATCTTTGACTACGTTTTGCATAGAATAGGATGCGTCCGAGATATCGAGCGATGTACTGGACCCATACCGTTTTATGTCAGAGCTCATGCTTGATGCCTCTTTTCTTTTTTCAGCCTGAGATGTTAAAGAAAAAAGTCAACAACAGATTTATTAGCACGGAACACACAAATACCACGCATTCATAATATGTAATTACCAAAAAATCAGTTAGCACTTGTCGCCAAGGTTTTGCATTGATCAGTCCCATACTTCTAACCCTAAGAAGTTCAAATGGTGTTGCCGCGAATGCAGTTAACACAGTAGCAAGAGCTGCTGCCCCTAACAGGATTACTTCTGACCTTCCATCCCAACCAACTTCGAAAAATAATGCCGTGAAAAATCGCCTGAATAATTCTGTCGCGCCGAAACCCAATCCACCAAACACCAATGATGCCAGTAGCGTTATGTCTGCACTTTGAAACAATGCCAATGGACCACGCAGCTCAATGAGGCCTTTCGCCACCGCTGCTGTGCCCAGACTATTAGACCTACTTTTGACTTCGCTGCTTGTCAAATCCTCTTTTGAATCAACATGTCTAGTTACGACTTGCGAAGCGATTTTGGTGTCAGTTTCTAACGCAAGTATTGGAGTTTGAGATGAAGTTCCTCCACCCATGTTTTTATAATCAATTGATTGTATCAAAACCTTCGACTCCTGTTTTACATGTTGAATAGGTGCACTAACTTTAGGCACTTGTCGAACATGATTCATTAATTCTTCATCGTTCCCTAACTGAATTTTTGTTTTGATAAGTTCTAAGGGGTTCAGCATAGTCCTCACAATTACTGTACAAATTGCTCCACTCAAGGCCAACCTAGCATATTGACTAGCAGACAAAGACAAAGCGCCTTTGGTCACTGGTGCGATCCCCACTCCACCGAACACAGGATCATATGCCGCATATTGAGATGAGGGTAATTCAATCCGAGATGGAACTGCTGGTAAGCCTGGAATGACATACGGTTGCAAATAGATGTTGTCTGGAGTCATCACATTGGAATCAAACTCTTTGGGTGTTCCATGGATAGGTCGTGCCGACAAGGGCAACAGCTCAATAGGATCACGATGTAGACGATACAAAGTGGTTGAAGAAACTGCTGCCGCTGGCTCAATGGATTTGCCACTCATTTGAGTGACAACCGCGGCCAATTCTTTGTTGGGGTCTAGATTCATGACTGTCCAATCTCGCTCCTCTGGAGGGGAAAATGTTATTCGTGGTGGCTGTGATATTACGTACCCATTCCCTTTCTCAACAATAGAAACATTGTAGACTTCAAATTCCAGTTCAGCAACTGCAATACAGGGACGAGGATCGACCTTCTCTCCATTTTGAGTGAACGACTGTTAATCAAAACAATAATAGAAAGTTTGACTGAGTAACTTTCAATAATCATTTCATACAAAACTCTGCTACGAGTGATACCTTTTTGACAGGAGTAGCAACCTTAACTATAGGCGGTATAGCAGGATATCCTCTTCCATAACCAAATCCTGGGTCTATGACGAAAATTGAATCCACACTTCCATATCTATCTATCGTCGCAACCGCTTCGCAACTAACTCGCCGATCTCCTGTTGGAGCGGAAATTGTCACTTTGGGCGCCGAAGCGTATCCTTCACCACCATCGACAACTCGAATCCTTAATATTCTAGACGTAGGTCGTGTGTAAGCGACTGCTTGTGCCGTTAAGTAATTATCACCCAATGCGGGAGGAGGGTCTATTTTGACGTCTACTGGCGCATCAGCGTAACCCGAAAGATCCGCGCCAGGAACCAATTGTATTTCTTTCAAAGAGCCATCATCTGCTTCCCCCAATAAGGATGTGATTTGTTGTATAGGCTGTAGTGAAATGTCAGATATCATCGACTGATGAATGCAATGCGTGTATTGCAATAAAACAAAGACCATGTAAAGTATGAGGTTGGAAAAGGAGACATGGATAATTGCGAAGCGTTGAGAACTTTTTACTCACAAAAAGCATTGCAAGCTGCAGCTTTTGCTCATACGACTTATATCTTGCCTGGAGTAAGGCTAATAGGTTTAGTACGCCTTGCTTTTCTGACTCAGTTTGAGACAAAGGCTTACGTTTTTTGGACGTTGATGCATTCGACTGTGAAGACGAAGGGAATAAGAGGCTTTGGACAACGCTGATGGATTTGTCTTCGATGTTGCTTTCGACTTTGGTCGAAACAGCTGGTTTATTGGCGGCAAGACCTGCTCTTGCTGCATTTACAGATGCATAGGATCCATATGGCCCAACAAAATAATCTGCCAAGCCGACTTCAACTGACTCTGCAAACTGAGCAAATCTAAGGGCTCGAGCGGGAGATGATTCTGGTAATCCTGACTCCCACCATGATTTGGCAGCAGGATCATAGTTTAGCAGAAAACGCGAAAGATATGCTATAAATCGTGTCTCATAGACAGTCTGAATTGGTCCGTGTACCCTAGACAACGACCTCTTGCCTCCAACATCCTGAGATCTATCAATTACATTTAATGAAATGCCTCTTGTTTCATCTGATCCCCCTCCACCAAGCATTTTAGCTTTAGGAACAAACAACTGTCCTGACTGTTTGTCTAGTTCAGAAGACGCTGAGGCAATAGGCCCACAAGCTAGAATCGATGCGAGCGACAAAGCCCCTCCCGATAGTAATGATCTCCTGCTCATAGTGATGTTTCTCCCAGTTAGAATTGTTAAATTCGGATTTACGTCGGCGATATGCTCAAGAGGGGCCATGACATTTTGTTTGCGATGAGACTGAAGCGAAAGGAAACGAGTCTTGAAATTCAATTTCACATCTCTAGATTTCAAGGAAAATGTCCATGTAACCATGCACTCAACACATTTGTAATTCAATATTGTCACACAAATTATACACCATGCTAATGATTGCCGGCGGCTACAAACTTTTGGATATCTGCGCTTCATCGAATTCTCAACGTTTTATTTAGGGCCTGTTCTGAAAAAGCTACTTGTAGAACATAAATCGACTTTCTTTGTGGCTTTCATCGTCTTTATTGGATTGGTTATAGTTGGTTTATGAAAGCGTCAACCTGAATCACGTTCGATGTAAGAGGGATTCTCGTCAAACGAAAGAAAACTCATTCTTTAATTGATGTTCGTTGTAGATAGTTACATACTATATTTGCAAGTACGTCAGTGAGGTACTAACTGTCAAACAAATTAGTAACTTATTTTAATGGGAACCACAATTGTTGCTTTTATTTTACAAACTTGTTCTTTCGTTTCTAAAATACCATTTAAGTGGAAAACTGATTTAGGAGATGATGAATATCCCATTCCCTGTCATTGAAACATCAAATATTGAAGCAACTCGAAACGCTTGAAAAAACCGTGGATGACTTAACATGGAACAAGTTTCAAGAGAAACAGGAGGCTTGCGACCAAAGGATATAACGTGTTCGGTGTCTACTCAAGCTTGTGAATTGATCAAGTTGTAATTGGTCTCTAATGCAGAGATTTTTAGTACTTGATGAACTTAAAACTAATAACGACCACATTATTTGAATGCAGGAGCGTGTTTTGCTTTTATTTCATTTGATCTTTTTTGAACAAGTCGTACTTCCGATCTTAATTTGATTCATAAATATGATTCGCTTTGTCAACCGCGACCAACAGTTCTATATGAAAATACTTTGTATTCCTTCTTAGTCAAGTCTCATACGAGACAGAATGGTTCATGAACTGGATTCGATATAAATAACAATATACATTTTGATCGAGTGTGCTACCTCGCGCAAATTTGAGACGCCGCCCATCAGCAATCATCATCTCAACCAAAAGCAAACCCCAACAACAAGATCAACACTAACACCTATAACAACACCAATACCGAAACACGAAAACAGCAATATCAACACCTCTACCTAGTGCACCTATACCAACACCAAGACCTATACCTTAACCAACCCAATACGTATACTTGTACCAACACCAACACCTAAACCTATACCTATTACTTGGATGTACACTTAAAATCATCACCTAAACCAACACCTAAACCAATATCTGAATCACCCAAACTAATACCTAAGCCAACACCCTAACAAGCATAGCAACAAACACTTTAAGTCACTGCCATACTACAGTTCGGCAAAAACTTATCTCCACTGTCTCGACGTCGTCCAACGCGCCCAACGCACCGTAATGGGAATGAGGAAATAACCTTTTCGTATCATAATGGATTTATCTTGAGAAGTTTTGTTGTTGACTTGAACGAAGTACGTGGGTGCGCGACGGGTAGTGTTCGCGCGCGCTCTACTAGATATTTGCACAAGAGGCCTTGAATAATTTACTGAATCAAGAATACATACAAAACGGGAAACAACAAGCTCTGAGACACCTCATTCGTGGGCCGAATCCCAGCAATGATCAGAACCTGCTATTTGCACCTATAAGATGAGAAAAGACACGCTTTTGCATGTGTAAATATGATTATGCACGAGAAGATAATTTATGCATCAATACATGTTTAGCATAACCAATAGGCACCGATCGTCGCATGCCTATTCAGACTGCATGCTCTTATCTTTATTCTTGGAACATAGTTGCTCTTTTTTGCCTCGAACATGACACATTTAAAAAGTTTTTTAGGTCGTTCTCTTCCAAGGTGGGATGAGAGTCCCATTACTTGCGAAAAATGCCATCCACAACGAAGCTTGGTCTGGTCGTTTGGAATAACACGCCACAACAACAAACAAAATTCTCAGTATCTTACCCTCATCAACAACAGATCATGGCCCAGTACGGCAGGGTTGATTATTGGAACGAGCGCTACTCAGTGTAAGTCATCAAATTTTAGTCTCTTCTTGACGAATTCATGAAAATTCCAGGTCGACGACTCTCCATTATTACTTCAAAGATTGGAACATGATTTGGCAAGTTTTCTCTTAAATAATTGAATAGAAGGCGATAGGAGAAGAGAGATACGTTTCTCTCATTAGATTTGCAGATTCAAGAAGCAGAGCGAGATTTTTTACGAGTCATGTTTGACTGAAGAACGCGCTGTTGAATCTTGGTTTTAGCTTTAACATTCAGCTTTTATTCAAAAGCAGTGCGAATGTAACTAACTAGTGTATTTTTTTGCACGAGCGTGATCGCGTGAGCATGGTATTCACAACTTATTCTTTTCGTTTGATATGCTCTGACAAAAATCGTCTTTTTTCTTTTACAGAGATCTACAATCGTTTGAATGGTATCAACGATATGATTCGATTAAGCACTTACTTGCAAATGAGACGTTGTCACGTGTACCAAGTAAACTTCCTCACAAAAATAACCAACGAGTCTTAGTTATCGGATGCGGGAACTCTGAATTGAGCCAACTGATGCAAGAGGACGGATATAGCTCAGTGACGAGCATAGACTTTTCTGCAGTTGTGATAGAGCAAATGAAAGAAAAGTATCCTAACGGAAACTACATTGTGATGGACGCCACAGCGGGGTTGGATTTCGCGGACGATTCATTCGATCTCATCATAATGAAAGGTAGCTTTGATGCAATATTGTGTGGATCAGGAAGCCTGCACTCAGTAAGAGCGACATTGTTGGAATGCAGCAGGGTGCTCGGTGCAGTAGGAACTTTGGTTATTGTCACACATGCTACACCAGAGAATAGACTTGCCTACATTGAAGACCCAGGTTTTGGATGGAACATTGATGTTCACAAGATACCAAAACCAATCTTAACAGGCGCCAATCCACCTTCCTCTGAGTCTGCAAAATTTCATTATGTTTATATTTTAGGTAAAGGTGCCCCTCTTGATGAAGAAGTAAAAGTCTCCTATTTAGAAAAATCACAAGAGAATCAAGATAAATATAGACAACGCCAAGTGCAAAGAGAGGAAGCAACTCTCCAGACAAAACATCGAGAACGACAATCTCAGAGTCCCTCGCCACAAAAGGATAAAAAATGACATTCAATCGTGAATACAGTTCTAATCCAGCTCTGATTTCTAAATCGCCCTTTTAAATACTTGAAACGGCATGCGTGAACTTCACCATGGCCGGACTGCTGACCAATAAACATGCTATGAAATGATCAGTTTACAGATCCTTTCGCTGTTGTAAATGTTCGCATTGATAGACTTCTCATGAATTATTATTTAAAGCTTATTAGTTAAGCTACGACGCATATAAATAATTCGATGCCTATTATTTTATTTTCATACTTCCTTAAGGCAACATCTTTGCTGTTATGCGAAGAAAAGGGACTGCAGGAGCTTTCAAAACAGTGTTTGGTGCCTGTAACATTTCAAGTAGTTAAACGCCGGTGAGCGGCGATATTATAATTTTAATTTCAATTGTATGAAGCTACAGAACAGATTAAATGTAACTTAATTATGCGAATACCAAAAGCATTTAACGATTGTTGTCATGATTAATTGTTAAGTCTTACTTTTTTCCTCACCACAGAACGACTTTTCGGGAATTTCCTTAAAGTTTTGTTATAGGAATTTTAATTAAACAAAAGAAATGAGTGTACCTATGGCAACGAACTACTGTCACTATGATACATAGAACTTGAGTTGAGCTCAATATCTGAGACATCAAGACATCATTCGATTTCTTCACTTTCTTCATAAAGAATAGACTTCTCCGGAAAGTCAACAAGCATTTCATCGGAGGACAGTCTCCCAATA
>Ga0075154_10002767_pt1 | contig 11329 bp, 8 predicted proteins | sample JI71714BDNA_FD_70965 | JGI IMG/M metagenome (GOLD analysis project Ga0075154, IMG submission 70965) | Wastewater effluent complex algal communities from Wisconsin, to seasonally profile nutrient transformation and Carbon sequestration -... | ecosystem: Engineered > WWTP > Effluent > Algae... | reverse complement strand
ACTGAAGAGAAAAATTTACCTTGGCCATTCCGATTTGACTCAAGCTCATGAGCATCATAAATAATCGTATAATTATAAAAAAAACTCATCACAACACCAATTGGCAGAACGGTTGTATCGTGACAATGAACAACACTTGGTTTAAATTTAATGAGATAACTAATTAATTTAAAATTCAATTCACCAAAATTAAATATGTGCCTAAAAAAACGTGGCAGGAACTTAATTTTTTTGGTAAATAATTCCAATGTTATAATCTTTATTTGTTCATTTGAATGAACATTTTTATCTAATTCCAAAGAATTTACACCAATTCCAACAATATTTTTGTTTAGACTTCCTAATGCTTTTAATTGTTTCAAAATTCTAGAATCGTGCCTTATATCAGTGTGAGATAGATGCAGAACAGTTTCAACCATTTTGTTTGTATTTTATTCTAAATATTAGAGAAATAATAAAAATTAAAATAAGGTTAAGATCGAAAATATAATTACTTAAACTTGATAGAGCTAAATTTTTATAATGAAAAATTAAGAAAACAAATAAACTTAGCCCAAGAAAACTATTATTATGTGAGTTAAAGTACCAGTTTAAAATATATAGAAATATGCCAATTATTGGAGTTAAAAATATAACACCTAATAATCCAAAGTTCGCATACAATTCTCCCCAAAAAATAGTCGGCATAGAGCCAATTATTCCAACATTTGCTAACTCGGGATGTACCCACGAATGCACCTTTTGCGTTAATGGGAAATTTGTAAATGGCAATATACCACCAGGATTAGGAAAGGAACTACCATTTAAAAATGGATGGAAATTGGGAAAAAATTCTAAATAATAATATGCGACTTGTACCTGTCCACCTAGAGTTCTACTAATTATTGAGTATAAAACTTGACTTAATGAAGAAATTGGCATAAAGCTTTTGTAAACAAATACTAAAACTACTAAAATCAAGAAAAAAGGAATTGCCGTTTTATATATGTTAAGTTTTTGGGGATTTAAAAAAATATATTTCAACATTAAAATAGCTATTAAAAAATCTATTATTGGGGCTTTTTCTGTAGTTACAAGAAGATTTATTGAAAAAATAAAAGTAAAAACAATAAAAAATATTTTATTCTTTAACTCATTTTTAATAAAAAGTATACTCAAATATAGAATTACAAAAAAAAACAAATCATTTGTTACAAATTTAATCCAATGCAAGTTTCCTGCATAATTGTTTGTCATTGTAGATCTTGCTATCGCTACTTCAGAAGCATCTAAATTATTTAAAATAGCTGTAATTGCTAAATTTTCAAATCCTTGAGAATAATAATAAACCAAAGAAAAAACTGTGCATATTAGACCAACAAAATTCACTTTAGGCAAAATTGAGCTTTCGGGAATAATATCACTCCTATTAACAAAAACAACATTATTTTCTAATCTAAATAGTGATTTCGCAATAAAATATCCAACGTTTAACAATAAAACAGATGTTGAAGAATAAATAAGAACTAAAAAAATTAAACTCTGATTTGTGATACCATCCTCTGCCCGGTCCGAAAATAAACCAAAGTATAGGAAGGGAATTCCAACAATTTGGAAAATAAAAATATTAAGATTAAGAAAGCCTAGAATGTTTACTGCAAAAATATTACCTAACGTAATTCGGGAAATGAATACCCAAATAGCTATAAATACAATAAAAAAAATCAGAAATATTATATTGTCAACAACCATTTAGTTACATTAAATAATCAAATTTTTATTTTATTAATATAGTTTTGGTATAGCATTTATAACTTTAATCACTTCGTTAAAATCCATTCCGAGGGCATCTAAATACCATTTAATATTCTGATACCTTGGCATATTTTCATCTAAAACCAATTCAAGTGCTTTTTCACGAGACATGTCCCCTTCACGAATTTGATTACTTCTAAAAGTGTCGTGCTCTGTGAATCCAGCAACTGTATAATAAATATAGTTGTAGAATGCAGCAGTACCATCTCCTATTCGCCAAGTTGTATTAGTATCTGGTGATTTTTCCCATTCATACTTATCTAAAGTTTGATCAATAATATTTTCATCCCATCTCCAATAATCAAAAATATGGTAATAGTCTGTTTTTTTATGAAAACTTCTGTAATATTCTCCTGAAATAGTGTCCCAAAGCGATGAATTAAAATACCCTGGACTTTCAAGCATTGCTTTGAATCTTAAATATTGATACCGTAGCTGTTTCAATGCACCATTTGAATAAACATTTTCTTCTTCAAAATCTGGAGGCACTCCTAAAAAACCAGACTTAAAGTGAGTTACTTCCAATGGGTTCACACCCCATAGATTCAAACTAATTCCTGTTTGTACTTTGATAGATTCAATATGGCGAAAAAAGTGTTTATCTCCAGCCGTAAAAATGCTAATCATCCCTAAATTTGGTGCTTTTAACCAAGCTTTCAAATTCATTGCAATATTATTACGTTTCTTTTGAATATCGTCAGCAACAATTATATTTTCAACTCCTAATTCAGAACACATTCTACTTATGTTTCTACGTCCTAAATCAGTTACCATTCCCCAATCATAAGTATAAGTTACAGGCTTCATCTTCAGTTCTTTTACAATTAAATGTAACCCATAACAACTGTCCCTACCTCCTGAAAAAGGCACAATACAGTCATTTCCAACTATTTTTCGATACGGCTCTACTAATTTGAAAAGCTCATCTTTGGGTTTGGGAATGTTACGTAATTTATAATTCTTACAATAATTACAGACCCCATCTTCATCAAACTTGATATAAGGCATCGTAGCGGGTAAGATGCACTTGGTACATCTTTTAATATTATGGATCTCAAACTTTAACAATTTTTCCTCTTGGGATAATGTTGGAAGGTTTGGAATAAGATTTTGAGTTCTTTCATTGTTATCTTTTACTAATAATTCTCTTTCTGATTTTGGAATATCAATAAAAATAGGTTCTTTAATTTGTGCAATATTTTTACATCCCGCCTTTACTAAAGGGTATTCCTCAGAGGCAAATATTTTTGCACTTTCTAACTCCCCGTAATATAAACTACCATTATTTGAAAATAAACAAAGTTTACCCGAATCTGGAATAATTAAGGCGCAAGCGACTACCCCTTTACACAATTTCAATATTTGCCCTGGTATCCTCTCAATATCCCAACCAAGTTTGATACATTCATTTGTTATTCCTGCAATTACTTCTGTATCAATTTGTAGTTCACGCTTAATTGAAAGTGTTGGCCAAATATCTTCATAATTAACAATTATTCCATTATGTAACACACAAACACCTTTTTGAATAACAGGCTGATTATCTGAAAGGCCATTTGTTATTAATCTACTATGACCGAACAAAATATTCTTATCAAAAGGCTTCACTTCCTGAAGCAACTTAACAATATCATAATCCGCTCTAAAAACTTCATAGTTAGATTGATTAAATACCATTAGTCCACTAGAGTCTTTCCCTCTTTGACGAGAATGAGTAACAATGTCTAATGTAATTTTTTTGGGTAAAGGCTTATCGGAAATAATTCCAAAAATTCCACACATAATAATATTTTATATAATTAATTAACCTTTGATTGTAAATGGATGTGAAGTTAATGGCAATCTAGCAAACTCATGATAATCACCTACTAAACCAATAGAATTTGAATCCCTAATTTCATGAGCTAGCGCTATAGCTGGTCTTGCTTCAATTAATCGAAACCCATTACCCTCAAGAATTTGAGAATAACTTATAGTGTGTAAATCGGTAAATCCATCACTAAATTCAACAGGCTCATTATCTAAAGTAAAGGTTCTGTAGGTAGTTTTTCCACTTGCTTTAACTTCATTAGGTAAAGTGTCAGAATTTATGCTTAAAAACCATTTGACTCTTGCTCTACCAAATTCAATTAAACCTGCAGCTCTATCGTGTGTACTTATGTGGACCGTATTTTTTTTAACTTCTCCAAATATCCAAATAAGCATATCAAAAAAATGTATGCCTATGTTAGTTGCAATTCCACCTGACTTATTTACATCACCCTTCCAACTTGTATAATACCAATTACCTCTTGATGTAATATAAGTTAATTCAACATCAAATGTCTTATCTATTGGGGCTTCCATTACTTTATTCCTAAGTGCAATGATAGCAGGGTGAAGTCTTAATTGCAATATAGTATATACATTACCAGCAGATTCCTTTTCGCTTTCAATTAAAGAGTCTACGTTCCAATAATTCAAAACAAGTGGTTTTTCACAAATAACATTTGCATTATTTCTCAACCCAAATCTTATGTGCGCATCATGCAAATAATTTGGTGAACAAATAGAGACATAATCAATGGGTTTTCCACCTCTCCTTAATTTCTCTATATTCCTATCAAATCTTTCAAACTCAGTATAAAAACTGGCCGAAGGAAAAAAGCTATCCATAATACCTACAGAATCATTTGGATCAAACGCTGCTAGCAAATTATTCTTAGTATCTTTTATTGCTTTTAAATGTCTAGGTGCTATATAACCACCAGCACCAATTAGAGCGAAATTTTTCATTTATATAATTTATTAAAAATTTGTTTAAAATAGAAAATGCAATTTACACTTAATTTTAAGAATAAAAACTAAAATACATTTAGTTTATTTATAATATAAATTAAACGCATCCAACAAAATTAACTTATTCCCAAAATGATTCAGGAAAGAGCTCTCATCAAGTTTAAAATCTTGTTTACTTAACCAATTAGATAAAATTTGATAAACGCCGTAATCATATTCAGACAACAAATAGTAATGTGAAACGTATGGATCATTACTCGCCAATTGACCAATTAAATATTCACGAAACGAATTTGAATTTTCTATGTAAAGTTGGTTTTTGAAGAGGTATACTAATTTCTGTACATCATTCTGATCAAAAATAATATTATTCTTATAGCAATTAACAATAAATTGAATGACCAAAATTGAATGTCCTAAATCTTCCGGTTTATCTGAGGGTGACGGTTGACTTGTAATAATGTAGTTCCAATAGTAATAACTTGAAAACTGAATTAAATTATTTTTTAAGTGCCTTGCCACTTTTTTTGCGTAGACTAAATATTTAAGATCGCCTGTTAACTTATATAATTCAATTGCATAAGACCCGATTCTAGAATACTGATTAACAGGAGTTATTATACCCAACCCTGAATAATAAGGATCCTGAAAGTAACCACTTTCAGATGATAAATTTACCCAATCATTAACCTGTATATTATTAAATTCATCTATAAAGAAAAGCTTGAACTTATTAAAAAATGAAATATTTTCTTGAATAATTTCATTTTTATCTTGCAAAATATTAAAAAGTTTAACTACTGGGTATAATATCATAGCATTTGTAATTCCAAATACATGATAGGATGAATCTACTGTATATCGTTTAGAACTCCAACCCTTAACGATTTTATTTCCCCTATACTTATCATTAATTTTTAAATCATCATCAGAAGTTTCTAATATACGTGAAGCAACTTTTATAAATGTATCAACATACCTTTTATCTGATGAACGTTGGTAGTGCATTAGTAATCCCTCTAATGCATAAGCATCATCCCAACTATATCTGCCGTTAAAATTATTCTTCCACCCTCCATTTGTTGATTTATTATATAGCTTCCATTTATTTTCAAATGCTTGAAAGTGAATATCGGGATTAATGAAACCACTTGAACTTTTTTTGCAGGAATGCAAAGATAAAATTAAAAATAAAACAAATATTATCTGACTTAGTAATATTCGGCGTTCTATAAAATAATAAAATATTCTCATTTAATTAAACTTGAATCATAGCTTTTTACAATACTAAAAATAAAAATTAACGCAATACAATATGCGAATAAATCAAATCCAACAATTATAAATAATGCATGAATAAATGAGACTTTCAAATAAAATATTAGGGAGCAAATAAGAATAATTCCAGAAAAATAAGAATACTGCCAAATTGCACTTAATCGTACTCTATTTAAAGCAATAAATGTCATTGTCAATGGTGAAACTATCAACTTAATAAACATGCTCAATGCTAATATTTTACAAACAATCACTGAGTTAATCCAAGCAGCACCAAAAAAAAGTGGTATTAATCTTTGCGAAAAAAAATAGATAGCAAGAAAAAAAATACCCCCAGTAAAGGAAAGGAATATCAAATTATTTTTGAAAAAAGAGTAAATTTTTTCACCATTGTTTTTTTTCTCAATAATTTTCTGGTAAAATATTTCGTTTATAGATGAGCCAATTAAACTCATAGGCAAAACAACTAACCTTAAGGAAAAAAAATAAAATCCCGCAAATGCAGCACCATAAAGTGCAGAGACTAAATAATTGGGAATTTGACTTGAAAAAATATTTAGGAATGCTGGTAAAAGAGATAATTTGGGTAATTCTATATAATTCTTTAGAATGTCAAAAAGTTCACTTCGGTTGAAAATAGGTTCAAACAAAGATTTCTTTATTTGAGGGGATAATAGAACAAGTAAATAAATTATGTTTATCAATTGTCCAAAAAACGAACTAATAATTAACCCATAAGATTGTGACATCGTGCTGATAGATAAGCTTATTATTGTTACAATAATAGCTTGCAGAATTTTACTTAAAGAAGAATGGCCATAATTGCCAACTTTATTATGAAGTAAGTTTAAGCATAATCCAAGAGCGTTAAGAATAATTACCAATGGATATAAAATATAAACAAATCTCGCTTCAAGATCAAATAAAAAATAAGAAACTAAAATGACTGGAATCGAAACTAAAGCTATAATTAATGATATAAAAAACGCTAATCTGAAAATTCCAATAGATTGTTTTATATCTTTTGGTAATGGAATAGCAAGCTCGTATCTCGCACAGCTTATAACTGCCAATATTGAAATTGTAGCACTATAAGTTGAGAAATAGCCAAAAGCTGTTGGGCTATATAATCTAGAAATTGCAGGTGATGCTAAAAAAGTAATTATTTGAGATAATAATGTTCCCCCAGCGACTGTAATGAAGCTGGTTAAATACTTTTTATTTACCATTGAACTTTTAATTAATCTAAAAATATTCAAAGGCTTTATTATATAGTTTAAAAATTTGTAGCTTATTCGTTTCTATTATACCCAAAAATCATAAAAGTCTATTTACAACTCCGTTTGTTAGCCTATATTTTGAGTTAGAATCCTTACAAGTTGCAAAACCATCAGAATCAAAAAAAAGTTTGCAACCATATTCACTCATCCAGCCAATTTGTTTACCTGGGTTTCCGACATATAGTGCGTAAGGAGGGACATTTTTTGTGATTACAGTACCAGCTCCAATAAACGCATATTCACCAATGTCATGTCCACAAACTATTGTAGCATTAGCACCTATAGTTGCACCTGTTCCAACATGAGTTTTAGCATAAAGACCTCTACGATTCACAGAACTTCTTGGATTAGTAACATTAGTAAAAACACAAGAAGGTCCTAAAAAAACATCATCACCACATGTAACGCCGGTATATAATGAGACGTTATTTTGGACTTTAACATTATTACCAAGAATCACATCTTGGGAGATTACAACATTTTGGCCAATATTACAATATTCTCCCAGTTTAGCTCCACTCAAAATATGGGAAAAATGCCAAATTTTGGTCCCCTTCCCTATATTAACCCCTTCGTCAATTATTGCTGAAGGATGTACAAAGTATTCCATTAATATTTATTTGAAAAATGATTGAATATTTGTTGCAATATATACCTGTTGATCATCACTTAATTCAGTATGCATTGGTAAAGAAAGAACAGATCTGCATAAATCCTCTGTAACATTTAAAGTTCCTACTACTGAACCAATTGATTTGAAAGCTTCCTGTTCATTTAATGGTACTGGATAATAAATCATTGCAGGAATGCCTACATCTTCCAAATGTTTCTTTAATGAATCTCTTTTACCATTTTTAATTTGCAAAGTATATTGATGAAAAACATGAGTTGAATTCTTTACTCTCATAGGAGTAACTAGTTCATTTATTCCTTCTAATAATTGATCATATCTATCTGCAGCTTTCCGTCTAGAATCAGAATAATTATCCAATTTATTTAACTTAACATTCAAAATTGCAGCTTGAATTGTATCAAGTCTAGAGTTTACACCAATATACTTATGTACATATTTTTTTACTTGACCATGATTAGAAATCATCTTTATTTTTTCAGCTAAAATTGGGTTATTTGTATAAACAGCACCTCCATCGCCATAACAACCCAAATTTTTTGAAGGGAAAAAAGACGTACATCCAATATCGCCCATTGTTCCAGCTTGTTTTTTTGTACCGTCTTTAAACGTATAAATGGCACCTATAGCCTGAGCTGTATCCTCAATTACATACAAGTTGTACTCTTTAGCAAGTTCAAGAATTGGCTCCATATCTGCACATTGTCCAAACAAATGAACTGGAACAATTGCCTTTGTTTTTAAAGTAATTGCTTGCTTAATATTTTCACTAGTGATATTAAAATGATGAGGATTAACATCAACCATTACTGGTTTCAAATTAAGCAATCCAATTACTTCAGCAGTTGCAACATAAGTAAAAGATGGAACAATAATTTCATCACCAGGCTCTAAGCCCAATGCCATCATTGCAATTTGCAATGCATCGGTACCATTGGCACAAGGGATTACATATGCTCCACCTAAATAATCTGACAAATTTTTAGTGAATTTATCAACTTCTGGACCGTTAATGAAACTGCATTCTTTGATTACATTTAATACAGCATTATCGATTTCATTTTGAATTTTAAGATATTGTCCTTTAAGGTCAACCATTTCTATTTTCATGCTCATAATATTGCTTATAATCTTGCGTCTACAATAGATCTATTTAAAAAAGATTTTGTGTCAAAAATTACTGATTTTGGTGTCGATTTTATCGATTGATAATCAAGGTTTAAAAATTCTCTATGAGAAACTGCCAAAATGATAGAATCATAATTACACCGGATAGAATCAACTAATGCAATCTTATATTCGTGATTTACTTCTTCCGGGTCCGCATGCGGATCATATACATCTACGTTAACTCCAAACTGTATTAATTCATTATAAATGTCAATCACCTTTGAATTTCTAATATCAGGGCAATCTTCTTTGAAAGTTATACCTAAAATGAGAGCTCTTGAATTGCTAATTTTATGCCCGTTATTAATTAATAGTTTGATCACTTTATTAGCGACAAACATTCCCATATTATCATTTACTCTTCTCCCACTTAAAATTACTTGTGGATGATACCCTAAGCTTTCGGCCTTATGAGCTAAATAATAAGGATCTACTCCTATACAATGACCTCCAACTAAACCTGGCTTGTATTTTAAAAAATTCCATTTAGTTCCAGCAGCTTCAATAACATCGGAAGTGTCTATCCCCATTTTATCAAAAATAAGAGCTAATTCATTGACAAATGAAATATTAATATCTCTTTGCGCATTCTCAATTGCTTTAGATGCTTCGGCAACTTTTATACTAGGAGCTTTATGTGTTCCAGCAACAATTATACTTGAATATAATGCATCAACAGTATCAGCTATAATTGGATTCGACCCAGACGTCACTTTTTTAATTTTTGTTAAAGTATTCACTTTATCCCCTGGATTAATTCTTTCAGGTGAATATCCACAAAAAAAGTCCATATTAAACTTCAAATTTGAAAATTTCTCTAAGACAGGAACACAATCATCTTCAGTGCAACCTGGATAAACTGTTGATTCATAAATTATGATATCACCCTTTTTGATTACTTTCCCTAACATTTCAGAAGCCCTGAGTAAAGGAGTTAAGTCTGGTGCTTTAAACTGATCTATTGGTGTAGGTACAGTTACAATAAAAACATTGAAATCATTTAACTCATTAACATTTGATGAAAAACTTAGTCCAATTTTCTTTTGTGAGCTTATTAAAGATGTAGAATAAAGCAATCCCTCAATATCCGCTTCTTTAGTTTTATCAATTCCCGAGTTTAATTCTTTTATTCTATTCTCATTAATGTCAAAACCCAAGACACGAAACTTTTTACCAAATTCGATTGCTAGTGGAAGACCAACATAACCTAGTCCAATAATTGCAATTTTTTTATCTTCTAAAATCATATTACTATTTAATTTAAACATTTATTAAAAATAATGGTGTGGAAATAAACTTACAACAATTGTGAATTAAAAAATAATATACAAATTGTTTTAAAACAGTAAGCAAATAAAAATCAATAGTGAAAGACTGGTAACACCGAAAAAAATAAAAGGGGGGATTTTATTCGTCTGAGTTATAGGAGGGGGGGCTCATGGCTACGCCGACCTTACTAACATAGTTAATAAGCTAAATATTGATTTTGCAAATATATTGGTATTTAGTCGATAATAAAATAAAAATGAAGAAACTAAAATAATTGATAAATATCATGTTAATAAGTTTCATTTTAACATTAATGCTTCCTGAAATACTCGCCTACAATCGAATAAAATACAGTTACTAAAAATCCTAGAATAGAAAAAACAATTGCCGTTTTCAATTTAGAGTGTCTTTCTACCTTTAAAGGTAAACTCGGGGAATCTATAATTTGCATAACTGGAGTCTCTTGACTTAAAGTAAATTTAGCCATTTCCAAATTTTGTATAACATTAGAGAAAATCGAAGCCAACAGCGCTTTATCTCGAATTGTTGTTTCCACAGCGACGTTTGTTTTAGTTTTATAGAGTGGATTGATATCCATTGTTGATGAAGTATTTTGTAAATCTGCACCAGAAAATGTCTTGATTTGGAGAAGTTTTGCAATGCTATCCGCTCTTAATTGTAACTTATCAACGGTGTTTTTTTGTCTCTGAGTTTTTAAATTTAGATACCTCGTCACAACAGTACGCACAATTTGATCACAATAATTTTTTGCTAATTTTTCGTCAATCATTTTTGTTCTCACCTCAATAAAACTTGCTTTCTTATCGGGCCTTGAAACACTAAACTCATTTGATAGAATTTCATCTGTCATTTGAGTTAGAAGACTGTCATAAATTCGATCGAATTTTTTTACTTTATTAAATATTTTAAAATCAACTACACCAATTTTATCGTCTTTTAGCCAGTTTTCTTTTAGCCCATTTTTTTGGGCATAAATATCAGCAAACAATAAATCTGAAGTGGAATCAAATCTAGTCATTAATACTTCTCTGGCCAAAGAGGGGCTTTTAAAATAAACCAAAATATTATCCCCAGCCAGAATACCTCCTCCAGTCCCACTTCCAAAATC
>Ga0075154_10002765_pt1 | contig 11332 bp, 11 predicted proteins | sample JI71714BDNA_FD_70965 | JGI IMG/M metagenome (GOLD analysis project Ga0075154, IMG submission 70965) | Wastewater effluent complex algal communities from Wisconsin, to seasonally profile nutrient transformation and Carbon sequestration -... | ecosystem: Engineered > WWTP > Effluent > Algae... | reverse complement strand
TGCAGCTGCGCACGCTGATGGGCTGGCCGCTGGTGATGCCGCGCCTGCATTCGCCGGCGGTGATGCTCAACCTGCTCGGCGACCTCTGGTTCGACGGCCCGGGCGCCGCCGGCCACCCGCGCGAGCCCGACTGGCCGGCCGTGCTCGCGCTGCCTGGGGTGCGCCTGCATCTGTACGGCAAGGCCGAGCCGCGCCGCGCGCGCAAGATGGGCCACCTCACCGTCACGGCCGCCAGCGCTTCCGAGGCGCGCGCCGTGGCGCTGCAGGCGGCCGCCGCGCTGGGCTTGCCCGCCTTCTGAGGCCGCCGCCCGCCATGCCGATGCTGCAAGGGCCCGAGGGCGTGCGCCGCGCCGCGCAGGCGCTGGCCGCCGGCGAGCTGGTGGCCCTGCCCACCGAGACCGTCTACGGCCTCGGCGCGCGCGCCGATGACGACGCGGCCGTGGCGCGCATCTTCGCTGCCAAGGGCCGCCCGGCCGACCACCCGCTGATCGTGCACGTGGCCTCGCCGGAGGCCGCCGCCGCCTTCGCGGCGACCCTGCCCGACAGCGCGCAACGCCTCATGCAGGCCTTCTGGCCCGGGCCGGTGACGGTGATCGTGCCGCGCCGCGAGGGCGTGGCCGCGGCCGCCGCCGGCGGCCAGGCCAGCGTGGGCCTGCGCATGCCCTCGCACCCGCTGGCGCTGGCCTTGCTGCGTGAAGCCGCGGCCCTGGGCGTGCCCGGCGTGGCGGCGCCCAGCGCCAACCGTTTCGGCCGCGTGAGCCCCACGCGCGCCGCCCACGTGGAGCAGGAGTTCGGCTCAGGGCTGTGGGTGCTGGACGGCGGCGAATGCGAGGTCGGCATCGAGTCCGCCATCGTCGACTGCACGCGCCCGCCGCCCGCGGCGCCGGCGCTGCTGCGGCCTGGGCAACTGGGCCGCGGGCTGCTCGAGCAGGCGCTGGGCGGGCCGCTGGCCGAGCCCGACGCGGCCTCGCCGCGCGCCTCGGGCACGCTGGCCTCGCACTACGCACCCCGCGCTGCCTTGGCCCTGCTGGCGCCCGGCGACTGGCACGCCCGCGTGGCCGCCGCGCCGCCGCAGCCCGGCGTCGCGTTGTACGCGCGCAGCACCCCGCCCGCCGGGTGGTGGCACCGGCCCATGGCGCCCGAGGCTGACGCCGCAGCCCACGAACTGTTCGCCGTGCTGCGCGAGCTGGACGACGCCGGCGCGCGCGCCATCTGGGTGGAGGCACCACCCGCCACGCCCGCCTGGGATGGCGTGCGCGACCGGCTGCGCCGCGCCGCGGCCTGAAGCGGCCTGATGCGGCCGCACCCCAGCCTCAGCCGGCCAGACCCGGCCCGCCGCAGGGCGGCCGGGCCCCGGCCCGCGGGCGCGCGACAATGCGCGCCTTGACCCCGGAGTCCCGATGAGCTTCCGTTCCCCTGGCCGCCGCCTTCCGCTGCGCGCCCCGCTTGCCGCCCTGGCCACCGCACTGGCCGTCGTGGCCTGTGGCGGCAGCACCTCGCAGTACGAGACCTTCATCGCCGAGCGCCTGTTCGCCTTTGGCGACGAAGCCAGCGCCCTCACCAGCGACGGGCGCAACTACAGCATCAACGGCCTCAACACCGAGACCTCGGCTTTCGACTGCCGGGTGCGGCCCAACTGGGTGCAGGCCATTGCCGGCTTCTACAGCCTGACGCTGGCGCAGTGCAACCCCGATGGCGTGACACCGCGTGCCTTCACGCTGGCCGCGCCGGGCGCGCGCGTGGCCGAGGTCGCGGCGCAGATCGAGGCGCAAGCGGCCGCCGGCGGCTTCCGCGACAAGGACCTCGCGCTGTTCTTCGTGGGCGTCAACGACGTGCTCGAGCTGTACGGCCAGTACCCCTCGCGCTCCGAAGCCGACCTGCTGGCCGAGGCCCGGGCGCGCGGCGAGCGCGCGGCTTCGCTCGTGAACCGGATCGTCGACCTGGGCGCCAAGGTGGTGGTCGTGAACCTGCCGGACATGGGCATGTCGCCCTTTGCCCGTGCCGAGGCCACGGCCAACGCCGGCTCGGGCCCCGACCGTGCGGCCTTCATCAGCGCCCTGACCAGCGCGTTCAACGAGCGCCTGGGCGTGCGCATCCGCATCGACGGCCGCTTCGTGGGCCTGGCGCAGCTCGACCTGCGCACCCAGCAGGCCCGGATCGCGCCGGCGTCCTTCGGCTTCACGAACGTCTCGGATCCTGTGTGCACCGCGGCCCTGCCCGACTGCACGACGGCCACGCTGGTGGCCGGTGCCGACCCCAACACCTGGCTGTGGGCCGACAACACCCGCCTGGCCGGTGGGGGCCAGAACGCGCTCACGCAGCTGGCGCTGCAGCGCGCCCAGCTCAACCCGTTCTGAGGCCCGCCGCGGGCAGCCCGCGGGCTGCTCGCAAACCCGCCTCGGGTTTGGCCGGGCGTGCGCGCCTGCCGGCCGGTCGTACAGTCTCGCGCAGAAAAACGAACGCTCGTTCGATTCCTGATCCGGCACGCTGGCGTGCCGTGTCCTGCTGCAAGGAGACACGATGAAACGGACCCGTTGGGCGATCGCCGGCCTGGCCCTGGCGGCAATGCTGGCCGCGTGTGGTGGCGACGGTGGCGCGGACACCAGCACCTCGGTGCGCATCTCGGCGGTGCGCGTGATGGGCGACAGCCTCGCCGACGTCGGCACCTTCGGCGGCGTGCGCGCCACGGTGCAGGGCAGCGACAACCTCATGTACCCCGAGCGCATCGGCCTGGCCTACGGCCTGGGCCGGGGCTGCAACTTCTTCGCCTTCACGGGCACGACCTTCGTGCCCAACAGCACGGCGGGCTGCCTCAACTACGCCATCGGCGGCGGCGTCATCAACGGCGTGGCCTCGGGCCTGAACCCGGCCGACCCGCGCATCGTCAACGTGCAGCTGGCCGCGGCCACCGCGGCCGGCAACTTCGGCCCCGACGAACTGCTGCTCATCGACGGCGGTGGCAACGACGCCGCGGCCCTGGTGGGCGCCTACCTGCGTGCCGCCAGCGACGGCGGCACCGCCTACCTCGGCGTGCTGGGCACGCTGCTCACGCCGGCCCAGGTGGGCGCGGCGGCGTCTGGCGGCGCCGCGGGCCTGGCGGCCGCGGGCGGCCAGTACATGCAGGCCCTGGCCGACCGCTTCGCCGACCAGCTGCGCGACGGCGCGCTGGCCAAGGGCGCGCGCCGCATCGCGCTGCTCAACATGCCGGGCATCACCAACACGCCGCGTTTCCAGGCCGTGCTCGACGGCATCGCGGCGGCCTCGGGCGGCGGTGCCACGGGTGCGGCGGCGCGCGCGCAGAGCGAGGCGCTGTTCAAGGGCTGGGTCGAGGCCTTCAACGCGCAGCTGGCGTCGCGATTCGCGGGCAACAGCGCAGTCGTCATCGTCGACTTCTACACCGCGTTCAACGACCAGGTGGCCAACCCCGGCCAGTACGGCCTGAGCAACGTGCGCGGCACGGCCTGCCCGATCACGGGCCTGGGCTCCGACGGCCTGCCCAGCTACAGCTTCGCCACCTGCACCGACGCTGCGCTGTCGGCGGCCACGCCGCCGGCCGGGGCCACGGGTGGCGCCAACTGGTGGCGCAGCTATGCGTTCTCCGACGGCTTCCACCCCACGCCCTACGGCCACCAGCTGCTGACGCAGCTGATCTCGCTGTCGCTGGCCCGCGCGGGCTGGCTCTGAACCCACGGCCCGCGGAGTGCGCATCACCATGAACCAAGCCCAATCTCTCCTCCCCGTGCCCCTGCGCCCGCTGCTGCTGGCGCTGGCCGTGGCCGCCGCGCCTGGCGCCGCGCTCGCGCAGTCGGCCGGCAGCTGGCTCGTGCGCCTGGGGGCCACGCAGATCAAGCCCGAGGTCACCAGCGGCGACCTCAGCGCGCCCAGCCCCGCCGGCACCAAGATTGACGTGTCCAGCGACACCCAACCCACGGCCGGCATCACCTACATGCTGTCCGACCGCTGGGCCATCGACCTGCCGCTGGCCGCCGGCTTCAAGCACGACGTGCTGGCTGCGGGCGCCATCGCCGGCGCCGGCCGCCTGGGCGAGGTGAACGCGCTGCCGGTGACGCTGCTGCTGCAGTGGCGCTTTGGTTCGGCCGACGATGCGCTGCGGCCCTACATCGGCATCGGCCCGACCTACGCCTACCTGTACGACGCGCGCTCCACCGCCACGCTCACCGCCATCACGGGCGGCACGCCGTCGCGGCCGACGTTGCTGGACATGGAGTCCAAGCTCACCTTCACGGCCCAGCTGGGCCTGGCCTGGCGCTTCGCGCCGCGCTGGGCGCTGGACATGGCGGTGATGAAGACACCGCTCAAGACCACCGGCACGCTGTCCACGGGGCAGACCATCGAGGCCAAGCTCGACCCGCTGTCGGCCCATGTGGGCGTGGCCTACCGCTTCTGATCGTCGGCGCCGCGGCCGCCCTGCACGGGGCGGCGCTCCACCACCAGCTTGGTGACCAGGATGGTGCTGGCCAGCGCCAGCGTCACCGCGTTGGCCACGACGATGGGCCACTCGCCCAGGTGGAAGCCGTACAGCAGCCACAGCGCCACGCCCAGCGTGAAGGCGCTGTACATGGCCAGCGAGATGCCGCTCGTGTTGCGCGTGCGCAGCGTGAGGATGGCCTGGGGCAGGAACGAGCCCGTGGTGAGCACGGCGGCGGCGATGCCGATCCAGTCGAAGAAGGTCATCGAGGGGTCTTGTGGAAGTGGGACCCTCAGCGCGCGGGCGCGTCGCGCACGACCCACTGCACCAGGGCGTCGAGCGCGGGCCGCGCGGCGCCGGCCTGCGGGTGGTTGACCATGGCCACGAACAGGTAGCGCCGGCCACTGTCGGCCAGCACGTAACCCGCCAGCGCCGACACCTCGCGCAGCGAGCCCGTCTTGAGCATGGCGCGACCGGCCGGCGCGCGCGAGCGGCGCAGCGTGCCGTCCAGGCCGCTGATGGGCAGCGAGGCCATCAGCTCCCCGTAGAGCGGCCCGTCGGCCGCCTGCTGCAGCAGCCGGCCCAGCCGCCGCGCGGGCAGGCGCGTCAGGCGCGACAGGCCCGAGCCGTTGTCGATGACCACGGCCGCGTCCAGCGGCCCGGTGCGCTCGGCCAGCCAGGCGCCGAGCACCTCGCGCGCCGCGGCCTCGTCCACCGGGCCCGTGCCGCTCCGCGCCTGCAGCGCCAGCGTCAGCAGCAGCTGCTGCGCCATCACGTTGTTGCTGAACTTGTTGATGTCGCGCACCACCTCGGCCAGCGGCGGCGAGTGCATCACCAGCGACGGCGGCGCGGCCTCGGGCGCGGCGCCCTCGCGCACGCGGCCGCGCAGCGTGCCGCCGAGCTCCTGCCACAGGCCGGTGAGCAGCCGCGCGTCGTAGCTGGCGGGCTCGGCGTCGGCCAGCGGCCAGGCCTGCTCGCCGCAGGCCGCGGGGTAGCTGCCGGCAAAGCGCAGGCGCCGCGGCTCGATGCGCGCGCGCAGGCCAGCGCGCCAGTCGCCGCAGGCCGTGCCGGGTGCGGCCAGGGGCACGCTGCGGTCGAACTCGGTCTGGGCCAGCGGTGTGTCGGCCACCACGCGGGCCACACCCGCAGCCACGTCGGGCACGAAGCTGTAGACCGTGGCGCGGAAGTTCAGCAGCAGCGCGGCCGGGCGTGCGTTGTAGGGGCGGTGGGCCTCGCCGTCGAAATCGCCGGGGTCGACCTCGGCCAGCGCAAACGCACGGCTGTCGAGCACGATGTCGCCGCGGATCTCGCGCACGCCCAGCTCGCGCAGCTTGCGCAGGGCCAGCCAGAGGCGCTCGACCACGAGCTTGGGGTCGCCGCGGCCCTGGATGACGAGGTCGCCCTCCAGCGCGCCGGCGTTGATGGGGCCGGTCAGCCACAACGGGGTCGTCCAGCTGAAGGCCGGGCCGAGGCGGTCCAGCGCCGCCAGCGTGGTGGGCAGCTTCATCACCGAGGCCGGGTTCATGGGCGCGTCGGCGCGCCAGGCCAGTGCGGGCTCGCGCGCGCCCAGCTCCTGCACCAGCACGGCCACGGCGTCCGGCGGGATGCCGGCGCGCTGCAAGGCCTGGCGGGCCTCGGGCGGCAGCTGCGTGGCGGCGCGCGCCGCGGGCCCGGCAGCCACCAGCAGGCACGCGGTCAAGAGCAGGGCACGGCAGGCGGCGGCGGGCATGAGCGGCCATGATCGCACGGCTAAACTGCCCGCATGAGTGCCCAGCCCGGGGCAGCGCCGGTGATCCTGGCGCTCGACACCGCCTCCGAACGCCTGTGCGCCGCGCTCTGCGACGGCCCGGCGATCCACACCCACGACGAAGCCGGCGGCGCCGCCGCCTCGGCGCGCCTGCTGCCGGCCCTGCAGGGCCTGATGGCGCGCGCTGGCGTGGCTCCCGAGCGGCTGGATGCGGTGGCCTTCGTGCAGGGCCCGGGCGCCTTCACCGGCCTGCGCACGGCCTGCGCGGTGGCCCAGGGCCTGGCCTGGGGCTGGCGCAAGCCCGTGCTGCCGCTGGATGCGCTGATGCTGCTGGCCGAAGACCTGCAGGCCGCCGACCCGATGGCCGATGGCGACGAGGTCGCCGTGGCCGTGGACGCGCGCATGGACGAGGTCTACGCCGCGCGCTACGCCTGGCGCGGCGGGCGCTGGCAGGCCCTGCAGGCGCCGGCGCTGTGGGCCTGGCCCGCGCTGGCCGAGGACTGGGCCGCGCGGCCCGTGCCGCAGGCCCTGGCGGGCTCGGCGCTGGCGGTGTTTGCCGACCGCATCAATTGGCCGGCCGCGCCGCGCCGCCAGCCCGAGCCGCTGGACCGCGCCGCCGCCCTGGGCCGCCTGGCGCGGCAGGCCTGGGCGCAGGGGGCCACCGTGGCCGCGGCCGAGGCGCTGCCCCTCTACCTGCGCGACAAGGTGGCGCAGACCACGGCCGAGCGCGCCGCGGCCAAGGCCACCGCCTGAGGCCGCCGCCGTGGACACCCGCGTGGCCCCCGCCCCGGCGACAAGCGTGCCGCTGCCCGCGCTGCAGCCGCTGACCGTGGCCGACATCGACGCCGTCGTGGCCGTGGAGGTGCGCGCCTACGCCCACCCCTGGTCGCGTGGCAACTTCATCGACTCGATGGCCGCCGGCTACGTGGCACGCCTGTTGCGCGACGACGAGGGCGCCGTCACCGGTTACTTCATCGCCATGCCGGGTGTCGACGAGCTGCACCTGCTCAACGTGACCGTGGCGCCCGAGCAGCAGGGCCGCGGCCACGGCCGCGCGCTGCTGGAGGCCGTGGTGGCCGAGGCACGCGCCCGCGGCGCCGCGCGGCTGCTGCTGGAGGTGCGCGAGAGCAACACCCGCGCGCGCCGTCTCTACGCCTCGCGCGGCTTTGCCGAACTGGGGCGCCGCCGCGGCTACTACCCGGCGCGCAGCGGGCGCGAGGACGCCATCGTCATGAGCCTCGCGCTCGGCGCCGACGACGAGGCCGCGCATGGCCTGGACTGAGCGCCAGCACCGCCTGCTGGCCGCCATGGGCCTGCGCCTGCTGCAGCCGCCGCACGAGGACGCGGTGGCGGTGGCCGAGCGGCCTGCGGCCGCAAGGGCCGACGAAGGCGTGGCCGTGGCGCTTCTCGAGCCGCCCGCAGCGCCGCCCCCCCGCCCAGCAGCCGCCGCCGCGGCCCCGGTGCGCGCGCCGGTGGCGGCCCCGGCCCCCGTGCTGTCCGCTGCGCCCGCTGGCGCCCTGTCCACGCTCGGCTGGCCCGAGCTGCGCGACGCCGTTGCCGGCTGCCGCGCCTGCGGCCTGTGCGAGAAGCGCACGCAGACCGTCTTCGGCGTTGGCGCCACGCAGGCGCGCTGGATGGTGGTGGGCGAGGCCCCGGGCGAGCAGGAAGACCGCGAGGGCGAGCCCTTCGTCGGTGCCGCCGGCCAGTTGCTGGACCGCATGCTTGCCGCGCTGCAGCTCACGCGCGCCGACGAACCCGGCACGCCACCCGAGCGCCAGGTCTACATCGCCAACACGCTGAAGTGCCGCCCGCCCGGCAACCGCAACCCGGCGCCCGACGAACTGTCGAAGTGCGAGCCCTTCCTCGTGCGCCAGATCGAGCTGCTCAGGCCGCGCCTCATCCTGGCCATGGGCCGCTTCGCCGTGCAGGCGCTGCTGCGCTCCGACGAGCCCATCGGCCGCCTGCGCGGGCGTGTTCACCAGTACCAGGGCGTGCCGCTGGTGGTGACGTACCACCCGGCCTACCTGCTGCGCAACCTGCCCGAGAAGGCCAAGGCCTGGGACGACCTCTGCTTCGCGGCCGAGCTCTTCGAGCGCCAGGGCGGCGCCTGAGCCGGGTTCAGGCCTTGGGCGCCTTCTTCGGGCGTGTCCAGCCCGGGATCGTCACCTGCTTGGCGCGCGCCACCGTGAGCTGCCCGGCGGGTGCGTCCTTGCTGACCGTGCTGCCACCGCCAATGGTGGCCTCCGCGCCCAGCGTCACCGGCGCCACGAGCACGCAGTTGCTGCCCACGTGCACGTCGTCGCCGATCACGGTGCGGTGTTTGTTCGCGCCGTCGTAGTTGGCCGTGATGCTGCCGGCGCCGTAGTTGACGCGCGCGCCCACGGTGGCGTCGCCCAGGTAGGCCAGGTGGTTGGCCTTGGCGCCGGCGGCCAGCGTGCTGTTCTTGACCTCGACGAAGTTGCCGATGTGCACCTCGGCGCCCAGCACCGCGCCCGGGCGCAGGCGGGCGTACGGCCCCACCAGCGCGCCGGCGCCGACCTCGGCGCCCTCGATGTGCGTGAAGGGGTGGATCACGGCACCGGCCTCGACGCGCGCGTCGCGCAGCACGCAGTGCGCGCCCACGCGCACGCCGTCGGCCAGGTGCACCGTGCCCTCGAACACGCAGCCGACGTCGATCTCGACATCGGCGCCGCAGGTGAGGGTGCCGCGCACGTCCAGGCGCGCGGGGTCGGCCAGGCGCACGCCGGCGTCCATCAGCGCGTCGGCCACGCGGCGCTGGTGGCGGCGCTCCAGGTCGGCCAGCTGGTGCGGGCTGTTCACGCCCAGCACCTCCGTCTCGTCGGGCGCGGCCACGGCCACCACGGGCACACCCTCGGCCACGGCCAGGGCCACCACGTCGGTGAGGTAGTACTCCTTCTGCGCGTTGTCGTTCTTGAGCGCCATCACCCAGCGCTTGAGCAGCGCCGTGGGCGCAGCCATCATGCCGGTGTAGACCTCGCGGATGGCGCGCTGTGCCTCGCTGGCGTCCTTGTGCTCGACGATGGCGCGCACGCCGCCGCCTGCGCCAGGCCCGCCGTCGCGCACGATGCGGCCGTAGCCGAAGGGGTTGGCCAGCTCGATGGTCAGCAGTGCCAGCGCGCCACCTGCCGCAGCCTCGGCCAGCGCCTGGGCCGTGGCGCTGCGGATCAGCGGCACATCGCCGTTGAGCACCAGCGTGGTTTCGTGGCTGTCCTTCAGCGCCGGCACGGCCTGCTGCACGGCGTGGCCCGTGCCCAGCTGCGGCATCTGGCGGGCGAACCGCAGGCCTTGGCCGGCGCAGGCGGCCTCGACCTCGTCGGCGCCGTGGCCCGTGATCACGACGGTGTGGCGCGAAGCGGCATCACCCACGCCAGCAACGGCATCGAGCACGTGCTGCAATAGCGGCTTGCCAGCAAGGCGGTGCAGCACCTTCGGCCGCACCGACTTCATGCGGGTGCCTTTGCCCGCGGCCATGATCACAACGTTGACTGCCATGCCCGAATCCCGTTTGCGGTGGTGGAAGCTGCTGATCATAGGCAGCGCCCTGGCCCTGGCCGCCGGTTGCAGCACGCTGCGCGTGGCCTATTCCAGCGGGCCGACGTTGGCTTGGTGGCAGATCGACGGCTGGGTGGATGCCGATCGCAGCCAGGCGCCGGCCGTGCGCGCCGCCATCGAGCGCTGGTTCGATTGGCACCGCAGCACCCAGCTCGCGCCCACCGCGGCGCTGCTGGCCGAGGCCCGCGCCCAGGTGATGGAGCCGCTCGATGCCGCCGCCATCTGCCGCTTCAACGACCGCCTGCAAGCGCTCACGCAGCCGGCCATCGACCGCGCGCTCGCCGAGGCCGCCGACCTGGTGCCCCTGCTCACCGAGGCCAACTTCAAGGCCATGGAGGCCAAGGGCGCCGAAGAGCTGGCCGAGGACCGCGACGAGCTGCTGCAGGCCGACCCCGCCGAGCGCCGCGCCCAGGCCCTGGACCGCGCGCGCCAGCGCTTCGAGCGCATCTATGGCCGCCTGGGCGAGCCGCAGCTGGCCGTGCTGCGCGACGGCCTGGCCGAACTGCCGCTGAACCCCGAGCGCTGGATCGCCGACCGCGAGCGCCGCCAGCAGGAAACCGTGGCCCTGCTGCGCCGCCTGCAGGCCGAACGCGCGCCGCGTGAGCAGCGCCTGGCCGCGCTCAAGGCCCTCGTGGAGGCCCGCACCACGCCCGCCGACCCCGAGCGCCGCGCCCGTCAGCAGCGCCTGGCCGAGGCCAACTGCGCGCTGGCCGCGCGGCTGCACAACAGCACCACCATGGCCCAGCGCGAGCGTGCGCGCGACAACCTCCAGGGCTGGGAGGGCGACCTGCGCGCCGTGATGCGCAGCCCGGCCACGGCCACGGGCAGCGCTACGGCTGCGCCTTCGACTTGACGACGGCGTAGCGCGCCAGCGTCTGCTCGCGCGCCGTGGCGTGGTCGACCACGGGGTTGGGGTAGTCGCGGCCGGGCTTGAAGCCGGCGGCCGCCAGGTCCACCGGCCTGGCCAGCCAGGGCGCGTGCAGCGCGGCATCGGGCAGCGCCCCGAGCTCGGGCACGTAGCGGCGGATGAAGCGGCCCTGCGGGTCGAACTTCTCGCTCTGGCTCACGGGGTTGAAGATGCGGAAGTAGGGCTGCGCGTCGCAGCCCGAGCTGGCCGCCCACTGCCAGCCGCCGTTGTTGGCCGCGAGGTCGAAGTCGTTGAGGTGCAGCGCGAAGTGGCGCTCGCCCCAGCGCCAGTCCAGGCCCAGGTCCTTGGTGAGGAAGCTCGCCGTCACCATGCGCAGGCGGTTGTGCATGTAGCCGGTCTGCGCCAGCTGGCGCATGGCGGCGTCGACCAGCGGGTAGCCCGTGCGGCCCTCGCACCAGGCCGCGAACAGCGCCTCGGCGGGCTTGCCGTGCTCCCAGCGGATGCGGTCGTACTCGGGCTTGAAGGCGTGCTCCGCCACGCGCGGGTGGTGGTGCAGGATCTGGTGGTAGAAGTCGCGCCAGATCAGCTCCGACAGCCAGACCTCGGCGCCGCGCTGGCCGGCCTCGCGGCGTTCATTCGCCAGGCGCGCGAGCTGGCGCACGCTCACGGTGCCGAAGCGCAGGTGCGTGCTCAGGTAGCTGGGGCCCTTGACGGC
>Ga0075154_10002764_pt1 | contig 11335 bp, 8 predicted proteins | sample JI71714BDNA_FD_70965 | JGI IMG/M metagenome (GOLD analysis project Ga0075154, IMG submission 70965) | Wastewater effluent complex algal communities from Wisconsin, to seasonally profile nutrient transformation and Carbon sequestration -... | ecosystem: Engineered > WWTP > Effluent > Algae... | reverse complement strand
CGGGAGCCGGGGTACCGGTGATGACTGAACCTGTAACGGAGAACGGATGGTCGGTTATTTCTGGAACCGGACAATTCATGTTTGACAACAAGAATACCACCGTCATACTGAAAACCTATTCAGATGGGCAGCGTTGCGCCAGCCTGCTTGTGATGACCAATGATCCCACCGGATTTGAATCAGTAATCAATGATTTTCTGTCTTCGGTATCAATCACTCCCGTCAGCAACCCGGTGCAACCACCGTCACCGGATTCAGGCGGACAGCAGGTACAAATACCGGCACCGATGGTTACGGGCTTTCAGTTTAATACCTCCAATTTTGATGACGGCTGGACGAGTGTGGTGAAGGAAGACTGGGTGGAAGTGGTAAAAGGCGATATCCGGGTATTGTTGCACTATCCCCGGGAAGAAGAAAAAAAATATATCTCGCAACAGGATGAAAAAACCCGTTTATTCTGGAACCTCTTAGTGGCACCCCGGTACAGCAATCTCCGGAATTATGAAATGCTGAATTACAGTATGTCCTATGAGCCACCACATTTTGCAGGGGGCCTCCTCCGGGATAATCAAACCGGCCAGGATGTTTGGGTGACGCTTTTTGAAAAGGCTAGGACAGGCTGGATTGAAATCATAACGAAGGACAAACAAAGCTTTGTCAATGCTTTTGGCATTAATAACCCGGATAGCTATTTTTCCGAATGGGACCCACTGATGAAACTGGCTGCTTATAACAAGTTTGCAGTAGGGGAGAATGACCTTTCAGGTAAGTGGTCCAATGATTTCTCCGGTTCTTCCAGTTACTATAGTGTATATACAGGAATTTATACAGGCTCGACTACCTATGCTTCCCGTGTCACGTTTACATTCGACAAAAGTAAAAAGTACAAATGGCACCTGGTGGTAGCCAGTGGCGGCACGGGTATCCGGACGAATGTGGAACAGGTCAATGCTAACGGTGCTTATAAACATATAAGTAACTGGCAGCTATGGTTTTCAGATATTGAGAAAAAGCCAAAGACGTATAATGCCTATTTCTCCTGTATAAAAGGGGGACGAATCCTGTGGTTGCAGGATACAGGATATGGGGATTATAGTTCTTTTGGCAGAATTGAATAATCCGAACTGGCCCGACCCATTGATATTGAAGGAAATAGAAAGAAAATTTCGCCGATATTTGCTCTTAAAAGAATAAATATTTACAAATAATAGATAAATATTTATCGAATATCAATAATTTATATATTTTTGTGCCATCAACATAAACCTACATGTTATGGCAACAAAAAAAGATTACCTGCTGATTGTACTGCACATCCTTTCCTGGATCATCTTTGTCGGTCTTTTAGTGGAAGCAGGTGGATTTCTCTTCAACACGCTTTACACTTTATTTTACAATCCGGCCGGGGCCGCCAATTTCTGGATGAAATCGGACCTCTCGGCGCTGTACTCCTTCAACCAGAGTCATTTTGTTACACTGACAGCCATCATGGTCATAGTGGCTGTATTGAAGGCCATTATGTTTTATGTAATTGTCAAATTGTTTCATAACAAAAAACTGGATCTCACCGCGCCATTCAATGAATCATTCGGGCGCGGCCTCTACAACCTTTCTTACCTGACAGCCGGTATCAGTTTGTTTACTTACTGGGGTACAAAACTATCTGCCAGCTTAACTGAACAAGGCGTCAGTCTACCTTCCTTGCAGGAACTGCGGCTGGCCGGTCCGGATGTATGGTTATTCATGTGTGTAGCCCTGTTGGTCTTTGCCCGGATCTTTAAAAAAGGAATCACCATTCAGCACGAGAACCAATTAACCATCTGACCTATGCCTATAATTGTAAACCTGGATGTGATGATGGCAAAGCGGAAAATGTCATTGAATGAATTATCCGATAAAGTGGGACTCACCCTGGCCAATCTCTCTATCCTGAAAACCGGCAAAGCAAAAGCCATCCGTTTCAGCACGCTCGAAACCATCTGCAAGGTATTGCATTGCCAGCCGGCCGATATACTTGAGTATGTGGCGGAGGAGGAAGGCTGATCTTTATTAATCTATAATATCAAACATGAATAAGTCTACTATTCTGATACTCCTGTTGCTGAGCAGCCTCACCCGGCTCAACGGACAAGTGATTGATTTAAGTAAAGTCTTCCTGACTCCGGTACAGGTGTCGATGCAGGAAGTGGAATTGGAAGGCCATAAAGCCATCCGGGTTACAAAGGACACGGCAGTGAAGAAAGTGGATGAAGCGACATTTGTCCGCGTGAATGATATCGTCTTTCAGGATGGTACAATAGAAGTTAAACTATTAAGCCGGTTGCTGCCAACCGCAACGCCGCAGGACCGGGGTTTTATCGGTATCGCTTTCCGGATCAGTGAAGCCAACGACCGCTTTGAATGTATTTATATTCGTCCCACGAATGGCCGGGCGGAACAACAACTTCGTCGTAATCGTTCCACCCAGTATTTTTCGTTTCCGGATTATAAGTTTGACCGCCTCCGCAAAGAAGCTGCCGGAGAATATGAAAGCTATGCGGATATGGGACTCAATGAATGGATCACCCTGCGCATCGAAGTAAAAGGAGCAGGGGCTAAACTGTTTATTAATAATGGTACACAGCCTGCATTAGTCGTCAATGACCTCAAACACGGTCCTGATCTGAGCGGTGCCATCGGTTTATTTGTGGATCAGGGCACGGAAGGATACTTCACTAAGTTGAAAATCTCCAAAATAAAATAGACAGAACAATCGCTTTACCTGATCAGCATCACCGTTCCTTTTTCTATTCTTGATGCAGCGCCTTCAAGCTGGTATGTACAAACCCAGGCAAAAACTGCGTTGTCTTGAAGTACCCCGCTTACTTTACCATTCCAACCTCTTTCAGGATCATTGCTTTGAAAGACAACCGCACCCCATCGGTTATATACCATTAGCTTGAATTGGACAAGCCGGCCATATACTAACGGTTTAAAAAGGTCATTTTTGCCATTATTGTCCGGTGTAAAGCCAGAAGGGAAAAAGACGCCATTAATACACTGTTTGGCAAATACTACTGTGCTATCGGTTCCTTTGCAACCATTCGCATCCGTGACCGTCAGCCGGTAGATTCCCGGTAACTGAACCTGTAACGTTTTAGAAGTGGCACCGGTTGACCATTGGTAACCTGTATAATTTGAAGCAGGAATCAGTTCAACCGGTTTATAACTGCACACACTATCTGTTTTATTCAGAAAACCTGACGGCAGGTTGTTGATAGTATTAATACGGAAGGAGTCAGCAGCCGAGCATTGGAAACTGTTGATGACTTTTACCCAGTATAAACCTGTTCCAGTAGCTGTAAACTCAGGTGCTGTACTATTATCCTGCCATAGATAACTGATGAATATTCCAGGGGTCAGTGTAATACTGGAATTTCTGCATATGCTCCTGTCAGGTCCGAGATCAGGATCTGGAGAAGGGTTTACAGTGAGCCTGGTTGTAACGATTGAATCACATCCAAGTACAGAATGCAAGGTGTCAATATAGGTACCGCTGGTAAATTGAATTGCCCCTCCTGCGAAAAATGATTCACCACTACAGATTGTCTTTAATTGTTCAGTTCTTTTTTTGTTGATAGTCAGGCGAAGTGTAATTACAGAGTCACAACCACTTGAATTGGGGATGGTCTGTACATAGGTGCCCGAGCTATCATAAACCAGGTTATTCAGGGTATAGCTGTTACAGGTACTGATATCAAGTGAGAATGAAGTTCTGTTGGGGCATGGGTTAAGTTTCAAAACGAAAGGTGATTCGGATCCGCCCGCTAAGGGAAAAATGCCTGGACCCGGATCAAAATCACTGATACCGGACGCATAACCGGTGACGTAAATACTCAGGTTTGCGTCAATAACCATTCGTCTGAACAGACTGGTGCCATAATCAATACTTTGAAATGGAGCAGCATATATGAAATTGCCCGCAGGAGAAAGTTTAACTACTGCGGAAGCTCCATAATGGGTGCTGTTAATAATATGTACACCCGGACCCGGATCAAAATCAACTGAATTACCAAACGAGCCGATAATGTATACATTTCCTGAAACATCGGTAACCAGATCATTCCCGGTACAACCGTCAACACTTCCGATTCTTTTTGCCCATAAATAATTACCCTGGTCGTTGAGTTTTAGGATAAAACAATCCTGGCTCATGCTGGAAATGTTTTGAACCCCTGTTCCCGGATCAAAATCAAAGTTGCCGATGAAATATCCGCAAATAACAACATTATTCATGCCATCCACATCAATGCCGATTGGGGTTATATAATGATTGTTACCCCCGGACTGACCGACGGATTTCGCCCAAATGAAGTTACTGTTGCCATCTAATTTGGCAATAAACCCATCGCCCGTACTTCCTGCCGAACTAATTAAATTATATACTCCTGATCCGGGATCAAAATCACAGGTGCCTGCAAAACTTCCTGTGATGAGCAGATTGCCAAAGCCGTCACATTTAATATCATTTATGAAACTGTTAGCATAAGTTACTGAACCATTACCAAATTGTTTTGACCAAAGATAATCGCCGTTATTATTGAGTTTTACAATATATGATTGCTGATGGGCGGTAGACGTCATATTGACTGTGCCGGGACCGGGATCAAAGTCCACTGTGTTGTTAAAAAGTCCACCAATGAAAACGTTATCCTGCGGATCAAGATCTATAGAAAATGCCTGTGGCCCGGTATCTCCGGGTCCGCCAAATTTTTTCGCCCAGATAAGATTTCCATCATTATTAAGTTTTATTACAAATGCATCCCTGAACCCTATGGGTGACATCATGAAAACACCTGGACCGGGGTCCATATCCGCCGTATTTCGAAGGTCGGCTGCAAGATAAATATTGCCAGCCCTGTCAATTTTAAGTTCAATCGCTGACCAGGAAATAGTAGTAGGTATCTGCTTTGCCCAGACAAAATTACCATTGATGTCCAATTTACTGATATAAATTCCCTGGTTAAACGGTCCTCCCCCTGTCATCATGTGCAATCCAGGGCCGGGATCAAAGTCTAATGTATTTTCAAAAAATCCCGCAGAAAATACATTTCCTTGCGCATCCACTCCTACCGTACGGCCATTGCTATAATCCGCACTATAAGCATCAAACACTTTGGCCCAACCAAGTACTGGTAGTTGGGAAACAGCGGGCTGTATCCAGCAAAAAAAACAAAAACAGGTGAATAATAACCGGTTCATATAGGTGCAACAGATAATAGTTGCTGGGGTTTAAGTGAACAAATATATGTCACATTAAGTGAGATTCATAGAGAGGGAGAAAATACGAGGATTTGAGGTGCTTACTCTTTCTTGTGATTTAATAACAAGAGGATGCTGATGGAAACATCTTCTTTATAAAACAGTTGATTGGTTATTACTTTTGGTAACAAAGCTTCAACAAACGGTGCGCCTAACATCCGTTGTGGCGTGGCAATAATCACCACAGCGTTTTCTGCTAAAAACCGGTGAATCAACGTAAATAAAGGTGAAAACTGTTCCGGTGCATAATTGATATCACTTAACAAAACCACTTCCGCCTTTATTTCCTCCGGAAAATGATTCCAGTCCAGGCACATGGCCTTTACATTCGCAAGGCCGAGATGGGCAATATTCTTTTCCATCAACTCAACGGCCTCTTCGGAATGATCACTGAGGATGATTGATGCTGCTGATCTTGCGATTGAAAAAGAGGGCAACCCGGTCCCCGCACCAATCTCCAATACCGTTTTTTCTTTAACCAGATCTTCCTGTTCCTCCAGATACGCCATCAATGCCAGGGAGGAAGGCCAGACTTTTGCCCAATAGGGAAAGGGACTTTGCGGATCGTTTCTAAGAGTTTTTCCGTAGGCCGCCCTGATTTCTTCCGGTATGGGCAGAAATAATGAAAGGTTTTCTTTTATCGGGATCAGTTGCAGCGGGTATTGCATAAAGTATAAGGGACTGCAATTTATGCTATTCGTCTGCTTCGGGTACTTAGTTTTCAGGAAATCTGATCTTTACAGACGAAAATCAGTTTTCCGGGAAAGTAAATATTTTACATTTGATGCCAATCATATTGAATCAATAAAGGAGTTAAGAGAGCCCGCTTTTTTTTGTCTAATAATACTATGAATGATATTACCGTAATACTGGCAGACGATGACGAAATAAACAATTACTTGTCTGTTTCCGTAATTGGTGAATTCGTTGCTGCTGGTCAGATTTTTGCATTTACCTCTCCGGGTCAGGCGGTCAGGGAGGCCAAAAGCATCTGCGCGGATCAACCATCAAAGCGATTCGTCTTTTTCATTGATATCAATATGCCTGAGTTCAGTGGCTGGGAGATGGTCAGGCAACTGCAGAGCCAGCCCGGTTTTGATTTCAACGGGAAGGACAGGATATATATTCTCTCCTCATCCATTAATCCGGCAGATCGGGTCACCGCAGTGAATGAGATAAGTGTAACCGGGTTTGTGGAAAAGCCGCTTACAATAGGTATGATGGAAGGGTTGTTGAAATGAACTATAACGGACGGGATACATGTTACCCGTCAGACGATCAACTAATCTGAGTATATGCAGCGAATTTTTATTCTCTTTTTTTTCCTGGTGACTGGTCTGCAGGCCATGGCCTATGAGATATTTGTGGACAGAAAAGGCACCCTGCAGGCGGATTATATCATCCGTCATTCAGACAGTTTGTTTTATTATACCTCAAGGCCGGGTTTGTCTTCCGGGAATCATGTAGTCTGGATACGCATCTTGGTGGATAATCCCAATGACCGGTCACAGTTTAAGTATATCTCATTCGACAATCCTGTAATCTATAAAGCCGATTTCTACTATTACGAGGATACCGTACTGAAGCATGATCAATACGGGTTCGGGTATAAGCAGAAAAGTAAACTGCAGGTGACCAATATCGATGAATTCAGGGTCAATGTACCGGGTCGGGGAAAAGTGGAAGTGTTTGTCCGGATGGAACCCCGTTACATTTCCGTGTATTCATATGAAATAAAGCAACTGGGCGAAATGATTATGTGGAAAGACCGTAAATTCTATGCCACTTTTGTATTTATTTTCTTTGTGGCCATACTACTATTTTTTTCCGTCTTCCTGATGCGCATTTTTCCCGAGCGGAAACTATTCCTGGCTTATATCCTCTTCCTGGTCACTACCATCTTTACCTCTACCGGCATGACCGGCTATTACAGACCCTTTGCCGACCTGGTAAATCCCATACAACTGACCGAAATATTCGCGACGATCAGCCTGATGAGTTGTTTATACCTGTTGCGGCCCTATTTTAAATTAAGAGAATCCTTCCCCCGGGCGAATAAATTATTAAATTATACGTTGGCTTACATGGCGCTCTCTTTGTTGCCACAACTTTTTTTCTTCAGCTATCAGACCGATTTTTTTGTCAAGCACTTTGTATTTATACCCTGCATGATCATTTTCACCGGGTTGACTTTCTTCCTGGTTTCCCAAAAGGCCAGATATTCAATACCGGTTGCCGTGGTCTTTTTCATGTCAACGATTACTTCGGTCACGTTGAACATTGCCTTTCTCGGATATATCCGCCTGGGTTACTGGGTTCAGTATTACCAGTTTTCACTGGTGATCATCATGGTCGCCCTGTTTCTGATTGCTTTTCTGCAATCAAGAGATAAACAGGTGGTGGAAATGGCTGCCGCAAGTCTGAGTAAGCTCATAATCGATAAAACCCAAATGCTGGCAAAGATCGGAAGCTGGTATATGGATCTGCCGACCAACAAGCTTTGGGTATCTGATGAGATGTACAGCATATACGGTGTGGAGAAAAAAAATCCGCCGGATGTGAACGCGTTCATTGACAAAGTGCATGAAGACGATAAGGAAAGGATCATTAAAGTCTGGAGTGCATTGGCCGACAAGGTGCAGGACCCGCGGATGGAATACAGGGTGAGACATACAGATGGCAGCATCCGGCACATCAGTGCCTCCTGGGTTATTTCCTATAACGAACACGGGGGTGCGAAAAGGGCTACCGGTTATGTACAGGATATTACAGAAAGGGTTCTGGCTGAAGAAGAGAAATCAGCAATTTCTTCCGAACTGATTCAACGGAACCAGGTGTTGGAAGAATTCTCTTATTCGGTATCGCATAATCTTCGTAGTCCGCTGGCCAATATTCTCGGTTTGTGTGATATGATCGAACGAAAAATGAAGGACGGCAAGCTCGACCTGGTGCCCGTGAAAATGCTGACGGACTCTTCAAGACGGCTGGATTCCATACTCCGGGACCTGAACACCCTCCTGAACTATGATAAAAAACTGAATGTGCTCAAAACACCTTTACAGTTGGATGAAGTGGCCAAAGAGACCTGGGAGATCTACCGGGAAAAATGTGAGTTTCTGGGCGGACAATTCACCTGGGACTTTAACGGGACTGGGTTGGTACACCTGGTAAAGCCCTATATGGATAATATATTCCAGAATATGCTTTCCAACAGCCTGAAATATTCACGGCCGGGCATTCCACCTGTTATTCATTTTAGTGGCCGGCTGAATGAGGGTATGCTACAGCTTGAGTTCCGGGATAATGGCCTGGGGATTGACCTGGATGCAAACCGGTCCAAACTTTTCGGCCTTTACCAGCGGTTCAACCCCAAAGCTGCAGAAGGCAACGGCCTGGGCCTTTACCTGATCCGGCTTCAGGTGGAGAAAATGAAAGGCCAGATCGATGTGAAAAGTGATCTGAATGCCGGGACTACATTTGTTATTAATATACCTGTTTAACGGAAGTACATAAACTATTTCATTTCCATTTTCTGGTAAGCCACTTCCGCAGGGGCAGGTCATACCATTTCACACAGGCCCACGCAATCAGGATAGCGGACACCAGTGTGACAATACTGACGAGTATGGTGGTCATCACTGCATCCGTTGAACCATCTTTAATATATTGTTCATTTTTGGCTACCCAGGCCATGTACATGTAAATGACCGGGTAATGGGTGATATAGAGCGGAAACGAGATATCTCCCAGCCATTTCACCAGGCGGGAGGAAGCCCCTTCTTTTACCTTACCGCTGGCGCCCCAGTAAACAATCATTGGGAACACGGCAATGATGATCAGTGAATCATAGAGCCCATTCATCCAGCCCTGATCATGGCCTCCCAGCCTGGGAAAGGCCAAAATGGCGACCAGTAAAAGACTACAACCGGCAAAAGCATTCGTATACTGTCCGGGTTTGATGACCCTCGATAATAAGAGCCCGGCAAAAAACGGATACAATAAACGGGAAAAACCGATACGTAGCTGTGTGGCATCAAGCGACCAGCCGCCTATCACATCTCCCTGCGGACCCGTAACGGCAAGATGGATCAGCGCGGCTCCAGCAATAACTGCCAGTAGGGCAAGTATTTTATTGGGTAGTTTTCGGAGTATAAGGGCATACAGGATATTGGCAATGTACTCAAAGAACAGGGTCCATGCCGGACCGTTGAGCGGATGCATTTCATTCCACCCACGGATATCCATGGAAGGAGGTACCGGCAACAATGTAAACCCGATCAGCATGATGCCGATTACCTGCCACGCAGGCACTGTATGTATTGCCGGAAAGAAAGTTGAATCCTGGAAGTAGAAAGTAATGGCCCCGATCAGCATACCCATGATGATCATCGGGTGGAGACGGATCAGGCGGCGTTTGAAAAAACCACCCAGGCTCATCCTGTTCCAGCGGTCATCATAAGCATAGCCGATCACAAAGCCTGAAAGTACAAAGAAGAAATCCACAGCCAGGTAACCATGGTTAATGATCTGCTTTACATGATCGCCTCCGGAAAAGGTTTCAAGAATATGAAAGATAACCACCACGATGGCAGCCACCCCGCGTAAACCGTCGAGAATAGGATAATGTGTTTTGGAATCGCTGAATCCTGAAACAGGAGCAACAGGGGTATTCATAATAAAGCAATCGGTTTTGAATTGGGATGCAGTGCACAAAATAAGGTATAGCCTTATTCTGTGGTTTGATATATGTCAATTTATAACCGGAAGGTACTTCTTCAGCTGGTAGAAAAAACAGTGAGAATTGCATTTTATACCGAATTTTAAGCAGCTCAATTCAAAAGGCCTTTTATGACTCATATCTCCAGTTGCTATGGAACAGTTAAGTGCTGTTTTGCTATTCTGATTCTGCTGATCACCCATCCTGTACAATCGCAGGACTACCGCCGCTGGCAGATGAACCCGGACGGATCTATTACCTGGACCATCAATAACCCGGCTGCCCATGATGACCATATCGAAATGAGCGGTAAACGGATTTCCTGTGTGCTGCGTTATGGAGTCGGGGCAGATGGTTCCTTTCATACCACCCGAAGCCTTGTATGGCCCATGCTTCGTACCATTCCCAATAATACCCATGCCAGCCTGACCCGGCGCTTTGCACAGGACGGATTTGAAACGGTATTGATCAATGGTAAAGCGATCAGCGGGGAAAAAGTCAAAAGCATCAGCCTGAATGGAATTTTACAGGTGAAAAGCAAAACGGATAACGGATTTGAACTGACCCGGGAGTATTTTCCCTCCACTGACCAACCAGTATACTGTGAATTGTATACTATCAAAAATGTCTCACCCAAAGAAGTAGTGATAGAAGTGCCCTCCACCCACCTGGAGTACAATACCGATCCGGTGAAAGGAACCGAAGGAGGTTATCGTATTTATGTGGACCAGCACGGCACGTATATTTATAATGTTCCTCCGGGCAGTGCTATTCATTTTTCCATATTTTATTCCGGACTAAAGGCAAAGGAACAGCGGACAGTTTTTTCAGCAGAACAGGAGAAGGAAAAACGACAGGCTTTTGTCAAAGAGGTCTGGAGTAAGCTGATACTCGAAACACCGGATACTGTGCTGAATCGTGAGTTTGCCTTTGCCAAGATCAGGGCGGCCGAAAGTATTTTTGAAACAAAGGGCGGACCCATGCACGGTCCGGGTGGGGAAGCTTATTATGCAGCCATCTGGGCCAATGATCAGGCCGAATATATTGGTCCCTTCTTTCCCTATCTCGGGTATGACTATGGCAATAAAGCCTCCCTGAATGCTTACCGGCATTTTGCCCGGTTTATGAATCCTGATTATAACCCGATACCAAGTTCGATCATTGCGGAAGGAACGGATATCTGGAATGGCGCCGGTGACCGGGGTGATGCAGCCATGATTGCTTACGGGGCTGCCCGGTATGCACTGACCAGTGGTGACAAAAAGCAGGCCGCTGAATTATGGCCGTTGATAGAATGGTGCCTGGAATTTTGTAAGT
>Ga0075154_10002762_pt1 | contig 11338 bp, 5 predicted proteins | sample JI71714BDNA_FD_70965 | JGI IMG/M metagenome (GOLD analysis project Ga0075154, IMG submission 70965) | Wastewater effluent complex algal communities from Wisconsin, to seasonally profile nutrient transformation and Carbon sequestration -... | ecosystem: Engineered > WWTP > Effluent > Algae... | reverse complement strand
CTTTGGTAACTAAGCCACGGAGCGGAACGATTTGTAATACCTACTCGCTTTATATGACCTTGGGTTTGATCAGTCATTTTATCGGATGAGATTTATAAAACAAACGTTACTTACAAAATGTTTCCGCTTCAAGCCTAATTTGAGGTCTCCCACCACTGCGAAATATACTCAAAGACAGTTTTTCAGACATACTACAGGTACTTCATCTCCTTTTTTAGTGCATAAAATAATCAGCCCGTAAACCATGTTTAGATGAATTTGTATTTAGAACCCCTAACAGTTGTACTAACGAAAGCCACCCGAAGCTCTTGAAATAAAAAATTGTATTAACTTTCTATCAAATTATTCTGCTTGGTGTAGAAAATAACGTGGGGAGGTGGAAATTTCATGTCAAAACACAAAACATTGGTCATGTGAGTTCTATGAATCCGGGTAATTTATTCATCTTATGAAACCTATTTGCAAGATACCACAATAGCCTTACGATGAGCAATCGTGCTTTTAGACCTTCTTTCTGCATTCTTCTGAATATTAGAGGATTTTAATCTCTGTCTACTAGAAACCAATAGTTTACCAACATATGTACATAACAAGTATACACTTTTAAAATAAGCTTGATCAAAGATTACTCTTGATTCTTAATTATACTGTTGTTCTTCAGCAAAGTAGACACTTTTCCGAAAGTACTGAATCTTATGCTCTTGTGTACATAAAACGTGATACATGTACTGAGATCTCAATACTGCCTATCAAGCGCAGTCCTCTATTTTTTGTAACATACTGTTGATTTGTAGTTAATTACATATCAATGTAATTACGACCACATCTATAACCCTTGCCAATCTTGGTCCCAGTCAAGTCGAGAGGCATAATAAAAAGATTAATTTCTTTTCTCACAAAAATTGCAGAGGGCACATAATTATCGATACGAACAACTACCGGTATGTCGTCCGTGTCAATCCACAAATCCGTGCGAAACAGTCTGAACATGCTTAAGCATCATAGTGAAATGGATATCATAGAAATGGATAGCCTACGTGCTGAAGTGCAACAATTGAGAGAGGCCTTAAGGTTGACCACAGATGAACTCGCTGCCACAACCGACAGGAGTGGGTTGCAGTTGGAACACGAAGTACAAAGATTCCAGAAAATTGAAGAAGAACTTCGATGTCTTCAACTAGAACATGACCTGTGTAAAAAAGAAAACGAAGAGTTGGTAAACGATCTTTTAGATTCTGCACAGCAAATCGAAGGGTTGAACGTTTCCTTGTCTTTTAAGAACTCTGCAATCGAGAAACTCCAAAGAGCGAATGAAAAGTTGCAGGCTGAAAGAGACGAAATGGCTGAAGATCTGTGTGCGACATTAGAAGGAGATGAAGACGTAAAAACAATCAATGCAAAATTGGAAAATGTCCAAAGACAAGCAAAAAAAATATTTGCCAAGTGTCAAACTGAAAAGGAAGAGTTGGAGGCTAAAGTTAAGGAACTGACTGAAGAACGAGATGCACTAGATATGGAACTGAGAGAATTGAAAAAAAGAGGCTGCAAGGAATCTGTCGGCGATTCGGCTAGTAATTCAGAAGTTCGGACCCGTCGAACATCAATCACCAAAGTATTGAAAGATACTGCAAACATTTTGCAATCTCTTCAAGATGTACCAATCGAGGCGGTGTTTCAGGAGGTACAACGCTCGACTAGACGTAAATCCAGTGAGGCCGATTTTCCCTCGACGCCTGCAAAACCTCAAAAAAGAAATTCTATCAATCTTGGAAGCGGATCAAACAATATTGAAAGAGCTGAAAAAAGTGCCACCAGTAAATCTGGCTCGTTGATTGTCAAGGAATCTCCTTCTCCGGGTAAAACAGAAAGCATTCACGCAAGGACTGAGCGAGTCCCTCGAAGACGAATGTCAGCTATCATTCTGTCAAGCAAGCCGCAAGATTGTGAATCTGAGAAAACAGCACATGTAGAGGTAGTAAGTCGGAGATCTTCAGCCGATGTCTCAACACGAAGAATATCTGTTGAGTATCCATCCCTGTATGGATTAGGATGTTGAAATTGCTCTGATAACAGGATATAATTTGTTATCATTATGATATTATTAGTATTCGAGCAACGTGAGGATCATTAGCTAGGTTTCAAATCTAGTTAGTTTCAAGAGATAAAACGTAATCTGTACAGTTACATATTGTTTTCATCTTTGAAAGGTATATTGCAATTAGGAAAGTTAAAACCATGTGCTAGTGCGGTGGAATGCAACATAGGCACATATTGCATGTAATTGATTGTCCAAATGAAGGCATTGCAAGTATTTCATGTTGGATCAAAATTATGGCAAGAGAGTAAATAATGAGGTTGGGGATGGCAGAGGTGAGTTGTGAGAATTGCACTTGCACAGCAGTTGTGGGACAGAAGAACTTATCAAAAGTTTGTTACATACAGAGAGACATTGGTGGTATTGGTTTGCATCATGGATTGTGGTGGGATTTCAATGGGATCAGTTCCCATCATGGATTTTGGTGGGATTACAAAGGGATTTATGAGGATGAAAATACAATCATAATTTAAACTTATAATTCTGAGTTAATGAGAAATACAACTTAGCGATACTAATTCAGAGAGCCCTCTAACAGGGGATGACGGAATAAAAATAAAGGGGAAAAGCGTGTAAGGAAATAAGGTAAGGTCCATGTGACTAACAAAAATGACAAAACTTTTGGAATTGAACTTTAAAATCAAAATTATGAGATAGTGATGTATGCACTAGCTCATAATTTTTTAATTTTATTAGAATTCGTGCTAATTGAAGTTTAGTGCTAGATTTTAGTGCTTTATTATCAACATCTTGATGGACTTGAATGAAAAAGAAAATCTGCAGTATGTAGTGATCTTTTGAGGGGGCTATGTTAGATTTTTACAGATTTTTAAGCAATGTAGAAGCGTGCTACAATCCAACATACTAAGTTCTAAGCAGCCAAGATTTAGTTTTCATATTGAACGCATGCAGTTTTAATAGTGCTCGGACTCGACGAATAAAATCAAAGTGGTTTATTTATTGACTTCTTAGTCGATCAATTTGGGCCTTTGAAAATGTTTGCGGAGGAGCTATCAGGCAATTCGGCTAAAAAGAAGCAAGAGGAGGCTCGACGCCGCCGACTGCAGCTCAAACAAGAGCAGCAACGTAAAAAAGATCGAGACGAGCAGGAAAAGAAACGCCAAAAAGATTCCCAACTAAAAAACATTCATCATCCTCTAGAAACCAATCTAACAGAAGCTATTTTGTCAAATGGTAATAATGGTTTGGTTGAAACTGTCGAAGCACAACAATCCTTTTCCTCACAGGAAAAATCAAGTTTTGAGCAGAAGCCTCATTATCAAACTGTTTTGGATAATATTCAGAGAAGTTCATCATCTAATAATACAAGTACATCCGCCGTCGAACAAGCCAAGCAGGCCCGACTTCTGCGAGAGCAAGTAAAAGTATTCAATACCGCTGCAACTAAGATACAAGCTTCCTTTCGGCGTATCTTTGCTAGCCATAATTTGTACTATGCTCAGTGCGCTTCATTTGATAGTCGAATCAAAGATTTGAAAACATTGTCAACATTAATACTTCAGCAACAAAAGCAGCAAGAATCCTCCAATAACAACGCTGTCTATATTCCACCTCCTGCCACAGTGAGAATGATGACTACACAATGTTTATACATTTGCAATCATCAGAAACCCGTTGGAAACTTTGTCAGTGTATCCTATCCTGTAGGCACAGATCAGTTTCAATATGTCAAACTCCGCGATAATTGTTCTCGACTCTCCCTTCTTTTGGAGCATGCTTTACTTCCTGGTTTGACACAAATCAATCGAAAATCAGATAGCATCAAAAATGAGAACTATGAGAATTTGGACCCAATGTCGCTTTGGATGGAAAGCAGAGAAGGTAGATACAGAACCTTGAAGCTAGTCTCAACCTGTCTGAGATATCTTGTCGCTTCGCGAAACGCAATATTAGGAGGAAGCGGAGTGGGACATTCAAAGAAGCCTATATCGTCAAAATATCAAGTTCTTTCAACATCTCTAATACAAGAGGGCTTGATATCTGCCATTTCAAACTTTTGTCAGCTCATTCGTTGCCTTTTGGGACTGTCTCTTAAGGAGAGCGCCGACTCCAACATACTCACAAACAACCAGCATGTCGCATCTATTTGGGATAGCTGCAGCATGGTTGCAAAGGACGGCGATACGGCATGGATCAAACAACGCAAGGCTACGATATCATATACAAGGAGACTACTTTTACAACCTCGTGGAGCTCAAAATCTTTTGATGCACGTCAGAGCTTTACTCATGTACAATCTTGGTGGGAGTTTGCCTATACCTGAACAAGCGTCCTTGAAAGAGAAGATTGCATCAAAGCAAGAAAAAGAGTTTGGTGCTTGCGCGTTTAGTTTGGCTTTAGATTCGGTTATGTCAACGAAGCGATTTGGAACTACATCTCAGTACACTGAATTGGGGTGTGCTTTTGTTACTGAAATTCTAACGATTCCTTTATTGGAATACAAAATTTCACCACATGCTCTACATTCGTTTTTGGGTGCTACTTCTACATTGCCATCAATCAACTATACAACAAAGCCCCCAGTTATTAGTGTTTTGACACTTTTTTATAATTCGTGTCATCACATACTGAATTCATCGTCCTCGCAGGATATTGTGTGCGATACGATCTTTTTGCAGGCGCCTCATTTATATATCAATTTAAAGTCTTGTCCGTGTCCATCAGAATTGTCACTATTTGCGAACTTGACTTCTTGGCTATATACATGCCCAATAATGAACCCGAGCAATGAAGTATTTAGTCCCACTCAATCATCTATATATTTCACCGTTTTGACTTCACTTTTGCCCTACATACCTCTGGGAGTTTATCAGGCAAGTTCGGCATCTGGCACTGTGGCTGTTACTTGGCAACGATCTTCAGTTAAAGATGGTCAGTCTACCACCCATACCCCTATTTTGATTAGTGAAGTTATTATTCAACAATGTCAGCTGCTTTTGCTGGATAATTATGTCCGTGGAGTATTTAATGCATGTATTCCTTTTGTCAGTATTGTGATCGCCGGCGGGGATGGCGATCTTGACAAATTATTGGCGACCAAAACAGAGACAGATGAGCAATACGAAAATGATTTGTCCAAGATTTCAACCTTGTCGACCAAAAGCTTAGCAGCACAAGAAGCCAGAAAACGAGAAAGTGGACTTCTTGACTTTGGAGATTCTAAAAAGGCTTTGGCCTTTTGGAAGCATCGTAGTAGCAAGTGGGCCAAAAATATTCAGAAAGGCATGAGTTCTTTCTTTGATCTGGATGTTCCCCCAGCTAAAACTCCATGTGCACCTGTTGGTGAAGGAATGTTGGTAAATTTGTCTACTGTCTCGAGAGATTTGGCTTCAGGAGATTCAAAAACAAAGCCTAGCCACTCAATAATAGAAGACACCAGGAAAGCTGATGTCCAAGCCAAAACCTTAGTTCCGAAGGAACCGAAGGAAGATCCAAAACAATTTTATGATCTTTTCCTGGTCTTGTCAAGACTTTATGGAGGCATTTTGGCGCGCTGGGGTGGTTATGGTGTTGACAAGTTCTCACTCAAACTCGAAAGCAACGTCGGCCTTCAACATCGACAAGTTATAGAAGCAAGTCAAAAGACAGAGGCGTGTATTATGTCTCTATTGAATACGCTGTGCTTTTCAACTGGTATCTTGAAGTCTTCATGGGCAGTTTTGCAATGTAAAAAGCCAGATCTCGACTTTAACGAACAGATAAGATCGCTGACAGACGCAAACCCAGGCAAGGACAAAATGCCTGTGCGAGCTCTTCAAATAACTACAGCTTTGGGCAGCAAAAACTCGAGCGCGACAGGGATTTCACACATCGACCCGCCCCCTGATGGTCCCTTACTGCTCTACATTTTTTCCTTATGTATTGCTCATACCTTGGTCATCACCGATGACACAGAAATCCATGAATTGGATCAGCCTATCCAAAAGCATCAACTCCGACGATGCATAGTGCTTATGAGGAAATTTCTCTATAGGTCATGTTGGCTCGATGACGTACTTCCTTCACTTCGTAGAGGCAGCCAAAACTGGTCATCTAATTACTTTGGTGTTTCTCTTATTGCATCTGTCGTGCGGACTATGAGAGAAATGCATGACCGCTCAAGTCGTCGCCTGCTCTGTGCCCCTGATTTGTGGGTCGTGGACGATTTGCTAGAAAAGGAATTGTCCAAATGCAAGAAATACGAAGAGTGTACTGGATTGCTTCAAATGCAGCTTTTACGCAGATGCCCGTTTTTAGTTCCTTTCAAACGACGATTAAAGCTTTTTGAGCGAATAGTGACTACCAACAGAGTTATGATCCAAGGTAGTAATGAAAATCAAAATTTAAAACCTGGTGTGCATGTTCGCATCATGCGCGGTCGTGTTCTAGAAGATGGATTAGCACATTTGAACAAGTTAGGACGTGATCTGCGTCAGCGTATAGTGGTTTCATATTACAATCAAGCTGGAGCAACTGAATCAGGTTTGGATGTTGGTGGGCTTTTCAAAGAATTTTGGTCCGATCTAAGCACCTTAGCATTTGATCAAAATTATGCTCTATTTAGGGTTACCGAAGGGGGGGACAACTGTCTCTATCCCAACCCTTCCTCGGGGGCTGCTCATGGACGAGACCATGTTATCCTTTTTGAATTTTTGGGTAGGATTCTTGGCAAGGCAATTTATGAGGGAATTACAATTAATCCTCAGTTCGCACACTTTTTTCTTGCATTCCTCCGAGGAGATTACAATTTTCTTCATATGCTGCCAGACTTGGTTACGATGGATCCCCAACTTTATCAGAATCTTATGTTTCTGAAAAGTTATCGAGGAAACGCTGCTGACCTCTCTCTGAATTTCACAGTCGTGATAGACGACTTTGGTGGAAACGTAGAAATACCTTTGATTCCAAATGGGGCCAATATAGAGGTCACGAACGCTAACAAGCAGCGATATGTGGGACTCATTGCAAAGTATCACGTATGTGATCGTATCCGTGAACAATCTGAGGCATTTACTAAAGGTCTATGGGATGTTATTGACAGATCGTGGCTTCAGCTGTTTGACCCTAATGAGTTGCAAGTTTTAATCAGCGGCTCATCTGAAGGTAAGCTGGATGTCTCAGAGATGAGGTCACATACTCGATACGCAGGCTTTACACCGCTAGACATCACAGTCCATCGCTTTTGGAATGTGGTTGCCAAACTCTCAGTCAAAAATCAAAAGGATTTATTACGCTTCGTAACCAGTTGCGAACGACCACCGCCTTTGGGATTTGCCAGTATGAACCCACCATTCACGCTTCAGAAAATAGTAATTGATCACGACGGGGACAAGCTGCCATCCGCGTCAACTTGTTTCAATACACTCAAGCTTCCCACATACAGCAGTGAAAAAGTGTTGATGGAGCGTTTGATTTATTCGATTGAATCAGGTGCAGGTTTTGAGCTAACCTAGGTGTAAGAATGTGCATCTTGAGTTTCTAATGTTATTGAATCACACACAGATTCGATAATTTTACAAAGGACCTATACTAAGTATTTATTAAACCACTAAATTTTATCACAAAAGCTTGTTGAGCTTCTCTCGTTGTTCATTTAAGGCTTTCAAAGTTGCATCTGCCTGTTCTTTATCAAGGGCAAATTCTTGCAAGATTGCAAGCGGGACATAGCTTAGAGATTTTTCATGCGTGGCAGAAAGGAAAAGTTTAGGAGCTTGACCAGCTTGATATGCCTGAACCCATCTAGCTGCACAGAGACACCATCGATCTCCTTTCTCAAGACCTGGGAAATTAAATTCTGGCATGGGTGTACTTAAATCATTTCCGACTGAGGCGGAAAATATGAGAAAATTCTCAGTAGCCTCAATACAAACTGTATGCCTTCCTAAATCTTGATCGCCTGTGCTGCAATAACCATTGCGGTAAAAGCCAGTTCCAATTCCAGTGCCTCTAACATCACAGCAGCATGGCTCAAGGGCGGTTCCTAGTACATTTACAGACGAAGCCTTATACTCCCCTGTTTCTTCGTCGTCATCCTCATATTCTTCTTCACGCGAAAATATAGCCGATGTTAGCCTTGCGATGCATTTCCACGGATGTGGTGATCTTACATATTTCTCTTGATATTTTTTGTTTACGAAACATGGATGAGTCGGGAATCCGTGGCACGGCAGGATGCACAAGCAAAGCAGAATTACCAATCCAAGATATTTTAGAACTACCATTTAATGTCGATAGGATCATACCATGGATCACGGATGATGGACGTAAAGTGAAGAGCATGAGACGAATCAGAAGGCTTCCTAATGTACAGCAAGTATACCCCAGGTGATAACAAAATATTTCTGTAACTAGAGAATTACTTCAATCTACCACCAACGTAGTGAGTTATCAACATTGAATGGCCTATAGCTGACAAAATGCTCAAGTAGCACACCTGTGTATGACAAAATGTCCTTTCTGACCAGCACCTGAAACAATTGAAGTTATATTCATGTGCAAGGGATCCAAATGAGTCAGTCTAATCAGTCATGAAAACATGAAGTAGATGCAGCAAACTCTCATCATATGGTGGGGAGGAACAATGATAGCCGGAATACAATTTCATTTCCTACAAACTTTCCATGTAAGAACAACTTGGAGCAATCAATTTTTACAAAGATGGGTTGACAAGAAAATTTGCAACTACATTAAGTGATTTGGGGTAATTAAGGCATTTCGCCCAAATGCAATCCAGCAAAAGTGGAATTGGCTTCAGGGATCCGGTACTAAAAAGCCTAAAGTGCCATATAGACCAGTCACACTCAGATATTGAATTCAAATTTGGTTAATATAGAAAATAAATAAACCAAACCTTTCTAATGCAACAAAAGATGTTTTAGACGAAATGAACTGACAGAGATCTTAAATATCACGGATTTAATTATAAATTGAGCTGACTCCAAAAGGATAGCACCTTTTGGAAGCCATTCCGTCCACTACTACCGATTAAACGAACACAGCTGAATCTTGCGATACCCTGGTATATTGTTTAGACTAAATCCTTCCTGCTTAGTAAGCATAATTTGTGTATCCGTATGCACCTCGTTGTGCATTATGAGGAAGTGGAGGAGGACCCGATTGAAGTGACTGAGGAGCTCCGTAGACAACAAGGGCTCCTGCATGAACGACCTGTGGGTGAAATACTTGTCTGGGCGGCGATCTCATGACTGGCTGTGCGGGCGTTTTGGATGCTTTTTTGGCTGCAATGTCTTCCAGAGTAGCACCACTATTCAGTGAGGCGACAGGAGCCAAACCCTTAGAACGTAGCTTTCCATTTTGGTCCTTAAGAACACATCCCTCCTTCTTCTCAGCAAGCTTCGCCATTTGTTTCGCTTTCGATTCCTCTTGGATGTGATCGAGATTGCATATTTTCTTAAGAGTCTTGCTTATCTCGTCCAAATCTTCATCGTCCTTCTCTTCGACAAAAGTATTGACTGGAGCCATGGTCAATCTGTTTTGTGAAAGACTCGGAACCACTACGATGTCCGTGCATTCTTCTGTGGAAAAATTAGACTGAATTTGGTATTTGTTCATGATCTCGTAGGACGATTGCTGGTACTGAAAGTTTTGATAAGGAGTCAAACGTGGACCTTGGTTTTGACTAGGCTGGAAATTGTAGCTCCCGTCATAACCATGACTTGGAGACGGTGGTTGAAATGATGTATGCGGCTGGTATGAGTCCTGTACATAGGAATTACCATGTGAGTATTGATCAGAGCTGGTTGCCGAAGTGTCCATGTACATAGGTGAAACGTATGGGGGAATGGAAGTGCTAATGAAACTTGGGTTGATAGTCGGCATATGCACAGTGACAGGAATCGGTGCGGGAATTTCAGAGTTTAGGTCAAGCAAGTCTTGCTCCAAATCTTCTCTCGCAGGCTCTACGGTTTGCTCTATTACAGAATGAACCTGACTGCGCTGATGAGTATTTCCCTCATGAGCAGTCTTTGCAAAGCTTGGAGCATTAGACATTTGGTCATATTCGTGATACCCTCCTACACTACGAATCGAACCACGTGAATTGGCGGGAGAAACGTATGAAGGCTCTTCAGCAAAGGAATTGCTGCCATATTCACCAGTATTAACATTGGCTTGAGACACGACTAAAGCACTTTGAGTTGCCGAAGAATGAACCCCTCCAGTCTTCATACCAAGCTCATACAACTTGACAAACTCGAAAAAGCTTTGTCCATCAAGCGTTAGATCAAATTGGCGCTGAATAAATCCGTTGTTTGAAGCCATAGGAGGGGCTGCATGTGCAGTCAGCTTCATCACGTGTCCTGCCATGAAATTGAAGTTGCACTCGAATTTCGCTTGCGCCTTGCTCGTCACGGAGTTATGCACCTCACGTCCGTCGACAAAGACTTGGCGCTTTCCTGAGGTTACAGACCAAATGCATACTACCTCGTGTTCTTGGCCGCGGCACTCAACCCCTACGCAACCATCTTCTAGGGCCTGGGGATTCGCAAATCCAAATTTGAATGAAATTTTTCTCTTGGTCAGGCCAAGAGTTTTCCCGTTAGCTGAAGCAGTGAAATCAACTTGGTAAGCAGGTGATCTGTATGATCGGCGTCCCATTTTGCAGTCTGTAGCGTGTAACTTGAATGAAAAAGTTTTCTCTTGTATGATGAATTATTGAGTTGATAAATTTTGATTTTGTGAAGAATTGAAGAAAGTCGTTTCTTTAAGTACCCAAGATCGGGATTAAGATAATTTGACTGACAGATGAATGCACACGTTTGCGCAAATTGATTAATGGTGGCGAGCCCTTGCAGTCGTGATAAAATAAACATTTTAAATTGAAGCGCGGAGTAAAGCTTTTTAGTGAGTCATGGATTCAGTCACGTTTAATTTTTTGATCCGCAGCATACAATTGCGACCTTCGTGGCGACTCCGTGAATCAAAATTTGTTTATCCAACGCACAGTACGAAAATTTGTCAAAATCCAACATGTGAGCGGTAAGTCATTTAAAAAGACTAACAGTAATTTTAGACTGTTCTCAAGTATATGCCAAACAGAGTATTTTAGAAACATATCGGATACAAATAATTTACTTTACACTATGGAAATGAATTCAAAATTCACATTTTTAAAAGCCGCTTTTTCAAATGGCAACAGACTTATTTTTACACATAATTTACTTTAACATTTTGGAATGAATTCAAAATTCATAAGACTTCCCAATTTTAAAAGCCGCTTTTCAT
>Ga0075154_10002760_pt1 | contig 11344 bp, 14 predicted proteins | sample JI71714BDNA_FD_70965 | JGI IMG/M metagenome (GOLD analysis project Ga0075154, IMG submission 70965) | Wastewater effluent complex algal communities from Wisconsin, to seasonally profile nutrient transformation and Carbon sequestration -... | ecosystem: Engineered > WWTP > Effluent > Algae... | reverse complement strand
TGGCACAACCAAGACCGATACCTCGACACCATGGCGCGGATCCACGCACGTATCGGCGCGATGCGTGCCCACAAACCGCGCCTGCCGCTGGTGTTCATGGCCCCCTCCAAGCGCCAGGCGTTCCTCGACAAGCTCGCCCCGCAACACGAGATCCTCGCCGCCTTCGGCGTCGCCTTCCCCGCGCCCACCTTCCCCGATTTCGATGGGTTCCCGCCGGTCGCGCGGAAAGAGGCCACGGCCATCTTGCAAGAATGCCTCAAAGGCCTGGCTGAACCCAAAGCGGCAACTCCCAAGCCCGACCTGGCCCCAGCGACCCACAAACCCAGCGATCACGCCGCCTGAACGGACGGCGTCTGGGACGGGAAGGCCGCGCGCCCTGCTCCACGACAGGGCACGCCCGCCCTCCCCTTCCCACCACGGATTCCTATCATGCCACAACCCTCCCCCGACACACCGATCACCCTCCTCTTCTCCACACCCCAAGGCACCCACGCCCTCGGGCCCTTCACCAGCGCCCAGGCGCTCGACGCCGCGCGCGCGCGGCTGCCCCAAGGCACCCTGGTCGTCTTGACACACGCCGAACCGGCGCTGGCGTGACCCCCGTGGGCGCGGCAGAAGACACCTTGGTGCACAGCGCCCTCCAGCGGTGGGTACACGCGCATGGCACCGCACGGGCCACGCTGTGGCAAGGACACGTCCTGCCCCGGCTCGACGCCGCTTTCCGTGTGGGCCACGACACCCCGCTCGATCTCTGGGAACACGCCACGGCGGAAGAGGTGGCGACGCTGTTCGCCCCTAACGCGCTGGCCACCACCCTCGCGCGCACCGACCGATTCCCCTTCGATCCCCACTGGATCGACCGCGACGCATGGGACACATGCGCCGCCGCTGCGCACGGTTTCGCCGCCCACGCGCCCTGGAACCAGGCCCCCGCACAAGACGGCGGATGGACAGGGACAGAGGACGACGCCGCGCGCGTGTGCACGGCCATCCTGCGCGACGCCCAGGCGCCCCACGATTCCGCCGCGCGCTTCCTGCGCCGCGTCCTCGAACACGGCTTGCCGATGGAACCCATCTGCGGCACCCTGGAGATGGCGCTGATGGACGCCGTCGGATCGGGCAACGGCGCCGCGCTGGGGCCCATCTTGGCGATGGAAGAAGCAGAGCCGATCCTCCACGCCCTCTTCCCCGCACAGCCCGTCCAAGCGCTGTCCTACAACGCCTACGCCCTGCCGCTCTTCCTCGCTTGCTGGGAACGCGGGATGCACCACATAGACCAAGGACGTTCTGTCTGGGTCGAATCGCGCGTCCTCCCCCTCCATGGGTTGAGCGCCCACCGCAAGGTTCAGGCCATCGCCTGGGCACGCGCGCACGGATGGCCCCTCCACACCACACCGGATGCCTGCAAAGCGCTCGCCCGCAGCCTCGTCGATGGCGCACCCCTCTGACCCCCCATACCCAGGACGCGCCCATGGAAGACGCCCTTCTGCACAGCGACTTTTTCGCCTGGAAGTCGGCGAAAGGGGCAGACCGATCCACGTTCTGGAAACACCGCGTCCTGCCCCACCTCGACCAGGTGTTCGCCCTGCGCACGGCGGCGGATGGGATCTCGGTGTGGGACGTCGTCCAACGCAACGAGATCGCGGACATGGTGCGTGCCCCCCATATGGACACCGTCCTCGCGCACACGCCCACGTTCCCCTTCAGCCCCCATTGGATGTCCTCTTCCCGCTGGCCGGCCGCCGTCGCGGCCGCCCAAGCCTTCGCCGCACGGGCCCCATGGACCGCCTCCACGCCCCAAGGCAGCCGCTGGCAGGCCTGCACCACCAGCGTCGCGCACGTCTTCACCTTCCTGCTCCACGACGCGGAATCCGACCCGGACAGCGCCGCGCGCTTCGTCGCGCGCCTCCTCGCCTCGGACAGGGACATGGACGGTTTCGTCGGCGGCTTCGACGTGGCCCTGCGCGAGGCGCTCGAGCACGACACGCGCCACAGCCTGCCCGCGCTCCTCCAAGGGGCCCACGCGGCCCCCTTCCTGCAAGCGATCGCGCGGCACGCGGCGGGGCGGCACGACCTCCTCCACGGGCAGGTCCTCCCCCTCGTGATCGCCTGCTGGCGGCACGGCATCCCCTATGGGGACTCGAACACCACACTCTCGATCGATGGGCGCACCGTCGCGCTGGGCAACCTCTCCCAACACCGACGGCTCCAAGCCCTGGCTTGGGCGGACGCCCAAGGGTGGCCCCTGGACGCCGACATGGCCTCCTGCGCCCAGCTCGCACGGATCCTCGCCCAAGACAGCCCTTCCTAAACCCACAGGACACCCGCATGGCCCCCCTCGACCCCTGCCCGCTCCACGCGCGCCTCGCGGCGGCCGTCCTCGCGGCCTGCCCGCCACGGCACCCCCGCCGTTTCCTGCGCCCGCTCGAATCGCCCACCTTCGTCGGGAACGCCTCCTATGGCGCGCATATGGACGCCAAAAAGGCCGTGCTGGCCCTGGGCTCCATCGCCACCCACAGCGCCCGAGAAGGCAGGCCCAGCGTGGCGATGCCAGGGCCGAACTCCCGCCAAGACGTGGCGCTGACCCTGATCGAGGCCTGCTCCCACCACGGCAAAGACCACGCCCTGCGTCCCGTCGCCCTGCGCACCGCGCGGGACGGCGTCCTGCTCGCGTTCGACGACCAAAGCGCGCTCCTGGGCCGCCTCGTCCCACACGGCACCGGCACACGCCTCGTCCTGTGGCCCGCCGCCTGCGCCCTCCACCACCGCGCGAACGGGAAAACAGGGGAACATGCCTGGCGGTTCGAAGGCATGGCGGGCCGCAGCAACGCCGTCGATCCGCGCCTGCGCGTCTTCGCCCTCACCGGATCGGACACCCCGTCCGAGAAACAAGACGTCGGCATGCCCCATACATGGGCCATGCTCCCCCACCCCAAAACCGCCGTCCAACAAGGCCTCGACGCCCTGCGCCAAGCCGTGGACGCCGTCCTGGACCTCCTCCCCCTCGAGGCCGGCCCCTTCGTGATGGCCGACGGGCACGCGCGCTGCGGCGCCCCCGTCCCCGCCGACCTCGCGGCATGGGTACAACGGCCCGCGTGGGTCGGCCAACCCAACCTCTGGCCCACCTGGCTGCCCCATCGCGACGTCCCCGAAGAGGCATGGGCCGTCGACGGCCCCAAGGTGAAAGAGGCCCTGTCCTGGATCGCTTTAGCCATGCCCAAAGCGGCCACATCCCTGATGGTGATGCCCGCCAACAGGCCCTACGTCCTGTGGAGTCCCCGACAAGGGCATACCATGCCCTACGTGCTCTTGCCGCAGATGGGGAGCGCGCAAAGCCTGTTCCATGGGCTCCAACACGAAGACCGTGCGCTGGAAACCGTCCTGCCGCTCCTGCCACCCCCCGTCCAAGAGGTGGTCGACCTCCTGGTGCGCCACGCGACAGGCCTGCGTTTCGCCCCCGCCACGCCGCGCGCCGCCTTGCCAGAACCCCGCCTCCTCGACACCAGTGACCTGCCCAGGATCCGCGTGGACAGGCCGGCCAGCGCGCACCAAGGTATCGCGCTCGTCCAACGCTACGGTCCAGCGCCGGCCCACATCTGGGCCTGAGCCCCCACGCGAAACGCGGACGCCTGAAAGGCACGATGGAACAGGAAGGTGGCGGCCCTGGTCGGATTCGAACCGACGTCACGGCGTTTTAGAGACGCTTGCTCCACCGCAGAGCTTCAGGGCCAACCTTGCGGCCAAGCCCTATCGCCCAGCCGGCCGCCCCTTGGGACGGTCTTTCCACAGATGGGGCGGGGGCGCCTCTCGTCGAGGCCCCCGCCCCCTCTTTTCTCCCAAAGGTGCATCCATGACGGCCATGCCGCAGACCACCCACACCGGGCAGACCACGGGGCACAGCCCCGCCATGCCCCACACGCCCTCCCTCCATGATCCCATCCCCTTCACGCCCGCTCAAGGGCCGAACGGGTGGTGCCTCGACCTGGTGCCGCTGGCCTATATCGGGCTGGCGGCCAGCCCCCTGTGGGACACCATGCGGCGCATCATGGCCGGCGACGCGCACACGCGCGTCGACACCCAAAACCACCCACCCGCCCAGAAGATCGCCCGCAAAGGGTGGAGCGTCTGGGTGTGGAACGACGGCTCCGTCCTGGCGCGCAAGGCCAAGCACGATCCCCTGCCCTTCCCGATGTTCCTCCACCCGCACGGCACCGCCTACCCACGCCAACCGCGCGGCCTCGAAGGCCTCGACACGGCCTGGCTGGTGGACCAGATGGAATCGGCGATGGCGGCCTGGGCCGCCCACGACGCGCGCGTCCATGCCGCGCGCCTTGCAGCCCAGGTCGACCCGACGATCCCCGCGCCCCAAGGCGCGCGCCCATGCCTTCTGTGGTGGGTCCCCCTCCATGGGCCCAACCCGGCAGGATGGGTGCAGGTCCACCCACACGGGCAAACAGAGGCCAAAGTCCGCTACAGGGACCTCCTCCACGCCCATTGGGGGCAAGAAGTGGGCCGCCTCCTGGCGGAAACCGCCGCGCGCATCGCCGTCCTCGCGCCCCACAAACGCCCCCACACCAACAAGGCCTTCGTCGATCTCGAAGGCGCCATGCCCCGGCCCGACGGGACCATCGTCCCAGGCGCGATCACCAGCCTCAGCCTGCGTGGGTGCCATCCCGACGTCGACGCTTTCTTGGAACGGCGTTTGCAGGCGCTGCTCGCCAGCGATCTGGCGCTGTGCACGGCGTGGAGCGCGGAGACGGTCCACGCGGACGGGACCACCATGGTCCTGCCCCTCCTCGTCGGCGCCCCCTTGCTGCCCACACGTGCCATGGATCTGCCGGTGCCGAGCGGGCATGCGATCGTGGAAGCCCATAAGGCCATCGAGGCGGAACGCGCAGGCTTGGCGTGACAACGCACGCCCACCGTCGGGGACCGACGGTGGGCGCCTGGCGCAAAGGCATGTCGTGGTAGCAGTCATGGTCCCCTCAATGGGCACAACGCGCCACGGATCAGGCCAGCGCCGCTTCCAACGCAACAGGCGCGGCGGCGGCCTGGCGGGCCGCTTCCTGCTGCGCGGCCGCCTGGCGCTTTTGCACAACACGCTCGATCAACGCGGCATACGCCACCACCTTCCAAGCATGCAGCTCGGCGGCGCAGCTGGACGCGCCGTCGGCGTCCAACCGCCGGGCGGCCTTCAGCAGGCGGATGTGCGCCTCGATGCCGCGCTGGCGCGCGCGCCACGCGGCGCGCTGGGCGAGATACCCCTCCTTCGTCGTGAAGGACAGCATCGGGCTGGTGGCCGGCTTCACGCCGTCCTTGGCCTCGAAGAAGGCGTGGAGCGCGAGCGCGCCGTAGGCGTAGCCCCACTCGCGCAGCAGCGCGGCGCGGGCGTTGGAAGCGTCGCGCCACACGGCGACGGGATCGAGGTCGGTCTTCGGGGTGGTGGTCATGGCAGATCTCCTTTATGGCCATGGTGGGAAGGGACCCGACCGCCCCTCGGCGGCCAGGGGCGGGCGGCGCGCAGCATGCGCGCCAACACAGGGGGCATCGGCCGCTCGGCGTCGAACGGCCCCAAGCCCACGGCTGTAGGGGTCGGGCTGCCGTCGAAATCGGGCAGCTCCACATGGCCGCTGTCGACGATCGTCGCGCAGGGGATGCCCAACGCGGACGCCACGGCGGCGATCTCCTGGCAACGGTGCCAAGGCGCGCACAACAGCACCTTCGTGCCAGGGCGCAGCGCGGCATAACGGCGCGCGCAGGCGTCGCCCGCCTCCAACCCTTCCAAAAGGGTGTCGACGAACGCATGGCCAGCTTGCGCGCCGGCCTTGCCGTCGCTCATCGTGATATCGGTGCGGAGGAGTGCGTAGAGACGCGGCGTGTCATGGCGCGCGGGCGACGGCGTTTCACCAACAAGACCTGCGTTGTCTTCAAGGCCCGAAACAGGGCGGTGCAGGTGTTCGGTTCGGGTGTCGACCTACAAGGCCATGGTTGCTTTCCTTCGTGGTGTACAAGCGCCGCCTTGCGCGGCCTTGTCGCGTCTCTGGAAGGAAGATGGGACAGGGGGCGCTTTTGTGCAAGCCCCCCGCTCCCTCTTTTTTCCTTCCTTCTCCCAACGCCTTGGTGTTGCACATCTCTTTTCCACAGGACACCCCCCTATGCCCGCCACCTGGAAACGCCCCTGGCACTTCGGTTGGACGCTCGAACGGCAAAGCCTGGACGGTGTGTGGTACGCCACGATGGACACGTGGCTGGTCGCGCAAGACGACGGACACCCCACCCATCTGGCCTTCCTGCGCGTCCTCACCGCCGCCGTCCACGCGATCCAACGCGACCCTGTCCCACGCCTGCCGATGCCAGGCTGGTGCGAGGGGATCACGCCGTGGTCGCTCTCCCACCTCCCCAAGGCCACCTCCGCCGCCGGCAACCGCGTCTACCTCGGCCAAACACGCCTGTGGGGCATCGGTGCGGGCTTCGCCCTGCCCGCCTCCGTCGCGCCCCTTGACGCCTGGGACACCCTCCTCGCCGCCGGGGAAACGGCGCTGCAAGCCAAAGCCCTGCCGTTGGTATGGCAGAACGCCCCCGCCTCGATGACCGCGCACGCCCGGTTGGACTCCGCCCACGCCCACAGCCGCTTGGCGCCGCCCTCCGACACCACCCTCCGCCTGCTCGTCCGCCAAACGCCCACCTCGTGGGACGACATGGCCAAGACGCTGGGCTACGACGACGAGGACTCCCGATGACCCCCCTTCCCCCTCTGCCCTTCGCACCGGTCTTCGGGCCCGATCGCTGGTGCATCGATCTCGTCCCCGCCCCGGCTTTGGGGTACGCCGTCCACGCGCTCCAACGCTCTTGGGCCGACGGGCGCCATGGACCCCTCATCCCTCCCAAAGGGATGTCCTCAAGCGCCGTGTTCCACCTGGGGCCCTGGACCGTGCATCTGTGGAAAGACGGCAGCGCCGCCGCGCGCCACAAAACCCACGGCGTGCTGCCCTTCCCCCTCCTCGTCGGCCAACGTGTCGACACAGCCCGCGATCGCTTCGCGGAAGAGATCGCCAAGGGCGCCGAAAGCGGGCTGCCCCTCCACCTCAACCTCCTCTCGACGGGCAACGTCCCCTACCCCGTCCCCAGCGCCTTGCGCCTGGGAGAAGACAGCAAAAACACAGGCCTGATCCCGCCCAAAGGTTGGCTCCACCAAACCCTCGACGCGCTGATGGACGCCGCCTGGCAGGTGCCATGGGCAAAGGCGGTCGACGTGCTGGACGACAACGGGGTGTTCCCACAAGGCACACGGCTCCTGTGGTGGATGCCCACGGGCACCGTGGGCCGACACGCCCGCAGGTGGGCCGATCGCGTCGCGCAGGCCTTGCCTTTGGCCGTGGCCCTCGCGCAGGGCGAAGGGCAAGCGCCCAAAGAGGCGTACCTCGACGTCCACATGCGCGGCCAGGCCGTCTTCCCCGACGCGGTCGTGCGGCCGGCGTCGCTCCAGGCCCCATACGCGGGCGCCGCGGAGCGCGCCGTCGTGGGGCACCTCCAACGCCTCCTCGCCACGGATCTGGCCAGCTTCGACGCCTCTTACTGGACGCTGAAGTCGCTGCCAGGTGGACGCGGGGGCCTGCGCTACTTGCCGGTCGCGGCGCCCACCGCCCTGGAACTGCGCGCATTCCCCATGCCCACGCCCAGCGCCCACCAGATCGTCGCCGCGCGGGCATGGCACGCCGCGCACCCCGAACCGGCGCACGCTTGATCCACACGGGCCCGGGGCGCACAGGCTTGTGCGCCCTAGGCCCTTCCCTTTTGCCACAAAAGGGCCACCTCTTTTGCACCACAACAGGAGACACCGCGATGTACCGTGCACTCTTTTCCGCCCTTGCGGCCTTCGCCACGGCCGCCGTCCTCGCCCTCCCAGCGGCCGCCCAGGTCACCGGGCGCGACGTGCTGCGCCTCATCTCCCAAGAACTGGCCAACACCACCACGCTGGAAGCGCAGTTCGTCCAGCTGAACGCCGACGGCTCGCGCTCGGACGGCGTCCTCTCGCTCCATCGCCCAGGCCGCATGCGTATGGCCTATTCGGGCGACAACGCGCCCCTCGTGATCGTGGGCGGGAGCCAGATCGCCCTCTTCGATTCGCCCCGTAAGACCAGCCCAGAGGTCTACCCTCTGCAGCGCACGCCGCTGTGGCTCGTGCTCCAACCCAACCCACAGCTGCACAACGGCGAAGGCGTGGAAAAGGTGTGGGCCGACGAATCGCGCTACTACGTGACCACCTACGACCCCAACACACCCGAAGCCGGGCGCATCACCTTCCAGTTCCGTGCCCAACCCCTCGCGCTGGAAGGCTGGGTGAGCCAAACAAGCGGTGGGGAGACGGTCACCGTCGCGCTCACCAGCGTGCGCAAAGGCGTGGACATGGGCGCCTCCCTGTTCTCGGCCACCCATGAGGCCAACCGCCGCAGCCAACGATGACACCCCCCACCATCGTCCCCCTCTCCGCAGCCTCCGTGGCGGACGCGGCCCGCCTCGTCGCCGACCTGCGGACCTCCATGAACGGGCGGGTGGTGTGCACCCCCCAAGACCTCGTGCCCGTCCTCGCGCGGGCCCTCGATACCCCCACCTACCACGCTGCCCTCGCGCTGCTCGATGGCGCACCGGTGGGCTACATCGGTTGGAACGATCGCTTCGCTATCTATGCCGGAGGGCCCTTCTCCCAGATCACCGAGCTGTTCGTGGACCCGTCCGCCCGCCGCCAAGGCGTCGCCGCGGCGCTCCTCGCCCACGCCCAACACCAAGCCCGACAAGCCGGCGCGGGCAGCGTCGAGATCTCCATCCCCTCCCCCAGCACCCACCCCGACACCCTGGCTTTCTACCAGGCACAAGGCTACGCCCTCGGCGGGCCCAAGGTCTCCAAAACGCTCTGACATGCCGCTGGCAACGCCCCGCACAAGCCCCTTACGACCAAAGCGCACGGGAAGATTGAAGAGGGGCTCGAAACACCCCATATCTTCCCCGTCGCGCGCAACCGAGGTGCACCGTGGAGGAGATCGTCGCACGTATGGAACGCATCTGGGCCCAACAAGGCCCCGATCTCGCGTCCATCCTCCAGACCCAAGCCCTCCTCGACCTCGGCCTGAGCGTCGCCCTCTTCCTCGTCGCCACCCATATCGCCGCCACCATGTGGGCCTTGCGCCTCTCCCAAGGCCACAACGCCCCCCTCGCCCTGCGCATGTGGACGGTCTTCCTCCTGGTCCCGGTTTTCCTCTTCGCCGTCCGCCTCACCTCGGGCGACGTGCTCCTCGCCGCGCTGGGCGATCCCCTCCCCCTCCTCGCCGCCACCGCCACGATGGGGATGGACGCGCGGCCAGGTGGCGCCCATACGCCCCCCGACGCGGGCGCGCTCACCGAGGCCGTGCTCGCCAGTGCAGAAAGCCGCGCCTTCCAGATCCTCTGGCCGATGCTGCTGATGGCCGCCGTCTCCTTGTGGATCCTGGACCGGTGGCGGCGCGCGGGCATGCCCGTGCACACCCGCACGCTCCGCGCCGTCGTCCCCGCCGTCGTCGTCCTCCTGATCGCCGCGCCCGTCGCCTTCGACGGCGCCCTCTGGTCCGCCCTCTTCGGCAGGCCCGACGCGCTGCTGGAAGCCATGCTCCAACCCGCCGTCGCCTTCCTCCCCGAACCCAACGCGGCCACGCCGTCCGTCCCGTCCACTTCCCCCGTCGGCATAGGAGCACCCCCATGACGTCGTCGCCCGTGTGCATGCAGGTCTGGTATGTGGCCCCCTCCGACCGCCTCGATCGGCGCGCCGTCCATATGTTCCCCGACATGAACCACCGGCGGATCGAGTTCCGACCCCACCCCAACGGCCCCTCACGCCCTCTCGACGGCCCCAACGGCTGGATCGAGATGGACGGCGACGACGTGGACGATATGCCCGACTTCCTGGCTATCGAACGCGACAGCGCCGCCGATTTCTTCCACCGCATGGGCACAGGGCTGCGCGTCGCCCTCGGGCAAGGAGCGATCCAAGGCAAGTTGGCGAATGGCCAACGCGATCCCCAAAACATCGCACGCCGCTTGAGACACACCCACGAAAGCTTTGCCGCGCACCTCGACGACATCGAGCGCAACCTCACCGCCTGGTGCCGCTGGCTCAAACCCGATGCCCACCGAATCCCGGAACGCGGCGCGGATCTCGCCGTCGCGCGCCGCCTCCTCGCCCTCCTGCGCGAAGGCCGGCAAGCGGGCGCCGTCTCGGTCGTGTTCCAACCGGGCGAGGTCGACGATCCCGACGTCGTGTCCTCCTGAATCGGACGACGCCACGCCCTCCGGGCATGCCACAGGGATCAAGGCCGCCCGTTCCCCCCACACGTCGGGCCCCTTTCCTTGTACAGGTACCGCCCCACATCCTTGGGGAATCCCACCCCTCGCCATAGGGCCACGATGACGGACAGCGCCACCCTCCTCTCCACCACCGCCATAGACGGGGCCACCGCCTACATCGCGCGGCCCAAACCCCTCACCTGGACACCCCACCGCGGGGGATGGGCCGCCGACAGCCCGCTGGGCCTCTTCTCCGTCCTGCCCCTGCCGGCCGCGATGGGCGGCGGGACAGGCTCGGGCCTCTGGCTCCCCCTCCTCCACGACGCCCCCTTCCCCGTCTTGGCCCAAGACGCGCAAGCCGCGCGCGATCTCGCCACGCTGGGCCAGATCGCCCACCAGGACCACGTCCTCGACCTCCACTGGACGCCCGCCGCCCAAGGCGCGCAACAGGCCGAAGGCCGCGATTCGCGCGGGCAACCGGTCCTGTGGACCGTGCGGCCCTCGCACGGCGGCGCGGGATACGTCGCCTTGCGCCAAGACCAGGCCGCCTACGTCCCCCTGGGCGATCGCGACCAGGCGCTCGGCGCCTGCCAGCAATACGCCTCCTACGTCTGGCTCCACCTCACCGAGATCCTCGGGACGGCGCGCTGACACCGCACCCCCTCGTCGTCGGCCGCGGCGGCTTTCGCCCGAAAAGCCCCCGCGCCCCTTCTCCCTCCACAGGACATCCCAGATGACCCTCTACACAGCCCCTGCACTGCGCGCCCTCGCCCATGCCGCCCCCTACGGGACCGTCCTCTCCTTCGCGCGCCTCTTGGACGGCGCCGTCGTGTCCGCCCCGGACACGGTCGCCCTGCCGGAAGGCTCCAAAGCCTTCGCACGGCCGGGCGACGCCCGTGTGCTGGCCCTTCTGCCCATGCCCCTCGCCGATGCACTCGCCGCCCTCACGGACGGCGGATGGACCGCCCAAGACGCGGGCCCCCTCGCCCCGGCCAGGGCGCCTCTCCCAGCACCACGCCCCACGGACGCA